>Ga0209121_10000718_pt1 | contig 35135 bp, 31 predicted proteins | sample Cruoilmetagenom3_FD_187292 | JGI IMG/M metagenome (GOLD analysis project Ga0209121, IMG submission 187292) | Oil polluted marine microbial communities from Coal Oil Point, Santa Barbara, California, USA - Sample 3 (SPAdes) (version 2) | ecosystem: Environmental > Aquatic > Marine > Oil seeps ... | reverse complement strand
TACTCACCCGTTCGCCACTATTCTTTCAACGAATCTGCCGAAGCTTCATCAAAGAAAGAACCGTTCGACTTGCATGTATTAGGCACACCGCTAGCGTTCGTCCTGAGCCAGGATCAAACTCTCCGTGGTATTTAAAGTTATCGAGATCCGAAAACCTCGTTAACTTACACGTATTAGAATTTAATCATTTTATTATTTTATTTGGAGCAAAATGCTCCATCCTAGCTATGCGCTATTTAGTTTTCAAAGAACATAAATTTCAAAAGGTTTTAAAGCTTAAACGATTATATATTTTTTGTCAATACTTTATTTAAAATTTTAATAACTCAACAGAAATAATCTTTTTTTGAAATAAAAATTGCCACCAAATATAGTGGCATGAGTTCACAAGATTTTTAAATGCATTAAAAATCCCTTTTCATCGCCTCCCATATTCAGTTTTGTTTCGTGCAATTATGTATTTTATCATAAACATTTTTACTTTCAGTAACTATAGTATAACAGAAATTTTAAAAATATGTCAAGAAAAAAAATATTTTAAAAATTTTTAAAATTATGTCATTTTTACTACTATATCTGCTATGATATTTGCTGCTTCATCGCCCCTATCTGCAGCATTACTTAAATGTCTATATACCTCTCTCAACTTCAACATTTCAACTATATGTTCAACATCTTTAGGACCATGAAACAGATCTGAAATAGCTTCCCTATAGACTTTTTCAACCTTATTCTCCAAAGATTTTGCTCTATATGCATGTGTAGATGCAACACCTGGATTTTTTTCTAATCTCATTACACCTAAATGTATTTCATTCGCTGCCATTTTTAATAAGGTTGCCATTTCTTGAAGATAATTATTTGGTTCTACATCAAGAATAGACATTTCATCTACCGTACTAAATGCATAATCTATAACATCATCAATTGCTCTTGATAAGGCATAAATATCCTCTCTATCAATTGGAGTTACAAAAGTTTTTAAAAGTTCATCTATTAATATCCTTCTGATTTCATCAGCTTCTTTTTCTTTCTTATTTACTTCATCAGCATTTTCCCCACCTTTTTCCGTCATGAATTTCTCGAGAGCTTGCATCCCTTGTAAAGTTGCTTCAGCCTGTTTAATCAGTAGTTTTAGAAATTTATCCTCTTTTCTTTTAAATAAGTTTTTAATTCCCACTCTATTTACTCCTTCTTTTTACAGATAATTATTAATTATATAATATAAACCTGCAGCAATTAAAGATGAAAAGGGAATTGTAATTATCCATGCCATTGCAATATTTTTTACAACACCCCACCTAACTTTTGATAATCTTTCCGCAGAGCCTACGCCTAATATAGATGAACTTACAACATGGGTAGTGCTAACAGGTCCTCCTAATAAAGCTGCCCCTAAAATTATAAAAGATGAGCTTAATTGAGCAGCAAAGCTATGTACTGGTCTAATTTTATAGAATTTACCTCCTAAAGTTTTTATTAATTTCCAACCTCCAAAGAAAGTTCCCAGTGATATAGCTAAAGCTGAGATAAATATTACCCATCCTGGTACAATAAATTCCTGTAGTTGCTTTGCTGTAACTAAAGCCATTGTAATAATTCCCATTGTTTTTTGCGCATCATTAGTTCCATGACTTAGAGATAATGCGGTTGTTGTTACTATTTGAATTTTTTTAAAGAATATGTTTATCCTGGGAGATGCTCCCTTTGATAAAAGGAGTATAATTCTCATGAAAAGATAACCAAAGATCAAGCCTAAAATTGGTGAAATCATCAGGAAAATCAAAATTTTTATAATACCTTCTGTTTTGATCATATCAAATCCATATTTAATTATCACAGAGCCTAAAAAACCTCCCACTAAAGCATGTGATGAACTTGATGGAATTCCAAAATACCATGTTATTAAATTCCAAATAGTTGCTCCAAGCAATGCAGCTAATATTATCTTTAAAGTAATAGTTTTAGGATCAACAATATCTTCTCCAATAGTCTTTGCAACAGATACTCCAAAAATAAATGGTGCAACAAAATTAGCAATTGAAGCCAAAAATAGAGCACTTTTAGGACTCATTGCTCTTGATGATATCATCGTTGCAACCAGATTACTACTATTAATAATACCATTTGATAAGTCAAATATTATTGCTAATGTTATTAATACATATAATAGCTTTTGATCCATAAATTTATCCAATCTTAAAAGCTAATTATAAAAATTATATTTAATCATCTTCAATTACTTATTTTAAATAAATATAATATATTCTCTTTTCCCGCGCTGCAATATTTTACCTTTTATTTCGTCAATGCTAAATTCTAAATCTGTATCAGAGAGAATCTCACCATCCAATCTAATACCGCTTTGCTGGACTAACCTCCTCGCTTCACCATTTGTTTTTGCAAAACCAACTTCTCGAATTAATTTTATTAACCAGATTTTTTCATTTTTAAATAATCTTGTTTTTAAATTAAAAGGTCGAGAAATTTTAGCTATCATTTCTTTGTCAAAAAAGTCAGATTTGAATTTTAAATTAAAAATTTTTTCAGCTTCCTGTCCCGAACCTTTTCCATGATAAATTTCAACTATATCTTTTGCCAACTTTCTTTTAACATTACTGGGGTTTACATTTCTTTCATTCACTTCTTCTTCAATCTTTTTTATCTCACTAATATTAAAAGTTGAAACTAATTTGAAATAATCAAACATTATATCATCTGAAATTGACATAATTTTAGCAAATATAATATCTTTTTCCTCTGTAATTCCAATATAATTACCCAGACTCTTACTCATTTTTTCAATCCCATCCATTCCTATCAATAAAGGATATGTTATAACAACCTGTGGTTCCTGATTAAATTCCCTCTGTATATCCCTTCCAATTAATAAATTGAAGGTCTGGTCTGTTCCCCCTAATTCAATATCAGCTTCTATTGCAACTGAATCATATGCCTGCATCAATGGGTATAGTAGTTCCATTATGCTTAAGGGTAAATTATTTTTAAACCTATTAGAAAAATCTTCCCTTTCTAACAGTTGAGCTAAAGTATATCTTGAGGTTATATTTATTATATCTTCTAACTTCATTGGTTCAAGCCATTTACTATTATTTACCAGTTTAGTTTTTTTGATATCCAATATTCTAAAAGCCTGCTCACGGAATGTTCCAGCATTTCTTTCAATTTCATCAATAGGAAGTTTGGGTCTCACTTTTGTTCTCCCGCTTGGGTCCCCTATCCTTGTTGTGTAGTCACCAAGAATTAATATTGCAATATGACCTAAATCTTGAAATTGCCTTAATTTATTTAAAACGACAGTATGCCCTAAATGAATATCTGGAGCTGTTAAATCAATTCCCAATTTGACTCTTAAAGGCTCTTTTTTATTTATTGATCTGCGAAGTTTTTCTTTCAGTTCCTCTTTTGTAATTACATTAGCAGATTTATCTATTACAATATTAAACTGTTTCTCTACCTCTTTTTTTAAAATATTATCTATCATTAAGAATCCCCTTACTCTAAGAATTATTTTTAAGAATGAAAATGGTTACTTCATTATATATAAAAAATATTCTGATTTTTTGTTTTACAACTAATTTTTGCTTTTATAAAATTTACTATAAGCAAGACAAGTTTTCAGTTCACCCTTTTAAAAATAATATTGTAAAATTTCCTCCCCCTCGATAGTGAAGGTTAAGGTTGTGGGTGATTAATTAAAAAATAATATTAAAAGTGTTAACCTAACTCGTTTATAATACATATAAAATATATAAAAATGAACAAAAAAATGATATTTTTCGTCTAATAGGGAATATTATAAAGAATTAATATTGAAATTCCATAAAAATTAACACAATTTAATATAAAAAAGGTTAATCAAGAATTTCATGTAAAAAAGAGAGTGAAATCTCTTGTAAATAAATTATAAAATTATTTCTTAAATGCCATATTTACTCATTTTTAGAAAAATTTTTATAAATATATTATATTTAAAGCAAAATGTAAATTCTAAACAAGCTTGATGCTGATATAATATAACAAAAGGATGAAAAAATGACAAAACATAGAAAGAAAGTTGTAAATAGAAGAAGAAAAATCGCAAATTTTCTTAAGACTTTTAGTATTACAGCATTATTACTTCTATTTGTTTCTCTAATCGCCAGTATAATTATAATTGCTGGTTGCATGACCGACTTACCAAAATATGAAGACTTACAACCATCTGTTCCTGCTCAGACATCAAAGATTTACGACATAAACAATAGACTTATTACAACATTGTATGCTGAGGAAAATAGAGAACTAATACAATTTAAAGATATGCCAGTAAATCTTAGAAATGCTATTGTAGCAACAGAGGATAAAAGATTTTATCAGCACAAAGGGATAGATTTAAGATCAATTCTCAGAGCATTATGGGCAAATATTAGACATGGGGCTATTGTTGAAGGTGGAAGTACTATAACTCAACAGTATGCTAAAAATGTCTATTTCTCTCCAGAAAGACAATTGGATAGAAAAATAAAAGAAGCAGCCATAGCTTATCAATTAGAAAATCATTTTACTAAAGATAAAATATTGGAGATGTATCTTAATACCATATATTTCGGACATGATGCTTATGGTGTTGAAGTCGCAACTAAAACATATTTTGGTAAAAATGCAAAAGATTTAAATTTACAGGAATGTGCGATGCTTGCTGGTCTTATAAATTCACCAAATTTGAGCTCTCCCTTTGGAAATATTGAGACAGCAAAAGAAAAAAGAAACATTGTTTTACAATTAATGTATGACCAGGACTATATAACCTACCAGCAAATGTTAGATTCAAAGGCTTCTACTATCGAACTAAATCCAGTAGTAAAAACTTCCATAAAAGCACCTTATTTTGTCGAATATGTAAAAGAATATTTAATGGATAAATATACGTATGAACAAATTTTTAAAGGTGGATTTGAGATTCATACGACCCTGGATTTGGACATGCAAAGAGCTGCAGAAGAAGCTATAAATAAAGTTCTATTTGAAGCTAATGACCCATCTGCTGCATTAGTAGCAATTGATCCAAAAACTGGTTATATAAAAGCAATGGTCGGTGGAAAAGATTTTTCCAAAAACAAATTTAATATTGCTGTGCATGGAAAAAGACAGCCTGGATCTACTTTTAAACCATTTGTTTTAACTACCGCAGTAGAACAGAATATATCTCCAAGTAGAACTTTTAATCCAAATGGTCCTATTATAATGGAGAATCCAGGTGGACCCGATTGGAATGTTGATAACTATGGAGGTGCAAAATATGGAGAAAAAATGAGTATAGTTGATGCGACTATTCATTCTGTAAATGTTGTTTATGCTCAATTAACCATAGAGGTTGGACCTGATAATGTGGCAAGAACTGCAATGGATATGGGAATTGAAACCCCTCTTGAATCAAATCCAGCAATAGGTTTAGGTGGTATAGGTGGAGTTTCTCCACTTGATATGGCAAGTTCTTTTTCGACTTTAGCTAATAATGGAACACATCACAAACCACTTACAATTCTCAAAGTTACTGATTCGAAGGGAAATATTATTGAAGAACACCATGAAGAAACTACAAGATCTATAAGAGATTCTACAGCCCATTTTGTAACTGAAATTCTAAAAAGAGTTATTACAAGTGGAACTGGAAAAAGAGCAGATATCGGTAGACCAGCTGCTGGAAAGACAGGGACAACTCAAGAATATACTGATGCTTGGTTTGTCGGTTATACCCCCGAGCTTACTGCATCTGTTTGGATAGGTTATCCAGAAGAAACTAAACCAATGAGTAGAATAAGGGATACAATTGTAGTAGGTGGAACTTTTCCAGCTGACATATGGAGAATATTTATGACTGAAGCACTAAAAGATGTGCCAGTGTCTGATTTTCCAAAACCAGAAAAGGGACTTGTTGAAATAGAAGTTTGTAGTAGTTCTGGATTACTACCTGGACCATTTTGCCCTGAAATTGAGAGACAATTATCAATGTTTGTAGAAGGATCTGAGCCAAAAACCTATTGTGATAAACATAATAAAATTACTATGCCTAATCTAATAGGTTTAGGTAAAGATGAAGCTATAAAAATCTTAGAATCTTTAAATCTAACAAATATTGAGATAATTGAAGAATTCAACTCAGATTATCCAAAAGGAAAAGTCTACAAACATGAACCAGCACAAAATGAATTGGCGGTTTCTGTCAATGGTGAGATACCAAAAGTTATGATTTTTATAAGCAAGGGTCCAGAAGAGATAATGATACCAGATGTTATTGGTCTATCAGAATCAGAAGCTTTAGAAAAACTTCAATCTTTAGGTTTTACAAATATAATTTCTACTTATGAATATAATAATGAAGTTGAAAATGGAATTGTTTTTGGTCAAACACCGAATCCAGGAGAAGTAATTAAATTGGGACAGGAGATCAATATAATAGTCAGTCAAGGTCCAAATCCTAACCAAGGACAAGTTCCAGATGTAATTGGTGAAAATATTGAAGATGCAAAAATTATTCTGCAAGAAACAGGATTTTTAAATATAGTAATAAATGAGATTTTAAGTCAAGAAATAATTGGAAATGTTATCAACCAATCTCCAGAACCTGCGCAATGGGTCAATTATGAAAGTGAGATATATTTAGAAGTGAGTATGGGTGTTGAAGTTCCAAATGTGATAGGGTTAAAAGAAAATAAAGCCAAGATTGAACTTGGGAAACAAGGATTTGATGTAGATATCCAATATGGTACTTCTACTGAACCTGTTGACCCAACTGTTGTATATGCACAAGAACCTGATCCATTGACTTATGTTGAATACAACTCAACCATTATTATTTATGTCCAGGAATAAGCTTAAAGTGCCCTTCTGAGAATTCTAAATGAGATTCTTAGTCTTGAAGTTTATGACCACATGTAGATAAGAAGAGCTATTTGAGTATGAAGTCTATTTTCTGCTTGATCAAAAACAACTGAACTTTCACCATCAATGACCTCAGATATAACCTCTTCTCCCCTGTGAGCGGGTAGGCAGTGCATAAAAATAACATCATTTTTGGCAATAGACATTAGATTTTGATTTACTTGAAATGATGAAAATGCTCCTTCTTTTTCTTCTCCGCTCTCTTCCTGACCCATACTTACCCATACATCCGTATATATTACATCACTATCTAATGCTGCAATTCTTGGATCATGAGTTATAGTTATTTTGCATTCATTATTATCAGCAATTTCTTTTGAAGCTTCATAGATATCTGTTTCTGGTTCATATCCATGAGGGCATGCAATAATAATATCAGCTCCAGACATTACTGCACCAATCATTAAAGAATGACAAACATTATTACCATCTCCCAGATAACCAATTTTCACATCTTTAATTTCTCTCTTCTTCTCCTTTATAGTAAATAGGTCAGCAAGGGCTTGGCATGGATGATACATATCTGTTAGTGCATTTATAACTGGAATAGAAGCATTATCTGCTAATTCTTTAACATCTAAGTGAGAATATGCTCTTATAACAATCCCATCCAGATACCTTGAAAGAGTTTTTGCTGTATCAGATATAGTTTCTCCTCTTTTAAGTTGTAAATCTCTTGAACTAAGATATAGTGGTTTTCCGCCCAATTCATTGATTGCTACTTCGAAAGAAACTCTGGTTCTAGTAGATGGTTTCTCAAAAATCATTCCAATATTTTTTTCAGAAAGAATATTCTTATATTGAGATATATCTTTCTTCTTCACTTTCTCAGTTAAATACAATATTTTACCTAATTCTTCACTATCGATATCAAGTAATGTTAGAAAATCTTTACCTTTCTTTAACATATTTCTCCTTGTTCATATATTTTTATAAAAATTAAATATTTTATTAAATTTAAATTTTATAAGAGATTTGTGGCATGGTTTCGCAGACATTTCAGTCAAGAAACTATGCCCAAATCTTTCAAAGGTTATTTAATTAAATTTTTTTATTCTCTTATTTTTGCACTTATTTTTTCTTTTAAAGCTTTTGTAATTCTATTTGTAATTATATTTACCTCTCTATCAGTTAATGAACCTTTTGGGTCCCTGAAAGATAGGTTAAATGCCATGCTCTTCTTCCCTTTTTCTATCTGCTCGCCTCTATATATATCAAATAATCTTAATTCCTCAAGTTTTTTCTCACCTTCCTCTTTTACTATATCCGATATTTGAGACCAACTAACTTGCTCATCAACCACAATGGCTAAATCAATCACACTTTTAGGATGCTTTATAATCTCCTTAAAGTACATAAATTTCTTACTTTCTTCTATCAAAATATTACAATTTAGTTCCATTATATATACAGGCTTATCTAAATGAAAATTATTTTGAACTTCTGGATGAATTTGACCCAGTATTCCTAACTCTTTATTACCAATTAATATCTTTGCACTCTTCCCAGGATGAAAGCTTGGATGAGTAAGTGGTAAGAATTTCAAATCCTTAATATAGAGTGATTCATATATCTTTTCCAATAATCCTTTTATTAAATAAAAATCTACTTCTTCAGCTTTTTCTAACCAATAAGGTTGTTTTATTAAACCACACGCTGCTACCCCTAAATATAAAGGTTGATCTGGAAGAAATTGACCTTCTTTTGGACTGAATTTCTTTGCTAACTCAAATATATAAATACCTGTCTCACCCCTGAAAAGATTTATCCTTACAGTATTTAAAAGACCTGGAATAAGTGTAGTTCTCATTATTGTATGTTCACTGGTAATTGGATTCTGAAGTTCTATGGCATTTCTCAATTGATCCTTTTTATCTAAACGGAGTAGATCAAAACTTTTCGGATGGTCAAACGAAAAATTCCAAACTTCATAAAAACCTTGTGATGTCATTACATTCTTTAAGTTTCTAACTATGTTTTGCTCTCTATTTAATCCGCCTTTTTGACTATGTACCGGTAAAATAGCTTGAATATTATCAAAATTATGCATTCTGGCAACTTCCTCTATTAAATCTATTTCACTTCTTAAATCAGTTCTAAATGTAGGTATCTGAACTTCTATCACTTTCCTATTAGCTTCTTCTGTTTTTTTCACCTTTAATTCAAGAGAACTAAGTATCTCCTCCATTCTTTCCTGTTTAATATCTATTCCAATAATTTTATTAGCTCTTTCAGGTCTGAGTTTAATAGACCACTGAGAAACTGGATTTGGATAGATATCTATTACTCCTTTAATAATATTCCCATATGTATAATTCTCTATTAATTGAGCACATCTATTCAATGCAAATATTGTTGAATTCGGATCCAGTCCCTTCTCAAATCTATTTGAAGCTTCAGTTCTAAGTCTTAACTTTTTGGAAGCTCTCATAATGTTAGCTTGATTAAAATTAGCAGATTCTATTAATACTCTTTTAGTTGAATAGGTAACTTCAGACTCAAGTCCCCCCATTACTCCAGCGATAGCTATAGGATATTCTTTATCAGCAATTACCAGCATTGATGAATCCAGATTTCTCAAATTGCCATCTAAATTTAATATCTTTTCTCCTTCTTTAGCTTTTCTAATTACAACCTTTTTTCCACCAATTTTTTCAAAATCGAATATATGTAAAGGTTGACCTGTTTCCCACATTACAAAATTAGAAATATCAGCTACACAATTTATTGGCCTTATTCCAATTGATTTTAGAAGAACTTGCATCCAGAGAGGTGTCTTCTTCATTTTAATATCATCAACTATCTTAGTACTATATCTTGGACAAAGTTTCTTGTCCTCAACAATAACCTCAACAATGTCATCAATTTTTGGTCCTTTTTCTTCCAAGATAACCTCTGGAATTTTTAACAAGCTATTAGAGAATGCAGCAACTTCTCGAGCAATACCAATTACTCCTAAACAATCAGGTCTAATAGGTGTTATTTCTAAATCATAGATATAATCGTTTATCTCTAATATATCTGCTAAATCCTGACCTATTTTAAATGTATTATCTAAAATTAGTATAATGTCTTCTTCCTCGCCTAAGTCTAATTCTATCGAGGAACATAGCATTCCTTGTGAATTTATACCTTTTACCTCTCTTTTGTTGATATTTTGGTTCTTTATTTTTGAACCTACAACTGCAACTGGTACAAGATCTCCTTCCTTTATATTATGCGCTCCACAAACAATGGATAGCTTCTCTTTTCCAATATCTGCTTCACATAAAAGTAATTTTTCACTATTGGGATGCGACTTAATTTTTAGAATCTTTCCAACCAATACATTATTAAAAGTCGCTTTACGTAAAGTTACTGTTTCAACTCTTGTTCCTGATACATTTAATGCCTCTGAAAGTTTTTGAGGTAATAAATCAAAATCTACATATTTTTTTAACCATTTATAAGGTATCTTCAATTCAAACTCCCATTTTATATTTAATTAACTTTTAAACATTTATATTTATTATTAAAATTGCTTTAAAAATCTTATGTCATTTTCAAAAAATAGTCTCATATCATTTATTTTATATTTAAGCATAGCAATTCTTTCCACACCCATTCCAAATGCAAAACCGGTAAACTTTTCTGAATCAATCCCTACATTCTCTAAAACATGCGGATGAACCATTCCTGAACCCAAGATCTCAATCCAGCCAGTTTTTTTACAAACTGAGCAACCTTTTCCCATACATTCTTGACATTGTACCAACACTTCAGCACTCGGTTCCGTGTAGGGAAAATAGCTTGGAAGTAGCCTCACTTTGGTACCTTCTCCAAATACTTTTTCAGCAAAAACTTGTAATGTGGCTTTTAGATGAGACATAGAGATACTTCTATCGACCACAAGTCCTTCAATTTGTGTAAACATTGAAGAATGGGTTGGGTCAATATTATCTCTCCTGAAAACCCTGCCGGGTGAAATAATATATAGAGGAGGTTTATGTTTTTCCATAAATCTAATCTGAACTGGTGATGTATGAGTTCTTAATGGCATTTTTTCTGTGATAAAAAGCGTATCCTGTAATGTTCTTGCTGGATGATCTGGTGGTATATTTAATGCTTCAAAATTATAATAATCCGACTCAACTTCTGGACCCTCTACTACTGTATAACCCATTCCAATAAAAATATCGATTATTTCATTAATTGTTTTAGTTATCAAATGAAGTTTTCCTAATTGTAATTGTCTTCCAGGAAGAGTTATATCTATTTCTTCTTTAAGAATCTTTTCCACTACTTTTTTCTTTAAGCTATTTTTTTTCTCGTTAATAATTTCTTCTATCCTTTTACTTGCTTCATTTGCCTTTTCCCCAACCAATGGTCTTTTATCTTTGGGCAGAGAACTAAGTGATCTTAAAATGTATGTTATTTTACCCTTCCTTCCTAAATATTGATAATATATTTTCTCAAGTTCATCAATGGTTAATGCTTTCTTTGTTTCAATTAAACTATCTTTTAAGTATTTCTCTATATCCTTTATATAACTATCATTACTTTTTTCAATCATAAATTACCCCCTAAATCTTTAAATCTATATCCCTTTACAAGCTTTAATATTTTTTTATTCTTATGTTTAAGTACACCTCTTTTTACTTTAGTCATATTAACTCTATTAAATATATCGTATTGTAAACATCAAGCTTAGATAGTGCATATTATTAAAAAACCCCTCGCCTTAGGACGAAGGGTATTTCTCCGCGGTACCACCTGAGTTGGTTATTGAATAACTCACTCAGTGCATAGCACTTAACTGAAAAAAATTATGCTGAAATTTTTCCCTTTACAATATCTACAAGTTTAGAAAAAGCTTCTGGGTCATTTATTGCAATCTCAGACAAAACCTTTCTATTTATATCTATTTCAGCAAGTCTAAGGCCATTTATAAATCTTGAATAACTCAACCCATGTTCTCTAACAGCTGCATTAATTCTCATTATCCATAATTTCCTAAAATCCCTTTTTCTTCTTTTTCTATCCCTATATGCATATTTCATAGATCTTAAAACTTGAGTCTTCGCTACCCTATAATTTTTACTTTTGGAACCTCTATATCCCTTTGCAAGTTTCAGTATCTTTTTTTTCTTCTTATGTTTAAGTACACCTCTTTTTACTCTAGTCATATTAACTCCATTAAATATATAAAAAGTCAAATACCTAATTTTTGTCTTGTTACTTTAGCGTCACACTTATTTAGGGTTTTTTCCGCTTTTAAACGCCTTTTTCTTGCAGATGTTTTTTTCATCAACTTTTTACTCATTGTCGGACTTTTATGAACAATTTTACCACTACCACTAATTTTAAATCTCTTCGCTGACCCCTTGTGAGTCTTCATCTTTGGCAATTTCTTTCTCTCCTTTTCTTTTTTTTCTGGAGGGAGCTAATAACATTACCATATTCCTTCTATCTATAGCTGGAGAAGATTCTATCTCCCCTAATTCTTCAACTTCAAGAGCCACTCTATTTAATAATTCCCAACCTATATCAGTATGAGCTAACTCTCTTCCCTTAAATATCACACTTATCTTTACTTTAGCTCCTTTATTCAAAAATCTTTTAACATGTTTTATCTTTGTTTTTAAGTCATGATCATCAATTTTAGGTTTTAACTTGATCTCTTTAATCACTATCTGTGCCTGCTTCTTCCTGGCTTTCTTCTTCATCAAATCCTGTTTGTATTTATACTTTCCAAAATCCATTATTTTACAAACTGGTGGTTTTGCATCTGATGCTACTTCTATTAAATCTAAATCCATCTCATATGCCGTATCCAGAGCTTGTTTTAATGAAACGATTCCCATCTGCTCTCCATCTGGACCTATTAACCTAACAACATCAGCCCTTATTTTATCATTTATTTTTGGGAGCCTTGTAATGTCTTTACCTCCATAATTTAGGATTTTAATTATTTAAGTTTTAGTACTAATTAAGATTAGTAATTTTTATTCCTTCTGAACTTTTTTTGTTCTTACCTTTATACTTTTTGATTTTAATATTTAAAATGGCGGCATAAGCCGCCCTCTAACTTAACTACCAAACTAATAACAAATGAGCATTGTTTGGTGAGAAACTCTTAGCTCCTTCTTGTCAAATATAAAATTGTAGGTATTATACATATATTTTTTATTTTTGTCTACTAATTTTTATTTAGAAATTAATTTTATATTAATGGCTTTTTATTGCTGCATATTCTACTTTCTAAATATCTGTTTTTTAGTTCTAAATCTATTTCTTTCAGAAATTTCTCAATTGGTACTGGTCCTAAGTCTAATTCTGATCTGCATCTTACTGCTACGCAATTTGTTCTAACCTCCTTATCTCCAACGACTAACATATACGGAATTTTTAAAACTTGTGCATCCCTTACCTTTTTACTAACAGTTTCCATTCTATCATCTAAATTTACTCTCACTCCCATTTTCTTTAAAGAATCCATAACTTTTAAGGAAAAATCCTTATGACTATCGGTAATTGGAATTAATATTACTTGAACAGGAGCAAGCCAGGTTGGAAAAGCTCCCTTATACTGTTCAACTAATATACCTAAAAATCTTTCAATACTTCCTAATATAGTTCGATGAATCATAACCGGGCGATGTTTTGCGTTATCCTCTCCAGTATAATGTAGATCAAAAGCTTCAGGCATCGCAAAATCTAACTGTATAGTTCCACACTGCCAGGATCTTCCCAGACTATCAAATATGTGAAAATCTATTTTTGGACCATAAAATGCACCTTCACCGGGATTTATAGTATATTCAACACCTTTATGATCTAATGCATCCTTTAATGCTGATTCTGCTCTTTCCCATATATCTAAAGAACCCATATAATCATCCGGGCGAGTTGATAGTTCTATTTTACATTCCTTGAATCCAAATTTGTCATAAATATAAATTACAAAACCTATTGTCTCTATTAATTGCTGTTCAATCTGAGAAGGTAAACAGAAAATATGAGCATCATCCTGAGTAAAACCCCTCACTCTAAATAGACCATGAAGAACTCCCGACAATTCATATCTATGAACGATTCCCAGTTCTGCCCATTTTAAAGGCATATCCTTATATGAGCGTGGTTTAGTTTTATAAATTAATACACCTCCTGGACAATTCATAGGCTTTACAGCAAATTCTCTACCACTTTTTTCTAAGAAATACATAAGTTCTTTGTAATGATCCCAGTGACCTGACATCTGCCAAAGATTTTTATCTAAAAGTATTGGAGTTCCTACTTGCTCATAACCCCTTTTTAAAAGTTCTTCTTTCAAAAAATCTAAAATGCTGTTTATAATAATCATTCCATTTGGATGGAAAAATGGAAAACCAGGTCCTTCTTTATGAAAACTGTATAAATCAAGTTCTTTACCTAATTTTCTATGGTCTATCTTTTTTGCTTCCTCTATTTTTTGTAAATGTTTTTCCAATTCTTCTTGAGTAGTAAATGCAGTTCCATATATTCTCTGAAGCATGGGGTTTCTCTCATCACCCCTCCAATACGCTCCAGCTATACTTAATAGTTTAAAAATTTTAACCTTTCCTGTTGATGGTAGATGTGGTCCCCTGCAAAGGTCTATAAAATCACCCTGCTCATATATACTTATAATTTCTTCTTCGATATCATTTATCAATTGCTGCTTATATATTTCACCAGCGAATATCTTTTTTGCTTCCTCCTTGTTGACTTCTTTTCTTATTATTGAGATATCTTTTTTTACAATCTCCCTCATTCTTTTCTCAATTTTTTCCAGATCTTCAGGTATAAAAGGTTTTTGGGGATCAAAGTCATAGTAGAAGCCATTTTTTATTGTTGGACCTATAGCTATTTTAACTCCAGGAAAAAGTTCATAAACTGCATTTGCCATAACATGAGCTGTAGTATGTCTTAAAATGTTTAATCCGTCCTCTTCTTTATATATAACTGGTTCTAAGACTGTATTTTCTATTATTAAGTGAGATAAATCCAATAATTTACCATTTATCCTTACAGCTACAACCTCATCAAGATTTGCTATATCAAATGACTTTAGAACTTCAATTGCACTCACATTCTTATGAAATCTTTTAACTTTATCTGGAAGAATTTTTATCTCCATTAACTCATTACTTTTTATTTCTTCCGACTTACTATCGGTTTTCATAATTCATCATCCCTTAAAATAATATTCTTTAAAAATTTATATATTGATTATAAATTATACCAAAATAATTGCAAATCAAGCATACTACTAATGAGATTAGTCTAAAGTTTAATATATTATCTTCACCTTTTAAGAAGAAAAATTTATAATTGAGTATAAACCTTGTACATTGACAATACAAATCAAGTGTAGAGATATAAAGTATGTTTTAAACTTAATTCAATTGACACCATATAAATATATTATAATTTACTAATCTAATATAAGAAATTAATCTACTATATGAAATCAAATTTAATAATCTTTTTAAAACTTTTAAAAATAGTCTTAGGTTAAATTGGAAAATAATTATTATGTTTTAGGCATAGATGAAGCAGGATATGGACCAGATATTGGTCCACTTGTTGTAACATCTTCACTTTTTAGATTAAGTGAAAAATATCATCAACAGAAATTTTGGAAAGCTCTTTCTGAAATAATTTCAAAAAAAACAAAAGAGTTTCCAGAAAAAGTAATAGTTTCAGATAGTAAAGATATATTTAAAAATCATCCCAAAAATTATTTAATAGGTGAAATTACAGTTCTATGTTTCTATTCTCTTTTACACTCCCTACCACTTAATTTTCAAGAATTCCTACAAAATATATTCTTAGATAACTTAGATTTATTTCAAAAAAGATGCAAAACTTTTAGTAAATACACATATAGAATGTGTTGGGGTAATAATAATTTTTTTTCTGAAGATCCTTTAAATTCCAGGAATTTAGACCCAGGTCCTTTCCTTGATAATTTATTTCCAAAATTAAAAAGGGTTATGAAAGGTTCAGAAATTGATTTAATAGATATAAAAAGTATAGTTTTATGTCCACATTTATATAATGAATCAATTACTAAAAAGGGGAAGCTTTTTTTAAATTACTTACAATTTGAGAGATTAATAGAAAATGCTTTAAAAAGGATTTTGATAGAAAATAGTTCAGTTAAAGATAAAGAAGAAACAGTAAAGTTAGAAAAAAAATATAAGAAAGAAATAAGAAACTTTAAAAAGAATGAGCAAAAGAATAATTTAAATTCAATTTTTGTAATTGCCGATAAGCTTGGTTCAAAAAAATATTATACTAATTACTTAAAAAGTGTGTTACTTAGAGATTTCAATATAAAAGTTTTAGAACAAAGCAGAGATATATCTACTTATAAGCTATCAAATAATTTAGAAATAAGAATATCCTTTATAAAGGAAGGCGATAAAACCCACTTCCCCATTGCTTTATCTTCTGTTTTTTCAAAATATATTCGAGAGAGATTTATTAAAAATATAAATGAATTCTTTGCAACAAAAATTCAAAATTTAGAACCAACAAAGGGGTATGCATATAAAATAGAAAAATTTATTGAAGTTACAGATGATATAAGAAAAAAATATGATATTGCTACAAATTGTTTTTTAAGAAAAAGAGATAGTCTCTTACACCTATTTGATTAGTTAGATTCTTCCACTCCACTTAGATTGACAATCTGATTTATTCTTTAAGGAAGGACCAGATTCCATCTAAAATCCAATCAGGCTTTATTTCTGATTTACTTACTTCTTCCCCGTTAACTACTCCTGTAAGTACCAATGCAGTAGAAATACCTATTATTTTACCTGCTAAAATATCTGTTTCTAATCTATCTCCAATAATTAATGTTTGTTCTTTATTACCATTAAATTTGGAAATGGCAATTTCCATAATATAGATATTTGGTTTTCCAATAACTTTTGCCTTTACTTCAGATACTGTTTCAATAGATGAAACTATTGCTCCTGCTCCTGGAATTTCTCCCTCTGGGGTTGGAAACGTAGCATCATAATTTGTAGCAATAAAAATCGCGCCATTTCTAATAGCAAAATTTGCAATTTTCATCATTTCATAATTAAAATCTGGGTCTTTTCCTACAATTACAAAATCTGCTAAATGTGCATCCTCACCTTCGATTAAATTCAACCCTATTTTTCTAATCTCATCCTTTAAAGCTCTGGCTCCAATAACATATGCTTTTTTTCCTTCGATATTGTAGTTTTCATAAAGGTATTTTGCTGTAGCTGTTGATGAGGTTATTATCTTATCATTTTCTACAATAATGTTCATTTTTTCTAATTTTTTTCTATAACCCTCGCTATTTCTTCCAGAGTTATTAGTTAAAAAAATAAAATCTTTATCTCTTTTTTTTAACTCATCAATAAATTCTTTTGCTTTATGGATAGGTTCATCTTGAATATATATAACCCCATCTAAATCTATTATAAAATTTTGAAATTTTTCTATTAATTTCATCTTAAAGTCTTTCCTTATTTATAGCTTTGTGGCATGGTTTCGAAGACATTTTAGTCAAGAAACTATGTCCAAAGCTTTCAAAGATTATTTAATTTAATTTTTTAATGAGATTGCTTCGGGACTTTGTCCCTCGCAATGACAGATTAAAAAGCAATAAAATATTCTCTTAAAGGTCAGATAGAAATTTTCTTTTTTTCTTCTTTCTATTTAGAAATTCATTAACTATATAACTGGCAACCATTGTTGGGGTTGTGCCAGGACCAAATCCAGCATCATATCCTAATTCCTTTGCAAGAGCATTAGAAATTCTTGGACCACCACAAATTAAGATAATCCTGTCCCTTATACCTTCTTCTTCAACTAATTCCAGAAGTTTTGATAAATTATATATATGAATATTTTTTTGAGTGATAATCTGAGAAATCCCAACTACATCTGCTTTTTCATCCAATGATTTCTTTAAAAGCTCCTTTGATGGAACCTGGGAGCCTAAATTGACTGCATTGAAGAAATTATAACTTTCCAGACCATGATCTCCTGCAAAACCTTTTGCACTTAAAATAGCATCTAATCCAATTGTATGAGCATCAGATTCAATTGCAGCTCCTACTATAGTTATCTTTCTTCCTATTTCATTTTTAACAATTTTCTCCATCTCTTCATGACTTAATATTTTATATTCTTTAGCTTTAGTCTTTATTTGGTCTATTTCTATCTTGTGTTTGCAACTTCCATATATAACAAAAAAAGTGAAATTGGGATCGAGACTTTCCTGCTTAACAATTTTTGGTTTTATTATCCCCATTTTCTCACAATATTGAGTAGCTACAGTTGTAGCTTTGTCATCATTCTTAATAGGAAGTGTAAAACTAATTTGGACCATTCCATCATTTAAACTATCACCATATGGTTTCACTTCCATATTATAAGTACCTCCGTATTTAATAGATAATTATTTATTTTTATATTCGATCAATACCTTTGTTGTTTATAGCTTTGTGATATATTTTCGCAGACATTTTCAGTTTCACCCTCTCCCTTTACCTTTCCTATCAGGGAATAGTGTATATATGTAGGGCAACCCTTTAGGGTTGCTTTATAATGCAAGGCTAAAGCCTTGCCCTACATTTTCAGTAGATAAAGTATAACCAAAGCTTATATCATTTTTAAATTAGATAAACCTTTTGTTAAATTTCAAGATATTACCCATTATTTTACTTATATGTTATTACAAGATCTATACCTTACACTTTATTTAATAAATTAAACCTTTTTCAGTTCTTGAAAAAAGGGATTATAATAATCGTCTTTCTTTTTTATGACGCCATCTAATCCTCTCCCGGAATTTGTATCCCTTTTTATATCTGCAAAAATACCCTTTTCTATTGCTCTAAAAAGTCCAATATCATCAATCTCTTCAAGAAGATTAACAGTATTTCCTAATACCTGATTTGCTCTTTTAACAATCTTGCTATCTCTATTAAAACTCATTTGTTCCCCAAGATTTTTAGCACATTTAAAAATGTATTTTGCATTCTTTATGCTAATAAATCTATCCTGTAAAAATGGTGTATGAATAGCTTCGGTAGGCATACCTAATAACTGAATTTCTTGATTAGTTAAAATACCCGTAAAATTGAACATTCCATCTAAAAGATTTGAGAAGAATATGTCACCAGTCTTATAAACTGTTGGTGGCATATATTTTATTGGATAATCTGGAAACAAGTCCCTTACAAGTTGCGCTTGAGCTATTTCATAAATAAGAGAATCTTCTAAATGTGGGTTTATTTGAAATGCATGACCTAATCCTATCTGCTCAGCTTTCAGTCCAGAGAAAAGAGCAAACTGTTCATTTATCAATTGTGATGCAATTACAGTATGAGCAGCTTTATAAGCATCAGCTGTTGTTAAATAGTTGTCTTCACCTGTGTTAATAATCACACCTGCAGCTGCATTTATCATTCTTGAAAAATATTGGTCTATAAATGTTCTTTTTGTATTTATCCCTCTAAAAATTATTCCATATAAACTATCATTTAGCATCATGTCCAATCTCTCAAATGCTCCCATCACTGCAATCTCTGGCATAGCTAACCCAGAACAATAATTTACCTGTCTTATATATCTTCCTACCTCATCAGCAACTTCATCAAGAGCTTCTCTCATCACCTTAAAGTTTGCTTGAGTTGCATAAGTTCCACCATAGCCAGTTGTTGTTATACCATATGGAACATAATCCAGTAAGCTCTGAGCTGTAGAGCGAATTACCGCTATAACATCAGCTCCCTCTCTAACTGCTGCTTTTGCTTGAACTACATCCTCATATATATTTCCAGTGGCTACAATGACATACAACCAGGGCTTTGAAGGGTCTCCTAACTTTTCAATTAATTTATATCTCTCATTCTTTCTTTTTTTAATAACTAAACAGGCATTTTTTACTAATTTATTAATTTCAGCTATTACCTTTTCTGTTTTTAAATCTGGTACTTTTTTTAAATCAATTTTTTCTTTTGAAATCATCTCAGCTAAGCTTTGAGCATCAATGTTATAAAAAAACATAGCATTTATAAAAGGAAATAATATTCCGGAACCAATCTCATTTTGAAAACTATCCACTACTACATTTGGTAAAGGAACATTGTCTTTGTTAACTCCATCAACACCTAAAAGTCTAATTGTTGCTCTTTCAATTGTGGTTGTAGTATTCTTTTCTATAAAATCTTGAACTTTAGAAGCTATTCTGTTTGCATAATCCCTTGCTTTCTTCACCATATTTTTATTTAAAATTAATTTAGCCATCTTATTCACCTGTCATGTAATTACTGTTGAATTTATAATCTAAAGTTTTTATGTTCATCATAAAATATCCAGATGTAATTTTTTTATTAAAATTCTTACTTATTATATCTATTATATAATGAGTTGTGTTAACAGATTAGATTAACATTTTTAATATTTTTTTTGATTATTTAGCTTTCATTTAATAAAGATTTTACATACAAGAATGACAAATAATAATTTTAGAGTATTCTCTTTTGTAATTCTTTCTTATATAAGATAAGAGGGTATTTTAACTAAATAAAGAAATGGAGGCGGCACCCAGATTCGAACTGGGGATGGAGGTTTTGCAGACCTCTGCCTTACCACTTGGCGATGCCGCCACAATGAATAATTATTTATTTTTATATATTACATTTATTTTTGAACTTATTTTAACATTTTAATACTAAATTCGCTATCTTGAAAAAAGTTATTTTCTATTCCTTATTTATTTCTTCTGAAAGTGAAAGAAAATAGTTTATATAGATAATATAAAAGTGTTAATATTCCAAATATTATTGTTAACCAAAGAAGTTCTAAATGATAAGGTATCTCTAAAAAAATAGCTAAACAGCATAAATGAACTATTCCAATCATCATCTTACCTGCTAAAAACGATGGTACAAACCACTCTCTTTTAATAAAATTTAGAATTAGATTTAGTATAAAACCAAACACTAAAACTAATAAAGCAATCCTGTAAAGTATTAAAGGAAAATCCAACTTATAAGTTAAATATGTAAATATTGAATATACAAGTGAAACATCAGCTAATGGCTCTAATTTCTGACCTAATTCAGTTTCTTGTTTAAGCAATCTTGCTAATGTGCCATCAAGTTTATCAGATAAAACGGAATATACATATATAATTCCAACAACCCATTTATTTATGTTTATGAATGTAAAAATTAAGATAAGGACACTTCCTAAAATACGGCTTAATGAAATCAAATTAGGAATTTTCAATATATCCTTTTTAACCACATTATCCTCCAAATCTGTATTTAAATTTAAGAAAAAATCTACTTTTTTGTCACCCCTTACTGCTAATATTATTTAAACACCTATTAAAAGAATATTAAATTTATACATTAATTAAAAAATCGATTACACATGCTTTAAATTAGAAGTTAAGTTTTTTAATAATCTTTGTATTTTATTATTCAATCTAAATATTATTTTAATAAAAATGGTGGGCGTTAGAAGATTTGAACTTCTGACCCCTTCCGCGTCAAGGAAGTGCTCTCCCCCTGAGCTAAACGCCCACACATATTTCAAAATATTTTAACACCAATATATAAGATAATTCAATTAATATAACGGGACCCTAAAGGGTTGCCTTATACTAATATTATTATAAGATTCAACCTTAAAGGGTTGATCTACATTTTAAAAAACCAGTTATAAGAGTAAAAAAACATAAAATGTTAATAATCCTAATTTATTCAAAATTATTATAACACTTTTAAAAAATATATAAAGTTCATAAATCTAATGAGATTCACTTATTTGTTTAATGTCTTTTACTCCTCCTAAGCTTTTTGCTTCCTCAACAGCATTTCTGATAGCTCTTGCTGTAACTTCTGCTGCTGCTGTTCCTATAACAACCGTAGGAGCTTTCTTTTTACCAACTGACAATACAAAGGTTGTATCTCCATCATATTCAGTATGAACAGGCGAAATTGCTCTTGCAAAACCATCGTGTGCCATTTGCGCAACTTTTGTTGCAGATGCTTTATTAAGAGAAACATTTGTAGTTATTACAACAATAGTTGTGTTTTCGCCAAATTTTGATACTATTTCTTCTCCCTCTAATACAATGGACTTACTATTTAAAAAGCCTTTTTCTGGATGATAAGCACCTGCTAATATTGAACCATTTTCTTTTATTATATCTCCAAAAGAGTTTACAATAGCTATTGCAAAGATTTCGATACCACCTGATAAATTAAGTATAGCCTTTCCAACTCCGGATTTCATCATAAATGAATTTCCTAAAACTTTTCCTACAGTGGCACCAGTACCAGCTCCAACACTTCCAACTTCAAATCCTGGTGATGATGCATTTTGACAAGCAAAATAACCTTCTTTTTTTCCAGGACGAACTTTTTTATTACCTATGTTTAAATCAAACAATATAGCAGTTGGAACAATTGGAACTTTTCCATGAGTAGTTTCAAATCCTATATTCTTCTCTTCTAAATATTTCATTACCCCATCAGCAGCAGAGAGACCAAAAGCGCTCCCTCCAGAGATGCAAATAGCATTTATTTTTTCAACCATACATGTTGGTTTTAAAAGATCAGTTTCCCTGGTTCCAGGAGCTCCTCCTCTTACATCTACTCCGCAAACTGCACCATCTTCTGGAAGTAAAATTACTGTACATCCAGTAATAGCATCTTTATCCGTATAATGCCCCACTTTGATTTTAGACAGCATTTTTCCTCCTCTCCTAACATATTGTAAAGCTCTCTTTAGTGATAAATATCTTGATAAAGATTTAAGAAAATTTCTAAGCTTTAACAATTTAGAGTATCTAATTATAAAAAAATCTAAAATTTTTATTTTTAAAAATTCAAATTCCATTAAATTTTTTAATATATTTAATGAGATTGCACAGCCTGTTCCGAGCTAGGTCCTTCGCTAACACTCAGGATAAACTAAGGAAGCCCGTCCCTCGCAATGACATTTTAAAAATTACTTACAATGATAATTTAAATTTATTTCCTCACAATAATAATTTATTAGCTCAATATCTATATAAATAATATTTAAAAAACTATGGAAGCTTAAAATATCTGATTGTTAAAAATGTTAGAGAAAAAAATAGTACTGTGAAAATAAAAGAAGTAAAATCGAAAATTTTTAATTTTTTTGAAATTCTTCTTGTTCTACCTTCTCCTCCTCTATAACATCTTGACTCCATTGCTAAAACCAAGTCTTCTGCTCTTCCATAAGCACTTATAAATAATGGAATTAATAAACCTGATAATTTTATAGCCCTAACTATAAAATTACCTCTATCTAAGTTAGCTCCTCTTGCTATTTGAGCTTTCATTAATCTTTCCAGCTCTTCAACTAAAGTTGGAACAAATCTAAAAGCTATTACACCTACCATAATAATTTCATGAGATGGAAACTTTATTTTTTGCAATGGAAGAATCAGTCTTTCCATTGCATCAGTAAAGCTTACTATCTCTGTTGTAAGAAAAAAGACAGATGAAATAAAATAGATTGATATAGCTTTAAGCATCATTAGACACGAAATCTTGATGCCTAAAACAGAAATCTTTATAAAATGCCATTGAAAAAGTATATTACCTGGTTCTCCTATGTAAAAAATAATTTGAAAAATCCAGATTAAAATAATTATTGGAAGAACTGGTTTTAATCCCTTTAAAATATAGAAAAATGAGCTATTAGATAATTTCATAATAAGTAGCAAAAATAAACCTATAAAGACAGTGCCTGAGAAAGTTCTTATGAATGATATAAAAACTATAATCATAATTAATAATATTATTTTTATTCTTGGATCAATTTTATGGATTAAAGAATCGCCTTCTCTATAAAATCCAAAAATTGTGTTCTTATACAATTCCAATTTCTATACTCCATTATTAAATTAATTTGTTTAGTACAGATTGTCTTTTTTATTTATTTTTTAATGAGATTGCTTCGGGACTTTGTCCCTCGCAATGACATAAGAAAATAGTGATTCTTCCAGCTGATCGATACTGATTATCTTTTCATCTATATTTATACCTGATTTAATCAACTCATCAACTACCTCTACTACTGAAGGTAGGGTTAAACCATAACTTAATAACTTCTCTTTTTTTATAAAAATATTTTCTGGTATATCAATCATTTTAATTTTTCCATCAACAAGTACCATTACTCTATCTGCAAGTTCTACAACATCATCCATATTACTGGAAACAAAAACCGTAGTTAATTTCAATTTGTCATGTAAGAACTTAATGGAATTGAGAAAATCTCCTCTCCCTTTAGGATCCAAACCAGCTGTAGGATCATCTAATACTAAAATTTCTGGATCGAGAGCCAAAATTCCAGCAATTGCTACTTTCTTCTTCTCTCCCCCACTTAAACTGAAAATATATCTATAAAAAAATTCATTCGGGTCTAAGCTAACAGTCGCTAATGCTTTTTTAATAGTAATCTCTATCACTTTCTCAGGAAAATTCATATTTTTTAAGCCAAATGCAATATCATCCGCAACAGTCTCTTTAAAAAGTTGGCTATCAGGATGTTGAAATAACATAGCTACTTTCCTTCTCAACTCTTTTAAATTCAATCCACTATCTTTTGTGTCCTGTTTATCTACTATCACTCTGCCCTTTTTGGGAATAAATATTGCATTAAAATATTGAAGTAATGTAGATTTTCCTGATTGGGTTGGGCCAACAATGGCTAATTTCTCACCTTCATATATATCAAATTTTAAACCATGGAGAACTTCTTTTTCAAAAGGAGTTCCTTGCATATATGAATGAAATAGATTCTCAACCTTTATAATTACTTTAGACAATTTACAAGCTCCTGAGTAGTTATTATTTGTGATGAAATAGAAATCCCTCTTTTATTTAATCTGTAAGAGATATCCGGAATTATAGGAACATCTAAAGAAAGGCTTCTTAATATTTTTAATTTAGAAAAAATCTTTTCTGGTGAATCATCCAATACTATTTTTCCTTCAGAAATAACAATTGCTCTATCAGATTTCAATACTTCTTCCATTAAATGAGTTATGTATATTATTGTGACTTCTCTTTTTTTTCTAAGATTTAGTATCACCTCGAATACTTCCTTTTTTCCTAATGGATCAAGCATTGAAGTGGGCTCATCAAAAATAATATACTTAGTTCCCATTGCCAATACTCCTGCAATTGTAACTTTTTGCTTTAGACCTATGGAAAGCATATGAGGAGGATAATCTTGATATTCGCTCAAACCCATAAGTTCAATAGATTTATCAACCCTATTTTCAATTTCTACCCTATTAATACCTAAATTTTCTGGTCCAAAAGATATATCACTTCTAACTGTTGAGCAGATTATTTGATTTTCTGGATTCTGAAAAACCATTCCCACCTTTTTTCTAATATCCCATAAATTTTCCTTATTTCGAGTATTAATTCCATCAATCAAAACTGAACCTTTTGTGGGTATTAAAATAGCATTTAGATGTTTAGCTAGAGTTGTTTTCCCTGAACCATTTTGTCCTATTATGCTAACAAACTCACCTTCCTTTATGGAAAGTGATACCGCTGTTAATGCTTTTTGAGAATTTTTAGATTCCGGATAATATGTAAAGTAAAGATCATTAATTTTTATCATATTATTATAAAACAGGCAAAATAAAAAATATTATTCAGAAGTTTTAGCCCTAACCCCACGAGCACCTCTATAGACATCAATTGCATTTCCTATAATTAGTGTCACAATAGCTGCAATAATCGCTTCTATTATAGCTTGTGGTAATACTGAAATTAGAAAAACCCAGAAATTACCTTTTCCTGTTAAATGAATCATGCCAAGTACAAAAAAGGTATTGGTAAGTGAACCCATTATACCTGCTAATACAAATGCCAAACTTTTATTTATTTTCTTTATAGTTGCATAAATAAAATATGCCACTAATCCAATAAATAATCTTGGTAAAATAGCTACGAATGGATCACTAAAATAAGGATTTGGAGAAATTGTTGTCGCCATGTAAAAACTAGCAAACCCAAAAATTCCCCCAACCAAGATTCCAACAAGTGAACCTTCAAGTACACCACCTAAAATAGCGGGTATGTGCATAATTGTAGCGTGACCAGAAATATTTGGTACTGGAATGAAACCAATGGGTAATGCACCAAATATAGGCCATCCAAGTAAAATTGCAATAGCTCCTAAAATTCCTGCCATTACAATCTTTCTTACTGTTAACTTCAAAAAAATCACCCTTTCTATTAATATAATAATGCCTTTCATCCCACAGCTTTTGCAAAGAGACTTTTCAGCTGTGAATTTATATATTTCTGAAAATGATAACATTTTATATTAAACGAATCTAAAATGTAAAAACAACTTTATATTATCTTAATAATTACTAAAAATTTATACAAACCAACTAATAAAATTTTTTAATGAAAAAATAAAAGAGCGGAAGATCCGCTCATTCTAAAAGTATATTTAAAAGTATTTCTTTCTAATTTAAATGCATAGTTAATTAACTTTAATAAATAGTTAATTAACTTTTTCTGAAATAAAAAATATTATTTTTCTTCCTTATCTTCGTAAAGAGAGATTATTTTCTCAATTCTTCTCTTTTCTTCATCAGTAAATATTGAATTAAAATCAAATTCTTTTAATTTATCCTTATCTTGCAATACTTTCTTGATATGAACTATCATAACCCCACTTGGATTCCATTTGCTTTTAGATATTAAATTATCCTTATCTAAATCAAATTTCAACTTTTCATCAATTTTAAACAATTGTTCAATTAATTTCCTGAAGAGTTCTGTATTAAATTCTGGTATGTTTTCGTTTTCTCTTTTCATATTAATTCTCTAAAATATTATTATCAACAATATTCTATCACAATATTATTTTTTTTAAAAATTTATAAAATTCTTCTTATGTTGCTATGCTAACAAAACTCTCTAAATAAAAAATGCCTGATGTATTTTTTTTAATAAAAAATTCCAGACATTTTTCAGAAATATTTTAAATAAATATTTTTTGTTCTATTTAAAAGCTGTGTTTATACTTAATTATTAATTATGCCTCTTATAAGGGTAAAAGATTTTTTAAAATTGTTAATATATCTCTTAATCAGTACTATTTATTGAATATAATTGAATCAATCTAAAACTTCATCTATTAGTGTATATGTAAGTCCATGAGCATCAGCTACTGGTTTATACGTAACCTTTCCTTTGCATACATTCAATCCCTTTTTCAATACAGAATTCTCCTTTAGTGCTTTCTGCCATCCTTTATTTGCAATTTGTAGTGCATATGATAAAGTTTCATTTGTTAAAGCAAATGTTGAAGTTCTTGAGAAAGCACCCGGCATATTTGTAACACAATAATGAACAACTCCCTCCTCAACATAGATTGGATTAGAATGAGAGGTTGGTTTTGCAGTTTCAACACTTCCTCCCTGGTCTATATCAACACACACTATTACAGAGCCTGGTTTCATTGATCTCACCATTTCTCTTGTTACCAGTTTTGGTGGTTCTGCACCAACAATGTAAACACCAGTAATTAAAATGTCAGCATCCTTCACAGCTTGTGCAATATTATATGAATTTGATTTTAGTGTTGATACATTCCCTGGCATCGTATACTCTAAATAACGTAATTTCCTGATACTTATATCTAAAATAGTAACTTTTGCTCCTAAACCAGCAGCAACTTTTGCTGCATTATGTCCTACTGTACCACCACCTAATATAACTATATGCGCAGGTTCAACACCAGATACACCAGTAGTTAAAATTCCTCTTCCACCTTGTGCTCTACTTAAATAAAAGGCTCCTATAAATGGTGCCATTCTTCCTGAAACCTCACTCATAGGAGTTAAGAGTGGGGTTTCACCATCATCAGTTTCTATGGTCTCATAAGCAATACAAATTGCTTTTTTATCAATCATAGCTCTGGTAAGTTCTTCACCTGAAGCGAAGTGAAAATAAGTAAAAAGTATCTGGTTTTCTTTAATCAATTCAAACTCTTGAGAAAGGGGCTCCTTTATTTTCATTATCATATCTGCTTTATCAAAAACCTCATTAGCAGTGTCTAATATTTCAGCTCCTACTTCTTTATATTCATCATCACTAATACCACTTCCAATCCCAGCATTTTTTTGAATAATTACCTTGTGCCCTGTTTTAATTAACTCAGTCGCACCAGCTGGTGTCAACGCTACTCTATATTCATTATCTTTAATTTCTTTAGGAATACCTATAATCATTATTTTATCTGCCTTTCTAATTAATTATTATAATTTTAATAATTATAGATCTAAAAAATTTCACCTCCCATCTTGAATTGTTTATTGAGCTAATTCATAATTTTAAAAGTCTAATTTAAAATAAATTTTAGTTAATCAATTACTTATATCATACAATTAAACAAAATACCTAAATTTAAAAATTTAATTTTAAAAAGCTGAATGTTAAAAGAAACACTTAGTTCTTTTTGAAGTCTTTTTAATTTTTTTTGTAATTATTGTTCAGTAACTTTCCGCTTAACATCAAAAGATATTTGAACTTTTACTCTATATTCAATAATTTTTCCCTCTTCAACCTTTGCCCAAGAATTTATCACATCTACTCTGTCAATACCCCTTATTGTTTGTGATGCATCTGTAATTGCATTTCTTGCTGCATCACTCCAGCTTCTAAAAGAGGAGCCTTCAAGTGTAATAAATTTTCTTACTGCCATTTTTATACCTCCTTACATATTAAAATGATTAAGCTATTTAAAGATATTTTTATATAATTATTAGTTTTATTTAAATATAATTATTATCGAACAATTTAAAAAAATCAATTTTTATTAGTTAAAAAAAGAAAAAATTTGAATCAGTAATGTTACTACTGTATTTTAAAACTAAGATTATCTATGATATCTAAAAAACATTTAGTAAGAGATTGCACAGTTTGTCCTAAGTAAGATTGCTTCGTCGCTAATGCTCCTCGCAATGACAAACAAGGTCTAGCTCTCAATGACAACCAGGATATGGTTCGCATTGACAGACAGAAGTACACTTGCAATGACACTAATTTAAATTTATTATATTTAACATTTTGTTTTAGTAACAAAAAAATTAAAACTTCTATTGGCCTTTTGATAAAATTTTTATAGAATAAACTTATTAATTTTATATTAATAGTTCTATTTTAAGCAACAAATTAAAATCAATATTCGTCAAAAACCAAAATATGTACTGAAATATTGAGCAGGAATCTATAAAGTAAGATTATCAAAATTAATATAATACTCAATAATAATATAATTGATAATCTACTAAAGAAAGGAGGCATATAGAGAATTAATTTTTTATTTGAAAGATTATTCTTTCAAATCACCTCTTATATGAATATTTTATTAATGTTAGGAGGTTATTTTTATGCAAGAAGAAAAAAAGTTATTTACAAGAAAAGCTACAGGATTAGTACGAGAAATAGGAGTTGGAACTGCAGTTCTTATAGCTATTGCTAATGTTGTGGGACTGGGATGGCAAAAAAGAGTTTTCCAGGCAACAGGCTGGACTCCAATCGGTGAGAGTAAATTTCTTCTTGGAATTCATCCAGTTGTAATGGCGTTCGCTATTACCGGAATAATAATTTTGGTTTCATTGTACTGTTTTTCAATGTTATCAGCAGCTATGCCAAGATCGGGTGGAGGTTACATATTTATTTCCAGAATTCTAAATCCAGCTCTTGGATTTGTAGCTACATGGCTTCAGTTCTTTGCAGTTGCTGTTTCTTATGGTTTAATAGCTGTTGCAACAATGGAAGCCGTCTGGCTTTTTGCAGGATTAGCTGGTGTTACACTTCCTGGATGGCTTACTAGTCCTGTTGGATTATTCTTGTGGGGTGTATTAGTACTTGTAATCTTTAGTGGTATTGCATTCTACGGAATAAAATTGACTGGAAGATTACTTCAATGGCTATTCTGGATTCCAGCATTTATATTAGTGATTGTATATATACTATTCATTATTGCAACTCCAGGAACTATGGAGACAGGTGTTCAATCACTATTTGGTGCTAATGCTGCTGAGTATACACAAGCAGCTATTGATCAGGGAATGGCAGATACAGCAGCAGGAAATACCTACTGGGGAGCAGTTGGAACTGCAATGTTAGCAGCTTATTGGGCTTATATTGGTTATGCTGCTGCTTCATTTGTTGCTGGTGAGGTAAAAGAAGCACACAAGAGTTTACCAAAAGCTATGTTTACATCTGGATTAGTTATTATTGGTATATACATGACCATTTCTACTCTTATGGCAAGAGCTGCAATGATGGCGGGGAGCGTTGGAGATTTCTCGTTGATGTCAGCTATAGGATATCTTAATTTCGGAGGAGGAAGCTTTGCAGATGCTGGATTAGCTAAAATTGGTGGATGGATGCCAGTTATTGGTGCAATATCAGCTGCAGGACGTGGATTTGTACCAGCATTTATGTGGATACTGATATTATTTGCAGCTTTATGGGTTGCTAATGACATTCCACCCTTCATTTTGACATCTTCAAGAATGATATTTGCTATGGCTTTTGATAGAGTTCTACCTGATAAATTAGCAAAAGTTAATGAGAAATGGCATTCACCAGTAAACGCAATTATTTTTGTGTCACTTGTTGCAATATTTGGTTGTGCTGCTGAAGCTGATCTTTTTGGAAAGAGCGGTATATACTTAGGTGAATTCATACACTCAATCATAAATCCTGGTGGAGCTATTGTAGCAACTGACATATGGGATGCAATATTCTTCTTAGTTGTATGTATTGCAGCATTTTATTTCCCAATAAAAAAGCCTGATATATTTGAGAGGTCACCATTTAGAGCTGGTAAAACAGTTACTCAAATAATTGCAGCCCTGGCAATAATAGGAAATCTTATTGCTTTATGGGTATTCGCTACTAATGAACATGCGTGGAATCTTTTGAATATAGACAGTTTGAGAGCTGCAATGCCATTCTTGTTCACAATTTTCCTTATCGCTTTAGGGTTAGGAATCTACTTGTACTACAGTAATAAAGCCAAGGCAACAGGTGTGGAGTTGACAACAATATTTACGGAAATTCCTCCAGACTAAAATTTCTGGATTTTGTTAATATACTATTGCTATAGATTGATATATCAGCTCCTGTTTTAAGCAGGAGCTGATTATCATTTAAATATTATAATAAATAGATAAATAGGAATAAAATAACATATTTAATATATAAAGTTAGGTCTTGTTAAACAGTTTTCCCTCGTTATACTCTGGATAGGATCTAAATGAAGCCAAGGAACTACAAAAAACTGGAAAAATATATGAAAAGAGTAATTGATTTGAGAAATTTTATAGATAATATAGAAAATCAATTGATTAAAGGAAGAGGAAAGTGGATTGCGGAGTTCAATGAATCATTTATAAACTATTCACTTGATAATCTTGTTTTTCCATTAGTTGTTAGAGGACAAACTAGAAGTAAAGGTTTTTTACTCTCGAGATTATTTGCTTACTTGGCCATGCCAAACTATTTGGTATCATGCTTTGTATATCCTTCAGAAATAAATTCATATCTTAAAAAAGAGAAACTAAAAATATTACTTAGAGAGATATCTAAAATGATGAAGAAAAACAATGTAAAATGGTCCTGGCTTATCATCCCAAAAGAAGGTGAATTTAATCAAAGAATAATAAAGTGGGTTGAAAAAAATGACCTTTCTAATATTGGTATTGCTTTAGTAAACTTAAATACTAAAAATATTTTAACTAATAATTCAGTTATAGGAAGAAAAATTAAAACTATTTCGAAATTCTAATGAAAAAGATATCAAAAATAAATTTTGGAGACTTAGGTAAATCATTCTCTATCTTTTTTATTTTTATAGTAACATTGCGGGTTATAACAAATTTCTTATTCACAAAGATTATAATTAGGGATTGGTGGATGTTAACAATAGAGATAATTTTAGCTGCTATTGTGTCTTACATATATTATAGACTTAAATATCACACCACTTTTAGTTATGACAAAGAAGGTTTTATTTTAGAAATTGGTAAGGAAAAAATATCCTCAAAGTGGAAGGATTTTAAATTTATCTCTTTGTATTATAGTGGTTTAGGAAAAACTTCTTTAAGATTATATATAAATGATACCTATAAAGATGATTATATTGAAATCCCGGTCTCTGATTTAGGACTTTCTCCAAAAGAATTTAGAGAAAAAGTTTCAAAATTAATTTCAATATAAATTAACCTTCTACTCTCTGGAGTCTAAGTATTTTATCACCTTCAATTTCTACCAAATAACCTTTAAATATACCCTCTCCATATTCACTTCCTGGATTGAAACATACAGTCCTACCAATTTTTATATATCCTGGACTTTCATGAATGTGTCCATGAAGTCCTACTAATGGTTGGTATTTTTCAATAATTTTTCTAACAGCATGACTTCCTACTGGTATCTCCCGAGGTTTACCACCTATAACTATTATATTTAAATCTTTATCTACCATTGGTGCATAATCAAGATAAGAATCATGTGGTGGACAGTGGATGCAAAATACAGCAGTCTCTAAATTCTTAACTTTAGCTACTACCTTCTCCAATTTCTCCTCCATCTCTTCCTCTGAGCATTCTCTTGGTGAATCAAAAGGAGTAGGATTTGTCCAACCAAAACAGAGAACTTCGTGCTCTCCATCTAAGTTAACAACCTCTTCCTCGCCAAATGTAATTCTTGGATCTTTCTTAATTACTTCATCAATAGCAAACTTATCATCATTTCCAGGACTCATTATAACCTTGCACTTATCAGGTACTCTATCCGATATTAATGTTAACCAATGTTCAACAATATCACATTCTAATTTTTCAAATAAATTTTCCCTGTATTCCTCATTATTTCCTATTTTGACACTTTCCTCCGGAGTAGTTCTATACGGAAGATATGAAGCCATTCTTACTTTTTTTTCATATTCAGGTAATTCTTCTTCAGATAGAATATACTCTCTTCCTAAAAGATGTGAAGTATATTTCCCGTCCTCCCTTTTTATAATTGGAACCATTATTTTACCAGTCATATCTCCACTTAAAACAAGAGCATCCAAATCATAAATCTTTGCAGTATTCAGAAACTTTCTCCAGACTGTTTCTGAACCATGCAAATCTGTTGCGAACATAAATCTTGTTTTAGCCATTTTTACCTCCCCACTTCTTCAACTTCTTTATACCATTTTTTCTTTGTACCAACCTTGGACCTTATTTTCCATTTCAGGCTTTTAGGTTCATCTTCTATTCTTTCAAGTATTTTATCAATTCTATCTGCAACTATTTTTCTATTTTCATCTGTCAGAGATTCAAATTCACCAAGGAAATCTTTAACTTTTTTAAGGTTGGTTGTCACTGTATAATAATATCCCCAATCTTTTGCCAAAAGCTTAGATATATAGTTCATGTTTATTGTTTCTTCTTCCTTATCCCCAACATTATGCTCGAGTAGCATTATAAGAGTATCTTTGATATCCTTTGGATTTATCTCTACTATCTGCATCTTTTCTAATAATATATCAGTTAAAGTGATAGTAGGGTCATCCAATTCCAATCTATTTCTAAAATCAACCTTATGACACATATCTAACTCATCAAAAAAGATATCCACTTGCCATTTTTTCTCATCACTCCAGTAGATTTGTCTTTTTTTACCATATAATGCAAAAAATCTTGGATTTATTGGTTCATAACCTAAGTCTTTAAAAAACTCTCTCATTCCTTCTCTAAACTTTCCATATGTCATTAAATCTATATCAGTAAGCGGTCTCTTCATTTCATCGTAAAGATACCTACATTTTGGACTATGATTTTTTACTGCAATTGAACCCAATAATCTAAAAATTATCCCTTTTTCTTTAGCTATTTTAATTATTTTAAATGCTTCTTCAACAAAAGCTTTGTCTCTTTCAGGATCCATAACAACTTCTATTTTAATTAATTATCGATAATTTAAATTATATATAAGATATTTTATTTCATGAATTAATTTATTAATCATATCAGTAAAATTTAAAGAATCAACATATTGTATTATCTTTTTTCACAATTACAAAATGTTAAAAATAATAAATTTAAATGAGATTACACATCCTGTTCCGAGATAGATCCTGGCTATCATTCAGAAGAGCTTTTCTTTAATATCTTTTCTAAAGCTCTTACTTGTTCTTCTGATAAATTTTTAGGTTCACCTACCTGAAGAGCTTTATGATAAATTTTTGCTGATTCTTCTACTAATATTGCAATTAAAACTGCATTCGATAATGAAGAGCCTATTGTTAAAACTCCATGACTTTCTAAAAGAACTGCTGATCTATTAGAAAGTTTTTTAAGTGATTTTTTTGCCAATTCTTCTGAACCAGGAAGTGCAAAATCAACAACTGGAATATCTCCTCCTACTGAAAAGAATGTCTCAATATGTATAAGAGGAATACCTTTTTTGAGTACAGCAAAGCATGCAGCATATGGAGAATGTGTATGAGCAATTCCAAAGATATCCTCCCTATTTTTATAAATTTTTAAATGAATTGGAGTCTCATATGATGGCTTATTTTTGCCTTCCACTTTATTTCCATTTATATCTAAAACTACAATGTCATCTGGATTTAAGAATTCCCTGAATACTCCATGTGGAGTAACAAATATATATCCTGTTTCTTTATCCCTCAAACTAAAATTACCAGTTGTTGGGACAACTAATCCCAATTTTTCAGATTTTTGAGCCCAGAAAATAACCTCATTTTTTAAATCTTCATACATCTTTCCCGGAATACCCTTTCTTTATTTGATAGAAAATTTTTTTAATAAAGTTTTTTTTCAATATCTATTAAAAATACTTCTACTAATATTTTTAAATTCTTACAAAAAAAATAGTAACAATAAATGATAATACCTAAAAACAATTGCACTAACTTTGTTCTTTTACAATAAATATACATTTCTAATAAGAAGCACTGTCAAGCAAGACTAAAGTCTTGCCCTACATAATTATATTATTTTACCTTGTCCTACGTAATTAATAGTGACACTTTATTATACCTTTTTAGAGTGGACATTTATTGGTTGAGTTAAA
>Ga0209121_10000717_pt1 | contig 35139 bp, 33 predicted proteins | sample Cruoilmetagenom3_FD_187292 | JGI IMG/M metagenome (GOLD analysis project Ga0209121, IMG submission 187292) | Oil polluted marine microbial communities from Coal Oil Point, Santa Barbara, California, USA - Sample 3 (SPAdes) (version 2) | ecosystem: Environmental > Aquatic > Marine > Oil seeps ... | reverse complement strand
GAAAAAGGCAAACTTGAATGTTGTTATTGCAGGGCATATTGCAAGCGATTCATTAGGATTAAATCTTCTCTTCGATGAAATTGAAAAAGAAGAAAAACTCAGCCTTGATATTTTCTGAAAATAATTCTACATAATTGAAACAACTTACTAACAGTACAAATCTTTATGCATAATTCGTTTAATCTCGTCGAGACGCTCATACCCTTTAAGGTCGTAATTTTCTTTTTTTAAAAGATTTACAATATACTCAATCACACTGCTGGGAAAAATTCTCTCTCGTTCATATAGTTCACGCTTTTCTAAAAGAACTTTACTCGATTCAACACAGCTCGCAGGGAGCATAGGAAAATCACTAATATTCTCTTCATCTTGAACGGAATTTCCTTTTACATAGAATTTTTCAGCCAGTTTAAGTGAATTAGATTCTTTAAAAGCCCATTCTGCAGACATTGTCATACCGGCCAAAAGTAAATGTACAAGAGAGCTTCCATCAGGACTTCTTAGTTCTACTGTCTGTCTTCTCCGTGCTCCCTCAAAAATACTTTCCTCATGAGGATTCACAACCCTCGCCAGATCATATACATTAGACCAACCAAGAGGAATACGGATCAAAGCACTCCTATTTAGTTCACTGCAATAAATACGAGTAGGAGCCTCTTGATCAGGAACAAGACGTAAATATGAAGACGTAACAGTATTTCCAAATGCTGTCAGGGAATCTGCATATTTACATAATCCGCCAATAAGCCGAATCGCTTCTTCTGAGAGTTTTCCATCCATATTTCTCATGATGTTTTTTCCATCTTTTTTCAGTTCGAGATGAACATGTAACCCATTTCCGGCAGCGTTCTCATCAAGCTTTGGAACAAAGGTAGCTAAACACCCATGCTGATAAGCAACGTTTCGTATTATCCAGCGCCCCACTACTAAGGCATCAGCCATCTCTTCTATTGATTTTGTGCTAAACTCTAATTCAAGCTGCTCTGCCTGTTTTCCATTAATTTGTTCTATTTCACTTTCAATGGTTTCGATAAAGCCAACCTCACTGTGTGCATACTTTACTGCGCCGGTTATTTCACTTGTGAGACGTATAATTTCGTTCAAAATGTCACCATTTTTCCTGAATGGAGCCGATTCATGATAAGCTTCTTGAGGCAAAATCGAATATAAATTCTGGCCTTTATCACGAACAAGATAAAACTCCAGTTCTCCTAAAGCATAAAGCTCTAATTCTGTATTTACATGAAAAAGCTTATAGGATTTTGCAAGAATATTGTCGGGAGCAAAGCAAGCCCTTTCTCCATCTTTTGTTAAATATCGGCAGATAAAGTCCAAACTCCCTTTATCAAAAGGATTAAGAAATGCAGTTTTATATTCAGGCATAACATAAAGATCTGAAACATCATTATCAATAATTCCCTTAAAAAGAGAAGAACCATCCACGCGTTCCCCTTCTGCTAGAATGAGTTCAGTATTATGAGAGGATGTAACAGGTAATTTAAGTTCCTTAAGCCTTCCATCCATAGCTGTATAATGAAATGTTATGCGCTCAATATTCTTCTTTTTAATCACTTTCAAAAAATCACCTCTCTGAAAATCTTTAGAGGGCTTGTCTAAAACGACCGAAATTGGATTTATAAGAGAATATGAAAAATTATTTGAACTCATGAATATCTCCTCTCTAAATTTATACTCCTTCTAATACTAAATAAACAAAATATAATTTTATTAAAAAAAGATAGCCTTTTACAATATATATTATCGTCTTTTAAAAAAGTAAAAGATAGAGCTTTTATATCCTATTTTTATAAATGAAGGTATATAAATCAATATAAACCTGAGATTATATAAAAATGTTCATTCAGATATTACTTAATAAATGGAATTTAGTGCCGGAGGAGGGAGTCGAACCCACACCCGAGTCGCCCCGGACTGGATTTTGAGTCCAGCGCGTCTACCAATTTCGCCACTCCGGCATCATCAATTTTTTATCACTTTCTAAAATTTAGGTCAATCCATTACAGCATGTATTATTAAACCATCTATAAAAATTTTTAAATCCTTTTGTTTTATCTGCACTAAAATCTCTTTCTTCCCCTCCAGATTAAGTAAAAGGAGCAAACGATATTAATTATATAATTTAATCCACTGAACCAATCATTGAATTCAATTGACCTTTTCTCTCATTTTTGATAAAAATTCCAGATCGGTATGGCATGAACAAAGAAAGAGAAAGATTACTACAAATTGTAGAAAATTTTCCAGGGAAAAGAATCGCAATCTGGGGTGATTTCATCCTGGATGAATATCTCTATGGTAATACACGCCGTATTTCAAGAGAAGCACCCGTCCTGATACTTGCTTATAAAAATAAAGAGTATTTCTTGGGCGGAGCCGGAAATGCTCTTCTTAATCTTCGTGCACTCGGGGCGTGTCCTTTTCCAATAGGAATAATTGGAGAGGACGAATCAGGAGAAAAGATCCTTCATATACTTAAACAAAAGAAAATAAATACGGATTATTTGATCGTCGAAAAAAATTATGAAACTCCTCTCAAAACTAGAATCCTTGCTGGAGAAGAGACTACAAGAAAGCAACAAATATTGCGAATAGATCATGAATCTACAGTCCCTGATAACAAAACTTTGAAGACAAAACTCCAAAAAAACCTTGAAAACATAATAAATCAAATTGATGCACTGCTAATTTCTGATTACAATTATTTTACAGTAAAGGAAGATATTCTAAAAAATATCCTTCCCGAATTGAAAAAAATGAACATTCCTATCACATTAGATTCCCGTTTTCGACTGCTTCATTTCAAGGAATTAAGTGCTATTACTCCCAACGAACCAGAAGTAGAACATGCTTTAAACATTGGACTTAATGATAATATCAAGCTTCTTAAAGAAGCAGGAAAGCTTCTCTTAAACAAAACTAAATCTGAAACAATTCTTATTACAAGGGGAGCTAAAGGGATGATCCTTTTTGAAAGAGGGAAAACTCCATTTATTATAAAAATTCACGGCTCATCAGATATAGTTGATGTTACTGGTGCTGGGGATACAGTCATAAGTGTTTTTACTCTATCGTTAGCAAGCGGATCTACATTTAGAGAAGCAGCGAAAATTTCCAATTATGCCGGTTCTATCGTTGTTATGAAAAAAGGAACTTCAACTTTAACACTTGAAGAACTCAAGGAAACAATCATTCAATAAAATTGGAAAAATTATTCTCTCTCACTCAATTAAAAAAAATCATCAATGAAAAAAAGAAAAAAGGAGAAAATATCGTCCTCGCTAATGGATGCTTTGATCTTATCCATGTAGGGCATATTAGATACCTCAGAGAATCAAAAAAAATAGGAGATATTCTGGTCGTGGCACTGAACAGTGATAAATCTGTTCAAAAACTCAAAGGGAAAGGAAGACCACTGCTAAAAAAAGAAGAGCGAATTAAAATTCTCTCTTCTTTTTCTTTTGTAGATTATATCACTGTTTTTCAAGAAGATAATGTGAATAAAATCCTTCTCTCGCTCAAACCAGATATACATGCGAAAGGTTCTGACTACACAAAGGAAACTGTACCTGAAAAAAGAACAGTTAAAAGCTATGGAGGTAAAATTGCTATAACCGGAGGCCCTAAAGTTAAATCAACATCTAAACTTATTGAAAAAATAGCTAAAAAAGTGAAAAAATCAGAAAATACTTGAATTTTTCTCATGGATAATTTCTTGATTATAAGATTGAGCTCACTCGGAGATGTAATCCATACTTTACCTGCTTTCTCTGCTTTAAGGAAAAATTTCCCTGAAGCAAAAATTTCCTGGTTAGTGGGAAAAAAAGGAGCAGAAATCCTATCCCTTGTTCCTGGAATAGATAGGATTATTACTGTTCAGTTGAAAAAATGGCCTCCCCTTTCAAAAAAGTTCTGGCGGGATTTTTTTCAATTAAAGAGAAAAATTAAAAACAAAAATCAAATCGCTCTTGATTTCCAGGGACTCATCAAATCAGCTTTTCTCACTTACATTTCTTCTGCCAGGAGAAGAATAGGGTTCCACCGTAATAATCTAAAAGAGCCTTTCGCTTCCTGGTTTTATACAGAAACTCTCGACAAAATACCCGAAGATACTCACATCGTACAAAAAAATTTGAAACTCTTATCTCTCTTAGGAATACATGAAGAAAAATATGAATTTCCCATTTGTTTTCCTGATTATCTTTTAGACAAAACAAAAAAAATTCTCTCTAAAGCCGGGTACAATCAACCTAAAAAATTGATTCTTTTCAATATAGGCGCTACATGGGAAACAAAAAGGTGGTTTACAGAAAATTGGATTATCTTAATAGAGAAAATAAAGAGCAAAAGGTTTTTTCCTCTTATCTTATGGGGGAATGAAGAAGAAAAGAAAATTGCAGAAAAAATTCATTTAGAAAGCAATGCCCCTTTAGTCCCTCTTTTATCTTTGAAAGAAGTTATGGCTCTTATAAAGGAAGCCGCCCTCGTTGTGAGTGGAGATAGTTTTGCCCTTCAGGCTGCCTGTGCTCTTTCCCGTCCTGTTGTCTCCATCTTTGGTCCAACAAACCCTAAAAGAAACGGACCTTTCAATCCTCGTGACATGGTGGCTTTTCATAAATTAGGATGCAGTTATTGTTACAAAAGAAAGTGTCATTATCTCGAATGTCTTAAAAAAATAACCCCTGAAGAAGTTGCTAATCTAATTTCTAAATCATTAGAAGAAAATTCTGAATATGAAAATTGAAAAAATAATCAATAGATGGAGAGTGAAAGCTGGATACATAGGCGCAGTACTTGTCTTAATCCTCGCCAAACCCAGTCTTTTTTCTCTATTAATAGGTATTTTGTTCTCAATTTTTGGACTTCTCATCAGAACGTGGTCGAGTGGTCATCTCAATAAAGAAAAAAAATTGGCCACTGGCGGGCCTTATCAATATACAAGGAATCCCCTTTATCTTGGTAATTTAATTCTGGGGATAAGTATAGTCCTCGGTTGCCGTTCATGGTGGGTATTCGGGATTTTTATTGTCTATTTTCTCTTTTTTTATCCCGCAACTATAAAAAGAGAAAAGGAAAGGATGATGAAATTCTTTCAGTCAGAATACAAAAATTACGAAAAAAATGTTCCTTTATTTTTCCCTTCTTTCAAAAAATCCTATCCGCCAAACAATTCTTCATTTAACTGGGCCCTCTATAAAAAGAACAAAGAATACAGAGCCTTGATAGGAGCGATGTTGTTCTGGCTTGCGATGACCGCCAGGATGATTATTTTTCATTAATCAGATTCATTAAAGAAAATACCTCTACATTTTTTGCGTTTTGCAGTTTTGTCTGTTATATTTTTTCTATGCCCACAAAAAAGCGTGTAGAAAAAATCAAAAGAGTTCTTTCTCTTCGTCAACCTGACCTTAGACTTGTCCTTGAAGACGTTACAAATACGCATAACGCGAGCGCTGTTGTCAGAACCTGCGATGCAGCCGGAATCCTTTATGTTGATATTATATCATCAAGAAAAGATACCTTCATCATTAACGAAGCCGTATCTACAAGAGCAGAAAAATGGCTTCAGTTCTGTTTTTATTCTTCCACAGGAGAATGCATTGATTATCTGAAAGGAGAAGGTTTTAAGATTGCTGTTACCTCTCTTTATTCCGACTCGTTAAGTTACACATTGCTTGATTACAACCAACCCTTAGCTATAATATTCGGAAATGAATCAGAAGGAATCTCCAATGAAGCCCGCAAACGAGCTGATTACATCATAAAAATACCCATTATTGGCATGGTTCAGAGCCTTAACCTCTCCGTTTCTGTAGGAGTTATCCTTTATGAAGCAGTTAACCAAAGACAAAAGAGAGGATATTTTAATAAAACACACTTATCTTTAGAAAAACTTCAAATCTATCAGAAAAAATGGTTGACTTCACCAGCTAAAAAGTCAAAAAAGTAAACCTGATGTATTTCCTTATTTTAATATTCTTAAATTTGCACTTCTAACCTACAAGTAAAGCGATGTCAAACTCTTAAATATTTATACCTTTTCAATGCTAATTCAAAATTTTTCTGTATCTCTTTGTCGCTTTTTTTGAACTCTTCTGAAATTTTATCGGAAAGTTTCTCTATTTTTTCGTTCAGTTTCTTCATATTTTTCTGAAAATTCTTATAATACATTTCTTCCCACTTCTTTGATTGTTCTTTTAATTTCTTCTCATGTCTTTCAAAATTATCGATATAATCATTCCATTTTTTTGAAATGAAATAGGCTCTTCCTTTTTCCTCTTTTATCTTGACTTTAACTTTTCTCCCCTTATTTTTCCTTAAAAATTCGATCTCTATGAAGCCTCCTTTCTCTTTATCCTGAATAATATTGCTTAATTCATTTACTATCTCAACACGTTTTCCATCTGCTCTCACAATAACATCCCCGACTTTCAGACCAGCCTTTTCTGCAGGACTATTCTTAACTATCTTTGATACAAGAAGTCCATTGCCTTCCTCTACACCAAAATATTCAGAAAGATTTCTATTCAACTCTTCTAAATATACTCCAATATATTTTCTGTTCTCAAATCCTTTATAAAAATATCGAGTTAGCGGCGGCTGCGGAGGTTCTGGAGGTTCGGGTGGGAAGAGATTCGGAAATCTTAGCTCAAATTCTCTGAAAATATCTTTTTCTGAGTATTCACCCAGTTTTACCTTAACTTTTTTTACTCCTTCCTTTCGTTCAATTTTTACTATGACATCATCTCCAGGCTTTCGGCTTCTAATTTCTCCCGCAAGCATCTGTGCATTTATAACCTTTTCTCCATCAAATTCAAGGATCATATCGCCTCTTTTTAGCTTTGCCAGTTCTGCAGGAGATTCTTTTTCTACATCAACGATCTCCACCATGCCATCTTTTGTTTCTCTGATAGAAACACCAAGCCATCCTCTTTCTACTTTTCCTTTTTTCTTTATTTCAGTAAAAACGTCTTTCACAACATCAACAGGAACAGCCACTGCCATAGAAGATGAAGGAGCTTCTAATTGGCTGAACACATAACCTAAGGCTCCTGTCTTTTTATCTCCTAATCTCAGAACAAAATCATCAGAATAAACCCCTCTTACAATTCCTACCATTTGTCCCTCATCATTGATAACAGGACTTCCACTCCAGCCAGGAACAACACAAACGTTCAGGCGTAACCTGTCCTTTCCGATGGAGCTTATAATTCCCTGTGTAACAGCAGGGGAATTTTCCGGAGAGATACTGACAACTCCTATCCAGGAGCCTGCAGAGAGTTTTTCTGTTTTTCCAAGCTCCAATGGAGGAAGTTTCTTTTCTTTGACTCTTATTAGAGCAAGGTGTGTCTCGGAATCCATTCCGAGAAATTCAGCCTCAATCTTTTCTCCTTCTGAAGTTGTAATGAAAAACTCTTCGTTTCTTGGGGAAATTAGAGCTGTTGTTACAATATAGCCTTTTTTATCAATGACAACTCCTGTGGCTACTTTTCTCGTTCCATTTCTTGCTTCTACTTTTACTACAGATGGATATACTTTTTTTACAATACTCTGAATTTTTTTCTCATTGACTGTGCTCTGATTTGGCTCAGCACTGAGAGAAAGAAAAGCTACTGAAAAGAAAACAATTAAAACGAAAATTGTCTTAAATTTAATATTCATTTGAATTAACCTCCTCAATAAATAATTGACTCATTGGAGCTTCTTGAAATCTGCTCCAGTATATAAATTGTTTTAGGCTCATTTGCAAAAGTCTGGGCTTCCATGGAATAATTTACAGGTTCAATTACAGGAATTATTCTTTCCAAAAACGGCTGTCTACTCCTTTGAAGATTAGTAGTATCCTCCTCCTTAAGTGAGAGTTTCACCGTTTTTCTCTGAGGAATGAAAAATATAACCACGATAAGAATAATCACGGCCATAACGCTAATAGCTCCCCCAAAGGAAAATCGAAGACGCCTGATGTGCAATTTTTCCCTTTTTCTCAGAGAGAGTTGGGATATTGTTTTTCGCTCAAAATCGTAAGGGGCCTTAACATTTCCTAATTTTTTCAAGCAGCTAAGTTCTTTCATCTTCATACTCCTTATCATTTGGCAATATATTTATCTCTGATGAGGCTTTTTCCAATTCCTTCTTCAAATATTCTCTGCCTCGGGTTATTCTTGCTTTAATAGTACCAACAGGCCGCTTTAAAATATCAGCTATTTCTTCCTGAGAAAAACCTTCTAAGTCTTTAAGAATAACTGGAATCTTATATCGAGGATGGAGTGAATCAAGACTGCGATTCAAACTTTCAATCATGGTTAAATCTAATGGATCTTTCGTGTGTGGAGCTTCCCAATAAACTTTATTTTCTAAATCATCAATAGATACTGTTCTTATTTTTTTTGATTTTTTTATTTCTGTTCTCGCAAGGTTTGAAGCAATTGCATATATCCAGGAGGAAAGAGAAGCAAAAGGATTGTATTTTTTAGCCTTAAAATAAACTCTAATAAAAGTTTCCTGGGCCAATTCAACTGCCTTCTGATAATCACCAGTATAATGCCACAAAAAGTTAACTATTTTATCTTTATAAATCGTAATTAATTTTTCAAAAGCCATTTCATCGCCTTTTTTAACCCTCTCCATCAGCTCCTGTTCATCCATTCTCATTGCCTTAAACTCATTCTCCCATAAAAACGTTGCAATCTTCTCTAATTACTCTTTAATCAATTTTACCTCGATGCTCTTCTTTTTTTAACTTTAAATTCCTTAATAGATGAAAAAAAAGATGAATATATTCTTTAAAGCCGGTATTCATTTGATATTTGACTAAATGGCAATTATTATTGAGTCGTATCGTCTACTTAATTCAAATATTATGGAACATTATATTCTAAAATCTCGTTTATCAGGATGTAGGAATTGCCAATAAAAAGGATAATTCAAGAATGTTTAGAAGGAAAAGAAGGTGCCTGGAAAATGCTCATTAATACTTATTCCAAAAAGATTTTCAATCTAGCTTATCAATTTTCTGGAAGTTATGAAGAATCAGAAGATCTTACCCAGGAAATTTTTCTTAAACTTTACAACTCCCTAAGTAAATATGACTTCAGCAGAAATTTCGAAGCATGGCTTATAACCCTATCAAAAAATCATCTCATCGATCAGTATCGCAGAACAAAATGGGAAAAGAAAAATCGAGACGATTCCGAAATTCACCTATTTGCGGCTGAAAAGTACTTAACCCCTGAAGAAGAAATACTTAGTGAGGAAAATAAGAAATTGATTTGGGAAGGATTAAATTATCTCTCATCAGAAATCAGGATGGCTGTGATACTTAAGGATATTCAGGGAAAAAGATATGAAGAAATAGCAGAAATCATGAATCTTCCTTTAGGAACGGTAAAATCACGAATTAACAGAGGAAGATTGTCTCTGGCAAAAATCCTCAAAGAAAAAAAGGAGATTAAAAATGGAATGCAAAAGAATTGAAGAAATTTTATCTCCTTACATAGAGGACGAACTCAGTGCCCAAGAAAAACAAATGGTTGAAGAACATCTAAAAAAATGCCCTAAATGCGTCTCACTTCTATCCTTTATGAGAGAAGTAAAAACCAATCTGGAAGGCTTGCCGGAAATAGAAGTGAGCGATAATCTACTAAGCCGTCTATATAATATCCCTAAAAAAAAGAAAAAAATATTACTGAATCTCAACTTCTTGCTTCGCCCTTCCGTTCAGCCTATCTTAGCAGCAGCCACTGTTATTCTTATTATGATTTCTTTATACATGTTTAATCCGGATAAAAATCTTATCAACAACTCGCTTAACCGAAGGGTTCATCAAGGATACAACAGCTGCGAAAAATTATATGCAAAAGCTGAATCTTTAACAGATTCTTTAAGCGGATATAAAAGCAGTGCTCTTTCTTCTCTTAAAAATATAGAGCTATTTGGAGAAAATGAAGACTAATCAAAATATTTATGGAGGTTTAAAATGGAAGAGAAAATTGTTGTAAAAAAACTTCCAAAATCCCCTACACTTGCGGGGGTTATTGCTTTCTTTTTCCCTTTTGGAGTTGGGGCTTTATATAATGGCCTTATCTTAAAGGGAATAATCTACATCTTTATTTTTTCAGGGCTTGTTTCAATGTTATCCAGTGGATATGGATCACCTGTCTTTCTAGGTTTACTCCTCGGTGGTTTTTATTTCTATCAGCTCATCGAAGCAGTACAAGATTCAAAAAGATTAAATCAAAGATTTCTTAAGGGAGAAGAAAAGGAAGAAGAGAAAATTGAACAATTCCCTGAAGCCGTAAAGTCCGGTTCTATTTTCTGGGGAATTTTCCTTTTAGCTCTTGGAGGAATCTTGCTCTTTGCTAATTTTGATGTCATAAGCTATGAGACAATTTTCGATCTCTGGCCTCTTGCAGTTATCGTTATCGGAGTGAAGCTTATTATCGATTATTACGGCAAGCAAAAACAAAAGAGTTAGGGAGGAAAAAATGGAACAGCATAAAGATCCACTCGTATGGGGAATAATTCTTATCTTAATTGGAATTATCTTTCTCCTTAATAACATTAACGTTAGAATCTGGGGCTTGATAGCTCGCCTCTGGCCTTTAATCTTAATAGTCTGGGGAGGCTGGAAACTCTACTACGGAATAAAAGGAGAGAGTGAAAAACTGGATGACACAAAGGAATGAAAAATGAAGGCAAAAGAGGTAATCCTATTAATTCTTATAGTAGCAGCCGGGATTTTTTTCTACCATATTCAAACAGGAAAAATTCCTGTGAATGTATATTTTGATGATGGGATATTCTTTTCTTTAAACGAATATATTTACGAAGACATTCAAGAAATTGAACCACCCTTACCATCGGAAGTTCAAATCATTAATTCTCATGGCGATATAGAAATCCAGGGAACGAAAAATGAAAAAATTACTGTGTCTTTTCGAAAAAAAATCTGGAGAAAGAACGAAGAAGAAGCAAAAAAGGTTGATAATCTGCTAAGGATGATAATAAATCAGGATGATCAGAGGTTAATAATATCTACAAACAGGAATGAATTCAGAAAAAAAAATTTTGAAACATTCTTTACGGTTTTTGTCCCTGAAAAAATGGCAGCAAAGCTGAAAAATTCTTATGGTCTAGTGAAAGTTTCCAATTTAACAAATACAGATATTATCAATCATCATGGAAAAATTATCGCCTCGAATATAAATGGGAACATAACCATAAACAATAGCTGTAATGATATTGAAGTAGAAAACATCCAATCCGATTGTCAAATAGATAGTCATCATTCTAAAGTGAGTGTATATCATGTAAAAGGCGATGCTCAGATCTCTCATAGATACGGAAAAATAAACTTGGAAAATATTTCTCAGGAAGTCACAGTTGAAGGGTCTCATACAGCCGTATATGGCCAGAATATCGGAGGACCTGTTAGAATCGAAAGTTCTTACGAAAAAATCTCTCTGTTCAATGTTGGTCAAACTTTCATCAGGGGGAATCACTGTCTCGTCGAAGTGGATGGTTCTAAAGATCTTGACATAAAAGATAATTACAGCAAGGTAAGAGTAAAGAATATTCAGGGAGACCTTTTTATAGATGGAAAAAATTTAGGTATATTCGGAAAAACAATCATCGGAAATAAAATTTCAATTTCTTCTTCAAACAAAGATGTTGTACTCAACGACTTCTCTGGAAAAACAACAATATTCTTATCTCACGGAGACATATTTCTGACTCCTTTTCCTCTTACACAGTCTATCGAAGTCAAAAATAAATATTCAAATATAAAATTTTACTGGCCTTCTGGAAATACCTACTATGTGGAAGCAAGATCCAAACAAGGCGATATACACTGGGGACTTCCCTATGAAATGAATTTCCTGGAAGAAAACGCTTTCTCAATCCTTAAAGCCTTTGATGAGGAAAAGGATAAACCATCTATTTTTCTTTCTACAACCTACGGCTCAATAAGAATCGAAGAATAAATTCCAATCCAAAAAGAAAAAAATATAACAATATAAATTTTCTTTCAAAAAGAATTTTCTTAAAGGCAGCAATACTAAATCGATTAAAAAAAACAAAGATAGAAAATATTCCTACGTTAAATAAAGATTGATGGAGTGTTCAGCTTCTGGTTTTCAGACTATGAATTTTTTCTGACAGAAAGCCATTAATTTTAATATTAAAATAAGAAATAAAATTTGTAATGTCCTTCTTATATTTCGTAACATAGCGAGCAAAATCTATTTCTTTATCGAAACGCAATAGGTTCTCAAATTCAGTAACTTCATCATTAAGCTCTATCAAATGGTGGTTAATAGATCGATATTCAGCGTTTACCTCTATCAAATCCTCCAATTTTATAGTGTTAAAATTAATATAAGGAGGGAGAGATTGTAATATAAGAAAACTTTCACTTTTAAGTTCGTCTAAATATTCCTTTATTTCCTGGAAAAAAGATTTGTACCCCGAAAGATTTTTCAATTTATCTTCAGCCTTATCAAGCAAAACCTCATATTGGTCTTTCAGGGAAAGAATTAATGTTTTAATTCCAAAATATTTCCTTTTGAATTGAAAAAGATCGACAAAATCTCTTCCTATATAAATTTTATCCTTGTAATGGGTCAATAGCTCTCTTGAAGAATGGGTGTAAAATTTTACTTCATAACGCCTTCCACCCGAATCCTGCTCTCTTAATCGCGCTAAAACAACATAACTATTCTGTTCGATAAAATAGCTGTTTACATCTAACAGTACAGAATATACAGCCAGATTCTGAACAATATATTCTTTTATATAATCAAGAATGTCTTCTTTTTTTGTTATGAAATCATTGATTGTATCATTTGGCATTGGATTTACAACAGAATAAGAAGGAGAAAGAAGATAAAGTACAGGACCTGTCCCCAACTCAAGATAAAGATTCTTCAAAGTTTTATGATGTAGATCACTTAAAATATGTGAACTTAGAGCAGACAGTTTTTTAATGTCAAGCTTAGAGAGTTCTTCAACCTCATTCATTTCTTAAATTTCCCTTGATTTTAGATGCTATCATCTGAAAATAAAAAAATCAAATCTCACTTCTTTAAATAAGTCCAGGCAGGATTGTCATATCTCTCATTTTGAATTTTTTTAATAATCTCCTTTTCATTCGTGTCAAAAACTTTTTCTTTAAAGCTTACTCTAAAGTAATCTGCTATCCCTTTAATCAAAAATTTAACCAATACTTCGAAACTTACTTTCTTTCCAAAAGCCTGGGATACAGAAATCATACGCACACTTTCGTCTTTGCCATCTAAAAAAGAAACTGATTTTAGTTGATGTTCATTGTCTTCAAGAGGAATAGATCCATGCTGGATAAACTTAGATCCCATTCTTTTTTGAGCACTACCTATAATTTTCTTTTCATTTATTTTTACTTCATTATGAGCGGGATAAGAAAAACAGGGAAGATTCCCTCTTATATAAGATATGGGTGGTGAATCAGCAAGATAAGGATGTAACCCCATTTTTTCTAATCCTTTCATCAATGCTTCAGAAATTAGTTTATATGAATCATCAAGATTAGAAGTGAATATTTCCTTATCTGAAGAGCACACAGAATATGTTACTTCTTTATGATGCAGGACTAACTTTCCTCCTGTAATTCGCCTGACAATATCGATTCCATTTTCGAGGCAATAATCAACATCTACTACTCTTCCAACTTTTTGTCCATAACCAAGAGAAATTGTCGGCTTTTCCCATCTATAAAACCGGAGATAAGTGTGTACGTTTTTGTCAAGGGATCGAAAAAGATAATCGTCTACAGCCATATTCCATGAACCCCTAAGAGGAATTTTATCTATAATAAGCTCCCATTCCTTTATATTATTTTTACTCATGATTAAGAAACACTCTATTTAATTTAGAGGAATTTATGACAAGAAAATAAATATTTATTTAGTAATCAAACTATTTCCTTCTCTAAAGAAGATAAAGCGGACAACGGGATTCGAACCCGCGACCCCGAGCTTGGGAAGCTCGTACTCTACCGCTGAGTTATGTCCGCTCTTTCTTCTTTATTGCTAATTTATGGCCTCTGTCTCTTTTAAACTTTGTTTGATGAGAAATAAAATTTATATTCTATCCTCACTTTTGTCAATGATCTAAATGCTCCACGAAAAAAGGGAATAAATCCTATTCTTCTCTGATAATATCTTCTATCTTGAGATTCATCTATTTTTCTTAGTTTTAAAGACACCAGGATTTTTCTTTTTCTTTTTCAGATATAATCGCCAGGAAATAGCCCATTTCTCAGGATCATCAAGGGAGCTCTGATCTATCTTGTGTATAACGCTTCTATAAGGAGCATTCTTTAATTTTTCAGGGTCTTCATACGCTTCCTCAGCCACTTTCTTTAATACTCCAAGATACTCATCTATCTCTTTCTTTGAATAAGACTCAGTAGGTTCAATAGTAAAGGGCTGAGGAACAATAAATGGGTGGTGACTTGACCATAAGTGGAAACCAAAATCAGCCATTCTACAAGCAATATCTTCTGTTGTTACTCCTGTATCATCTGTAAGTTTCTCCCAGCTGTACCTTACCTGTTCGATGCGGTGTTTTCCTTCTGCATACGGAGCAGTCGCTCCTTTGATCTCCTTTACTTTTTTCAAGATATAATTATTGTTGAGGACAGCAATATTCGCAACTTCTTTCAATCCTTCGGCGCCTAAACTCATTATCCAAGCATATGCCTTTAAAAGAACGGGAAAAACTCCAAAAAAGCCTCTTACTTTCCCTATTGTATGAGGAAGATCATAGTTGAGAAAAAACTTATTGCCATCAAACTCCACTATGGGAATGGGTAAATAATCTATTAGTTCTTTTGTTACACCCAGGGCACCACATGCAGGCCCGCCACAACCGTGTGGTGCAGAGAAGGTTTTGTGAAGATTAAAAAAGCACATATCAAAACCCGACTCTTTAGCTCGAGTAATTCCGAGAATTCCGTTCGCATTAGCCTGGTCATACCCACACAGCCCTCCAGCATCATGAACGATTTTCGTAAATTCTGCTATTTCTGGGTTAAAAATCCCTGTATCTTCTGGATTTGTTATGAGCAAACCGGCAGTTCTTTCGGAAACTGCATTCTTCAATTTCTCTATATCAGGCAACCCATCTTCATTCTTGGAAATTGTTATCACTTTGTAACCTTTTACTGCAGCCGCGGCTGCATCCGACGGATGAGAAAAAATAGTTGTTATAATTTCATTTCTTTTAGCTGCTTCTCCATGATTCTCATGATAAGACCCTATGATAGAAGTCATGGCAAAAATTGCGCAAGAACCAGAACTCGGCTGTAAAGAAAAGCGGCTCATACCTGAAATATCTCTAAAAAACAAATCCAGCTTATACATAATTTCCAGTGCTCCCTGAACAGTAGATTCTTCCTGCAACGGATGGATTTCTCTTGTTTTAGGTGAAGAGGCTAACACTTCGTTTATTTTTGGATTATACTTCATAGTGCATGTTCCCTGTCCTATATCTATATTAAAGTCTGCTCCAAGGCACTGCTGAGATAAGCGAAGAAAATGTTTCAGTACTCTCATCTGAGAAATCTCTGGCAATTGAGGTGGCTTTTTTCGCCTGATTTCCTTTGGTATTACAGAAATTCCATCGCCTACACAATCTTCAATTTCTTTTTCAACTCTGGGTATTAAAATCCCTCTTTCTCCTCTTGTGCTTAATTCGAAAATTATAGGTTCGTCCCATTTTGCCTCATGAAAATTTCTCATTGTCTTATTTTCCTTTATTTTCATTTCTCATATCCTTCCTTCCAGGCAAATTTCTAATGCCTGAACCAAACTGTCTATATCTTTTTTTGTATGTATTTCTGTCACACAATAAAGGCCACATTGACCAAGTTCTGGAAAATTTCTTGAAAGGTCTATCCCACCAAAAATATTATTTTTAAGTAAAGATTTATTTATCTCTTCAACTCTCATTCCAGTATTATTGAAATCAACTACAAATTCTTTGAAATGAGGTGATGTAAAGCGCGGCACTCTAACTCCTTTAATTTTCGAAAGATTCGTCATAGCATATTGAGATTTTTGCATGATGACTTTACCCAACTCCTGCATCCCTTCTGGTCCCATAAGAGCTAAATATACACCTGCAGTGATTCCCCATAAAGCAGAAGCCGTTCCTACAAATTCTTTCCCTTTTTCTCTTAGCCCGAAAGATGTTCTTTCATAAGCAACATCTCCAAAACCATATTCTCCTTCAACTGAGGTTCTTGTTATGCCAAAAAGGCGCGATGGGTATTCCATCACAAATTTTTCGTCATCCTGAGTAGCAATAAAACCTCCCATTCCACCACCATAATTCATATGAATCCCGAGTCCCTGAATATCGCCACAAACGATATCTGCTCCATAATGGCTCGGTGGTTTTATTATTCCAAGAGAACTGGGGTCAACACCAACCACGTTCAATGCCTGATTTTTATGAGCCATATCTGACACAGCCTGCCCCTGGCTTTCTATAAAACCAAGATGTGAAGGATTCTCAAAATAAACAGCCGCTGTTTCTTCAGAAATTTTTCGCTTCAAATCTTCAACATCAATCAGACCGGTTTCTGGACAGTGTTGTATCATTCTCATTGAAACAACAGGCTTACAATAATTTTTTATAACCAGAAGTCTATCAGGAGAGATTGTATCTGAGATGAGAACTTCATTACGCCCTGTAATTCGACATGCCATTCTTAAAGAAGTACTTGCAGCCTGAGACCAATCGTAAGTCGGAACATTCACTACATCCATGTCCAAAAGCTCTGCCATCAGGCTTTCATATTCGAAAAGTGCCTGAAATCGGCCGTGATCTTCGTAAGGTTCTCCGGCGTAAGCGGTCAAAAACTCTGCTCTTTGATTAATCTCATCACAAACAGCAGGGACATAATGCTGCCAGCATCCTCCTCCTAAGAAACTGATTTTCTCTTCACATGTCTGATTCTTAAAAAGAATTCCCATTACATGGCGTTTCAAATCATATTCAGAAGTTAAGGCTTCGGGTAGTTTTAATTCTTTCTTAAGCCTTAAATTTTCGGGAATTTCTTCATAGAGGTCATCAATAGATTCCACATTGATTTCCTTTAGCATTTGTGCCTTGACTTCAGGAACAGAATTAGGAATATACGGATAGACATATTTTTTATTTTTCTTCATGTTGAAATAAACCTCCTTTTAAAAATACAAAGCATATTGTTTTCTTAAGCCAATCCCCCACCATCAACTACTAAAATAGACCCGGTTACCCAACTTGACATATCACTGGCAAAGTAAAGAACAGCATTTGCCACATCTTCGGGACGACCTACTCTATGAAGAGGCCGCTCTGCTGCCCCCTTCATAAACATCTCCTCATCTTCTCCCAGTTGAATAGCTTCATCGTGTAAAAGCTCAGTATCTATATCTCCGGGACAAACACAATTCACACGTATATTATCTTTTCCATAATCTATTGCCATTGCCCTCGTGAGATTTACAGTTCCACCCATAGAAGCACAGTAGGCAACAGCACGAGGCCCACCTTTAAGGCCCCATCCTGAACCAGTATTAATTATTCTACCTCCACCATTTTTTATCATATAAGGAATCACATGATGAGATAGCAGATATATGGCTTTAAGATTTACATTCAACACATGGTCCCATTCCTCTTCACTCAATTCGACTGTATCCTTGCGTCTTATAACGCCTGCATTGTTGAAAAGAATATCTATCTTACCAAATTCATTATAGACATCCTCTGCGGTGTTCTTACAATCTTCGTTTAAAGTCACATCACATTTATAAAATTTAACCTTTCCTCCAAATCCTTTTATGCCTTCCTCGGCTTTGCTTCCCTTAGCTTCATCGATATCGATCAGCACTACAATAGCACCTACCTCGGCAAACCGTTTGGCAGTTCCCAAACCAATACCAGAAGCGCCTCCGGTAATAATAGCGATCTTCCCTTCCAAGGAAATAAGATTTAAAGATTTCTTTTCTACATCCATGATAATTACCTCCAGTCATACAAACCGTTTTTTTATAACTTCTAATTTTTAGTTTATTATCATTAGAAGAAATTACTGTCAAATTAGATAGAACAGCATTTTATGTGGACACATGTTAAATTACAAATTAATAACCATTCCTAATAGCTTTCTATATTAAAATTCCCAAAATAATCAAAAATATAATTAAACCCTTAAACCTGTGTTGACATCCATAGTTAGTCTCTTTATAATCTGCAATGAATTTTAGAGGGGAAAGAAGAAATTTAATGGCTAAACAACCCGAAATCCAACATGATTATTTACAAAACATTGCGCTATTTGGAGATTCACTCTTTTTCAAAGGCGAATTATCGGGAAAAGAAAATATTATAATTAGAGGCCAATTTTCTGGAAAAATCGACATGAAAAATCATGACATTATCATAGATAAAGGAGGGAATGTCGAAGCAGAAATTCAGGCAAAAAATATAATAATTAGAGGAATAGTCAGGGGAAACATATGTGCATCTGGAAAAGTCTTCATAGAAAAAGATGCTAAAATGATTGGTGATATATCCGCTTCCAGAATATCAATGATGGATGGTGCCCAGTTTAAAGGAAGTGTCAAGATGGTTTCTAATATCCAACCGCTACGCTGACTTTTTTCATTTTATCTATCTTTACCATTTTAAGACTCAATCTAATTTTTATTTAAAAATTAATAATATTTTAAGAAGAAAAAATAGAAAATTTTACCTTTTCTGTGTCTTTGTTCTACATTCTTTCTGCTATAATATTATTAAATGAAGGAATTTAAACTTTACTCTGAATATACACCCAAAGGAGATCAGACAAAGGCAATTCGGGAACTCTATGATGGTCTGCAAAATCACAAAAAATACCAGGTTTTAATGGGCGTAACTGGATCTGGCAAGACATTTACAATAGCTAACATAATAGAAAAAGCAAACAAGCCTGTCTTAGTAATCTCTCACAATAAGACTCTGGCAGCCCAGCTTTATCAGGAATTTAGTCGCTTTTTCCCTGAAAACGCAGTTGAATATTTTGTTAGCTACTATGATTATTATCAACCTGAAGCATTCATTCCTGCTACAAACACTTATATTGCTAAAGAAGCAACGATTAACGACGAAATTGACCGACTTAGGTTGAGTGCAACAAATTCTCTTTTTCAAAGAAAAGACGTAATAATTGTGGCTTCAGTATCCTGCATTTATGGCATAGGATCACCCAAAACATACTGTTCCATGAGCTTTTCTTTCGAGAAAAATCAAGTTATCTCGAGAAAAGATATTTTAAAAAAATTTGTGGAGATGCAATATGCCCGAATGGAAAGGGATTTCAAAAGGGGAACATTTCGTGTGAGAGGGGATATCATCGAAATATTTCCTTCTTATGAGGACTTTGCTTATAGGATTGAACTTGAAGGAAATAAAATCAATAACATTTCCACTGTTGACCCATTACTGGGGAAAACTCTCGATTTGTGTGATAAAATTCTTATCTATCCCCGGACTTTTTTCTCAACCCCGCAATCTATTCTTGATTATGCCGCAAATAACATAGAAAAAGAGCTCGAACAAAGAGCAATTTTTTTCAAGAAGCAGGAAAAAATCACCGAAGCAAATAGAATTGAAGAAAAGACTCTTTTTGATCTTGAAATGCTTAGGGAATTTGGATGGTGTCCAGGAATAGAAAATTATTCCCTGTATCTCAGTCTTCGTAAACCTGGAGAAGCACCATATACTCTCCTTGATTATTTCCCTTCGGATTTTCTAACTATTATTGATGAATCACATGTTACAATACCACAGATTGGTGGGATGTATAATGGAGATAGATCTCGAAAACTCACCCTTGTGGAACATGCATTTCGATTGCCTTCTGCATTGGATAACCGCCCATTAAACTTTAAAGAGTTTGAAAGTAGAATAAACCAAGTCCTTTGCGTTTCGGCAACTCCTGGTACTTACGAAGTAAAAAAAGCTGGTGGTAAAGTCACAGAACAAATTATCCGTCCCACAGGTCTTACAGACCCAGAAGTAGAAATACGACCGATAAAAGGTCAGATTGACGACCTTATGGATGAAATAAAAAAGAGAGCGATAAAAAAAGAAAGAACATTAATCACAACATTGACGAAGCGAATGGCAGAAGATCTAACACGTTATTATCACGAACTTGGACTTAGAACGCGTTATCTTCATTCAGAAATTGATACTCTCGATAGGGTAAAAATATTAAGGGATTTGAGAAAAGGAAAGTTTGACGGATTAATCGGAATCAATCTCTTAAGAGAAGGATTAGATTTGCCTGAAGTTTCATTAGTTGCAATTCTCGATGCTGATAAAGAAGGCTTCCTTCGTTCCGCAACTTCTCTTATTCAGACGTTTGGCAGGGCGGCCAGAAATATTTCAGGTAAAGTCATTCTCTATGCGGATATTATCACAGACTCAATAACAAAGGCTGTTAGAGAAACAAACAGGAGAAGAAAAATTCAGAAGGATTACAATCGGAAAAATAATATAACACCTCAATCCATAAAAAAAATAATAGATGAAGTTTTTACCAGCATATATGAAAGAGACTATTTCGACTACTCTAAAATTTCTGAAGATAAGGAGTTCTATTTATCGCCACAGAAAAGGAGACAAAAAATCGAAAAATTAGAAAAATTGATGAACGATGCCGCAAGAAACCTTGAATTTGAAAAGGCAGCAAAATTAAGAGATAAGGTCAATAAACTGAAAAAAAAGGAATTAGAACTTGCCATCTAACACAAAGAATTTTCTAAAATCAAAAATAAAGAATATACCTAAAAAGCCTGGTATTTATTTTTTTAAAGATAAAAAAAATAATGTTATTTATATCGGAAAAGCACATTCCCTAAAAGATAGACTCGGATCTTACTTCCAGCCAACATCAGATTCAAAAATAAATAACATTCTTGCCGAAACTTATGACATAGATTTCATTCTTACTGGGTCTGAAAAAGAAGCTGCTCTGCTTGAAAATAACTTTATCAGAGAGTATCAACCGAAGTTCAACCTGAGACTGAAAGACGATAAGAGTTTTCCATATTTAAAATTAACCGTGCAAGAGAAATTCCCTGGCATTTACTTAACTCGAAGAGTTGAACCTGATGGAGCAAGATATTTTGGTCCTTTTACAATTGCCCATCAGGCTCGAAAATCTACCTATCTAATCAATAAATACTTTGGAATAAGAAGCTGTCGGGAAGCCGTACCTGGAAAAAGAAAAAGACCATGCCTTGAATATGAATTGAAACTCTGTTCTGCTCCATGTGTAGGATATATTTCAGAATCAAAATATAGGGAAAGAGTGAGTGATACGCTTTTATTCCTTGAAGGAAAAATCGATAAATTATCTCATATCCTGTATAAAAAAATGATGGAAGCCTCTTCAAACGAAGAATTCGAACAGGCTGCTCACTGGAGAGACCTAATCCTATCGATCGAGCAATTAAAAGAAAAACCAAAACTTATTTCAGTTGAAAAAGAAGATAAAGATATTTTCGGATTTTCTAAAAAAAATGATAATGCTACCGTCTATGTTTTTATTATGAGAAAAGGAAGAGTGATAGAATCAGAAAGCTTCTATATAAAAATAGCCGATGGTATTACGGACAACGAAATCCTTTTCGATCAAATTCTTTGTTTTTATAAAGAGCATAAAGATGTTCCTTCAAAAATTCTCCTCCCCTTCTCTCCCGCTCACTACGAAAATTTGAAAAAAGAACTCTCTCTTAAAAAGAGAAAAAGAGTTAATGTTCTCATTCCTGTAAAAGGGATGAATAAAAAGTTAGTAGATCTTACTAATAGAAATGCAGAAACCCTTATTCAGAAAAAATCTGAAAAATTTAAAAGCCTAAATGAGCTTAAAAATATTCTCAGTTTAAAAAATATTCCTTATATTATCGAGGGATTTGATATTTCTAATACAAGAGGAGAAGAATCCGTAGGTTCTTTAGTTGTTTTTGAAAATGGAAATTCAAAAAAAGAATCCTACAGGAAATTCAAAATAAAGACTGTTAAAGGACCGAATGATGTAGCAAGTCTCGCGGAAGTAATCCGGAGAAGATATACAAGACTCAAAAAAGAAGGAGATACTCTCCCTGGTTTGATTCTATTAGACGGTGGAAAAGGGCAGCTTCATGCTGCAAGAAAAGTTCTCGGTGATCTCAAATTAAATTATCTCCCAATGATTGCGTTGGCAAAAAAAGAAGAGACAATTTTTACGACTACAAAAAAAGAAGGTTTGAGCCTGGAGCGTACTTCCTCTGCACTAAAACTTCTCCAGAGTATCAGGGATGAAGCCCATAGATTCGCCATTTCTTTTCACCGCCAGAAAAGAAAAAAAAGAAGCTTTACATCTTTTCTTGACAACATATCAGGAATCGGTGAGAAGAGAAAAAATATGCTTCTTACTCAATATAAAAGCCTCACAGAGATAAAAAAAGCCCCTTATGAAGATTTGATTCCACTAATTGGTAAAAAGGCAACCCTGGAACTTTTCAAGAGGTTTGAGAAAAAGTTTAATACGCAAAAAAAATCTAAAGGAGAAAAATAATGATAGTTGGCATTGGAGTCGATATCATCGATGTAAAAAGAATAAAAACTTTAGTTGATAAAAATCCGCGTTTTATTCAAAGAATATTTACACCCGAAGAAATAAGATACTGCCTTAGGAAAAAAAATAAATATCAGCATCTGGCAGCACGCTTTTCTGCTAAAGAAGCTTTTTTTAAAGCATTGGGAAGAAAGATAAGCTGGAAAGAGGTGGGGTTAAAAAATCTCGCTTCAGGAAAGCCTCAATTGGAAATAAAATCAGAAGAAAATTTTCCTTTTAAAGAAGCGCATGTCTCTATATCTCACCTTGAAAAACTCACAGCAGCAGTTGTTATTTTAGAAAAATGAAAAATCTATCTGCACACAAGGCTTCTTTGCTAACTAAATCATAAATTAAATGAAAAATAAACTCCAGAAAAAAATTATTCAATAAACTCAAGCTTTTTAACAGATTTTATGCACCGATTATAAATCTTACAATCATACTTAAAAGTAAAGCAACCCCTGTATTTAAAGCAACGGAAAGTAAAGCTATTCTTCTACCTACCTCTTTCCACAAAATTGCAACTGTTGAAAGACATGGAATAAAAAAACTTACAAACACAGTAAAAACCAAGATCTGTTCTTTAGTGATCGTGCTCAATAATGCTTGATATTCGACTCCAAGAGACTGTAACATCATTATTAATGATAATTCTTTCCTCAGAAAACCAAAAACAAGAGTGACTCCAAGCTCTTGAGGTAAGCCAAGTCCCTTTACGACAAGAGGAGAAAGGATAAGGTTTATGACTTTATCAATACCAAAAAATTCTAATAAGGCTAATATAATACTTCCTGCGATTAAAATAGGCCATGCAAATTCTATAAAAGATTTTAACTGTAAATATGTTTTCCTCGAAATATTCTTCAAAGAAGGCCTCTTCAAGGAGGGAATTTCCAAAATCAATCCGGGAGAAGCAGTCCTGAAAAATAGAGAAATAATCCGACCCAGCAGTGCTATTAAAAGCATTGTGAAAAGGTAAAAGCCAAAAGCCCAAAAGGGTCCTAAATAAAAAGCCACAAGAGCAAGAATTATAGTTGTTCTTGCAGAACAAGGGATGAATGGGATCAGAAGCGAGGTTATGATTTTATCCCTCCTGGATTCCAGTATACGAGTTGAAACTATTGCAGGTACATTACATCCAAATCCCAGTATAAAAGGAGACACAGATTTACCGTGAAGCCCTATTCTGTGCATGAATGTATCCATCAAAAAACCAGCTCGTGCGAGATAACCTGCATCTTCAAGCAATGACATTAAAAAAATAAGAGGGATAAAATAAGGCATGACAATTGCAATTCCACCTCCGATTCCCTGCGATAAACCATCGATTATATAAAAACCAACTCCACTTCCAAGATGCATTGAAAGATATTGCCTAAAATGATTTAAGGGCCCTAATAATAATTCTTCGAGAGGACTTCCTATCTTAAAAATCATAAAGAAAAAACCAAGAAAAACGGCAAGGAGAATGAAATAACCTAAAATAGGGTGCATCAGAATATCATCGGCTCTTTCTAATCTACTTATAGTTTTTCTTCTTTTGACCTGGCTACTCTCTTCAAAAATTTTCAGGGCGAGATGGTGTCTTTCGGCCGCAACGACTTCATAGGCAGGAGCACTATGCATTTCCTCAAGGTTTTTTTTGACTCTATCAAGCGTCTCCTTCAGGGAAGGATAGTTTTCTCTAAGCATCTTAATAAAAAATTCTCTTCCGGTTTCAATCATCTTGATAGCAGTAAATCTTCTGTTTGTCTTCAGAGAAAAATTTTCAGGAATTTTCTCTATAAGCTCATTCACATTTTCTTCCACATCCCTGGACCATTTCATCGGAGAAGTGGTCTGTCCTTCTTCCAAAACTCTAAGAGACGCATCTAAAAGCTCTTTAATCCCCCAGCCGTGAGAAGCAATAGTAGGAATCACAGGAATACCAAGAAAGACTTCCAATTTTTTGGGATTAATTTTTACCCCCTTCTTTTCTGCAAGGTCAATCATATTGAGAGCCATTACCATAGGATAGCCCAATTCTATAAGTTCAAGCGTCAACTCAAGGCTCCTTCCAAGACAAGAAGCATCCAAAACATTGATGATCAGATCCGGCTTCTCAACAAAAAGATGTGTTAAGGCTACTTTTTCGGCCTCATCAGAAGGGTTCAAAGAATAAGTCCCTGGCAAATCTATGATATTAAGTATGTTCCCTTCGACATTAACTTTACTGTGGGTATGTTTGACAGTGGTGCCCGGAAAATTAGACGTTATAGCTTTTAATCCTGCTATAGCGTTGAAGATAGTACTCTTTCCGCAATTTGGCTGACCTATGAATATCAGATCGGGAAAATTATTATTTTTCGCCAACTATCTCTACCATAATCTTTCCAGCAACCCCTCTGCCAAGAGCAACAGAAGTATTAGAAGTTATTCCTCTTATGAGAATTGGCCCCTTAAAAATGCCCGATGTATCCAGCTCAATAATATCATTTTTATGAAATCCTAAAGAAAGAAGTCTTCGATGTATCCCGTGACCCCCACAGATATTAACAATTCTCAACCTTTTATTATAAGGAGCATCTACTAAGCTTATCATTTTTTCTTTATTTTACTGGAAGACAATGAATTTAAATTATTAGATGAGATAATAAATAAAAAAAATAAAAGATGCAACTAAATTTCGCCAATCAGGGGAACTTAAAGAGAGGTTAATTGACAATCAAGAGGGTTTCTGTTAAAAATTATGCAAATGTTCAAGTGGCTGATTCAAAAAATATTCGGTACTAAAACAGAAAGAGACATAAAAAAACTTCAACCCTATGTTCCTGCAATTAATGAACTTGAACCACAAACTCAAAAATTAACTGACGCTCAACTCACTTTAAAAACAAATGAATTTAAAGAAAAATTAAAACAGGGAGCGAAACTTGATGACATTTTAATTGAAACATTCGCAGTAGTGCGTGAGGTTGCAAGAAGAACTATCAATATGAGACATTTTGATGTCCAACTGATGGGCGGTGTTGTTCTTCATCAAGGAAAAATAGCTGAGATGAAGACAGGAGAAGGGAAAACTCTTGTTGCTACACTCCCTGCCTACCTGAATGCATTAGAAGGAAAAGGCGTTCATATAGTCACAGTCAACGATTATTTAGCCAAAAGAGACACAGAATGGATGGGACCTGTCTATAACTTTCTCGGCCTGGGAGTTGGATGTATACAACATCAAATGACAGATTCTGAGCGTAAAGAAGCTTATCAAAAAGATATTACCTACGGCACTAACAACGAATTTGGTTTCGATTATCTACGGGATAACATGAAATTTCGCCTTCATGATATTGTTCAAGAAGAACATCATTATGCCATTGTTGATGAAGTAGACAGTATTCTTATTGATGAAGCCCGTACACCCCTTATCATATCAGGACCAACAGAAGAGTCGACTTCCATTTATTATAAAGTTGATAACCTTGTCAGGCGTTTGAAGAAAAGCAAACACTTTGAGGTAGAGGAAAAAACAAGAACAGTTTCTTTGAATGAAGAAGGCGTTAACACTGCAGAAGACCACCTTAAGGTAAAAAATCTGTACGATCTCTCTCACATGGATATAATACACAGCATAAACCAGGCTTTAAAAGCCCACTATCTTTTCAAAAGGGACGTTGATTATATGGTCAAAGATGGAAGAGTCATAATTGTTGACGAATTTACTGGCCGACTGATGCCTGGAAGAAGGTACAGTGATGGTCTCCATCAAGCACTCGAGGCAAAAGAAAGAGTGCGCATCGAAGAAGAATATCAAACTTTAGCCTCCATAACATTTCAGAATTTATTCCGGATGTATGACAAACTTGCAGGGATGACAGGAACGGCGGTGACAGAAGCAGCAGAATTTCAATCAATTTATAATTTAGATGTAGTGGAAATTCCTACTAATAAAACGCTCGTCCGTAACGAATACCCTGATGTTATATACCGGACAGCCGATGAAAAATGGGATGCTATCGTCAATGAAATCATAGAAAATAATAAAAAAGGGCGCCCTGCACTGGTTGGAACTATTTCTATCGAAAAATCTGAGCATCTAAGCTCTATCTTAAGGAGAAAAGGTATAAAGCATGTTGTTCTAAATGCAAAATACCATGAGATGGAAGCTAAAATAATTGCACAGGCGGGAAGAATAGGAGCCGTGACTATTGCCACAAACATGGCCGGTCGAGGTGTCGACATCCTTTTAGGAGGGAATCCAGAATTTCTTGCTGCAGAATTACTGAGGAAAAGAGGAATTGATTCTACAAAAGCTCCTCAAGACGAACGAGAAAAATGCTTAAAAGAAACAAAAAAAATTACAGATTTAGAACATGAAAAAGTCGTTGAGATTGAAGGTCTTCATATTATAGGAACGGAAAGACATGAGGCTCGACGAATAGACAACCAACTTAGAGGTAGATCAGGTCGCCAGGGAGACCCTGGTTCCTCTCGTTTTTTCCTTTCCTTAGAAGATGACCTAATGCGCATATTCGGAAGTGAGAGAATATCAGGTCTAATGGCAAGAATCGGAATGCAAAAAGGAATCCCTATCGAACATAAAATGGTTACTAAAGCTATAGAAAGAGCTCAAAAACAAATTGAAGCACAAAATTTTTCTATACGTAAACATTTACTCGAATATGACGATGTCATGAACAAGCAGCGTGAGGCTATCTACAAATTAAGGAAAAATATTCTTAGCGGCAAGAATATGAAAGAATATATCCAGGACCTTGTAGTCACTCTATGTGATTGGATAATGGAAAATTACACCAACAAAGATAAATCTCCAGAAGATTGGGACATAAAGGCATTTGAAAAAGCCATTGGAGCTCAATTTGGAATAGATATCCAGGAATATAAATTCAATTGGGAAACGATTAATTATGATGAATCGAGAGAAAAAATACTTCAAATTCTCAAGGAAATTTACGAAGAGAAGGAAAGAATCATAGGAACCGAACGCATGCGAGAATTTGAAAGAATAATCATGCTTCAAATCCAAGATTCCCAGTGGAAAGATCACCTTCTTGGCATGGATTATCTAAAAGAAGGCATAGGCTTGAGAGGCTACGGACAAAGAGACCCCCTGGTGGAATATAAAAAAGAAAGTTATGAGATGTATCAGTCAATGATGGATCGAATCGAAGAAGACTCTATCCGGTACCTTTATCTCCTTCAACCCGTAGAAGAAGAAGTCCCTCAAAGAAAAGAACAAGTCATGTTTTATCAAAGTCCTCAAGCTGGATCTTCTCAAAGAGCAAAGCAGGCAAGGTCCGTAATTCCAAAAAAAAGAAAAAAGAAAAAAAGGAGATAGGGGGAAACATGCTGGATAAAAATATAAAAGAAGGACTGACATTTGATGATATCCTCGTACTGCCCGCTAAATCAGATGTGATACCATCTCAAGCCAATGTTTCAACAAGGTTGAGCCAAAATATCTCTCTACATATTCCGATAGTAAGCTCTGCCATGGATACGGTCACCGAGTCCAAGATGGCCATTGCTTTAGCTCAACAGGGAGGAATAGGCATCATACACCGCAATTTCTCCATAGAAAAACAAGCTGAAGAAGTGGATAAAGTCAAACGTCATGAAAGTGGAATGATTGTGAATCCTATAACGATGAGGCCCAATAACAAAATTTTTGAAGCCTTAGAGGTAATGAAGAAATATAAAATTTCAGGTCTTCCTATAACAGATGAAGAAAATAAATTGGTAGGAATTTTAACAAACCGAGATGTCCGATTTGAAACACATATTAACTTGCCAATAAAGAAAGTTATGACGAAAAAATTAGTGACAGTTCCTTCAGGAACTCCTGTTGAAGAAGCTGAGAAACTCTTTCATAAACACAAAATAGAAAAAATTATGATGGTTGACGAAGGTTTCCATTTAAAGGGATTAATTACGTATAAAGATATTCTCAAGAGAATACAGTATCCCGATGCCTCAAAAGATGGCTATGGACGGCTTAGAGTAGGTGCTGCTATCGGTGTAGGTAATGAAACCTTAGAAAGGGCCAGAGCATTGATTAAAGCAAAAGTCGATGTCCTGGTTGTTGATACTGCACATGGTCATTCTCAAAGAGTTCTTGATACTATAAAACTTCTAAAAAAAGAATTTCCAAATCAGGAACTTATTGCAGGTAATATCGCCACTTCTGAATCAGCCAAAGATCTTATCGAACTCGGAGTCAATGCAGTAAAAGTTGGTGTTGGACCTGGTTCTATCTGTACGACCCGAGTGGTTACAGGAGCTGGAATTCCTCAGATAACAGCTATCGCCAATGCCTTCTCTGTATCTCACTCTAATAATATACCACTCATTGCAGACGGAGGCATAAAATATTCTGGAGATATTACTAAAGCAATTGCCGCAGGCGCCAGTTCTGTAATGATTGGAAATATCCTTGCTGGAACCGACGAATCTCCGGGCGAAGTTATTATCTATCAGGGTCGCTCATACAAGACATACAGAGGCATGGGTTCCCTTGAAGCTATGCGACAAGGGAGCCGTGACAGGTATTTCCAGGATTACCTTACCAGTGAAAGTAAGCTTGTTCCTGAAGGAATAGAAGGACGTGTCCCTTATAAAGGAAGTGCCGCCCATATCATCCAGATGATGGTCGGTGGTCTGAAAGGAGGCATGGGATACGCAGGATGCCGTACCATTATAGAACTTCAGAATAAGGCAAAATTTATAAAAGTATCAGAATCAAGCCTGAAAGAAAGCCATGTTCATGACGTTGTCATCATAAAGGAACCACCTAACTATCATTTAGATTAGCATTAACCATTTTGAAAATTGATAACAAAAACATGGAAATAATCTATCTTACACTTACTCTTCTGTTATTTTCATCAACGAGTACGATTTTTGGAATAAAAAAATCTTCTTCTCCATCTTCAATTATACAATAAGAAGCAATAATCAACTTATCTCCCACAGTCGCTTTAAAAACCGCAGCCCCATTAACACCTACTATTCCTGAATCTTTCTCACCTTTTATTAAATAGGTAATAAATCTCTCGCCATTTGAAATATTATAAACATGAACCTGTTCATATGGAAGCATATTCGCCTCTATCATCAGGTTTTCATCCAGGGTAAGGCTTCCCTCATAGTTCAAATTTGTCTCGGTCACGATTGCTCTATGAATTTTTCCCTTTAACATTATTCTTTTCATTTTTTAATCCTTTACATTCACTATCATGTTATCAATAAGACGGGCATTCCCTATAAAAGCTGCAAGAGCAACTAATGCTTCATCCTCAATTTTTCCCATGTGTTCAAGATTATCCATATCTACAATCTCTATATAATCTATTTTCGCCAGAGGTTCAGATTGTATTATTTCTTTCATCCTTCTCTTAATTTTCTCAGCCTTTTTTTCTCCATTCATAATCATTTCCCGGGCACTTTTTAGACTCTTAAACAGGCATAAAGCAGCTTTTCTCCCATCATTATCAAGATAATAATTACGAGAACTTAATGCCATCCCATCCTTATCCCTCACAATAGGTAAAATTTCAATTTTTATATCTAAATTAAGATCCCTAACCATTTTTTTTAATATAATGGCTTGCTGTGCATCTTTCTGCCCAAAAAAAGAAACATCGGGTTTGATGATGTTAAAGAATTTTAACACAACGGTACATACACCTCTGAAATGACCTGGCCTTGATTCCCCGCATAACTTGTCCTGTAAATCATGAACCTCGACATATGTTCTATATCCTTCTGGGTATATCTCCTTATTATCGGGAACGAAAACATAATTAATGCCTTCCTTTTCCAGAGTTTCTAAATCTTTTTCCAGATTCCTGGGATAGCTTTTAAAATCTTCTCTCGGTCCGAATTGAGTAGGATTGACGAAAATGCTTACCACAGTGCAATCTGTTTTCTTTACAGATTCTCTTACAAGGCTCAAATGTCCCTCATGAAAAAATCCCATAGTTGGAACAAATCCAATGAACTTACCTGTTGCTTTTAATTTTCTGCTTTCTTCTTTTATTTCATCAATTTTTTTATAGATTTTCATTATCATTCCTGAATTTTTAATTTTATTTAATTTTCCTTTTTATTAATTTCTCAAGTACTTTATTTTCCTTAATATGATACGAATGATCGTCATCTGGAAAGTTCCCTTCTTTTACATCTTCAATATAACTTTTTATAGCTCTTGTGATAATTTCGTACAAATCTGCATATTTCTTAACATACTTCGGAAAATAGCCATTTGAAAACCCTACGAGGTCATGAAATACAAGAATCTGCCCATCACAATAAGGACCTGCCCCGATTCCTATCGTTGGTATATTGAGTTCTTCAGTGACGATTCTCGCCAATTCCATAGGAATTGACTCCAGTATTAAAGAAAAGACACCGGCTTTTTCCAAATTCAAAGCATCTTTGAGAATTTTTTTGGCCTCATCCGTTTCCTTTCCTTTTACTTTAAATCTTCCAATATTATAAATAGATTGAGGAGTAAGGCCAATATGGCCCATAACCGGAATTTCAGCCTCTCTTAATGCCTCGACAATCTTCAGCCTTTTTTCTGTCGCACCTTCTATTTTAACCGCTTCTGCCCCTGCTTCTTTAAGAAACCTGGAAGCATTCAAAATAGCTTTTTCAGTGGATAGATGAAATGACATATAAGGCATATCCCCAATAACCAAAGCCCTCTTTGTCGCTCTAACAACTGCTTTCGCGTGATGAATCATATCATCCATATTCACCGGAATTGTGTTTTCATACCCCAAAACCACCATACCAAGAGAATCTCCAACGAGAATAATGTCTATACCCGTTTCATCTACAATTTTTGCAACTGGAAAATCATAGGATGTGAGAGCTACAATTTTTTTCCCTCTTTTTTTCTTTTCTTGAAGTAATGGAACGGTTATTTTCTGGATTTTATTTTCAGGCATGATAAATCCTTTCTCCCCATCTCGCCTATCCAATCGAGATTGAGGTAAAGTCAATAAAAACTTCTATTCTTTATGAAGATATTCTATCTTTTTTTCAACGATTCTCTGTTAGATTTATCGAGAGGAACATAATATAACTTACTTCTATTCATGTGTCTAATCTTTTCAATAACATCATTTATATCCTCTTCCCTGTTGAGATCCAGGTCATCCGATTTTATCACGAGAACTGGAGTGGCCTGGTAGTGGAAGAAAAAATAGTCAAAAGCTTCAAGAAGATCTTCTAAATATTTTTCTGAAATATCTTTTTCCAGTGCATTCCCTTCTCGTGCAATTCTCTTTAAGAGGTTAGGCAGAGAGATCTGAAGATAAATGGCTAAATCTGGTTTTGCAATCCTTTCAGAAAATATTCTATATATTTTTTCATAAACGATGAGTTCCTCATCAGAAAGAGTCTGATAGGCAAATATTTTATCCTTTTCAAACATATAATCACAGATGATTCTTTCTTCAAATAAATTCTTCTGAGAAAGGCTGGCTTGCTGATGATACCTGTTAACTAAAAAAACGAGTTGAGCAAGGAAAGCTGAGCCTTCTTTTTCATTGTAAAAATCCTTAAGATAAGGATTATCGATTCTGTCAAAAACAACTCTCCCTCCGATTTTGCGTGATAAAGCATTAGCCATTTTCGTTTTTCCAGATTTCAAGATTCCTTCTATTGCAATATGCTTGAAAATTATATCCTCTTTTTCTGATTCGCTGCTCATGATAAATCACGTTTTTTAATGAATGATAGGCAAAAATAAAAAGACAGGATAAAAATAACGAATAACTCAAAAGAAGTCAATTACAGTGGAGCAGAACTCTTCTCGGTTCGGGGCTTTTCCTCTCCAAGAGGAACTATAATCCAGGCAATAATGTAAAATATTCCTATAGGAATTATAGCACTTATCAATGCAACAGCAATAAAAAGCAAACGAACGATAGAAACATCGATATCAAAATATTCTGCAATCCCTCCACATACACCTCCAATCACCTTCTGTTTTACTGAGCGATAAAGTTTTTTTGTCATTTTAATTCATTCTCCTTGGATAAAAAATCCTTATCTATTATAACATACGAAAATTCTACTAAAAAGTTATCGGTTAAATCTATCCTTAATGTTAACTGTTTTTGTTTTTTTATTTTTAAGGATAGATCCATCAATTTTCAGATGCGGCTTAATAACTTCGATTAGTTCGGGCAGATCCATGCCGAGCGCCTTTAAGTGTTCAATGGTTGGAATACCATTCTTTGTCCAGCCTCTCCTTTCGTAAACGGCATCAAGCAGTTTTTCATAAACACCCTCTCTATATTTTCTTGTTATCACAATTTTCTCTTCAGTAGATTTCTCTTCAGGATCCACACCTATAATCTCCTTCATCTGCTTATCATACCGCTCCAACCTTGACTCGTACTCCTCAGCGGTCACAGGTCCTGCTGCTCGATAGGGTTGAGCATCATTTTCCCTCTTTCCGTATCCCCTTCTTAAGTTAAATATTCTCTGGAAATTATAAACGCGCTCTGATTGTTTTATCATCTCCTTCTTATCTATGTTTTTACCTGTGACCGCGTTAAAAATTGTAACGTAATTGTCCACATGCTCTGGAACTTTTGCCGGATCATCACTTTCAGCATTATCTTCAGGCTCCACGTCATTCCAGGGTAATTTACACAACCCCATAAGGCCAAACCAGGTTCGAAACATCGGAAAATAATGCAATGCTTCTGCCTTATCTTCGAATGTTGGTATCTGATTATTAACCATATCCATGAAGATAACCCAGGCTTCATCGTGTTGAGGGCCCTTGTTGGTCATAGCATAACCGCCCTGCTGGGCCAAAGACTCCTTGGAAACATACTGAGAATACTCAAGACCCTTATTTTCCATTCCAATATCCTGTAGAAACTGTGGATCTGTTCCGTATTCCTCAATAAATTTCTGCTTCATTTTTCGAACTCCAGACCCAACAACCACACCAAAACCTTCACCTCTTGCTATCTGGTGAAGAAGTTTGAGGGCAGCTTCGGCATTACCGAAGTTTAATTTTATCCCCCCTGTTCTTTCTTCATTTAGAACACCATTCTCATAGCAATCCATGGCAAAAGCAGTGGATGTACCGAAAGATATGGTATCAATTCCATATGTATCACAATAAAAATTTAATTCTAAAAGAGTATCTATATCGAATATGCCACAATTAGGACCAAGCCCTGCTGCAGATTCATATTCGGGGCCTTCCACAGTAACTTTCTGGCCCTTATAGGGTCCTGTCTTTAATTCATAGCCGTCAACAGTTTTACAACATGACATCATACAACCAAGCCAGCAGCTATCAGGTGCCCCCTGTGTAAACCTTTTTTTCAAGGATTTAGAATCTATCTTATGAGTATCAGGATGAGAGCCAAACTTGAAATTATGAACGGGAAGCAAATCATAATCATCCATTATCTCAATCAGATGAGCCGTTCCTACTTCCTTCATCCTGTTTTGAGAGCCATCAAGCTCTCTCATTTCTCTACCGAATCTTTTTCCTCTCTCTATGATCACATCCAGATTAGCAACATGATTCATATCCTTTGATACACCCTTAACCTTAACAACTAATGCCCTAATTTTTTTATTTCTAAAAACTGTTCCTATTCCTCCCCTTCCAGCCTGTTTAACTCGACAGATTTTTCTTTTCACATCATAGAAGCTAAAATTAAGCATCCCTATTAATGCATGCTCAGCGCCTTCGCCAGAGGAAACTACCGAAATATTCCTCTTATCCTGCTCATTATCTGCATACATTTCTGTAAGCTGTTCCAATAAAACATGACTGTCTACAGACTCTTCTGGAGCCTCCTCAATTCTTACAATTCCTTTTGTCCCATCGATCATAATAAGGATGTCCTTTTCTGCTTTCCCCTGTATTTCGAGAGCATCAAAACCCGAAAACTTCAGATAGGGTCCAAAATAGCCTCCAACATTACAGTCCATAACCGAATCAGTCGTAGGAGAAATACTCACAACAAGTGATTTACCGCAGCCTGAATATTGAGTAATCCCGGCAATAGGTCCGGGGGATATAATAATTTCATTTTCAGGATCATCCCATTTGGTATCGGGTTTCGTCCCATCCCATAATAAGCGCAGGCCAAATCCTTTACCACCTATAAATTTCTCTTTCATTAATTCTGTTACGGGTTTTTCTTCAACCTTGTTTTCACCAATATTGATATACAGCGTTCTATTGTTATATCCCCGTTCAATCTCACTTAATTCGTAAGAATATTCTTTTAAGATTTTATGCCTGGATTTCATTTCCTTCAAATTCATTCTCTTTCTCCCTTTATCCTTACTTTTTGAGCCTTCTTTTGTTCATATATGTTTATTTTCTTTGTATAAACTTTTAAAATTCTTTAAAAAAAATTTATAACATAGCCAAAATTCTAAGTCAAAAT
>Ga0209121_10000716_pt1 | contig 35155 bp, 33 predicted proteins | sample Cruoilmetagenom3_FD_187292 | JGI IMG/M metagenome (GOLD analysis project Ga0209121, IMG submission 187292) | Oil polluted marine microbial communities from Coal Oil Point, Santa Barbara, California, USA - Sample 3 (SPAdes) (version 2) | ecosystem: Environmental > Aquatic > Marine > Oil seeps ... | reverse complement strand
TGCACGTTCACATCCACCAAATGCGGATCACATTCCAAAAACAGTGCTGCGACGGGGTGGCGATCCCGGCTTAGAAAATCGCGGTAGGCGGCGCGCAGTGCCCCGTGAAGCATTTTGTCACGCACGGGTCTGCCATTAACAAAGAGATATTGCGCCAAGGCATTGCCCCTCGAAAAGGTCGGCAGTGCAGCATAGCCTGTCAGGCTCAATCCTTCACGCTCGGCGTTGATTTGCAGGGCATTTTCGGCAAAATCACGGCTTAGGATGTGGCGTAGACGCCCATGCAAAGCATCAAACAGATCGCCGGTTTCGGGATCAGCGCGGAATATCACCCGGCCTTCGCCACCCGCGCTGACATCGCGCAGGGTGAAGCCAATGAACGGCTCGGCCATGGCAAGGCGTTTGAGCACGTCACCAATGGCCTGAGCCTCGGCCCGATCAGTGCGCATGAATTTCAGGCGCGCAGGGGTGGCATAAAACAGATCACGCAGGGTGACGATGGTGCCGGAATTCAGCGCGGCGGGTTTGACTGCACCCAACTGGCCGCCCGACACGGCGATTTCTGCGGCGTCAAATCCGGCAGCACGCGATGTGATGGTCAAACGGCCCACAGCACCCAATGATGGTAATGCCTCGCCGCGAAATCCAAAGCTGTGGATGTTCAGCAGATCCGTGCCATCAATTTTTGAGGTCGCATGGCGCGCCAACGCCAAGGGCAGATCATTGGGCGCAATCCCGCAACCATCATCGGTGACACGGATCAGCGTCTTGCCACCGTCGCCGTAAGCCACGTCGATGCGCGTTGCACCGGCATCAATCGCATTTTCAACCAGCTCTTTGACCGCCGAGGACGGACGTTCCACGACTTCACCTGCGGCGATACGATTGATCGCTGCATCGTCCAACTGCCGGATAACCGGTTGATTTTGGCTGATTTGGGGGTTCGTGTGCGCCATGCCACAAGACTTAGCATAATCGCGCGCGATTCGGCCATAAGAGAGCGGTGCCAATACACACAGACGCCTTGAAATAACAAAAGCCCCAGGCGCGAACGCCCGGGGCCATTTCTTGTTGAGTGGTTTTGCTTAACTCTGTGTGAACTCAGGATAGGCTTCCATGCCCAGTTCAGACTTATCAAGACCGTTGATCTCGGTTTCTTCGTCGACACGCAGACCAACTGTGGCTTTCAGTGCCAACCAGACCACGGCGGACGCGGCTGAGACAAACACACCGACAACCAAGATGGCATAAAGCTGTGTTCCGATATTGGCGTCCGAATTGGTGAAGACCACCGCAATTGTGCCCCAGATACCGGCGAACAGGTGTACCGGAATGGCACCAACCACATCATCAATCCGCAGACGGTCCAGCAAGGGAACAGTGAAGACAACAATCGCGCCACCAATGCCGCCAATCAGAGTGGCCATGGGCAAGGATGGCATCAAAGGTTCGGCTGTGATGGACACAAGCCCGGCCAATGCCCCGTTCATGGTCATCGTCAGATCAGGTTTGCGGTACAGCAGTTGTGTCAGGATCAGAGCCACAATCGCCCCGGCTGCTGCGGCTGTGTTGGTGTTTGAGAAAATGCGGCTGATATCGGCCACGTTCCCAGCGGTATCCATGTACAGTTGCGAGCCGCCGTTGAAGCCGAACCAACCCAACCACAGGATAAACGTACCCAATGTGGCCAATGCCAGATTTGAACCGGGAAAGGGGTTAACCCGACCGTCTTTGTATTTGCCCAAACGTGGCCCGAGGATGATTGCCCCAACAAGAGCAGCCCAGCCACCCACCGAGTGCACAACCGTTGAGCCGGCAAAGTCCTGGAAACCAGCGGCATCAAGGAACCCGCCGCCCCATTTCCAGCTGGCCTGGATTGGATAGATCACGGCTGTCAGCACAATGACAAACGCCAGGAAGGGCCACAGCTTGATCCGCTCGGCCAAGGCGCCCGACACGATCGAGGCAGTCGCTGCACAGAACATCAGCTGAAAGAAGAAATCCGAACCGACGGAGGCATAAGTCAGGTCGGGATCGGCGCCTTCCAGACCGGCAGGCTCAAGCCCTGTCATAGCAAAGGCACCCAATATGCCGTCAATGCTCCAGCCATCGCCAGGGTACATCAGGTTGTAGCCCAGAATGTAATAGAAGATGGAGGCAAGCGAAAAGAGCGCTATGTTCTTGGTGAGCTGCATTGTCACGTTTTTGCTGCGCACAAGGCCTGCTTCAAGCATGGCAAACCCGGCGGCCATGAAAAACACAAGAAAGCCCGATACCAGGAACATAAATGTGGTGAATATAAAGCCGATTTCGGCGTTCAGCGGCGTGGTGTCCGCCTCTTGGGTCAGCCCAACTGTGGGCAATAGTGCCAACGCTGCGGTTAGCCCAATTGAAATTGCAGATTTGTAAGTCATGAGTTTATCCCCTCTGCGCGTCAAAGCGCGTCTTCATTTGTGTCGCCGGTGCGCACGCGCAAGGCCTGTTGCAAGTCCAGGACGAAAATCTTTCCGTCACCGATTTTGCCGGTGCGCGCCGTGCTGGCGATGGTCTCAAGCACTTGATCCGCCATGGCGGCGGGAACGGCGATTTCCAGCTTGATTTTTGGCACGAAGTTCACGGCGTATTCGGCGCCGCGATAAATCTCGGTATGGCCAGATTGTGCGCCGAAGCCTTTGACTTCAGTGACCATCATTCCGCTGACGCCAATCTTGGTCAGCGCCTCGCGGACCTCGTCCAGCTTAAATGGCTTGATGGTTGCTATGATCAGTTTCACAGAACTATTCCTTTCATATGCTGCATTGGCGGCATTTACTTTGCAAGTGCAGCAATGCGGGCGAGAGCCTGCGATGGTAGTGTGGCGGCAATATTTTGCGCGAAAAACTGTGATAGCTGCCTAAATATTTGGCAATTAATCCGAAGTGCCCGAAATATAAGCGATCCAAAAGGCACACAGCACCTCCCAAAGGGGGGGTCTACATTTGGGAAGCTGCAGGGTAGGATGAAAAAAACACCGGGCAACGGGCAGTCAGAGCATGAGCAACACAGGCCGTAAGAAGCCGCGCCTTGTCGCGGACAAACGCACGCCAAAGAAAAAACCGACACCCAAGCGCAAACCGCGCGCGGCGAAACCGAAACGCCGTGCGGCTAAGCGCAAGCGCAACCCGATTGCGGCGTTTTTTATTGGTATTTTCCGGTGGGTTTTCCGTCTGATCTGGACAATCACATGGCGTGTGAGCGCTGTGTGTCTGATCGTTTTGGGGCTGGCAGTGGCCTACACCTACACAACCCTGCCCGCGTTAGACGCCTATTTGGATGGCCGTGCGCGCGGCTCGGTCACATTGCTGGATCGTCACGGCGAAGTCTTTGCCTGGCGCGGTGATCAGTTTGGCGGCGTGGTGACAGCACAATCGGTCAGCCCACATCTGAAAAACGCCGTGGTGGCGACCGAGGACAAGCGGTTTTATCGACATTTCGGCCTCTCCCCACGCGGGATTGCAAGTGCTGTAAAGATCAACCTGTCTGAGGGGCGCGGGCCATTGTCGGGCCACGGTGGGTCAACCATCACGCAGCAAACTGCGAAACTGCTGTGTCTGGGTGTGGTGTATGAGAAATCCAAGTGGAAGTCAGAAAAGGACTATGTGAAAGATTGCCGCCGTGGATCGCTGGCACGCAAGGCGAAAGAGGCGATATTCTCCATGGCGATGGAGGTGAAATACTCCAAGGACGAAATCCTGTCGATCTATCTGAACCGGGCCTATATGGGTGGCGGCGCTTATGGCGCCGAGGCGGCCTCACAGCGCTATTTCGGCAAACCCGCCGCGGCTCTGAACGCATCAGAAGCGGCGATGTTGTCGGGGCTGTTGACGGCGCCGTCACGGCTGGCACCGACGACAAACCTCAAACGCTCGCAGGATCGCGCCGCGACTGTTTTGCGTTTGATGCACGAGCAGGGCTATCTGACCCGAGCAGAAATGAAGACAGCCCAAGCGAATCCGGCAACCCTGTCAGATGCGGCGCAAGCGCAGGCGGGTGGTTATTTTGCCGATTGGGTGATGGAATCTGGCCCGGAGTTTTTCACCCGGGACACCACCGAAGATGTGATCATCAAAACCACGCTGGATCAACGCATTCAAAAGGCGGCGGAAGATGCGCTGAAGTTCACTTTTGAAAATAAGGTGTCAGAAGGTTCAAAGGCGCAGGCCGCGATTGTTGTGATGTCTGCGGATGGGGCCGTGCGCGCCATGGTCGGCGGGCGCCAATCCAAGGTCACAGGCGCGTTCAACCGCGCAACGATGGCCAAGCGGCAAACCGGATCAGCGTTTAAGCCGTTTGTGTATGCCACAGCGTTGGAGCTGGGGTATACCAGCGGGTCCAAGATTGTGGACGAACCTTACTGCCTGAACATTCCCGGCTCGGGCAAATGGTGCCCTGAAAATTATACCCGCAAGTATTATGGCGAAGTGACGCTGTTGGATGCGCTGCGAAATTCGCTGAACATTCCGGCGGTGAAGGTTTCGGAATCAGTGGGTCGTGATCTGGTGCGCAAAGTGGCCAGCGAGTTTGGCATTGAAAGCGATCTGGCGGCAGGGCCTGCTTTGGCGCTGGGCGCATCTGAAAGCACATTAATCGAAATGTCGGGGGCTTATGCGGGCATTTTGAATGGCGGGTCGTCCGTGACGCCTTATGGGCTGGTTGAGCTGCGCCTTTTGGGGGATGACGAGCCATTGATGGGCACTGGTGGTGGCATCGGCGAACGGGTGATCCAACGTGATGCCGCGCAAGAGCTGATTTATATGATGAACCAGGTGATCGACAATGGCACCGGTAAACGCGCAAAACTGCTCGACAGGCAGGCGGCGGGCAAAACCGGCACCACTCAGGCCGCGCGCGATGCGTGGTTCCTGGGGTTCACGGCGGATTATGTGGCCGGTGTCTGGATGGGGAACGATGACAACAAGCCCCTGAAAGGGGTAACAGGCGGCGGATTGCCCGCTGAAATCTGGCACGAGACCATGATCCGCGTGCACGCAGGTCTGCCCGCAAAGCCACTGCCGATGTCGCGCCGCTCTGGCGGGTTGAACGAACAACAGCCCGAGCCAGTGCCCCAGCGCCAGCTCGAACCGGAATCGGCGATTGACGGCATATTCAGAGATTTACTGCGGTCGGGCGAGATCACGCCAAATGACAATACTGGTGGCGTCGATCGTTAGGAACGCCTGCGTCACGCGCAGGCCTTCACCACAAAAACTGAGGCTTCAGATGCGCAAGCCGGGCCTTACCCCGCCTTTTTCAGATCCGCGATCAGCGCGTTGATATCGCCATTGCGCCGGTCCAGCATGGAGCCGATCTCGGTGCGCTCGCTCAGACGCAGGCTAACGCCCTCAATCACCATGTCAAAGAACAGGTCCTTGCCGGAACGATCCGATACCAAAAACAGCACTTCAAAGGGTGATTCACCTTTCAGATAGGCGGTGGATTTCACTTCGTGCCAGGATTTGACCTTGCGTGCGCCTTTGACTTCGATCCGCCCGCCTTCAAATTCCTTGAACCGCTTGCCGTACTTGCGCGCGATATAGCCGCGGAACGCCAGCACATAGGCCTTCTTCTGGCCCGAGCTCAGCCGCCTGCTGTCTGCCCCCAGGGTCGAGCTGGCAATAACGTTCACATCTGCATATTTGCGGAAAATCTTTTCAAAGTCCGAGATCATGCCAGACAGTGATTTGCCCGATCCGATTACGCGGTTGATATCGGTGACCACTTTATCAACCAATGTTTTGGCCTGAACGTCATTCAGGGCCAATACGCCGGTAGGCAGCAAAGTGGCAACTGAGGTCAGGGCACTGGCCGACAAAAAGCTGCGGCGGGAAAAATTACTCATCATACGGGTCCTCGTAGGGGCTGTCATATGGATCAAGGTAGGCATCACCCCCTGATCCTTCCAGTTCAAACTTGCGCTTTTGCAGCCAGAGTGAACGGGCCTGTGCATAGCTGTCGGCACTTTCATATAGAATTGAATCGAATGTGTCCGCAAACCGCCCACGATCACTTAACCGCGATGACACAGAGGCCGCCGTGCCGATGTATTTCTCGGGCGAGGGCAGCACATAGCTGAGCGGATTGGTGAAAAGGTCAACAAATTTACCCACCGCATCGCGTTCCGTTGATGGGCCAAGAAGCGGCAATTCAACATAGGCACCTTGCGGGACACCCCATGCGTGTAACGTCATGCCGAAATCCGCATTGGTCGGTTCGGGCATATTCAGCTCGCTCGCGGGGTCAAACAACCCGCCCATGCCAATCGTAGTGTTGACGACAAAGCGGTACAAATCCTCGGTCGCGCCTTTCATGTTGCCACGCAAGGCATTGTTCACCACGGATTGCGGGATCGACAGGTTAAACGAAAACCGGCCCACGAGGATTTCAACATCATCCGGCACAGCCGAGCTGTACCCCTTGCCTGCCGGACGTACCAAAGCACGGTCAACGGATTTATTGAATTCATGAACCTTGCGATTTTCCTGCTCAAACGGGTCAAATGGCTCGCCCACAGGATGGCCCGCGCGCGGGCCACACGCCACCAGGGCTGTCACCCCGATCAGGGCCAACACAAGACGCAGTTTGGTAAGGTTTTTTTGACAGAACAAATCAGACACAGTTTCAATCGCAATTTTAGATGTAGCGAAGTACATAAACCATCTCAGCATAAGGCCCAGATCATCCAGGTACGACCCTTGACGATTGTGGCAGAATGGAGACATTTGCGGTATGTCGCAAATCATATGAAGCGTCAATCCGATGCGAACCGGTGCGGGCTGATATAAGGACCACAAGATGGACAATCGACAGTATCAGGCCGGATTGGACGAATTGCGCGCCGCGCGGCGCCAAAGCCGCAGGCTCTATTGGTCTGTGGCCATATTCAGCTTCTTTGTGAACCTGTTGATGCTAACCGGTCCGCTGTACATGTTGCAGGTCTATGACCGGGTTTTGGGCAGCCGATCGGTTGAGACATTGATCGCGCTTTCGGTGCTCGTGGCCTTTCTTTTTGGCATGATGGGGCTGCTGGATTATGCCCGTGGGCGCGTCATGGCACGGGTTGGGGCGCGGTTTCAGGCCACTATGGAAAAGCGGGTGTTTGATGCGGTGATACGGCGCTCTTCACAGGTGCAGGACCCGGCAGCAACAACCGGCCTTAGCGATCTGGACGCGGTACAACGGCTGATGGCCGCACCGGTGTTGATGGCGATTTTTGACATCCCCTGGACGCCGTTCTTTTTGGCCGCAATCTGGGTGTTTCATCCGTGGTTGGGCGCATTGGCGGTGATCGGCGGATTGCTGCTGATACTTGTGACATTGATCAATCAAACGGTCACTCGTCGCCCGGTGGCACGTTCCAGCATTGCTGCGGTCCATGCCGAGGGCATGTTAAGCCAGATTCGTGCTGAGTCGGAAATGGTGCAGGCCATGGGCATGGGGGACGCCGCGTTTCGCCGCTGGCAGGTGGCGCGTGACAAGGCGTTGGATGATCAAATGTCGGCCGCTGATCTGGGTGGCACATTCACGACCCTCTCCAAAGTGTTCCGCCTGTTCTTGCAATCGGCGATGCTGGGCGTCGGCGCATATCTGGTATTACAAGACGAGCTGACACCGGGTGCCATGATCGCCGGTTCAATCCTGTTGGGCCGTGCCTTGGCCCCGATTGAACAGGTCATCGGCCAATGGCCCGTTGTACAGCGCACGGTGCGTGGTTGGAAAAACCTTGCGGGTTTGCTGGGTCGTGTCCGGCCTGAGGAAGCTAAGACGCAATTGCCCCGCCCCAAGGCCCTGCTGGAGGTGCAGCAGTTAACCATTGCACCGCCGGGGGAAACCCAAGCGGCGCTGAAGATGGTCAGCTTTAAGCTGCAACCGGGGCAGGCCGTGGGCGTCATTGGTCAATCCGGTGCGGGAAAATCCACCTTGGCGCGTGCACTGACTGGCGTTTGGGCTCCGGCGGGGGGCAAAATCCGGCTGGATGGCGCAGCCCTTGACCAGTTTGAGCCGCATGTACTGGGCGCGCACATCGGATATCTGCCGCAGCGGGTGCAGCTGTTTGACGGCACGATTGCTCAGAACATCGCCCGTTTGGCAGAGGAACCCGACGATGAACAAGTTGTTCTGGCCGCACGTCGCGCCGATGCGCATGAGATGATCCTGGCCCTGCCAGAGGGCTATGACACGCGCGTCACGGCAAATGGCGGGCGGTTGTCGGGTGGGCAGATGCAGCGTATTGGCCTGGCCCGCGCCATGTATGGCGATCCGGTTCTGTTGGTGCTGGACGAGCCCAATTCAAACCTCGACAACGAAGGGTCAGAAGCCGTGAATGTAGCCATCCGAGGGTTTAAATCTGTCGGCAAATCCATCCTGATTATGGCGCATCGCCCGGCCGCAATCAAAGAATGTGACCTGCTATTGGTGCTGGATAACGGTCAGGTGCGCGCCTTTGGCCCCAAGGAAAAAGTGCTGCGCGAGGTGTTATCCAATCATTCGGAAGTTGCCAAATCTGATGGTCCGGGAGGTGTGCAATGAGCGCACGCGAACAAGGCTGGCCCGTACGCGGACCAATGATTGTGGGCCTGTTGGGGTTAACCCTATTGTTGGGCGGATTTGGCCTGTGGTCTACCGCCACAAAAATCTCAGGCGCGATAATCGCCGGGGGGCGAATTGAGGTGGATCAGAACCGTCAGGTGGTGCAACACCCCGATGGCGGCGTTGTGGCAGGTCTGTCCGTGCGTGAAGGTGATATCGTTGAGGCCGGGCAGGTTTTGCTGCGGCTGGACGATTCTGAACTGGCCTCGCGGCTGTCGATCACCGAAAGCCAATTGTATGAACTGATTGCACGTCGGGGTCGGCTTGAAGCTGAGCGTGACGGCGAGTCGGAGATCAGCTTTGACAGGCTTATCACCGATGCGGCGGCTGAAAATCCTGATGCGGCTGATCTGATTGCTGGGCAAGAACGCCTGCTGCAAGCGCGGGCCGAGTCCATTGCACAAGAGATTGACCAACTGCAAAAACGCCGTGGACAGATCGCTGACCAGATCAACGGGATCGAAGCACAGCAAGTGTCACTGGTGCGCCAATTGGAACTGATCACCAAAGAACTGGCCGATCAGCAATCCCTTTTGGATCGCGGGTTGGCCCAGGCCGCCCGTGTTTTGGCCCTGCAACGCGAGGATGCGCGGCTGAGCGGCCAAGCAGGCGAGCTGACATCACAAAAGGCGCAGGCGGCGGGGCGGATCACGGAAATTGACGTGGAAATCCTCAAACTCGCCACCCGGCGCCGCGAAGAAGCGATCACCACACTGCGTGATCTGCAATACCGCGAGCTGGAATTGCGCGAAGAACGCAATGCTCTGATCGAACGCAAAGCCCGACTTGAGATCACCGCTCCGGTCAGCGGCGTGGTTTATGGCCTGCGCGTTTTTGGCATCAAGTCTGTGGTACGCCCGGCGGAACCGGTGTTGTTTGTGGTCCCTCAAGACCGCCCCTTGATCATCAATGCTCAGATTGAACCGATTCACATCGACAAGATATTCCTTGGCCAGGATGTGACCCTGCGCTTTTCAGCGCTCGACCAGCGCGAAACACCTGAGTTGACCGGGCAAGTGGTGCAGATTTCGGCAGATAGTTTCACTGATGAAAACACGCAGCAAAGCTATTACCGGGCCGAGATCGTGCTGAGCGAAGGTGAACAAGCCCGTTTGCCCGAAGGCACCACCCTGATTCCAGGCATGCCGGTTGAGGCGTTCATCCGCACTCAGGATCGCACGCCTATCGCTTATCTGCTGAAACCTTTCGCGGATTATTTTGCCAAGGCCCTGCGGGATTAACCCCTGAGCGGCCCAAGAAAATGCGCATGAATTTTCTTAACCCATGGTTTTTCGTGCGAAAAATCTGGTCACCGGCGCGCGCCGTCTGGGCAGTTTGATTTTGTCATTTCCTTCGGGTCCTGCACCCGCTAGCGTCGCTTCAATTGCAAAACGTGAGGAACCCCGATGGGAAAGTTTGAAACACGCTTGGCTGACATGGGGGTAACGTTGCCCGAAGCACCGGCACCGGCTGCCAATTATGTGCCTTATGTGCAGGTCGGCGACATGGTCTATGTGTCCGGCCAGATCGCCAAGGATGGTGACACATTGCTGACCGGTAAACTGGGCGCAGATATGGATACTGCCGCCGGTGCTGATGCTGCTAAGGTTTGCGCAATTGCCTTGCTGGCACAGGTTAAAGCCGCCTGTGGTGGTGATCTGGATCGTTTGGTGCGGGTTGTCAAACTGACGGGTTTCGTCAACTCTACCCCTGATTTCACCGAACAACCCGCTGTGATCAACGGGGCCTCCAATTTCATCGGTGACGTCTTGGGGGATGTCGGCAAACATGCTCGCGCGGCTGTATCGGCCCCATCATTGCCCTTTGGCGTGGCTGTGGAAATAGACGGTGTATTTCAGATCAAATGACCACCCTGCCAGCTGATTTCTTTCGCCAGCCCATCGCGCACCGGGGGCTGCATGATGTGGCGGCTGCCCGCCCCGAAAACTCGCGGGCCGCGATCAGGGCAGCGATTGCTGCGGGATACGGCATTGAGCTGGATCTACAGCTGAGCCGTGATGGCCGCGCAATGGTGTTTCACGATTATGACATGACCCGTCTGACCGGCACCAACGGCCCCATCCAACAACGCACAGCGGATGAGTTGAACACCATGACCCTGTTGGGCAGTGATGAAGGCATCCCGACGTTTTCAGAAGTGCTTGAACTGGTTGCCGGGCGGGCCCCTTTGTTGGTGGAGCTGAAAGATCAACACGGCCAGATGGGCATAACAAACGGCGCGCTGGAACAGGCTACAGCCAAAGACCTGCACGGCTATGCCGGGCCGTTGGCGTTGATGTCCTTTAACCCGAATTCGGTGGTGCAACTGGCCGAGCTGGCCCCCAATGTTCCGCGTGGCATCGTCACCAGCCACTATCCGGCTGAGGATTGGCTACTTTTGCGCGAGAGCACCCGCGCCCATCTGCGCACCATTCCTGATTATGAGCGTGCGGGTGCCTGTTTCATCAGCCATAAAGTCGATGATTTGACATCACCGCGCGTGGCCGAGTTGAAAGAGGCAGGCGCGCATTTGTTTTGCTGGACGGTTCGCTCACGTGAGCAAGAAGTGCAAGCGCGCAAAGTGGCTGACAATATCACGTTTGAATCGTATCTTGCCCCTATCCCTGCTTGATTTTTCGCGGCCAAATCACAGGTGAATGGCAATAGCAGAAAGCGGGATGATGTCCGAGCGCCAGATCACGATCAGCACGCATGAGAGCCTTGCCGGCATCGCGCAGGGTGATTGGGATGCCTGTGCGTGCCCTGAGGCATTGGATGGTGGCCCAGCCGAGGATCCATTTACAACCTACCGGTTTTTAAAAGCGCTAGAAGACAGCGGGTCCGTTGGCGCGGGCACAGGTTGGCAGCCGCTATATCTGACCGCGGAACTGGACGGTCAGGTGATCGCTTGCGCCCCGCTTTATGGCAAAAACCATTCCCAGGGTGAATACATCTTTGACCACAATTGGGCCCAGGCGTTTGAGCGAGCAGGCGGGCAATATTATCCAAAACTCCAGATGGCTGTGCCCTTCACCCCGGTCACCGGGAGGCGCCTGCTTACCCGGCCCGGATATGAGCAGGACGGGCGCGCCGCCTTGCTGCAAGGCGCGCTCCAGCTGGCTGAGCGCAATCAACTGTCGTCGCTGCACATCACCTTTTGCACCTCAGAAGAACGTGACGCCGGCGAGCAAATGGGTTTGATGGGGCGCAGCACTCAACAATTCCATTGGCTGAACGCAGGCTATAACAGTTTTGACGCGTTTCTTGCGGCTCTCAGTTCGCGTAAACGCAAGACAATCCGCAAGGAACGGCGCGTGGCGCAGGCCTTTGGTGGTGAGATCGTTGCGCTGAGCGGCGATCAGATTGAACCGCACCACTGGGACGCGTTCTGGCAGTTTTACCAAGACACCGGCGCGCGCAAATGGGGGACGCCGTATTTGACACGGGCCTTCTTTGACATTGCCCATGAGATGCTGCGTGACGACATCCTGCTGGTCATGGCGATGCGTGACGGCAGGCCAGTGGCAGGGGCCATGAATGTGATTGGGCGTTCGGCGCTCTTTGGCCGGTATTGGGGCTGTGTCGAGGATCATCCGTGCCTGCATTTTGAACTGTGCTACTATCGCGCGATCGACTATGCGATTGCCCAAGGTTTGGCGCGGGTTGAGGCCGGCGCACAGGGTGAACATAAACTGGCGCGCGGCTACTTGCCCTTGCCCACCCATTCATTGCATTGGGTCAGGGATGCAGGGTTTGCCCGCACGATTGCAGACTATCTGGAGGCCGAACGAGATGCTGTGGATCAGGATATCGAAATTCTGACCAGCTATGGCCCCTTCAAATCATCCCCCACGGAGGACCACCAATGAGCGAACGCCTGAGCGACACAGCCCGAAAGACCACACTGGACCCGCTGTTGAAGACCGGATGGGTGTTGGAGGATACACGCGATGCGATCAGTAAAGAGTTTAAGTTCAAAGACTTCGCTGATTCGATGGGGTTCATGACCCGCTGCGCCATCTGGGCTGAAAAATGGGATCACCACCCCGAATGGTCCAACGTTTATAACAACGTTCGTGTGACTTTGATCACCCATGATGTGGATGGTCTAAGCGCTCAGGATGTGAAACTGGCCCGCAAAATGGATATTTTATCGCGGTAGGTTCCCCGCCATCAGCAGGGGCCGTTGACCCGGCTGTGCTTTCGTTTTGATGGCGGGGTTAGTGTGCAAATGCTACATCGCGGCCAATAGTGCTTCACCGCCAGAGACCTCACAAACCCCTGGATTTTCCTCGGCCTGAAAGACGGTCACTTTGCCATCCTCAACCACCATCGCATAGCGTTTGGAGCGCTCGATCAACCCGGCGGGCGCGGCAGAAAACTCCATGCCGATGGCCTTGGTAAAGCTGCTCTCGGCATCGCTCAGCATTGTGATGCCAGCTTTGGTGGCGCCGGTGTCCGCACCCCATGTTTTCATCACAAATGGGTCGTTGACCGAAATGCAGATGATCTCATCCACGCCCTTGGCATCAAAATCTGCCTTGGTGCGGATAAAGCTGGGCACATGCGCGGAATGACAGGTGGGCGTAAAGGCCCCCGGCACCGCAAAGATCACCACCTTGCGGCCTTGCAATATGTCGCCAAGTTGCACCTGTTCAGGGCCATCTGCACCCATTTGTCCCAAAGTTGCGTTGGGAAGTGTGTCGCCTACTGAAATACTCATGTTGGTCCTTTGTTGCACAATTGCATTTACCCGTGTCACAGATATAGGGTCGGGCGCAGGAATTGACCACAAAAAGGCGGAAAAATTGATGGGACATGTGGTGGTAATTGGCGCAGGGCAGGCCGGGTCGTCCCTGGTGGTCAAGTTGCGCAATGGCGGCTTTGATGGCGCGATCACACTGATCGGCGAAGAGGCCGTGCCGCCCTATCAACGCCCGCCCTTGTCCAAGAAGTATCTGCTGGGTGAAATGGAGTTGGAACGGCTCTTTTTGCGACCCGAGAGCTTTTACGCGGAGAACGACATTGATCTGCGCCTGTCCAAGACGGTCAGTGGAATTGACCGGGATGCAAAAACAGTGACCGTTGATGGGCAGACCCTGGCGTATGACCATCTGGTTCTGACCACCGGATCAACCCCCCGGCGCCTGCCTGATGCCATTGGTGGGGCGCTGAAAGGCGTGCATGTGGTGCGTGATTTGCGGGATGTGGATGCGATGGCCCCCGATGTGGTCGAGGGCGCGCGCTGTCTGATTATCGGGGGGGGCTATATCGGGCTAGAGGCCGCTGCCGTGGCGGCCAAAAAAGGCGTTAAGGTCACGCTTGTGGAAATGGCTGAGCGCATTTTGCAACGGGTGGCTTCTCCAGAAACATCAAACTATTTCCGTGGCTTACATGCATCACATGGCGTGGACATCCGCGAGGGCGTGGGGCTTGACACCCTGTTGGGTGAGGGCCGCGTCACCGGTGCCCGCCTGACCGATGGCACCGAGTTGGACACTGATTTTGTGATCGTTGGTGTGGGCATCACCCCCGCCACTGCATTGGCCGAGGCGGCTGGGCTTGATATCGACAACGGCATCAAAACCAACGCCCTGGGCCAGACCAGTGATCCTGCGATCTGGGCGGCGGGCGATTGTGCGTCCTTTCCCCTTGGCGCTGGGCGTGGGCGGCTGGAAAGTGTGCCCAACGCAATAGACATGGGTGAATGCGTGGCCGAAAATATTCTAGGAGCGAATAAAACATATGTGCCGCAGCCGTGGTTCTGGTCCGATCAGTATGACGTTAAACTGCAAATCGCGGGGCTGAACACCGGGTATGACCGGATCATCACACGGCAAGGCGATGCTGAGGGGCATGTGTCATTCTGGTATTATCGCGGTGATGATCTGCTGGCGGTGGATGCCATGAACGAACCACGCGCCTTTATGGTGGGCAAGCGGTTGATTGATATGGGTAAATCCCCATCTCCTGAGGTGGTTGAAAACCCCGAAACAGACCTGAAAAACTTGCTTAAAGCGTGAGGATCATTGGTGGCAGTTTCCGTGGGCGTCGGCTCAGCGAGGTGGGCAAGGGGGACGCTGCGGCACATCTGCGCCCCACAGCCGACCGGGTGCGCGAAAGCCTGTTCAATATTCTTGGCAGCCGTATTGATCTGCAAGACGCGCGTGTGCTGGACATGTTTGCCGGCACCGGTGCATTGGGGCTGGAGGCGCTGTCACGCGGGGCAGGGCAGGCTTGCTTTGTTGAATCAGGCCGTGCCTCTCTTAAACTTCTAAATAATAACATCGCGTTATGCGGCGTTGAGGGGCAGGCTCAGGTGCTGTCCCGTGATGCACGCCGGTTGGGTGACAATCCGCAAGCGCCCTATGATCTGATCTTTTTGGATCCGCCCTATGGCAAATCCATGGGCGAAGCGGCGCTGGCAACGGCGATGCAAGGCGGCTGGATTGCCCAAGACGCGCTGATCGTCTGGGAGGAGAACAAACCAGTGATCGCACCCCATGGCCTGAAACTGCTGGACGAACGGCGTTATGGCGACACGGTGATGCGGCTGTTTACCCGCGATTAACAGCGATCTGTCAGCCTGAGGGAGTAAGCGACCTTAGGAATGATCATGCTCCCTTATCTACAACCATCCTCCGCCACATCAGACATAAATGCTGCCACTTTGCGTGCCATTCGTCCCGGTGATCCGATTGCGCAGGGGCCGAAGGCCAGCGATGCTTCGTACAACTGGGGCGTTAATGAATTTGATGTAGTTGAGCAGCCAACCCTGTTTCAACGTCAGGCCATGAGATGAGCGTAAGATGCTCGTTACAAATTTGAACGACAATGTTTGTTATCAAGGGCCGGGGTGCCTCCGGCGGGGATATTTAGAGCAAGAAGAAGGGGGGGCGCATTCGAACGTGCCGATACCGGGGGGTGGTCAGCGACAAAGCTAACGCATCAGGGCTGGCAGTTCCCCGGTCAATCCCGCCGCCTCGCGGATGAAAGCGCGCCGCACGCCAGGCAGGGCGTTGATGGCTCCCATGCCCAGATCCCGACCAATGCGAAGGATCGGGTTATCGTTTGAAAACAATTTGTTGGTCAAATCTGTTGCCACAGCAAGTGTGGCGGTATCGAACCGTCGCCATTGTTGATAGCGCGTCAAAACGTCGGCAGCTGCGATGTCTTCGCCACGTTGTCGGGCCTCAGACAGCACCTGCGCCAACGCGCCTACGTCGCGCAGCCCGGCATTCAGCCCTTGCCCGGCCAATGGGTGCAGCCCATGCGCAGCGTCGCCAATCAGCGCCAGCCGATCGCCCACAAAACTATTGGCGATGGTCAGGCCCAATGGATAGCTAAACCGTTTGCCACGCAGCCGGATATCCCCCAGAAAATCGCCAAAGCGGGGGCGCAATACATCCATGAATTCGGTGTCACTCAGGGCAGAAAACTCGGCGGCGGTGGCATCTGTTTCCGACCACACGATCGAGCTGACATTGCCCGGCAGCGGCAAAATGGCCAAAGGCCCGCTGGGCATGAAAAACTGATGTGCGATGCCATTGTGAGGTAAATCATGTTCAAGGGCTGCAACCAGTGCCGTTTGTCCGTAGCCCCATCCGGTGCGCGTGATGCCGGCACGTTTTGCAGTGCCTGAGCTGCGCCCATCCGATCCGACAAGCAACCGACCCGACAACACCTTGCCCGAGGCAAGTGAAACAGAAACGCCATCAGGGCCAATGGCCTGATTTGTCACCGTTTCCCCTGAGATATGGGTGATGCCGGGGGTGGCCGCCAAGGCCGCAAGAAATGCGCGTCGCAAATAGCGATCTTCCAGCATGTGGCCCATTGGGCCTTCCTCAATCTCGGCGTGGTCAAAATGCATGAAGAAGGGCGATGGCCCTTCGCCCGCGCGCCCGTCGGACACCTTAATTTCCAACATCGGCTGCGCCTGATCCGCAACCTGATCCCAAATATCAATGGCCCGCAGCAGCCGAACCGACGCCAGCGCCAGCGCATAGGCACGCCCATCAAAAGCCGCGTTTTTCCGGACCTTTTCGGACAGCGCATCAATCACCGTCACGCGCAAGTCGGCCTGAGCCAACGCCAGGGCCAATGCCGGGCCATTCAGCCCGCCGCCTACAATTAGTATGTCGCTGTCGTGTGTCATTGCTCTCAATATGGCGTGCCGCGTGGGATTGTCCATGCGCTGTTGCGCCGCTACCCTCTGGTTTGACACATGAGTAGGTGAGGGAATGTAAATGCAAGATTGGTTGAGCATGACAGCGGCGGATTTGGGCCGCGGGATCGCAACAGGTGAGATTGATCCCAAGGCGCTGACCCAGACCTATCTGGATGCCATCACGGCGCATCCTGAGACTGATCGAATTTTTAGTGCAATCACAGCCGAGCGCGCCATGGCCGAAGCGACAGCCGCGGCAGAACGCGCCAAAGCGGGGCAGAGGTTAAGCCCTTTGGATGGTGTGCCGATCAGTTGGAAAGACCTGTTTGACAGCGCCGGCACAGCAACCGAGGCCGGATCAAACCTGTTAAAAGGCCGCGTACCCAGCCAAGATGCCACCGTGCTGCGGAATGCAACCATGGCCGGGTTGGTGTGCCTGGGCAAAACCCACATGAGCGAATTGGCATTTTCCGGGCTGGGCTTGAACCCCAGCACCGCGACGCCGCCGTGTGTGAATGACGTTGATGCGGTTCCGGGGGGGTCATCCTCGGGGGCGGCGGCCAGCGTGGCCTTTGGGTTGGCAGCCTGCGGGATCGGGTCGGATACGGGTGGTTCGGTGCGCATTCCATCCGCCTGGAACGATCTGGTGGGGTTGAAAACCACATCCGGCCGCGTGTCTTTGAACGGGGTTATCCCGTTGTGCGCGCGGTTTGATACGGTCGGCCCGTTGTCGCGCTCAGTCGAAGATTGCGCACTGATGCTGGCAGCTTTGGAAGGTGGCAAAGCTGCGGATCTGCGCGGAGCATCTTTGGACGGGGTGAGGCTGGCTGCATTGCAGAGTGTCGTGATGGATGACATGCGTGATGCACCAATGGCGGGGTATCGCAGCGCCGTGGACCGGTTGCAGGCCGCTGGAGCGGTGGTGGAAAAACTGGATGCGCCAGAAGTGGCCGAGGCAATGCCTTTGTCAGGTATTCTATTCACATCAGAGGCTTACGGAACCTGGGCCGATATGATCGAGGCCAATCCGGACAAGATGTTTGCGCCAATTCTAGAGCGGTTCCGCTCGGGCAAAGATTTTTTAGCGGCAGATTATATCGCCGCCTGGCAACTGCTGGATAAGCTGCGAGCGCAATGGAATAAGCGCGTTGCAGGCTATGATGCGGTGATCATGCCCACAGCGCCCATCCTGGCGCCCAATGCGGCACGATTGATGAGTGACGACGACTATTACCTGACCGAAAACCTGCTGGCGCTACGCAATACGCGCGTTGGCAATCTGATGGGGCTGAGTGCGGTATCCCTGCCCACAGGTCTGCCCGGTTGTGGGATCATGCTGTGTGGCAAACCCTTTGGCGAAGAGGCCCTGCTGAGGATCGCCAGTGCTGCAGAAAACGCGCTGAGCTGAGGCGCTACAACGGGGTACACCCCAAATTTCTTGGCGTAAGCCTTTGAAAATGAGCGTTTTAAAGGCGTTAAAGCCCGGTTTGATAAAAAGGCCACAATCATCGGATGAGAGGCGGTTTTTGTTGGACGAAACCAGCCGATTTGGATAGATTCAGGGAAACGGGGCGATAAACGACCCCGAAACTGAGGCAGTATTGATGTTCCCCGAGCGGTTTTCGAACCTACCGGCCTATGCGTTTCCGCGTTTGCGGAGCCTGTTGGACGCTCACGCGCCCGGCGGCGACGTCATGCATATGACCATTGGCGAGCCCAAACATGCCTTTCCCGAGTGGGTTCCTGGTGTGATTGCCGATCATGCATCAGAATTTGGCAACTATCCCGTGAATGAAGGTACGCCAGGGCTGCTAGGTGCTGTCTGCGATTGGGTGAAGCGGCGGTATGGCGTGACGCTCGATCCGGCGACACAGGCGATGGCCGTGAATGGCACGCGCGAAGGGTTGTACAATGCGATGATGGCGCTTTGCCCTGAAACGCCGGGATGCAAAGTGCTGATGCCCAACCCGTTTTACCAGGTTTACATGGTGGCGGCACTTAGTGTCGGGGCGCAACCTGTGTTTGTTCCCGCCACACGCGAGACAGGGTATTTGCCGGATTTCTCGGATTTGTCCGAGGATATTCTGAATGCAACGCAAGTGGCTTATTTGTGCTCGCCCAGCAATCCACAAGGCGCTGTGGCCAGCCGCGAGTATTGGCAAAACCTGATCGGGCTGGCGGAAAAATACGATTTCAAAGTGTTTGCCGACGAATGCTATTCCGAAATTTACCGTGATGATGCCCCCGTGGGCGCATTGCAGGTGGCCCACGAAATGGGCGCTGATCCGGAACGGGTTATGGTGTTCCACAGCCTGTCAAAACGGTCAAACCTGCCTGGGTTGCGCAGTGGATTTGTGGCCGGTGGACCAGAGAGCATCAAGCGCATGCGCCAGCTTCGCGCCTATGCCGGGGCACCTTTGCCACTGCCTTTGCAACACGCAGCCGAGTCCGTCTGGAACGACGAGGCGCATGTGGTCGAAAACCGCCGCCTGTACGTTGAGAAATATAATGCCGCAGATCAAATCATGGGCAACCTGCCGGGCTACACCAGCCCTAGGGCCGGGTTTTTCCTGTGGTTGCCGGTGGAAGATGGCGAAGCCGCCGCATTGAAGCTGTGGCAAGAAACAGGTGTACGGGTGTTGCCCGGCGCCTATCTGAGCAGTGATGTCGGTGGTCAAAACCCCGGCAAGAAATACATCCGGGCCGCTCTGGTGGCCCCAACAAAAGAGATGGAGCGCGGGCTGACCCGTTTGCGCGACTGTCTGTACGCTTAAAGAGGACGAGGGACGATATGGCTTATCAAACACGCGGCCGTGATCCGCTACTGGACAGCAACATGGCTGAGGCCATTGAAAAGCGAGGCAAAGAATTGCTGGGGCTTGCGCTGATCGTGGTGGCGGCGATGGCGATGGCGATGATTGCCTCTTATCACCCAAGCGATCCCAGCTGGATGTCTGCCACAGATGCTCCGGTGCACAATTGGATGGGGGCCACGGGCGCTGCTCTGGCCGCGCCTCTCTTTATGATTGTCGGCTGGGGCGCCTGGGGTCTGGCGATATTGCTGGGTGTTTGGGGCGTGCGATTTGCCTTGCATAAGGGCGAAGACCGCGCCGTTGGCTCTTTGATTTTTGCCCCCATTTGGGTGGCTGTTTTGTCGCTTTATGCCTCGTCGCTTCCTCCGGGGCCGCAATGGTCTGCGATTCACAGCTTCAGCTTTGGTGGCATGTTTGGCGACACGGTATTTGGCATGGTATTGGGCGTTCTGCCGATCAGCGCCACTCTGGGGTTGAAACTGGTTTCTGTTGTTCTGGCTGTTCTCATGCTGGTGCTGGGTGCCTTTGTTCTGGGATTCACCCGTGTTGAACTGGCGCGTATGGCGCGGTTCCTCATTGTGGGGGTGATTATGACCTATGCCACACTGATGAACGTGCTTGGACGTGGTGCATCGGGCGCTGCTTTGGCCGCGCAATCGCTGAAAGCGCGCAATGAGGAACGCCGCGCGCTGCGTGCTGAAGAGGCCGAAATGCGCACCGCTGAACATGCAGCCGAGGCGGCCGTTGTCCCCCCGCAGCCCCGCGTGATGCGCTATGCAGAGCCGCCGGTACACACGGATGGTGCACCAACAGAAGACGTGATCGAAACGCCGGAATCAGAGAAAACAGGCGGATTGTTGTCACTGATGCCGTCGCTGATCCGCAAGGCCGATCCGATGCCCGAACCCGAGTTGCCAGTCGTGGAGTCGTTGGATGCCGAAGCGCCCGGCGAAGAGCGCATTAAAGAACGCATCGCCAATGTCATCAAAACCCGCGTGCGCCAGAACCCCAAGGTGCAGATCGAATCTGTCGCGCCATTGACCCGAGGGCGTGGGCGCGGGCCTGACCCGCTGTTGTTGAACACAGCGCCCGGCGAACTGCCTGCCGAGCCGCCGATGACCTCAATACATATGGGCCTTCCCCCCGAGCCGCCCCTGACGGCAGCCCCAATCAAGGATGATCCGCTGGAAGAACTGCTGGCTGATCCTGCGCCCCAGGTGCCCCAACCCGAAGCTATGCGCATTCCCGTGGTTGAGCCGCGCAAAGTGGTGCAGCACCCGCCCAAGAAAGCGCCGCAACCATCACAACAGGCCAAAGCCGAGGCGCAACCCGCCCTGCAATTTGATGAGCGCTCGCAAATCGAATATGAGCTGCCACCGCTGAACTTGTTGTCCAATCCGGTGAATGTTCAGCGCCATCACCTGAGTGATGAAGCCTTGGAAGAAAACGCCCGGATGCTGGAAAACGTTCTGGATGATTATGGTGTCCGGGGCGAGATCGTCAGCGTACGCCCCGGCCCTGTTGTCACCATGTACGAGCTTGAGCCCGCTCCGGGCTTGAAAGCCAGCCGTGTCATTGGCCTGGCCGATGATATCGCGCGCTCCATGTCTGCACTTTCGGCACGGGTGTCTACGGTGCCTGGCCGCTCGGTGATTGGGATTGAACTGCCCAATGAAAACCGCGAGATGGTCGCCCTGCGTGAATTGCTGAGCACGCGTGATTTTGGGGACAGCAACATGAAACTGCCCCTTGCACTGGGCAAGGATATCGGTGGTGATCCGATTGTCTCTTCCCTGGCCAAGATGCCGCATTTGTTGATTGCGGGGACCACCGGATCAGGTAAATCCGTGGCGATCAACACGATGATCCTGAGCCTGCTTTACAAGCTGACACCTGCTGATTGCCGGTTGATCATGATTGACCCCAAGATGCTGGAACTCAGCGTTTATGATGGTATCCCACACCTGCTTAGCCCGGTTGTGACCGACCCCAAAAAGGCGGTTGTCGCCCTGAAATGGGTCGTGGGCGAGATGGAAGAACGCTATCGTAAAATGTCCAAAATGGGCGTGCGCAACATTGACGGCTATAATGGTCGCGTGGCCGAGGCCCTGTCCAAGAACGAAATGTTCAGCCGCACAGTACAGACCGGATTTGATGATGACACCGGCGAGCCGGTGTTTGAAACCGAAGAAATCCAACCCGAAAAGATGCCCTATATCGTTGTGATCGTCGATGAGATGGCCGATCTGATGATGGTGGCGGGCAAAGAAATCGAGGCCTGCATTCAGCGCCTTGCGCAGATGGCGCGGGCGTCGGGTATTCATCTGATCATGGCCACACAGCGCCCATCGGTGGATGTGATTACCGGCACGATCAAGGCCAACTTCCCCACGCGGATTTCGTTTCAGGTGACGTCGAAAATCGACAGCCGCACGATCCTGGGTGAAATGGGCGCCGAGCAATTGCTGGGCATGGGTGATATGCTTTATATGGCCGGTGGCGGGAAAATCACCCGCTGTCATGGGCCGTTTGTGAGCGATGAAGAAGTTGAAGAAGTCGTGAACAACCTCAAGGCCTATGGCCCGCCGGTCTATTTGAGCGGCGTGGTGGAGGGCCCCCAGGATGACAAGGCAGGCGGCATCGACGCGGTTCTTGGGCTGAACACAGGTGGCAACACCGAAGGTGAGGATGCGCTTTATGATACGGCCGTGCAAATCGCCATTACGGATCGCAAATGCTCTACGTCTTATATCCAGCGCAAACTGGCGATCGGGTATAACAAAGCCGCACGCCTGGTTGAGCAGATGGAGGATGAAGGCATTGTTTCATCGGCCAATCACGTTGGCAAACGCGAGATTTTGGTGCCCGAACAGAATTGATAGCGCCTGGCAGCGGCGTGTTATCGCTTAACGGGGAGAAGTCGGGCAGGTTTCCCGCACAATAGGGGGGTGAAATCCCCCGGCTTCGAACTTAGGTTAAGCATATGACTCGGATACATACATTCATCGCCACCACGATCACGGCAGTCGCGCTGGCGGCTCCGGCCTCGGCCGAGAAGCTTTCTCTGAATGCCATTTCAAACTATTTGAACGGGATGAAGACCGCCACGGGCGAATTCACCCAGATCAATGATGATGGTACAATTAGCACTGGGCAGATTTTCATCAAACGCCCCGGACGGGTGCGGTTTGAATATAATCCGCCAAACAAGACACTGGTGGTGGCTGATGGTGATACGGTAGGGATCATCGACCCCAAGTCGAACACCGGGCCTGAGGCCTATCCGCTGCACCGTACGCCGCTAAAGATCATTCTGGCGCGGAATGTAAATCTGGCGCGCGAGAAGATGGTGACCGGGCATTCCTCGGACGGGGCCACCACCACCATCCGTGCACAAGACCCCGAGCATCCTGAATACGGCAATATCGACCTGGTGTTCACCGCCAATCCGGTTGAGCTGCGTCAATGGGTGATCAACGATGATTCCGGCAATCATACAACTGTGATCCTGGGCGATTTGTCAAAGGGTATGCGTATCGCGGACATCAAATTTGAGATCCCCGGAAAAGGCGCCGGATCGGCACGGGATTGATGGAAGGTGGGTTGAAAACCCACCCTACACCCTAACGTCGGCAGCGCCGCAGCTGACCTTCATACATTTGTGAGCGCGCCTGCACTTTGCCAGCAACATTCACCAGCCATGGCTTGCGCTTATAGGAGCCGCGCGAATAGCCCGTGCGCCCTTCGTGATAGGCCAGGTATTGATTGCGTGCATCGCCCATTGAGATGCCCAACCGATCCTTTGTGCCATCCATGTACCACCCCATGAAATCAGTTGCATCGCGGATGTTGTTGCGCCGGGCGGTACGGCGACCTGTGTCTTTCTGGTATTCTTTCCAGGTGCCATCCAGTGCCTGGCTATAGCCAAAGGCCGAAGATTGCCGCCCCATGGGGATCACCCCAAGCGTATAGCGAAAGGGCGTGCGGGCATCGCCGTCAAACTTGCTTTCCTGGTGGATTGTGGCCATCTGCACATGCATGGGCACCCCCCAGCGGCGCTCGGTTGTTTTGAACGCACGTCGGTATTCGGGATTGGTGCGCAGGATTGCGCAGGCGTCATCCAACATGCTGGGTGCGGGGCCGTTGCTGCCCCGCCCACCGCAGGATGCCACCAGCAGCAGTACCAATATTGCGCGAAGAGTTCTGCTCATCTGCCTCTCGCTTTCTTTTTCAGCAGTTTACCGCAAAGACCGCTGGCAGGGAACGGAAAACTCAGTTGCTGGGCCAAGGATTAACAAATTGTGAAGGAATTAACTCAATACTTGGTGCTCAGGGGCTGTCATGGCATTTTCCACAGTCTGTTTCCGTGAAAATCGCCTCTGAGAAATGGACAAACCCTGCTCGAAAAGTTTAATGTTCGGTTCGGGGGGCTGATTCAATGATGTTAAAAACGCGCGCCAAGTACCATTTGGGCCAGGTGGTCCGTCACAAGAAACACCCCTTTCGGGGTGTGGTTTTTGACGTGGATCCTGAGTTTTCAAATACTGAGGAATGGTATGATGCCATTCCCGAAGAAAGCCGCCCGGAAAAAGGACAGCCGTTTTATCATCTGCTTGCTGAAAACGACCAGAGCTATTACGTGGCCTACGTGAGTGAACAGAACCTTGTTGTGGACTATTCCGGTGAGCCGGTGGACCACCCTGATATTCCAGATTTGTTTGGTCCTTTTGATGATGGCATCTATCCGCTGCACTTCCAGTTGAACTGACGCGCGCACCGCCCGTTTCATCAATACCCCAAAGCACATCCATCTTTGCGCGGATCACTTGCGCCTTCCAGAACGCCATCGGCGCGGATGATGATGGATTGCGCGCCGCCTATGGCCTCGCTTGCTGTGACAACATCATGCCCCAGGGTTTGCAACTCGGCGCGTACGGCATCGCAATAGCCACGCTCAACTTTCAATTGACCCATATCTGAAAAACAACGCGGTGCATCCACGGCGGTTTGCAGGTCCATATCGTAATCAAGCAGGTTCGTGACAAACCGCGCATGACCGCAAGGTTGATAGGCCCCGCCCATTACGCCAAAACTGTTCACAACTTGGCCGTTCTGGGCCAGCATCGCAGGGATGATGGTGTGCATCGGGCGTTTGCCACCGGCCAGTTCGTTTGGATGACCGGGCGTCAGGCAAAACCCAGCGCCACGGTTCTGCAACAAAATACCAAACTTTTCCGACGCAATGCCCGATCCGAACCCATGGAAGATGGAATAGATCAGCGAAACCGCCATCCGATCCTTATCCACCACAGTGATATAAATCGTGTCGCGGTGGGTTTGCTCGGACAAAGGAGCGGCGGCGGGCATGGCAGATTGCAGATCAATCAGCGCGGCGAGACGGGCCGCGGTTTCGGGCGCCAGCATGTGATCAAGTCGTGTTGTGTGGTCGGGATCGGCCAAAAACCGATTGCGGGCATCATACGCCAGCTTGGTGGCTTCGGCTTCGATATGTGCGCGCTTGGCCCCCAGTGGATCCATGGATGCCAAATCAAAATGGCTGAGAATATTCAGCATCAATATGGCGGTCGCCCCCTGGCCATTCGGGGGGTGTTCCACCAGATCCATGTCTGAATAGGGGCCGGAAATGGCCTGGGTTTCATCGCCGCGATGGGTGGCGAAATCCTGCGCTGTGTGAACACCCCCCAAGGGCGTGAGCGCGTTCAAGATGTCTTCCGCCACTTCACCTTTGTAAAAGGCGTCTGAGCCGTCACGGGCGATACGGCGCAGCACATCGGCCTGACCGGGTGCGGTAAAAATTGTTCCTGTTGAGGGGGTTATGCCACCTGGTAAATAGTGTGTGCGCCCATGGCCTTGCAACACGCCGGGCCCATTTCGCCAGTCGGCTGCCACGCGCGGGGCCACGGGGATGCCCTCTTGGGCGTAGCGGATACTGGGGGCAAGCAAAGCGTCCAATCCCAAGACGCCGTGCTGATTGGACAGGGTGCAAAATGCCTCGACGGCGCCGGGAATAGTAACAGCTTCAGGCGCATAGGTGGGCACGACGTCCAATCCTCGCTCACGCAGCGCAGCAGCCGACGCCGCGGCCGGTGCGCGGCCTGATCCGTTGTAGGCCCGAATATTGCCACCGCCCTTTTCGGTATGAAGAACAAAGCAATCCCCACCGAGCCCGGTCATCTGTGGCTCACACAACCCCAGCAGAACCGCGCCGGCGATTGCTGCATCCATAGCGTTTCCGCCGCGTGTCAGGATGTCGATGGCCACCTGAGCTGCCAAAGGGTGCGACGTGGCACATATGCCATTGCTGGCATAGACAGCCGACCGGCCGGGAAATTGAAAATCGCGCATGACGTGTCCTGTTCTGGATATTGAACAGACACTACGGGCATAATGCCAGATTGCCAATGAGGTGTGAGGAAACGATAAGCCTCGACGCCGCGCACTGGGTGGGGGCTATTACAGCGCGGCGCCGAGGGAAGCTATTTGCAGCTACAGGGTTATTTTGGCCGTCGTTTCAGGCTGTTTTCAGCTGATATCGGGGCCTTTGTTGGGCATGTTGATCCAAGTTGGAAGCAATCAGACCTTACTGGCGTTATTGGTAGCAATTTCGAAACAAATAAGGTTCTGATCACCTTGTCGCTCATACGAAAGCTGACGGGTCAGGTGATGTATCAGGAACCAACCGAATCCCCCTTCGGGCAATTCTGCCAGAGGGCCATTTGCATCTGGCAGCTGGTTGTCGGGCAGGCGCAGGCCGGGCATGGGCTGCCCTTCATCGCGTATGGTGAAGGACAGCTGTGCAGTTTGTTGAGTGACTGAGACATCAACCAGGCCTTTGCCCGCTCCGGAATAGGCATGTTCCACGATATTGTTCAACGCTTCGGCCATCACAATCTCGACCGAACCGCAGATATCCTCATCCATCCCTAAACAGGTCAGCCATCCGCGCAGCTCGGCCAGCAGAATGCGCACGGCTGCATCGGATGCGGAAAATTGTCTTGAAAACAAAGGGTCAGGCCGAAGAGGGGAGGTCAAACCGATGCTCCTGCTGTTGGTACCCAAGTGGACGTTGGGTGCCGTGTATCTACCCCGCTTGGCGGGTCGAGGTGGCTTGCTCCATGTCGGTGTGTATCACAAATATGGAATCCATCCGTGTCAGCCGAAACACCTTATCCACATCGGGGGTCAGCGCGGCCAATTCAATATTGTGCCCCCCGCCCAATTGCTTCATCGCAGCCACAATTGCGCCCAGCCCGCTGGAATCCACAAAAGCCACCTGGCTCATATCCAGAATGACCCGCGCGGGGCCATCAATGGCAGAGGCGCGCATAGCATCCTTGAACTGGATGGCGACGCCTGCGTCGATCCGGTTGGCATTGACGGTGATGATATTGGTGTCGTTTTCGACGGCGCTGTGTAAGTCCATGAAAGCCTCGGTTGTTAAGTAGAACTACAGCAAGGCTAGACCTCAATCCTTACTATTGGGTATTCAAGGGCTGAATTTAGGAGGGAATGTCATGAAAGAAGTTATCATCGCTGGGGCTGCACGCACGCCTATGGGTGGATTCCAGGGGGATTTTGACGGGGTTGAGGCTTCTGTTTTGGGGGGGGCTGCCATTCGTGCAGCACTTGCCAATGCCGGGGCTGACACGGTGGATGAACTGTTGATGGGGTGTGTTTTGCCCGCAGGCCAAGGGCAAGCGCCCGCACGCCAGGCAGGTTTTGCCGCGGGTTTGGGCGAAGATGTGCCCGCCACCACACTGAACAAGATGTGCGGGTCCGGTATGAAAGCGGCAATGATAGGCTTTGATCAGATTGCGTTGGGGCAAGCGGCGACAATGATCGCCGGTGGCATGGAGAGCATGTCAAATGCACCATACATGTTGCCAAAAATGCGCGGCGGTGCACGGATTGGCCATACCGAAGTGAAGGATCACATGTTCCTTGATGGGTTAGAGGATGCCTATGACAAAGGCCGTCTGATGGGCACCTTTGCCGAGGAGTGCGCCGAAAAGTTTCAATTCACCCGCGAGGCACAGGATGCCTATGCGATTGGATCACTTGAAGGTGCATTGGCCGCGCAAGCCTCCGGCGCTTTTGAGGGCGAGATCGCGCCAGTGACATTCACCACGCGCAAGGGCGATGTGACGATCTCAGAAGATGAGCAACCCGCCAAGGCCCGGCCAGAAAAGATCCCGCAACTGAAACCAGCCTTTCGCAAGGACGGCACAGTGACAGCGGCCAACTCCAGCTCTATCTCGGATGGTGCGGCGGCATTGGTTCTGGCCTCGCGCGAGGCAGCCGAGGCAAGTGGTCTGAACATTCGCGCCCGCATCATGGGCCACGCCAGCCACGCGCAGGCACCGGGGTGGTTTACCACGGCCCCTGTACCGGCAGCCCAAAAGCTGCTGGATCAGATCGGCTGGAGCAAGGATGACGTGGACCTGTGGGAAGTAAACGAGGCCTTTGCAGTGGTGCCCATGGCATTCATGCATGAAATGGGGCTGAACCGGGACAAGGTGAACGTCAATGGCGGCGCCTGCGCTTTGGGCCACCCGATCGGGGCGAGCGGCGCACGGATCATGGTGACGCTTTTGAATGCCCTGGAAAAACGTGGCTTGAAACGCGGAGTGGCGGCGATCTGTATTGGCGGTGGTGAAGGCACAGCCATCGCGATTGAGCGCGTGTAACGGGCCTCTGGGCGCCTTTTTCAGCGTCCTGAAACATGAAACCCCCTGCGCCGCCGTATGGTGCGCAGGGGGGCGTGCATGGGGCCTTTATCAAGTCTGGATCGCGTGTAATCGAGGTCTTCAGGCGCGCTGATCTGTACCAAGACAACACCTGGTGAGCCGGAACATAAGCATATGCAGATTGATTACATTTCCATCGCCAAAACCATCACCGCGCTGACGGCGGGTGAAACTGATGCCGTGGCTTTGATGGCCACTGTGGTTTGCGAATTGCACCATTCGGATGATCGGTTTGACTGGACCGGGTTTTACCGCGTGAGCGCCCCTGAAGTGCTGAAAATTGGCCCCTATCAGGGGGGGCATGGATGCCTTGTGATCCCGTTTTCGCGGGGGGTCTGCGGCGCGGCGGCGCGCACTGGTCAGGTGCAACTGGTTGAGGATGTTGAGGCTTTTGATGGCCATATCGCCTGTGCCAGTTCAACCCGCTCGGAGCTGGTGGTACCGGTGTATAATGGGGCAGGTGATCTGCTTGGTGTTCTGGACATCGACAGCGATCAGCCGGGCGCATTTACACGCCATGACGTTGATCATCTGGTGCCACTTATGGCCGAGGCTTTTGCCGACGCGCGATAGCAAATTCAGTGGATGAAATTTCTGTTGATAATTTCACAGAATCGACGCAACGTGAAATTCTGACAGATATTTTCACGAAAGCCGCTGCGCATCATGCATCAGTTTGACCCTGACAAGCCGCACACTCTGGGCGCTGACCTTCGGGCGCTGCGCAAATCGCGTGGCCTGACGCTCACGGGTCTGGCCGAGCAGCTGGGCCGCTCTGTCGGCTGGCTCAGTCAGATTGAGCGCGACAAGTCTGAACTGTCCATTTCGGATTTGCGCCAGATTGCCAAAGCGCTGGGCGTGCCGATGTCACTGCTTTTCGCCCATGACAGCGCCCCCGCACAAGAACAGGGGTATGTGGTGCGTGCCGCCGCGCGCCGTCCCATGGGCTCGGGCGAAGAGGGGCTGATTGAGGAATTGCTCTCGCCGGACCTGACTGATGATTTTGAGGTGATCCACTCGACCTTCCAGCCGCATTCACGGCTGAAAATCCCCACACAGCGCCCGACCCAAGAGCTGGGCTATGTCATTTCGGGCAAGCTGGATATGCGGATCGGAGACCAGAACTTTACCATCGGGCCCGGTGACAGTTTCCGGGTTCGTGGCGATCTGCACGCTTGGGCCAACCCCTATGATGACCCTGCCGTGGTCATCTGGGTTATTGCCCCGCCGGTGTATTGAGGAGACGCAGAATGCAAAACGGATCATGCCTATGCGGCGCCGTCGCCTTTCGGATCAGCGGTGAAATGCGAGATGTTTTGGCGTGCCATTGTCAGCAATGCCGCAAGACGTCAGGGCATTATTGGGCGGCCACCTCCGTCCCTGACACGGCCCTTGAAATGACGCGCAAAGGTGGCCTGGCCTGGTTCCGGGCCAGTGACACCGCGCAGCGTGGGTTTTGTAAACTCTGTGGCTCAACTCTGTTCTGGAAGCCTGACAATGCGGATCGCACTGCGGTAAGTGCAGGCGCGTTGGACGGCGCGACCGGACTGGAGCTGAGCCAGCATGTGTTTGTGGCCGACAAAGGCGGCTACTATGCGCTGGGCGATGGAAAACCACTGCATAATCAATTCAGTGGAGGAGAAGATGCATAGTGGTAGCTGCCTGTGTGGCGACGTCACATTCACGACCTCCGCACCCGCCAAAGGGGCAAGTGCCTGCCACTGCACCCAGTGTCGCAAGCAATCAGGGCATATCTGGGCATCGGCTCAGGTGGCCAAGGATGCGCTGGACATCGAAGGTCCGCTCACTTGGTATGCGGCCAGCGAGGGTGCAGCCCGCGGATTTTGCGCACAATGTGGGTCGTTCCTGTTTTGGCACGCCCATGATGAGGACGAGATCAGTTTTGCCCTTGGCGCATTGGATGGCCCGTCGGGTCTGAAATTGCTAAAGCACATCTTTGTTGCTGACAAGGGTGACTATTACGACATCGCGGATGGTTTGCCGCAATCGGAGCAATAGCCATGTGGGAGGTTCTGACAGGATTTGACCTCGCCCTTTTGGCTGCCTTTATTGGGGCCGGGTTGTTGTTGAACATCACACCCGGCGCGGATTTTGTATTTGTCTCTGCCAGCGGGATCAGTGGCGGGGCGAAGGTTGGTATGGCTGCGGCATTGGGGATTAACCTGGGCATCGTGCTGCACATCGCATTGGCGGCGGCGGGGCTGTCTACCCTGCTGATTGCCTGGCCATTGGCCTATGACATCATCCGATACGCAGGGGCTGCCTATTTGGTCTGGCTGGCATGGCAGGCTTGGCGCTCGGATGGCATATTGCACGAAGGGCGCGCTGTGCGCCACGTGACGCGCGCTTTGCGGCGCGGTTTTTTGACCAATGTGCTGAACCCCAAAACGGCGCTGTTCATCTTTGCCTTCATCCCGCAATTCACCGATCCCGTCATTGGCCCTCTTTGGATGCAGATCGTTGTTTTGGGCACGATTTTTCTGAGTGTCGGCCTGGTCTTTTCACTGTGCCTCGGGGCGGCGGCGGGGATGTTTGCCCATGTGCTGCGCGCCCGCACGGGCCTGTTAAGCCGCTTGTCGGCCATAATGTTTGGCGGGCTTGCAGCCCGTCTGGTTTGGGACTGACGAATTCAAAGTGCCTCAAAAACGGGGCCACAAGGGAGATGGATCATGGCTGATCTGCCAAGCAAAGCAAAAGTTGTCATCATCGGGGGCGGCGTTGTTGGCTGTTCTGTGTTGTATCATCTGGCCAAGAAGGGCTGGGCCGATTGTGTCCTGCTGGAAAAGAACGAACTGACCGCAGGCAGCACATGGCATGCGGCAGGCAATGTGCCGACGTTTTCCACCAGCTGGGGCATCATGAACATGCAGCGCTACTCCACCGAACTGTATGCGCGGCTGGGCGAAGAAGTTGACTATCCGATGAACTATCACCAGACCGGGTCAATCCGTCTGGCGCATACCAAAGAACGGGTTCAGGAATTTGAACGCGCCATGTCCATGGGCCAATACCAAGGCATCAAAATGGAGATGTGGACGCCAGAGCAGACCAAAGAGGCCTATCCATTCCTTGAAACCCACGATCTGGAAGCTGTGTTGTTTGACCCCTCGGATGGCGATATTGACCCCGCACAATTGACCCAGGCGCTGGCCAAGGGCGCGCGTGACATGGGCGCGCAGATCGCCCGGTTTTGCCCCGCGACAGGTGTGACCCAGAAAGACGATAAAACCTGGACCGTACATACCGATCAGGGTGATATTGAATGTGATTATGTGGTGAATGCGGCCGGGTATTATGCGCAGCGTGTTGGTGAATGGTTCAAACCTTTTGGCGGGCGCACTGTACCGATGATGGTCATGAGCCATCAATACCTGCTGACCGAACAAATCCCCGAGGTCGAGGCCTGGTCCAAAGAACAGGGTGGCAAACTGCCCCTGATCCGCGATGTTGATGTGTCTTACTATCTGCGCCAGGAAAAGAACGGCTATAACCTCGGGCCCTACGAGCCGGGCTGTAAGGCCCATTGGGAAACCGACGGCGATCCGATGCCAGACGATTTCAGCTTTCAACTGTGGCAGGATGATCTGGACCGGATCGAAGACATCGTGAGCGATGCCATGGAACGTGTGCCGCTGATGGCCTCCTCTGGTGTCAGCTCGGTGATCAACGGACCTATTCCATATGCCCCCGATGGGTTGCCCCTGCTTGGCCCCATGCCCGGCGTTGAAAACGCGTTTGAGGCGTGTGTCTTTACCTTTGGCATCGCGCAGGGTGGCGGTGCCGGCAAGGTGTTGGCGGAATGGATCATCGACGGCGCGACCGAGTGGGATATGTGGTCGGTCGATCCGCGCCGCTATACCGATTACACCAATCACGAGTATTGCGTCGCCAAAGGCATGGAAACATACGGCAACGAATATGCCATGCATTTCCCGCAGCACGAATGGCCCGCCGGGCGTGATCAAAAACTGTCTCCCAACCACTCCAGAATAAAGGAACTGGGTGGCGTGATGGGCGCCTATAACGGCTGGGAACGCGCCAATTGGTTTGCACAGGCCGGCGATGATACATCCGAGGAAAGCACCCACACCTGGACCCGTGAAGGGCCGTGGTCTCAGCGGGTGAAAGAAGAATGCGAAGCGGTGCGTGATGCCTGCGCTGTGCTTGATCTGCCCGGTTTCTCGCGCTTTTGGATCACCGGTGACGGTAGCGATGACTGGCTGCGCGGTTTCGTGACCGGGGGTTTGCCCAAGGTGGGGCGGATCAACCTGGTCTATGTGGCCGATGCCCGTGGCCGGATTGTGACCGAGTTCTCTTGTATCCGGCTTGAGGAAGACAGCTTTGTGCTGATCACCGCCGCCACCGCGCAATGGCATGATGGCGATCTGATCCGACGGGCGGTTCCCGCTGGGGTTACGGTGCGCGAAACCACCACCGAACGTGATGCGCTGCTGGTGGCAGGGCCGACCTCGCGCGATGCGCTGTCGGGGCTGAGTGATGCCGATCTTTCCATGGGCTGGCTGACCCATCAACATTGCACGGTTGCTGGCAAAAAGGCCTTCCTGATCCGCGTCAGTTTCACCGGAGAGCTGGGCTGGGAAGTGCATGCCGCAAACGAGGACATGCCCGCGATTTATGAAGCAATCCTCGGCGCTGGGGCAAAGCCCTTTGGCATGTATGCGCTGAACTCGTTGCGGATGGAGAAAGGGTATCGTGCGTGGAAGGGCGATCTTTCCACCGATTATTCGATGCTCGAAGGTGGGCTGGAGCGGTTTGTTAAGTTCGATAAACCACAGGATTTCACTGGCAAAGCCGCCCTTATGGCGCAAAAACAGCAAGGCCGCAAAAAGGCGTTTGTCACCCTTATCGTGGATGCAGGTGCCGCCGATGCGCCGTATATGTCCACGCTCTGGAACGATGGCAAAGTGGTTGGCGAAACCACCAGCGGCGCTTGGGGATATCGCGTGAACGCTTCGGTGGCTTTGGCGGTGGTGCGCACTGACCTGGCGGTGCCGGGTACAGAACTAGAGGTGACAATCTACGGCGAGCAACGCCGCGCCGTGGTGCAAGCTGATGCACCCTTATGGGACCCCGAAAACAAGCGCCTGCGCGCATGAGCATTGAAACCCACCTGATCTCATCGGGCATTCTGGTGGTGCTCATTCAAAATGAGGCCTAGGCAAACTGTTTTTGCTATCATGGAAGGAGACAAATCAATGACGGAAATTACCCTTCTGGATGGCTCCATTGGCCAGGAACTGGTGAAACGCTCAGGCGATAAACCAACCCCGCTATGGTCCACCAGCGTGATGATCGACCACCCCGATCTGGTGGGCGATGTGCACCTTGATTACCTTGAGGCAGGGGCCACAATAGTCACAACCAACACCTATGCGGTGCTGCGTGACCGGCTGGTCGCGGCAGGGCTGGGCGATAAGCTTGAAGCGCTGAGCGATACGGCAGTGCAAGCTGCGCGCTCTGCCTGTGCCAGTTTCGGATCGGGCCGTGTGGCTGGGTCAATTGGCCCGCTGATGGCCTCTTATCGGCCTGACATTTGCCCTCCTGCGGCTGAGGCTGCACAGAGCTACAGCGAGCCTGTTGCGTTGATGAAAGACCATGTTGATCTTTTCCTGATCGAAACCATGTCATCGCTCGATCAGGCCGATGGTGCGTTGCGTGCGACCATGGGGCAGGGGATACCCGTTTGGTTGGCTGTGACGGTTGAGGATGACAATGGCACCCTGCTGCGCTCTGGTGAAGCACTGGCAGATCTTAAACCGCTGATCGCCCAACACCAACCCGATGCAGTGTTGATCAATTGTTCACGCCCCGAAGCGGTGGCCGCGGCCCTTGATATCATCAAAACCTTCGGCAAACCATTTGGCGCCTATGCCAATGGCTTCACGCGTATTAGCGATGGTTTTCTTGAGGACAAACCCACCGTTGATGCCCTGCAAACACGCACCGATCTGGGGCCCGCGGCTTATGCCGATTTCGCCATGGCTTGGGTTGATCAAGGCGCCACTATCATTGGTGGTTGCTGCGAAATCGGCCCGGCCCATATCTCTGAACTGGCCCGACAACTGCGGGCAAAGGGCCACACCATTGTTTAAGGCACCTCCCATCTTCTTGCTAAAAATATCCCGGGGAGCGCGAGGGGCAGCGCCCCTCGCCTTGATCGGATTGCACCAGCAATTCGACCTCTCTCACCCACTCAACGAGGCCTGATATGACGGAACTTCCTAACAAAGCACGCGTGGTTATTATTGGCGGTGGCGTCGTCGGTTGCTCGGTGGCATATCACCTGGCCAAACTGGGCTGGAAGGACGTGATCCTGCTGGAGCGCAAACAGCTGACCTCGGGCACCACCTGGCATGCTGCTGGTCTGATTGGCCAGTTGCGCGCCAGTTCCAACATGACCAAACTCGCCCGCTATTCTGCCGAACTGTATATGGGGCTAGAGGCAGAAACCGGGGTGGCCACGGGGATGCGTCAGGTCGGCTCGGTTTCGGCCGCGCTGAGCACGGAGCGTCTGGAAGAGCTGAACCGAGGTGCCGCCATGGCCCGCGCCTTTGGTGTCCCCGTCGAGGAACTGTCGCCCAGTGAGGTCAAAGACCGTTACGAACATATCAACCTTGATGGTGTTACGGGCGGCGTCTGGTTGCCCACCGACGGCCAGGCTGACCCGGCCAACATTGCCTTGGCGCTGGCCAAAGGTGCGCGCCAAAACGGCGCGTTGGTCAAGGAACGCACCAAAGTCA
>Ga0209121_10000715_pt1 | contig 35194 bp, 30 predicted proteins | sample Cruoilmetagenom3_FD_187292 | JGI IMG/M metagenome (GOLD analysis project Ga0209121, IMG submission 187292) | Oil polluted marine microbial communities from Coal Oil Point, Santa Barbara, California, USA - Sample 3 (SPAdes) (version 2) | ecosystem: Environmental > Aquatic > Marine > Oil seeps ... | reverse complement strand
AGAATTTGAACGATTGTAGGGACACAAGGCAGGAAGACACACTGCGCATCAACTTCTTTCCCACTATGCTAAACGAGGAGGTGTTTTTCAACAGCCTCGGGAGGAGGCAAATAGCCTTTAGGTAATGTTGACTTGGTCAGCTAATGCACGTATAATTTTTTTGAGAGGTGGTTATGGCTTTGCGAGGCAATTTGAGGGATTTCAGCCTCACTCAACTCCTCAACCTGGTTAGCCTGGCTAAGAAGACCGGAGCCTTAACCCTCGAAGAGGGAAACGGTCAAGCAACTGCATATTTCAGGGAGGGGATGTTAGTCCATCTCTCCCTCGACGGCCAAGCCTCCAACCTGCGCAACCTTCTAGAGAGGGTGGGAAAGATCAACGAAGCGCAAAGCCGCCTTCTGCCTCGGGAAGCCAGAAGCGACAAGGAGTGGGGACTACTTCTCATCAACACCGGCTTGATCAACCGTGTGGATATCATAGAGGCGGTTCGCCGCCACACCCTGGAGATGGCATGCCGCCTCTTCACCTGGACGGAGGGGAGTTTCCTCTTCGAACCCAACATTCTGCCACCAGATGATAAGATCACCGTTCCTCTTCATTTAGAGAATGTGATCCTAGAGGGGAGTCGACGGGTCGGAGAGTGGAAGAGGTTGGAGGAAGAGTTGCCAGATCTGGGGATGGCTCTCAGGTTCACCACCCACCCCGAGATTAGGTTGAAGCGGATAACCTTGAGTCCGGACGAGTGGAGAGTGGTCTCCTCCACCGACCCCGGCCGAAGCATCCAAGAGATAGCCCAGGCCCATTCTCTGACCGATTTCCAAATCCGCAAAATCGTCTATGGGATGCTCTCCGCAGGTCTGGTGGAGTTGGTCCCTAGAGCGAAACCAAAGGTCTCTGTCGCTCCCCCCCCAGAGGAAGAAAAAATCGCGCCCGCCCCTGTTAGGAGGGGGATAATCCTTCGCTTGATCGATAGGATAAGGAGGCTGTAGCCTTCTCTATAGTGCAGGATGCAGACAGTCAAGATAGTAGTCACCGGTCCCTTCAACGCTGGAAAGACGGCTTTCATCGGGGCTATCAGCGAGATCGAGGTCGTATCCACCGAACGGAGGATCACCGACCACTCCCAGAGCACAAAGGACCAGACCACGGTGGCTATGGATTTCGGGCGTATCACTGTGGACGAGGGTTTGGTGCTTTATCTCTTCGGGACACCCGGCCAGAGACGGTTCGATTTCATGTGGGAGATCCTATCCGAGGGGATGCTCGGTTTCATCGTTCTGGTGGATAGCGTGGCCCCAGAGACTTTCTATGAGGCAAAAGAGATCCTCGACCTCTTCAAAAACTATAGCCCGGCCTGTTATGTGGTAGCCGCCAACAAGCAGGACCTAGAGGACGCTTGGCCCTCTGAGGACCTACGCATCGCTTTGAGGATCGACTCCGATATTAAGGTCGTGCCCTGCGCGGCCACCGATAAGGAGAGCGTAAAGAGGGTTCTTTTAGAACTTCTGTATTCCATATTGGAGACAGCCGAAGAGTGAAGGGGCCCGAGAGGAGGAGAAGATGGAGAAACCAAGGACCCAGTTGATGCTAGAGCGGCTAAGGGCCCTGCAGGCCACCGCTCCCGGTATCGAGGCCTCGGCGGTGGTGAGTGTAGATGGCCTGATCATAGCTTCTGCCCTCCCTCAAGAGGTGGAGGAAGATCGCGTCTCCGCCATGTCCGCGGCCATGCTCTCCCTAGGGGAACGGATCGCTGGGGAGCTAGGCCGAGGGACGCTCCAGCAGGTTTACGTTCGGGGGGAGAACGGCTATGTCATCTTGAGTTCCATCGGGGAGGAGGCGGTCCTTACCGTGATGGCTAGGGCGAAGGCTAAACTAGGTCTCGTCTTTCTTGACATGTCTCGAGCAGCCAAAGATCTGGGGGCTATGCTTCTAAAAGCCTAGATCCTGCAGAAAGGAAAAGGTCGCTAGTAGCGGGGAGGTCGTAAGAACATAGAAATGGCCCTACGATGGGCTGAAAACGGTACTCTTTGGCTTGACTGTCTCTTCGTTTGAGAGTAGGATAATAGTTAAACAGATAGAGTTGGGGTTTTGCCGTCTATCTAGAGATGCGGGCAAAACTTAAAAACTAAATATATGGGCTAGGGGAGCCTGGTGAACCAGGCTGAGAGGATGGAACAGTTTGGCTTGTGCCCGATGTACAGACGCTCAAAGATAGAGAGAGCATAAGCCAAAGGAGCCATTGACCCTTTGAACCTGATCTGGATAATGCCAGCGTAGGGAAGCAAGAATTCGAAAGGCTTGCTCGCCTCCGCTTGGCAGCAGCCTTTTCATTTTTCAGGAGGTAGAGATGTTTAAGATCACTCCGCCCCCCGAATGGGGGATCGAACCGGTTCCGAAGGAGCATCGAATCCTGGGCTTCCCAGACTACTTCGTCCTCTGGTCCAGCCTGGGCGTGGGGCTTCTGGTCCTCCAGGCGGGTACCTATCTAGTGCCAGGACTCAATCTGGGGCAGGCGCTGGTGGCCATTATCATCGGTACCGCCCTAGGTGTCCTCCTCCTTTCCCTCGCAGGGATTGTAGGCAGCGATAATGGTGTGCCCACCATGGTGATGCTAAGGCCTGCTTTGGGCCAGCGAGGCTCTTACCTGCCCACCCTTCTCAACCTTGCTCAACTTCTCGGTTGGACGGCCTTTGAATTGTGGGTCATGGCCAGGGCTGCCAATCATGTCAGTCAGCAACTCTTTCACTACTCAAATTACCCCTTATGGCTGTTCATCTTCACTCTATGGTGTGTTTTTCTGGCTCTAGGTGGTCCTTTGGTGGTGGTCCGCCAATGGCTGGAGAAATTCGGCATCTGGGTTGTTTACCTAGTGACTCTTTTCATCACCATATATCTCTTTACCCACCTTGATGTATCCGCCCTCCTGCATGCTGGAGGCGAAGGAGGTGGCAACTTCTGGTTGACCGTGGACCTGGTGGTGGCTATGCCCATCTCCTGGATGCCCCTCGTGGCGGACTACAATCGATTCGCTCGAAAAAGCAAGCCAGCCTTTTGGGGCACTTATATCGGGTATTTCTTGGCAAATGTCTGGTTCTACACCCTAGGTGCTATGCTCGCCCTAGTTCCCGGTGTCGATGTGACCGCCCCTGAGGGGTTAGCCGCAGCCATCATGACTATGACCGGAGGAGCACTGGCTCTAGCTATCATCCTGGTTGACGAGACAGATAACGCTTTTGCAGACATTTACTCAGCGGCAGTTTCAACCCAGAACATCCTGCCCAAAGTTGGACAGAGACTCTTGGTGATAATCATCGGGGTGATGAGCCTGGCCCTAGCCACCATCCTCTCCATGGATGCCTACTTCGACTTTCTCCTGCTCATCGGTTCTGTCTTCGTCCCCCTCTTCGGCCTCCTGGCCGCCGACTACTTCATCCTGCGCAAGCGCAACTACAACCTAGACGAACTGTATGCTCCTCGAGGAGCATACTGGTATCGCAGGGGGTTCAACCTCTGGGCGCTTCTGGCTTGGGTCATAGGGGTCATCCTCTACCACGCCATCGCCCACTATGCCCCCTGGCTGGGTGCTTCCATCCCCAGTTTTGTGGCCACGCTACTCTTGTATTCCGCTTTGGGCATGACCACTCGAGGGCCAGGTAGAGGAACCTCCCATTTAGAGGGCTACAAAGAGGAGACCTAATGAACGACCTAAGTGAAAAGATAGCCGGGATCTTAGAGCGAATACGCCAAAAGAAACCCCTCCTCCACCACATCACGAACTTCGTGGTGATGAACGACACGGCCAACGTCACCCTCCATGTGGGGGCCTTGCCGGTAATGGCCCACGCCAAGGAAGAAGTAGCCGATATGGTCAGCATGGCGGGAGCGTTAGTCCTCAACCCGGGCACTCTCACGCCCCAGTGGGTAGACTCGATGATTATAGCAGGTCGTAAGGCTAACCGATTGGGCATCCCTATCGTCCTCGATCCGGTGGGAGCGGGAGCGACGTCCCTGCGCACTGAAAGCAACCTGCGCCTCTTGGGGGAACTCAAAATCGCCGTAGTCAGAGGAAACTCCGGGGAGATCGGCGCCTTAACCGGCCTGGGAGGGGTGGTCAAGGGGGTGGAGAGCGTCGTGGAGGTGGAAGACCCCATCGCTGTAGCCAAGGCTCTGGCCAAAAAATATCGACTCACAGTAGCCATCACCGGCGCACGGGATATAATCTCCGATGGGGAACGGGTGATGGCTGTGGATAACGGTCATCCGATGCTCAAAACCATCACCGGCACCGGCTGCATGGCCACTACCATGATCGCCGCTTTCGCCGCGGTAGAGGATGACTACCTCTTGGCCGCCACGGGAGGGCTAGTCTCTTTTGGCCTAGCCGCTGAGATAGCCGCTCAGGAGGCCAGGGGGCCGGGGAGTTTCAAGGTGGCCCTCTTCGATGCCCTCTACAACCTCACGGCGGAGCAGGTGGTGGCGGGGGCCAAAGTCTGTTATCTTGACAAGTAAGGAGACAAGTAGATGTCCAAGGGGATTGTGGTCGGGACGTTGATCCTGGTATTGTTGGCCGCTGTCCCCGTGACGGGCTGCATCCCCGCGCCACTGGTCCCTACCCCCGCCCCAATAGTCTATCAGCCCACTGACTGGCCCCGGGACATTTCGGCCATTATTAACTGCCCCACGGGAGCGGACACCGCCGAGAAATGTCTGAGCCAGGAATACCCGCAGCGGGTGCAACTGGTAGGTCACCTGATACACACCCTTGGCGGTCTGGTTCTGATGCGCGGTTCGCAACGCTTCCCAGTAAGTCTGGTGCTTGCAGAAGGCTACCGGCGAGAGAACATTGATTGGCTGTGCGAGCACGGCTACCTGACAGCGGTGCAGGGCGAGTTCACCAGCCTGGATCCGCCGACGATGTTGGTGAGCGAGGCCCACGGTGCGGCACATAGTTTCCTCGTACGTTCCACGCCCCTGACCGAGCTGTACACCCACCCCGAGTGGGACATCGTCATCAAATACCCATCCGGGTGGGTCGTCGAGCCAGCCAGCAGCGATGATCCCACCGCGATCTACATTCAGAACTTCCACCCTGCCGATGTCTTCGTTCCGCTGGCCGGAGGAGCAGGGGTGGAGGCTGACCCCTCGCTGTACCGGGTGCGGCTGTACCTGGCTCCGCCGGAGCATGTGACCACGTTGAAGGAGGCCCGCGCCGGATTCGAGCAGGGATTGAAAATGAGTTCGATGACGATCAATGGCCTGCCCGTCCTGCGGTTCAGATATGGAGTAAGCGAGGAAGCCTTGGTGCAACTCCCCGACCGCGTGCTGATGCTTTCGACTTGGCAAGACCCCACACTCTTCGAGCGCATGCTGGAGACGTTACGATCGGTAAAATAGAAACCCCCTTGTTAGGAATAGTGCAGTGCTTGGACAAGATTACTCAACAAGCCCAACATTTAGGCACTCCGTTCTGCAAAGGCCATAAATGTATGGGCTATGAAGTCTTTCAGATGAGGGCTTGAAGCGTAGTTAACAAGAGCGAGTAGAAAATAGTGGCTACGGAACCTTTTAGCCCCAATGTGCGTACAGAAGGAGACAAGTAGATGTTCAAGAGGATCGTGATCGGGACGTTGCTCCTGGTACTGTTGGCCGCTGTCCCTATGACGGGCTGTACCCTCGCGCCGTTGCCCATCCCTGCCGAGGCCCACCGCCAGGCCAGAGAATTGCTCTTTAGGTACGGATGGACGACCGGCCGGTGGGCGACGCACCCGGTCACGCTGCCCCAGAGCTTCGAGCACCGCCCCGGCGAGTTCCCCATCCCTATCTATTGGGCCTATAACAACGAGTTGAGCAAAGCCATCGACTTAGACTTGTCACCGTACCTGGGACAGCGCGTGGAGGCCACCGTCTATGAGTTACAGGAGGAGCTTCCTGAGTTTCTCCGACCATATACTAAGGCCAGGGCCATCGTAGTCACCCACAATGCAAAGATCATCGGGGCCTGGATTGACAAGGGCCGGCACTACGCCTTTGCCTGTTCCCTCGACCGGAAACCGTTTGAGGAGATCACGAGGATGGATTGGAGCGAGTGGCTGGTGGCAAGTGGGGCTGTCAACCTGAATAATGAAATAGAGCGAGAACTTGCCACCTTTACGCCAGAAGAGATCATTGCCCGCTACTATGAGGCGCTCAATGACCACGACGAAGAGCGGGCCTACGCTTGCCTCACCCGGCGCTCGTTAACCGACTTCCTCTTCTCTAACATGGACGACTTGGCGCTCTACTACACCGACTACCACGCTGACCCATACCGACAGAGGGTTCGCAGCGTCACGGTGAACAAGATCGAACTACTGCCGGTTCTGGGAAACCCCGAGGGAGTGGTGGAATACAAGGTTGACATCGACGTCGAGTATGAGCCAAGCCTGTACTTCGCTGACTCCAGTGGCCACCATGTATTCTTCGTCTTATTAAAGGAGGAGGTTGCGGGCATCGGCTGGCGTATCATCAGCATCGGCACTGGCCCATAAGATCGGACGGGACTAAGGCTCTTTTCTTGGAAGGAGGGTAAGATGGACTGGATTCTATATGTGATCACCGATGCCAAGTTATCCCATGGGCGTTCCCATCTGGAGGTGGCCCAAGCGGCTATAGAGGGCGGGGCCTCCATCATCCAATTTCGAGAGAAGGAGATGACCACCCGGCAACTAATGGAGACGGCAAGGAAGATAAAGGAGTTGACCGACAAGGCCAATATCCCCCTCATCGTCAACGACCGTCTCGACGTAGCCTTGGCCGTGGATGCAGACGGGGTTCATGTGGGGCAAGATGACATGCCAGCCACCTTGGCCCGGCAACTTATAGGGCCCCATAAGATCCTGGGGGTTTCGGCCTCCACCGTGGAGGAGGCCCTCCAAGCGGAAAAAGATGGAGCCGATTATGTATCGGCCTCGCCGGTCTTCACCACCCCTACCAAGCCCGATGCCCCATCTCCCACCGGACTGGAAGGGCTGAGGGCTATCGTTGAGGCCGTCAACCTCCCGGTGATAGCCATCGGGGGGATAAATGAAGAGAATGCGACGGAGGTGATCGCTTGTGGCGCTGACGGTGTGGCCGTCATCTCTGCGGTGGTCAGCGCCCCCGACATCACTGCCGCCGCCCGCCGCCTGCGGGAAACGGTAGAGGCAGCCCGGAAAGGAGCATGATGCTCATCACCGAGATCGGCGAGTTCGGCCTCATCGACCGGGTGAAGGAGGCGATCGGCCCTCCAGAGGCTGGGGTGGTAGTGGGCATCGGCGACGATGTGGCTGTCCTTAGCGCTCGAGGGGACAGATACCTCTTAGCCACCTGCGACATCCAAGTGGAGGGGATCCATTTTCTTAAGGAGACGATCTCCCCCTACCAGTTGGGCCGCAAGGCGGCGGCCATAAACATAAGCGATATCGCGGCCATGGGAGGGTTGCCCACCTACCTTCTGGTATCCCTGGCCCTGCCCAAGGAGACCACCGTAGAATATGTGGATGGCCTCTACGAAGGACTCAAAGAAGAGACGGAGGCGGCCGGGGTCCAGATAGTGGGGGGCAATATGTCCCATTCGCCGGGGATGATGATCGATATCTTCCTTCTGGGAGAGGTGGAGGTGGAGCATCTATTGCTGCGGTCTGGGGCTCGCCCCGGCGACAAGGTGCTGGTTACAGGCAGCGTAGGGGATTCAGGGGCTGGCTTGGCGTTCCTTCTCGACCCCACAAGAGACCGCGCAGGGAAAGAGGCAAAACAGGTATTGAAAGCCCACCTCACACCCACCCCACGACTCAAAGAGGGGAGAGCCATCGCTCGCGCGAGAATAGCCACCTCTATGATCGATGTCAGCGACGGGACGGTAAGCGACTTAGCCCACATCTGTGAGGCCAGTGGGGTAGGAGTCCGACTATGGGCCAACTCGTTACCCATCTCTCCCGCTACCCGCGCCGTCGCCGAGGCCTTGGGCAAAGACCCTTTAGAATGGGCTCTCCACTCAGGTGAGGATTACGAACTCATCTTCACCGCCCCGGCCGATAAAGCAGAGGAACTGGCTGCCCTAGTTGAAGACGAGACGATGACACCGGTGACCATCATCGGCGAGATCATTGGGGAGGGGATGAATCTGGTGCTTCCCAGCGGCGAAAGCCTCCCCTTAGAAGCGAGGGGCTGGGATCACTTTCGAAGGAGGTAGGATGTACAGAGCGCTAACCATCGCTGGCTCCGATTCGGGGGGCGGAGCCGGTATCCAAGCGGATCTGAAGACCTTCGCCGCCCTGGGGGTCTACGGCATGAGCGTCCTCACCTCCATCACCGCCCAAAACACGGTGGGGGTGCAAGGGATCTACGACCTCCCTCCGGAGTTCGTGGGGCTCCAGATCGACTCCGTGCTCACCGACATCGGCGCCGACGCCATCAAGACCGGGATGCTCTCTAACACGAAGATAATAGCCCTGGTGGCAGAGAAACTAAGGCGATACCAGGTGGAGAACCTGGTGATCGACCCGGTGATGATCGCCAAGAGCGGGGACCCCCTCCTAAGAGAAGAGGCTCATGTTACCCTGGTCCACGACCTTTTTCCCCTGGCCAAGGTGGTGACTCCTAACCTCCACGAGGCCAGGGTCTTATCCCGCTTACCCATCTCCAACCTAGAGGAGATGAAAGAGGCAGCCAAGGCGATTCATAGGCTGGGGCCGCAGAATGTAGTGGTTAAAGGAGGGCATCTGGAGAGAGAAAGCGTTGACCTCCTTTATGACGGCCATCACTTTCTAGAATTCCCTGCCCCTCGCCTGGAGACGAAAAACGACCACGGTACCGGTTGCACCTTCGCCTCAGCCATAGCCGCTGGATTAGCCAAGGGCCAGGATGTCCCAAATGCGGTAAGGACAGCCAAGGAGTACATCACTCAGGCTTTGCAAGGGGCGATAGATTGGCATCTGGGGCAAGGTCACGGCCCGGTGCACCATTTCTTCGCCCTATGGTAGGGTCTAACGTGGCAGCCTTTTGACACCGTCGCCCATTTGGGTTACGATCTCTTCACTGGAGGCGATAAAAATGACCGATCTACAAAAGATAGCCCAAGCGGCCCTGGAGGCTCTGGAGGCCAAGAACGCCGTCCGGGAGAGAGTTCTCCCCCTCTCTCGGCAACTGGTCAGACATTCGGCCAACACCATCCGCGCCGTACACCGTGGAGAACTGGACGAGGCAAAAAAGATGTTGGTCGAGGGGAGGAACTTGGCCCAAGAACTGAAGGGTAGCCTGGCCGGGCATCCCGACCTCTACCACTCCGGCTACACCCAGGATGCGCTTAAGGAGTTTGTGGAGGCGAATATCACCTACGCCCTCATAGCCGGGGAGGAACTGCCCAGCCCCAAGGAACTGGAAGTGGAGTATCCGGCCTATCTTAAAGGGTTGGGGGAAGCGGTAGGGGAGATGAGACGCCATATACTGGATCTTATCCGGCACGGGGAGACAGAAAGGGGTGAAGAGATCCTGGGTTCCATGGAGGATATATACGGCGTGCTGGTGACTATCGATTACCCCAAGGCTATAACCCATGGTCTCCGTCACATCACGGACATGGTGCGGGGGGTTCTAGAGAGGACCCGGGGCGATCTCACCCTAGCCATCCGCCAAACCGAACTGGAGAAGGCGCTCAAGGAGTTCGAGGAGAGGAATCTGTGGAAATAAACCTGTTTCGGCTTAGTGGGAGACGCTTATGTTGGTCATCGATGGACACAACTTGATAGGCCAGATGTTAGAGATCTCCCTCTCCGACCCCCATGATGAGGAGAAATTAGTCGCTCGTCTAGAGGAATACCATCGAGAGAGGGGGAGGCCCATCATCGTGGTCTTCGATCCTGGACAAGGGCCCCCTCCCGCCAAGAGGTTGCAGGGCAAAGGGATCAAGGTCCTCTTCGCCCCTCCAGGCTCCAAAGCGGACACGCTGATAATCAACCTCTTAAAGAAAAGCCCCTCCCCCAAGGGCTTAACCGTCGTCTCCTCGGATCGAGAAGTGCGCCGAGCGGCCCGGGCCAGAAGAGCCAAAATGATAACCGCCCAGAGGTTCGCCAGGATGCTATCCCGTCCTAAAAGGCTTCCCTTCACGGAGCCAACGATTAAAGAAGAAGGGCTCTCCTCCTCCGAAGTGAAGGAGTGGATGGCGATCTTCGAAAAGAGAGATCAGGATTAAGTGAAGAGGCCTCTTGGCAAAAGGCCCCTTTCCATATCGAGTAGCGGCTAGGAAACCTTAGGCCATCTTCACCACGACAAGGGAGCCCAAAATTCACCTGCCCTTTGCCATGGAGGTGAGAGTGCCAATGGGCGTCATTGATGGCTGAGTAGGACAGCACAAGGCAACCCCACCATAGCCAACCTTGGCAGAGCTGATTGGGCTCCCTGGGGCGATGGAGAGACCGCATTTTGGGACGGTGGCCGGAGTTACACCCTGGAGGAGGTGAGGCAGATCTTCTGCCTCACTCGAGAACGGGTACGCCAGATCCAAGCCGAGGCTATGCGTCGCTCCCGTCATCCCAGCCGCAGCCGTCTCTTGAGGGGTTACCTGAACTGATTTATACCTCCACTGCTTCTACTCTAAATTCTTTCCCCACCCGACGTAGGTAACCGGTCTTTATATGGGGGTCGTGTTCAAAGATGAGGAGCACTTCCTCCTCTAACGCCCACTCTCGTATCCGCCGCTTAGTCTCAATGTTGACTAGAGGTTCGACATCAGCCGCAGGAACCCAGGCCAACCTTTCGATGTTCACCGCCCAGGGCGCAAGATCGCCTAGATAGAGAGCCATCTTCCCCCCGGATTCGACCACCACCGATTGGTGGTATCTGGTGTGGCCGGGGGTGACGATACAGCGCACCTCGGAGGTGACAGGGGTATCCCCCTTGATAAGGCGTAAGTTTCCCCTCTCCTGAAGGGGATCGTAGTTCTCTGGAAGGTAAGCGGCTCGCGTCCGCTCATTGGGGTGTTGTGCGGCCTCCCATTCCTCCTCTTGCACCCAGTAGTCGGCTTGGGGGAAGGTAGGTATCGCTCTTCCCGCCTCCATTCTGGTGTTCCCCCCGCAGTGATCGGCGTGAAGATGGGTGTTTATGACTACGTCCACCTCTTTGGGCTCCACCCCCTTCTCTTTGAGGCTCTCCACTAGCCCCTTTTGGCGCTCCAGGTTCAGAATCTCCCTCCGCTTGACCGACAGTTTATCCCCCACCCCGGTATCTATCAGGATCCTCTTCCCTTGGGACTCTATGAGGAGACAGTTAAGGGCCATAGGGACGCGGTTTAGATCATCGGGAGCGATGACCTTTTCCCAAAGGAGGCGGGGCACCAATCCGAAATGGGCCCCGCCGTCAAGCCAGAAGGTTCTGTCGGAGACGATCTCCAGTTGCACTTGGCCCAGAAGCATCCGCCTAGCCTCGTGCTACCTTCTCTACCACCTCCGCACCCTGTCGTAGGGCTTTTTCATTCAAGGGCAGAAGATGGCGTCTCCTCTCCGGTAGGTTCTCCTCTAGAGCGACTGTAGCCGACTTCATAGAGATGACCCCCGTGGCCCTTATCAGGGCTCCTAGAAGGACCATGTTGGCCATCCGCTCGTTTCCCAACTCCTCGGCGATATCGTTGGCCGGCACCTGGATGGTGGTGATATCCTTCCGAGTGGAATCGGTGCTCACTATGGAACTATTAACGAAGAGGAAACCTCCGGGCTTCACCCGGGGCTCGAACATCTCCATGGAAGGGGGGTTCATGGCGATGACGACGGTGGGGCTATCGGTGATGGGCGAGCCTATCGGTTCATCGGAGAGGGTCACGGTACAGCGGGCGGTGCCTCCTCGCATCTCGGGGCCATAGGAGGGGAGCCAAGTCACATTCCGCCCCTCTTTGAGGCCCGCGTAGGTGAGAACCTGGCCAGCGAAAAGGGCTCCTTGGCCACCAAAGCCGGAGATGATGATCTGCTCATGCATATTCGCTCCCCTCATTTAAGGCTTTTCACCTCATCTATCACCTTGTAGTCGCCCAAAGGGTAGTAGGCCGCCATATTCTCTTCCACCCACTCTAGGGCCTCCCGGGGGTTGAGCCCCCAATTGGTGGGACAGGAGGAGAGGATCTCCACCAAGGAGAACCCCAACTCCGCCCTCTGCGCCTGGAAAGCCAACTTTATAGCCTTCTTGGCGCTGGCGATGGTGGCTGGTTTTGTGACCATCCGCCTCACTACATAGGCCGCCCCGCTGGTAGTGGCGATAAGTTCCGCCACCCGAAGAGGGTAGCCGGCTATTTTCACATCCCGGCCGAAGGGGGTAGAGGTGGTGACTTGGCCAGGCAAGGTAGTGGGAGCCATCTGGCCTCCCGTCATGCCGTAGACGGCGTTATTGATGAAGATGGTGGTGATATTCTCCCCTCTGCTGGCGGCGTGGACGATCTCGGCGGTGCCTATGGCGGCCAGGTCTCCATCCCCTTGGTAAGTGAAGACCACCTTGTCGGGCTGGACCCGCTTCAGACCGGTAGCCATAGCCGGGGCCCGGCCGTGAGCCGCCTCCGCCACATCCAGATTGAAGTAGTTATAGGCCAAAACTGCACACCCCACCGGGGCGATACCAATGGTAATCTCCCGAATTCCCAACTTGTCGATCACCTCGGCGATGAGGCGGTGGACGACGCCGTGGGTGCAACCGGGGCAGTAGTGGGTAGGGGCATCGGTTAAAGCCTCAGGCTTGGCAAAGACTACCTTTCTCTCCATTATCTTTCTCCTCGTTGGGGGCTGGCTATCTTCTCTATCTCAGCCAAGACCTCCGCCGGCGAGGGGACCACGCCTCCCATCTTTCCATAAAAGTGGATGGGTAACCGGTCACGGGTGGCTAGGTGCACATCTTCCAGCATCTGGCCGGCGTTGAGTTCGAAGACCAAGAGATGCTCCACGCCCTTGGCTACCTCATCCAGCCTATCGTAGGGGAAGGGGAACATGGTGATGGGGCGGAAGAGGCCGGCCGGAATCCCTTCCTCCCTGGCCTCCTTAATGGCCGTTTGGGCGATGCGGCCCGCCGTGCCATAGGCCACGACGACGATCTCAGCCCCCTCCAGCATATACTCTGCGTACCTAACCTCGTTACCCTTTATCTCCTCTAAGGTCTCCTGCAGCCGCAGGTTTACCTTCTCCAGAGGGAGCCCCCCTAGGTAGAGGGAGGTGATGATATTTTTCTCTCTCCCCTTGGCCCCGGTCAAGGCCCAAGGCTGCTCCGGGCGCTGGGGAGGCTCTATCTCTGGCAACTCCACGGGCTCCATGATCTGGCCTATCATCCCGTCGGCGATGATGGTCACCAAAGAGCGGTACTTATCGGCCAAATCGAAGGCCAGGATGGTCAGGTCGATAGCCTCCTGCAAGGTGGTGGGAGCCAAGACGATGACATTATAATCGCCATGGCCACCACCCTTGGTCATTTGGAAGTAGTCTCCCTGGGCAGGTTGGATGTTCCCTAGGCCCGGGCCTCCGCGCATAACGTTGATCACCACGGCGGGCACCTCAGAGCAGACGATATAGGAGATCCCTTCCTGCATCAGGCTGAAACCGGGGCTGGAGGTAGAGGTCATCACTCTAGCCCCCGCGCAGGCCGCCCCGTAAACCATATTGATGGCCGACAGTTCGCTTTCCGCCTGGAGAAAGACCCGCCCTAACTCCACCATTCGTCGGGACATATACTCCAAAAGTTCCGTCTGGGGGGTTATGGGGTAGCCGAAGTAAGCCTGGCAACCGGCCCGGATAGCCGCCTCGGCGATCGCTTCGTTCCCTTTCATCAGAATCTTGGCCATGAACTACACTCCTTCCCTATAGACAGTGATAGCCACGTCCGGGCAGATCCTGGCGCAAAGGGTGCAGCCGGTGCACTTCCCCTCGGGGTCTACGAGGGTCGAGGGTCGATACCCTTTGGCGTTGAAGTGGTTGGCTATATGCACCAGGCCGAAGGGACAGACTGTGGTGCAAAGTTCACACCCTTTGCATCGATCCTCGTCGATGAGTATGGTTCCTTTTGCCACTATGCAACCTCCACATCTTTATTACCTCTCCCAAGGAGCGAGGAGGTAACGGTTTAAGGGTAGGATAGGTAGGCCGTAGCGCTCTTCCACCTCTTCAACTAGGTCAGCCCTGACGCAAAGAAAGGCTATGGGCAAGCCTAGCCGATAAGAGGCCTCTTGGACTACAAGATGGCCCTCATCTATCACCTCTAAGGTGGTCTCTTCCATGAGATTAGGGTTGCTCACCAAGGCGGTGAACTGGAGGCGAGAGGAATCGGCGATCTCTTGGCTCGCCTTTTCGATCCCCTCCACGGTGGTGGTGAAGGGACGGTAGGGGTTGACCACTAAGTTCATGGCGTAACCCACCTTCTTAAGGCGGGAACTGAACTGTCCCATGCTCCTGGCACCTGGGGCCGATCCCCCCACATCCACCACTACGCGACCATCCTGTCCCCCTAGCGCCCCCCAGATCTGGGGGGTGATGGCTGGGAGATCGATATCCCCCGCCTCAGAAGGGGTTATCACCCTCAACCCCTTTTCCCTTAACCTCTCCTCTACCTCACGAACCCGAAGGTAGGTGGTCACCACATCGAGGTCTACCAGGGTGACCGAATGATCCTCCTCAGCCAACTGGAGGGCGTAATTGATGGCCGTCTCCGTCTTTCCACTGCCGAAGGGGCCAGCGAAGACGACCACTGGTCTTCCCATCATCTCTCGCTTTGCAAAAATAGTTAGTGACCTCGCTTCTTTTGCCGGAGGCAACAATGCTTATACTTCTTGCCGCTACCGCAGGGACAAGGGTCGTTCCGTCCCACCTTCTTCTTGGCCGTGGCCACCGGCCTCCGCCCCCCGGGTTCACGCACCTCCCGCACGGGGCGGGGAGCAGGTTGGCGAACCACCTCAGCATGGTAGATGAGGCGGGCCACATCCTGCCGGATGTTAGCCATGAGGGCCTGGAACATCCCATAGGCTTCGGTCTTGAACTCCACCAGGGGGTCCCTTTGACCGAAAGCCCGGAGTCCCACGCCTTGGCGCAACTCATCCAAGGCGGTAAGGTGTTTTATCCATAAATTGTCCACCACCCGCAGAAGCACTAACCGTTCTACTCGGGAGATCAGTTCGCGTCCTAGACGTCGCTCCTTCTCATCGTAATACTCTTGCGCCAATTGGAGAAGGTCGTCCTCTATCTCCCCGGAGGAAAACCCCTCCCAACGGCGAGGGGTAAGTTTTGGGGGGAAGGGCAAGATAACCCGGGCTGCATTGAATAGCCCTTCGAGGTCCCACTCCTCGGGATGGCCCCCGGTATAGACCCTTACCAGGTCGCCCAACTCCTCGCTCACCATATCCATGGTGATGGGGCGCAGACTCTCTTCGCTTAAGATCTTCCGCCTCTGATCGTAGATGAGCTGCCTTTGCTTATTTATCACATCGTCGTATTCGAGGAGGTGCTTGCGGATATCGAAGTTATAGCCCTCGACCTTGATTTGGGCGTTCTCGATGGACTTGGAGACTAGGTTGTGCTCGATGGGGATATCCTCCTCCACACCCAACCTGTCCATGAGGCCAGCCACGGTAGAGCCCCCGAATCGGCGCATCAGGTCATCTTCCAAGGATACATAGAAACGGGAGGAGCCCGGGTCACCTTGGCGGCCCGAACGACCCCGTAACTGGTTATCTATGCGACGCGCCTCGTGCCGTTCTGTGCCCAAGAGGTGTAACCCACCCCAAGACAGCACCTTCTCTTTGTCCTCTTCGCAGATCGCCCTGGCCTCACGTAAAGTCTCCTCCCACTCTTCTTCCGTCATCTCGGTGAGTTCCATGTCCCGCTTGCGGAGCATATCCCGGGCCAACTCCTCGGGGTTTCCTCCCAAGAGGATGTCCACGCCCCGACCAGCCATGTTGGTGGCGATGGTGACAGCCCCTGAACGGCCGGCTTGGGCGATGATGTGGGCCTCTTTTTCATGGTGTTTGGCGTTGAGCACCTGGTGGGGTATCCCTTTCCGCTTCAGCATGTTGGATAGGGCTTCCGATTTCTCGATGAATATAGTTCCCACCAAGACCGGTTGTCCCCCTTTATGCAATTCCTCAATCTCCTTCCCCACCGCGCGGAACTTAGCCCTTTCGGTCTTATAGACCAGATCTGGCTGGTCGAGGCGGATCATCGGCTTATGGGTGGGGATGACCACCACATCGAGGCCGTAGATCTTGTCCAACTCCTCAGCCTCGGTGGCCGCGGTACCGGTCATGCCTGCCAACTTCTCGTACATGCGGAAATAGTTCTGGAAGGTTATGGTGGCCAGTGTCAGGGACTCCCGCTGTATTTCCACCCCTTCTTTGGCCTCGATCGCCTGATGGAGCCCCTCGGAGTATCGCCGCCCATACATCAGCCGACCGGTGAATTCATCGACGATGATCACCTGCCCATCCTTGACGATGTAATCCCGGTCTCGCTTGAAGAGGGTGTGGGCCCGCAAGGCTTGATCCAGGAAAGGGGTCAACTCGTAATGCTCTGGGGAGTAGAGGTTGTCGATGCCCAGCCAACTCTCTACCTTGGAGATCCCATCTTCGGTAATGGTCACGATCCTGGCCTTTTCATCGACAGCGTAGTCTTCAGGGCGAAGCCCGGGGACTAACTTGGCGAAGCGGAGATAATTCTCGCCCGACTCCTCGGCGGGGCCGGAGATGATGAGAGGGGTACGGGCCTCATCGATGAGGATGTAGTCCACCTCATCTACGATAGCGTAATGGTGGCCCCGTTGGGCGCATTGGGAGAGGTCCCAGACCATGTTGTCCCGCAGGTAGTCGAAGCCGAACTCGTTATTGGTGCCGTAGGTTATGTCTGCGGCATAGGCTTCCTGGCGGGAGACAGGGCGAAGGTTAAGAAAACGGTCGTCGGTAGCCGGATAGTCGGGATCGAAGAGGAAAGATGAGCGTTCGGGATCGGCGGCCAAAGACTGGATACAACCCACCGACAGCCCCAATATATGGTAGATGGGCCCCATCCACTGGGTATCCCGCTTGGCCAGATAGTCGTTGACGGTGACTAGATGCCCCCCTTTTCCCTCTAGGGCGTTAAGGTAAAGGGACAAAGTAGCGACGAGGGTCTTCCCCTCGCCGGTTTTCATCTCTGCTACCTTTCCCTGGTGAAGGACTACGCCTCCTATCAGTTGCACATCGAAATGGCGCAAGCCTATGGTTCGCTTGGAGGCCTCGCGCACAGCAGCGAAGGCCTCGGGGAGGAGTTCCTCCATCGTCTCGCCGGCATAGAGACGACCTTTGAACTCGGTGGTCTTATCCCGCAGTTCCTCGTCCGTGAGCCTCTCGAACTTCGACTCCAAAGCGTTGGTCTCGTCGACGATAGGCGCAAGTCTCTTCAGTTCTCGCTCGTTGGGGTCGCCAACGACTTTGGTCAAGATATTCTTAAACATGGCATCAAAAGATATTATACCACAAGGCTACTCCGAGCGCACAAGTCACAAGTTCTACAAACGATAGCAACCAGTGGAGGTCCACCTAGAACATAAAGTGCTTGACACTACAAAAGAACCGTGCTATACTGGTCATAGCCCTGTGAGGAGAGCATAGTGGCTTCACCTTATGGCCTGGAGGTGCAGGAATAAAAATCCGATACCTGTTTCCACTTTTCTTAAGCGTGGCTCTGCTCTTGGGTCTAGCCTGGCTAGCTAATGTAGAGGCACAAGGCCCGGAGCCCCCGCTGCCGCCTTGCCCCCCAGAATGTCCTCGCAGCCCGGAAGGACCCCACGGCCTGTGGCTAAAATCGCCGGAAGGCTACTGGGTGGCCTCGGAGGGTTATCGACCGGAGATGACCCCTGCCGGCATTACCCCCCTCCAGGCTACTGGCGGCCCCGATGAGTTCGGCTACACCTGGGACGACTCGGTGTCCCTCAGTTGGGTGGACGCCACTGGCGGCGCCAACACGGGAATGACCGGCTACGGAGAATCGACTGGACCGATCAATATTGGCTTCGCTTTCAAATATTATGAGAACACCTACAATCAACTCTTCCTTACGAGTAGCGGGACGATCGGCTTTGTCAATGAGAGTCTAGGCGTGCGTCAAGGCCAAATCCCCAGCCCGGAACTACCTAACAATGTGATCGCCCCTTACTGGTCGCCGATGTATTTCAGCGGGGGCGGGGTTTATTACCTGCTCGGTGGCACCGCACCAAACCGCTACTTCGTCGCCGAGTGGTATCACGGCAACGGCTATGGTGGCGATGATGATTACACCTTTGAAGTCATCCTCTACGAGAACGGCGACATCCTCTTCCAGTATTGGCTGATGACCTACGGGAGTGGTTGGTGGTGCGGCCAGGCTGGCATCGAGGACTCAGCCGGACTGGACGGATTGGCCTACACAGACTTCTGCGCGCAAGCCCCGTCCTACAAGGCGGTGCTTTTCGACCGCCCGCCGCCCTCCGCGAGAGTGCAGATGCACCCTACCGCCCAGGGCCGATTCACGACCCCTGGTGCCACGGTGAGTTTCGAGCAGACCATCCGCAACACCGGCGAACTGGGAGCCGATACCTATGACCTATTCACGACAACCACCTGGCCGGCCGCCCTCTACGCCGCCGACGGGGTAACACCGCTAACCGACACGGACAGCGACGGCACGGTGGATACTGGCCCGGTGGCCCAGGGAGAGGCCATCACTATCACTGTTCAGGTCACCGTCCCCGGTGGGGCGGTCGTAGGTGACAACAATGCTCTTAGCCTCACGGCTCGCTCTTCGTTGAATACTTCCAAAAGCAAGACAGCCACGCTCTCTGTCGCCATTCCAGCCCCCTTCGCCCAGGTCTTCGGGGACGATGCCGACGGGGCGATGAGCCTCTACTTGGTCCAGCCCCTTGCCCGGGCCCTGAAGAAGGTCACATCGGACTGGTACTGGGGCTACAACGGGGCCGTGGCCGAGATGCCCGACAGTTTCGCCTACTTCTGGACCAGATGGCGCAGCGAGGGCAGCGTGTACGTCACAGAGATCGAGTACACCCTGCTAGACCGCTACGGCCACACGGTGCGGGGGGTGAGCAAACTAACTGACCACTCTGGCGCCACAGTGAACACCTACGATTACGCTCCCGCCGTGGCGGTGGCCCCTAATGGGAACATCGGGGTGCTGTGGTATCGGTATCTCTACAAGTCGACCGATTCCACCTGGAACTATAACATCTACTACGCTGTTCTGAACGCTGCCGGGACGGTTGTCGTGCCACCAACGAACCTAACCAATAACCCCATCTGGGGGTATGGCTCAGCGCCTGTTGATGTCCCAAGGTTTTGGGACCCGAGGATCGCAGCCACGATGGACAACCGCTTCGTCCTGGCCTGGAAGCGGGCCATGAACACGGCTGATGGCAGCCTGGATGACATCTACTACGCTGTCCGTGATACCTCCGGCGCCGAGGTCAAACCCATCACTCGCTTTACCTTCGATACACCAGGGTCGGATGAGGGCTACTACGATCCCAACCTGGCTTCCCTCTCTAGTAACAGGGGCTTTCTCACCTGGGTCCGGAGGGCAGACGGCGATGACGACGTTTACTTCGCTGTGTTGGACAGCAATGGGAATATAGTAAAAGCAGCGACAAATCTTTCCATTGACGAAATGGCCATAGATTGGAGTAATCCTGATGCTGTCCAGCTCTCAAATGGCCATGTATTGGTTGCCTGGGATGCGTGGGGGTGTTTTGCTGGTGAGTGGTTGCCACGCATTCGCTTCGCCGTTTTGGATACCTCTTTTAACCGTATTGCTGGCCCCACGTGTCTGGCCAATCCCGTGGCTACGACTGGGGATAGGTATGCCTCCGTCGCCGCTGACAACGTTAGCCGCGGCATCCTCACCTGGATGGATTACGACTGGAATAATCGGCGCAACCTCTACTATGCTCTGGTGGGCGGCAACGGCAACGTCCTCACGGACCCGATGATCTTCCGCACAAGCCAGGCCACCAGCCCCTACATTGAAACTAGTTACTACGGCTATGGGAACACCTCCTACAGTTGGACGCCACCTTCAGATGTGGATGGGCTGGTTGCCTTAAGTGCCTCCCTCTTTCTCGTGCCGCCGGGGGGCAACGCTGCGATAGGGGTGCACTACGCTAACCACGGCGCAACCACAGCCACCACTGTGGTGCTCACCGCCACGCTGGACGCTGCCCTCACCTACATCGGCGATACCTCCGGCATCAGCCCTACAGTAATCGGGAACGAGGTGACCTGGAACCTACCAGACCTGGCCTTTCTGGAGGGCGGGAATTTCGTCCTGTATGTTCAAGTGCCCTCCGGAGCGGCCCGCGGCACCCGCTATCCGGTAACCCTGACCTTGAGTTCGACCGGCCCGGAGGCCAACCCTGCGGACAATGTGGTCGCAGCGGAGGTAGTAGTCTCTCATCAGATATTCCTGCCCCTGATAATGAAAGGTTGGTGACAGCATCTCGGGCTGAACGACCTATATATCCACAATAGAGCCGCTCTTGCCAAAACTAAAGAGGAGCCTATAATTGGCTCCTCTTTTTGTGAGGCTTGATCTCTTTACTCGCCAAACATCTCCCCTACGGAGATACCCAGGTGGATCCGCCTTATCACCTCTCCCAGGAGGGGACCCACGGAGAGGATGGTCATATTATCTAGCCTCTTTCGAGAGGGCACGGGGACGGTGTTGGTGATCACCAGTTCTTTGAGGTTCATTTTCTTCAGCCGATCTGTGGCCAGGTCGGAGAGGAGGGCATGGGTGACACAGGCGTAGATATCCTCCGCGCCTTCCTCCCTCAGAAGATTCACCGCATCCTCCAGGGTCTCCGCCGTATCTATCTCATCGTCGAAGACGATAGCGTTCTTCCCCTTGACGTCGCCCATGAGGTTGAAGACCTCCGTCTTGGAGCCATCGGGCAGATTGGTGCGCCGCTTCTCGACGATGGCTAGGGGCAGAGCCAACTTCTCGGCGAAGTTGCGAACCTTCTTGGAGGCACCGATGTCCGGGGCCACCACTACAGAGTTGGGCACCGCCTTCTCCACGAAGTAGTCGCTTAACATGTGGAAGGCGGTGATATCGTCCACCGGGATGGTGAAGAACCCTTGGATTTGTCCGGCGTGGAGGTCGATGGTTAAGAAGCGATCCGCCCCAGCCACGGTGATCATATCGGCTATCAGCCGCGCGGTGATGGGCACTCGCGGTTGATCCTTCTTATCGGTGCGGCCGTAGGCGTAGTAGGGTACCACCGCTGTGATCCGCCCCGCCGAGTCCCGTCTCAGACAATCGATAAAGATCAAAAGTTCCATAATATTATCATTCACTGGCGAACAGGTGGGCTGGATGAGGAAAACATCTTGGGAGCGGACGCTGTCATGGAGTCGCACGAAGGTATTCTCGTTGGGAAATTGAAAGACATCCGCCTCCCGCAGAGGGACCCCCAAATAGTCGGCTATCTCTTCAGCCAACTCAGGGTTGGCGGTGCCTGAGAAGATGGCTAACTCTCCGTATATCTGTTCTCCCTCAGTCGTTGGGTGGATCATCTTCATCTCCCTCGAACTCCAGGCGTAGGATGCCCATCAATATCTTGTCGTGTCGCTTCCCACCACGAAAGGAGTCCTCTCTGGCTACTCCCTCCTGGCGGAAGCCACACTTCTCATAGCATCGTATAGCGCGCTTTCTTTACAGGAAAGTCAAAGACCTCCAGGGATACGCGGTGTAGATTCAACTCCTGGAAGGCGAACCTCAAGAGGGTGCGGACGGCATCGGTGCCGTAACCCTGATCCCAATACCCCTTCTCCCCGATCATGATCCCTAGGGTAGCCTTGCCATCTTTATAGTCTATCTCATGCAGACCGATGTTGCCGATAAGCACTCCTTTCTCCGTCTCGATGGCGAAGATGCGACTTTTCTCGTCATTCAGTTACCTCTCGAACCATCTTTCTTCTCCCACAGGGATCCTGTAAGGATTCGGCGAAGGAGAAAGGGAAGGGGGTTCGACCTAGGTACCGTTGCACCTCGGGATCATTGAGCCAGTGGAGAAAGGTGGGGATATTCTCCCTCTCGATGGCCCGGAGCCTAACCCTCTTTCCCGAGATCACCTGCAGATTCCAATAGTTTTTCCGCCGCAGTGTAGGGGTCGAGTTCTCGATCGGCGATGCGGAGCATCATCCTCTCCCATTCCCCCTCCTTCAGACGAGAGAGCAACCGTTCCAAGAGCGCCTCTTCTACGATTCGTTTCACCTCCTCCTCGCTTCGCTGTCGGTTCTTCAACTCTAATTGGCCGCTCTCTTTGAGATACCCCAGGTGCTCTTTTAGAGCATCGACTAGGGCCTCCACCCCTTCGCCGCGGATGGCTACCGTCTTGAGGATGGGAGGCCGCCAGCGGTCACCTTCAGTCTGGTTCATATCCAAGGGATAGTTCAGGGTGGCCACGGCTCCTTCCGCCCCTTCCCGGTCGGCCTTGTTCACCACGAAGATATCAGCGATCTCAAACAGCCCGGCCTTGATAGCCTGGATCTCATCTCCTAGACCAGGAGCCACTACCACGACGACGGTATGGGCCGCCCGCGCGATCTCCACCTCCGACTGGCCGGCTCCTACGGTCTCTATGAAGATCAGATCTTGGCCCAAAGCGTCGAGAACCTTCACCACATCGCCTGTGGCTCGGGCCAAGCCGCCCAGACTGCCCCGAGTGGCCATGCTGCGGATGAATACCCCCTCGTCGGTGCTCAACTCCTGCATCCGGATGCGGTCTCCCAGAAGAGCACCACCGCTGAAGGGGCTGCTGGGGTCCACGGCTACGATCCCCACCTTCTCTCCCCGAACCCTGATCTTCTTCGTCAACTCGCCGACTAGAGTGCTCTTACCTGTCCCCGGGGATCCGGTCACCCCTACGATATGGGCTCGCCCGGTATGGGGGTAAAGGGCGGCCAAGAGTTGTGGGGCTTGAGAAGCATCGTTCTCTATCAGGCTTATCAGGCGAGCCGCAGCCCTTCGATCTCCAGCCAGAAACCGCTCCACTATCTCCAAGGCTAGGTCCTCTTGAGGGTCTGGTTGATGGATTCCACTATCTCTTGGGTGGAGGTACCCGGCCCGAAGACGTCGGCGATACCCATCTCTTTAAGGGCTGGGAGATCCTCGTCGGGGATGATGCCGCCGGCCAAGACGGGGATGTCGCCTAACCCCTTCTCCTGGAGAAGTTTCAATATGCGGGGGAAGAGGGTCATATGGGCCCCCGAAAGGATGCTTAAGCCCACCAGATCCACATCCTCTTGCAATGCTGTTTCAGCGATCATCTCCGGCGTCTGCCTCAGCCCGGTGTAGATCACCTCCAAACCCGCGTCACGGAGGGCTCGAGCCACCACCTTAGCCCCTCGGTCATGGCCATCCAAGCCCGGCTTGGCGATGAGGATGCGCACTTTCCGTTCCGCCATCTCGCCTCCAATAAAATAATTATACAATAAATCGCTTCTAGTGAGAAGATTTCACCTCTGGCAGTGGGGACAAAAGTAGGTACCTCGGCCACCGAGAACCATCCGTTCGATAGTGGCCCCGCAGCGAGGGCAGGGGCCGCCAGTTCGCTGGAAAACCTGGAGCCTCTCCTGGTGTTTGCCCTTCTCCCCGCTGGGCCTCCGGTAGTCCCCCGGGGTGTCCCCCAGGGTGGTGCCTCCATCCTCAATCGCTTCCTCTAGGACCGATCGGATAGCCTTATAGAGGCGCTCCACCTCTGCGGGGGAGAGGGTATCGGCTCGCCGTAGAGGGTGGAGCTCTGCAACAAAGGGAGCCTCGTTGGCGTAGATGTTGCCCAGGCCGGCGAGGAAATGCTGATTCAAGAGGAGAGGCTTAAGCGCTCCGCGGCGGTTAGCCAAGAGATGGGCGAACCTTTGGGGGGTGAATTCCGCCTCCAGAGGTTCAGGGCCCAGCTGCCCCACCACCTCCTGTGCGTCCTTTACTAGATAGAGGCGTCCGAACTTCCGCATATTCACGAAGAGAAGGTCGCTCTCATCTTCCAAGTGAAAGACGGCGCGGGTATGCTTATCCCTCTTCACCTGATTGACCAGAAGACGGCCGGTCATAGCCAAGTGGACGACGAGGTTCCAACCCCCTGAGAGGAGGAAGATGAGATATTTCCCTCGGCGGCCCAAACGCAAAATCGTCCGCCCGGTGATGAGACCTTCGAACTCTTGGGCTGAGGGCCGGGCGATACTCCCCGACCAAAAGAGTTCCACCCCCACGATAGTAACCCCCAAGACCAGGGGCTCCAAGTCCCGCCGGATGGTCTCTACCTCTGGCAGTTCGGGCAAACTTCCCTCCCTAGATGCAAAAAGCATATCCCATAAAGAGCAGCCTGTCAAAAAAGACCTTTAACATAGTAAGTGGGGATGGCGTTACCGGTTCCAGCCCACTGGCAAGCCATCTTCATAAACCTTAAAACTCGAGCGCTCCAGAGTGGTTTCTATTCACCCCTGAGGAGTTTAGTGCTATAATGACTCTATCTCCACGGCAGGAGTTTCAGTTTGCCAGAGTTCGTACACCTCCATGTTCATAGCGAATATTCGCTCCTCGATGGCCTAGCACGGGTCGATGATCTGGTTTCTCGGGCTAAGGCTTTGGGGATGAGGGCCTTAGCCCTCACCGACCATGGTGCTATGTACGCCATTCTCCCCTTCTACGAGGCAGCACAGGCCCAGGGCGTAAAGCCGATCTTGGGCTGCGAGATCTACCTCGCCTTGGGCTCCCTAAAGGAGCGAAGGGCCAAGGCAGCGGCCAAACCCTATCATCTCATCCTCTTAGCGGAGAACGAAAAGGGGTACAAGAACCTTATCACCTTGGTCACCAAAGCCCACCTGGAAGGGTTTTATTACAAACCTCGAGTGGACAAAGAACTCTTGGCCCGATACGCCGAAGGTTTGATCGCCCTCTCGGCCTGCGGCTCAGGAGAGATACCGCGGCTCATCTCCCGGGGAAGCCTAGGGAGAGCCCGTGAGGCTGCTCTATGGTACAAAGAGGCCTTCGGAGAGGGGAATTTCTATCTCGAACTCCAAGACCACGATCTGTCGGAAATGGAGGCCGTCAACAAGGGGCTGGTAGCCTTGGGGAAGGAACTGTCGATCCCTCTGGTGGCCACCAACGATGTCCACTACGTCAACCCCGAGGACGCCAAGGCCCATGAACTTCTCCTTTGCATCCAGACCAACACTACGATCAACGACCCCAACCGGATGAGGATGGAAGGGAGCGGCTTCCACCTGAGGAGCCCGGAGGAGATGGCTGCTCTCTTCGCCGAGGTCCCTGAGGCTTTGGCAAACACGGTAGAGATCGCTCAGCGGTGTGAGGTGACCTTCGAATTCGGCAGGCTTTGTTTGCCAGCCTACCAGGTTCCCGAGGGTTTCACCGCCGACTCTTATCTGACCCATCTGGCAGAAGAAGGGATCAGGAAACGGTACCTGGAGATCACTCCCCAGATCCAAGAACGGCTAAAGTACGAACTCTCTCTCATTCAGAAGATGGACTTCGCCACCTATTTCCTCATCGTTTCAGATATCGTCCAGTTCGCCAAAGAACAAGGCATCCTGGTAGGGCCAGGGCGAGGCTCGGCGGCGGGCAGCATCGTCTCCTACGCTTTAGGGATCACCGATCTGGACCCCCTGAGTCATGGCCTCATCTTTGAGCGGTTTCTGAACCCTGGCCGCCTCTCCATGCCGGATATCGACATGGACTTCCCTGAGGACCGTCGAGGGGAGGTGATCGACTACGTAGTGCACAAGTATGGCACGGATCATGTGGCTCAAATCATCACTTTCGGGCACATGGCCGCCCGGGCGGCCATCCGAGATACGGGGCGAGCCCTCGATCTCCCCCCTGGCGATGTGGACCGGGTGGCCAAACTTATCCCCTTTGGAGCCACTATCGGTGAGGCCCTGAAGATCTCACCGGAACTGCGAGAACTTTGCGAGAGCCGATCTTATGTCAAAGAACTTATCGAAGCCGCCCAGAGCCTGGAGGGGGTTGCTCGCCACGCTTCTACCCATGCGGCAGGGGTGGTGATCACCGATGAACCGCTCACCGAGTATGTCCCCCTTCAGAAGGCTATCAGGGGCAAGGGGGTGATCACCCAATACGCCATGGATGGCCTCTTGCAGATCGGTCTCTTGAAGATGGACCTTCTGGGCCTCTCCACCCTGACCGTTATCAGACGGGCCATGGAACTGGTGAAGGAGAGGCGAGGCCTCGAACTCACCCCGGGGGGGTTGAACCTTAACGACCCAGCCATCTATGAACTCCTGTCGGTCGGGGATGTGGTAGGCGTCTTCCAAGTGGAGAGTGCGGGGATGCGCAGGGTCCTAAAGGAGCTCCGCCCGACCTGCTTCGGCGATGTGATGGCTACCATCGCCCTCTATCGTCCGGGGCCTATGAAATATATCGGTGACTTCATCAGAAGAAAGCAAGGCTTGACACCTATCACCTACCCTTTGCCCGATCTGGAGCCCATCCTAAAGGAGACCTACGGGATAATCGTTTACCAAGATCAGGTGATCCAGATCGCCATGCAGCTAGCGGGCTTTACCCCCAGCGAAGCAGACCTCTTGCGGGAAGCGATAGGGAAAAAGAAGGCCCAGAAATTAAAGCGACAGCGCCGGAAGTTCATAGAGGGGGCCGTATCTCGAGGCATCAGAGAGGATAAGGCCAACGAGATATTCGATATGTTAGAGTATTTTGGCCGTTATGGGTTCAACAAGGCCCATGCCGCGGCCTATGCGGTGATCACCTGTCAGACCGCTTTCCTTAAAGCCAAATACCCGGTGGAATATATGGCCGCTCTTCTCTCTGTGGAGAAAGGGGATACCGACAAGGTGGCCGCTGAGGTGGCGGAATGTCGTCGCTTGGAGATAGAGGTGCTCCCTCCTAACATCAATTACAGTTCCTGGGATTTCACCATAGAGGAGGGAGCGGTTCATTTCGGCTTGGGGGCTATCAAGAACGTGGGGCAGGGGCCAGTGAGCGCCATCCTCGAGGCTCGTCAGGGGCAGATTTTCAAGAACGCCGAGGATTTTGCCCGCCGGGTGGATCTCCGGCAGGTTAACCGCCGGGCTTTAGAGTGCCTTATCCAGTGTGGAGTCCTCGACGATTTGGGAACCCGGGGAGAACTTTTGGGGAGCATCAGTCAAATGATGGCCTTAAGTGCTAAGGCCCATCGCGCTCAAGAAGTGGGCCAAATGAGCCTCTTCGGGGCTAGTAGTCAGAACTTCCTCGTCCTCCATGATCTTTCGGAGATCCCCCATAAACAGAAACTGGCCTGGGAGAGGGAACTGTTAGGGGTCTATATCTCCGAACACCCCCTTCAGAGGATCGCTCAAGATTTGGAAGAGTCTGACATCACATTATGCGGAGAGATCGAGGAGTTGAGGGAGGGGCAAAGGGTGACCACGCTGGGGATGGTCTCTCAGGTGCGTCGCATCGTCACTAAGAAAGGTGACCCTATGGCTTTCGCCCGTCTGGAAGATTTAAGGGGCGAAATCGAGGTCATCGTCTTCCCCGGTGTCTACAGGGAGACGAAACATCTCTGGGTGCCCGACAAGATCTTGGTGGTGGAGGGGAGGGTACAGGCGAACGATGAGGAGGAAGCGAAACTGATATGCCACTCGGCCACCGAATATGAGAGAGGGTATGAGAAAGGGGAGCCTTCTCCCCAGAAGGAGCCTACCATCTACCAACTCCATATCACTTTTCCTCATAGTGACGATCAAGAGGCGGATGTAAGAAGGCTAGGAGAGGTACACCATCTCTTAACCCGCCATCGAGGCTCGGACCGCTTCACCCTATACCTACCCCGGAAAGAAGGGGTTGTACAGTTAGATTTTCCCAACGCCACCACCGGCTACTCGAAAGAACTAGAAGAAGCCCTCATCGCTATCTTGGGCGGGGGAAGCCTCCGCATAGAAGAGATGTAGGTTCCCCTCGCTTCTTCCTCTTATCATATCTGGGAAGTTAGACGCCATAGCCTTAGAGTCAGGCTAGAGGTCAGTTCTCAGTTGGCAGCGAAGAAGGAGACTCAATGGAAGCCCTTTTGGAATGGGGCATTGATCTCATCATCGCCATCCAGCAAATCCACGGGCCTGTGTTGGACAGCGTCTTCCGCGCCATCACCTTTATGGGAGGAGAAGAGTTTTACTTGTTTCTCTTACCCCTGCTCTTATGGTGTGTGGACTTTGGACTGGGCGCGCGCCTGGCCGTCCTCTTTCTGCTCTCGAGCTATCTTAACACCGATCTGAAGGGCCTGTTCCAGCAGCCGCGTCCCTTTGATCTCAACCCCAGTGTGCGGCTTTCCTCCGCCGAAGGATACGGACTGCCCAGCGGCCACGCCCAGTCAGCCGTCGTGGTATGGGGTAGCATCGCTGCCTGGTCACGCAAGGGCTGGTTCTGGGGGACAGCCATCGGGCTGATAGTGCTGATCGGCTTCTCGCGTATCTACCTGGGCGTGCACTTTCCCACAGATGTGTTCGCTGGCTGGGCGATCGGCGCGATCTTCTTAGGTCTCTATCTGGGTATGCAACCGAGAGCCGAGAAGTGGCTGGCGAGGCTGAGTCTGGGCCAGCAGATCCTGATTGCGCTGGCTGTGCCTCTCTTGCTGCTTCTGATTCATCCTGTCGAGGACACCACCGCAGCGATGGCAGCAGTGGCTGGCTCGGGGGTGGGGTTAGCGCTGAAGCATCGGTATCTCCCTTTCAATGCCCGCGGGCCTTGGTGGCAGCGAATCTTGCGCTTCCTCATCGGCGGCGTGATCGTTATCGCACTCTACCTAGGGCTCAAGATGGTATTGCCTGGCGAGGAATCGGCGCTCTACCTGGTCTTCTGCTTCCTGCGCTACGGGCTCATCGGTGTGTGGATCAGCCTGGGTGCCCCGTGGTTTTTCCGGCTTCTGCGGCTGGCACCGGAAGCCGAGAGGCACGCTTGACCCTATTCCGCCGCCGAGGCCTACGGTCAAGGGTACAATCAGACCGTTCATCGCTTGATGCCGAGAAGATTAAACCGGTTCCAAACCCAGGTCTGTGGAAAGGGTGTATCGCTATCTGGCCCAGCGGATGCCCCAAAAGCCCTCTCCGCTATATCGAGAGAAGACCCCTTGAGTTGGTGAGAGGAAAAGTTGGAGATCTGGCTACTGAGGCAGGAGAGAACTCATGAAGAGAATCGGCATACTAACCAGCGGAGGTGATGCCCCAGGTGAGAACCCCTGCATCAGGGCTGTGGTGCGCACTGGCATAGGCCACGGGTTAGAGATGGTAGGCATTCATCGAGGGTATACCGGGCTTATCGAAGCCGACATGGAGCCTCTAAACGCCCGCTCCGTGGGGGGTATCATCCAGAAAGGAGGCACCTTTTTGGAGACCGCTCGTTGCCCCGAGTTTAAGACCGAGGAAGGTCAGCGGACGGCCTTGCGGAACCTCAATCGTCACGGCCTCGAGGCTTTAGTGGTTATCGGCGGCGACGGGTCCCAGACCGGCGCTCTCAAACTTCACCAGATGGGTTCCCCAGTGATAGGCATCCCCGCCACCATCGATAACGACCTGGCCTTCACTGACATAGCGATCGGGGTAGATACGGCTCTAAATACGCTCTTGGATGCTATCGATAGGATTAAAGATACCGCCTCTTCTCATCAGAGGGCCTTCTTAGTGGAGGTGATGGGGAGGAATTCAGGCTATCTGGCCCTGATGGGAGGGATCGCCGGAGGGGCAGAAGCGATCGTCATACCCGAAGTGGAGACCAGTTGCGAGGAACTGGCGGAGAGGGTCAAGGACGCCTATGTGCGGGGAAAGGCCCACTTCATCGCCGTGGTAGCCGAGGGAGCCAAGCCCGATACCCAGACCTTAGCCCAGCATCTAAGTGGGAGGAAACTAGGTTTCGAGGTCCGGGTCACCATCTTGGGTCACGTCCAACGTGGGGGCTCACCCACCGCCTTCGACCGTCTGCTAGCCACCCGGTTGGGAGCGGCCGCGGTCCAACAACTGATGAAGGGGCAAAAGGGCAAGATGGTGGGGCTCATCGGGAACAAGGTGGTGGCCACCGACCTGGAGAAGGTGCTGGCTATCCCGAAGAGCGTGGATCTGGAGTTCTATAAACTAGCCCAAATGCTGGAGAGGTGATCTAGGGGGCGCAGAATCACTCTCCTAGGGGGTGGCACTGAGGTCTACAGACACTACAAGAGAGAGTGTTGAAAACGCTTCCTCGTTTAGCAGAGTGGGAGACAAACTGCATTCACCGTGTGTCTGATTGCCTTCTGTCCCTACGATCATTCAAATTCTAACCGCTTGTGGGAGCAATTATCGATACAAAAGAATTTTTGCGACTTTTTCAACATCTCCGGAGATGACCCTTGACAAATTTCTGGAAAGTGGTATAATGGATTTAATTCTAGGGAAGTCCGTTCTACAGGATGGTGACATCGTCTTACCGGATACTCTGATGGTGGGGGCAGGATGGGTCACCATAAAGGATGCCTAGGGGAAGGGTTATGTTTATCGAATCCTGAGTCAATAATCTTGGCATGACAAGTGCCGGGAGAGGCTCAGGATTTTGTATGCAGAAGGAGGTGATTAAGCGGCTCATACTAAATGCTTATACGGGGTTAAGCGATCACCAAAATCCAACGCTTTCCCATGGGATCCTGTTCCCTACGGGATCCTGGGAGGAAAGGAATCCGATAAAAGAGGAGGAAAGGTGGCAAAGGAAAAGGAAGCACCGAAGGAACTATCCCGAAGAGAGTTCGTCAAGGGAGCAGCCGTTGGTGCTGCGGCAGTGGCTGGCGCAGGGGCGTTAGCCAGTTGCGCAGCGCCCACGCCAGAGGTCGTCAAGGAGACGGTGGAGGTCCCCGTCGAGGTCACCAAGATAGTCGAGATGCCTTGCCCACCGGGGGAGGCAGGCCCGGTAACATTAGAGGTGTACGATCCTACCGGTGCCATCGAGGTAACACAGCTCTTCTCACCTCGACTGGACACCCTGGAGGGCAAGACGATCTGTGAAATATCGAATGAGTCCTGGCAGGCCGATAGGACATTCGCTTTAATCGAGGAGGTGCTGACAAAGCTGTACCCTACGATAAAGTTTATCCCCTGGACTGAGTTTCCCAGCGGGACTGATGTAATTACAGCCGAGTCGTCGGGTATAGGTGACCTAGTAAAGGCAGCGGGGTGCGATGCCGTTATCACCGGGAACGCCGGTTGAGGGTCATGCTCCACGGCAGCCGGTCGGGCTGCTGCAATGGTTGAGATAGCGGGCATCCCCACGATGGTGCTTACGCGGAAAGGCTTTACACAGGTCGTGGGCAATGCGTATGCTGGTTTCGGATTTGCCCCCGAGGGCCCCTCGGTTCACGAATTCCCTCTAGCGATGTTCGAGCCGGTAGGACCTTGTGTCGGAGAATGTAGTGACCTGACTCCTCTCAAGGAGGGTATAGAGCACATCGTCTACGGCCTGACGAAATGGCAGCCGGAGGTAACAGAGAAGGGGATTATCTACCCGGGGGAGAAGATAGCAGTGGAAGGCAAGGACTATCAGGAAGCCCTTGCCAATTTGAACTATCTTTTCCTGCAGCGTGATTGGGGCGATGGTCTACCGCAGCTACCTGCAACAGATGATCGGGTTGACTGGATATTGACTGGCACAGACCTCTCTCCTGACACAGAAATCGGCAAAATCCTGCCCAGAGGCGGGATAGGGACCGTGAAAATGCTTGCTATCGCTCTCGCCATGGCTGGAGGGCGTCCGGAGTACATGCCCGTGCTCATCGCTGCTATGCAGGCAATACTCGATCCTGAGTTAATACATCAGTCTTTCAATGCAACCACTTGCTCGACTTACCCTGTGTTGATTGTAAATGGGCCAATAGGCAAACAAATCCGCCTACCTTCAGGCTATGGCTGCCTAGGTCCTGTTCCGTCGCACCCAGCCGGTGGGAGCATTGGACGTGCCATCAGATTCCTCTTAATGAATGTAGGCGGAGCCGTTCCAGGGATAGGAACTATGGCAATCTACGGCGGGCCAGCCAGATATACCAATATAGTTTTCGCTGAAGATGAGGATCACCTTCCTGATGACTGGCCACCACTCAGCGTGGACCGCGGCTTCCCCGCAGGGAGTAACGTCGTTACAGTTCATGTCGCCAGGAGCACCTGCAATACGCGTGGTGGGAATCCAATCGACGATGAGCAGGCCCGAACTTTGTTGGATGGCTTTGCGACCAATATCACTAGGGACACTCAGATGTTTGGGCCTCCTGGGGCGTTCGACCGAGGTGGGGCGCCTGGAGTCCAGCTTGTAGCATACACTAACACTCAAGCGCTATCGGCTCTCGGTTGGACGAAGGAAAAGGTGTTGGCCTATCTTTGGGAGAGGTCGGCGGAGATCAAGCCAAGTCCAGAAAAGTATTGGGCAAAGGAGCCTGGTAACTTGATATTGGTGGTTGCCGGAGGAGCACAAGGTATGCACAGCTATTGGATGGGCATGGGATGCTGTGCGGGCGTGCCAACAAGCGCGGAGATAGAGCTGCCCGCAAATTGGGACGCGCTGCTAGCGCAGGCTGAAGAGGACATTGGCCCTCTTCCTGCCTATATATAGAGATGTAGGCGAGATTAAGCGTTCCGAGACATCGTGAGTTGGAGAGTGGGGCGGATGAGTTCTACTAGGCTCATCCGCTCCACAGTTAAGATTATGAGAGGAGGCAATTGAAATGGTTATGTTTCATCGAAGTAAGTGCATAGTTGTTTGCATCTCCCTCGTTTTAGTTGTTCTGCTTGCGACATCCTGTGGGCCAGCGGCCACGCCGACCCCTACGTCGCTGCCGCCAACGGAGTCGGCGGCCAGCCCAAACCGGTGACCATGGCCAGGTGCCCATGACCGGTGGGCGCGATTTACTCAGCGTTTTGACGATATACCTCTAAAGGCGTACCCCGTTTCCCAAGGAGCACCTTCTAGGCATTCGGTAATAGTGTGGCTTCTTGCCCCCGTAAAGGATGACCTCATTGCTTTGGTTTAGATTCAGAGGTACCGGAAGACCTCTCCTTTGACCTTGTGGTGGCCGGAGAGGAGGATTATCCATCGTGCTCCACCAAGACTACCCGCTCTTGGTCGCTGTGGTATTGGTACTCCTGGCCCCCTGCGGAGAGGATGATCTTATAACCCCGGGGGGGACCACCTGAGCGTAAACCATCCCCGGCTGGGAATTCCCCAGCGCCACTCCACGGCTTCCGCGCTCACTAAGGTCATCTCCTTAACTCCTAATCGTTTCGCCAAGTTGTCCTTCGCTAACTCCACCGGTTTGATCAACGTTCCGACTCTATGGCCGGTTCCTCTCTAACCCCCTCAGGGCTGCCTCGGAAGAGAGCACAACCCACACGAATATGAGTAAGCCAACTAGCGCTGTTTTCCAACCCTCAAAACCCCTCCTTTAGGAGGACGCTAGAGACCCTTCCCCGGTTTCTTGCTGGATGGCTTGAATCGAGCCTCTCCACTATGACATCCCCCTAGGCGTCCGTCAAGAAAAGGTAATGTTTTCAAAACTGGTACTACTTTCCCATTGACCCAGCCTCACCCAGGCTCTATACTGGCAATGAAAGGAGTACGCAAGGGCATGTTGTGAACCATTAAAAAGTAATATCCGTCGATAAAGGCAAACTCATCGAAAGATGGGGGCGCAAAGCCACGGGTCTGAAGCTCATTCTTTGGGCTATGATCGCCGGGCTGCCGAAGCGGATGCTAGTGTTGCGAAGACCGCAGCCTGTGGCTTTGCTGGCCCCGCCAGAAGCCACAGGCTTTTTATTTGGTTCTCCGTCAAGTATCCCTGTCCTTACAGGATCCCTGTGGGATGGGAAAGACCAGCCCCAGGAGAAGAAAAGGGGATCAGCGTGTTCACACCTGCTAACATCACCCCGCTTGCACGACGAGGTTCACCTCTAGCCCTCGTCCTAAGAGGAATCCTTGTGGCCGCCATAGCGATGGCCCTCCTAGCCACCCTTGCCGCCTACGCAGGCTCGGAGTCGCAGAGCGCACCTCTCACTAGCCCGATTCTCCTAAAGGATCCCGGTGGGAAAACTGCGCAAGTAGCCCAGCCCCCCGCAGGGAACAATTATAGCGAGGACTCTCCCCTCTCCATCGCTAGTGGCAGGAGAGATATCTCTAGCCAAGAGGGTGAGGCATCAGCAACGCCAGCGCCTATCCCGCCTACGCCGACCCCGGTACCTCCTACTCCGACACCGGTACCTCCTACGCCAACACCGGTACCGCCTACGCCGACCCCGGTACCTCCTACGCCGACACCAGTACCGCCCACGCCAACGCCTGTCCCCCCTACGCCAACACCGGTACCGCCAAGCCCCACACCTACCTCTCTTCAAACCTTGGCCCTTCCCGTAGCGCTTTCGGATCTGGAAAGCCAGATGTGGGAGGCGATCAATGGAGAGCGGGCCAATGCGGGGCTTCCTCCCTTGGCGATTGACGGGAGGCTGGTGGGTCTGGCTAGGGAACGCAGCAACGACATGATGACCAGGGATTACTTCAGCCACACCACTCCAGAGGGGAAGATGATCTTCGACTTCCTAGACGCTAGGGGTATATATTCTCCCTATGCGGGGGAAAATCTAGCCAGAAGCAACGCGGAGGCTAGCCAAGTAATCCAACTAGTGCTTTCGGGTTTCATGAACAGCCCCACGCATAGAAAGGTCATGCTCAATTCTCACTACACCTATCTCGGCATCGGTGAGGCCATCAGTCCTTCCATTCAGGATCCCAAGGATCCTTCAGGATCCGAAGGAGAGGGGATGAATTATTTCACCCTGGTCTTCATTGGCACTACTCCGTAGCCGAGAGGCAAAGAGAGCAAGCCCTCCCGGCTTGTTCTCTCTTATCGTTACTGAAACTAGCCAACGACGCCCCGCCTTTTGGATCCCCCTAACACCAACTCAGCGGTCGGCTGAGCCAAGAACTATTCGCCTCTCTTTTGCATATGAAGCCCATAATCACCCTACGCCAAGGGAGGGTGGAGGTCATAGATAAGGTGCGCACCCAAAGGAAGGCCCTGGGCCGCATCTTTATGATACTTCCTCTAAGCCATAAAGTAGAATTCTGGCTCTTCGTCAAATAGTGTGGTAGTGGGGCCTTGCATCTATGGTTGATCTCCG
>Ga0209121_10000714_pt1 | contig 35195 bp, 32 predicted proteins | sample Cruoilmetagenom3_FD_187292 | JGI IMG/M metagenome (GOLD analysis project Ga0209121, IMG submission 187292) | Oil polluted marine microbial communities from Coal Oil Point, Santa Barbara, California, USA - Sample 3 (SPAdes) (version 2) | ecosystem: Environmental > Aquatic > Marine > Oil seeps ... | reverse complement strand
GTCCCTATCCCCATTCCCACGTCGGCAAAGCCGCTGTACTGAGCGACAAGCGCACCGGAAAGGGCGACCAAGCCATTCGAGAGCGCCAGGCCGGCGACCTTCATCATCTTTGTGTTCACACCTTGCGCGATCATCATCCGTTCGTTGTCCCCGGTAGCACGCAAGGTCAATCCGATCTCGGTCTTGAAGAAGAGATCGAGGAGAACCTTGATCGAAAGGACGACCAGGGCGATGAAGAGGAGAATCGAGACGCTTCCCAAGGCGGAGAATCCTTCGGCGATCTTGCGCGTAATTGTCTCGACGCGCAGAAGGGAGATGTTCGGGCGTCCCATGATCCGCAGGTTGATCGAGTAAAGCATGATCATCGACAGGACTCCGGCAAGGAGATCGGTGATCCCAAGTTGAGTGTTTAGAAGACCTGTCACCACGCCGGCAAGACACCCTGCACCAAAGGCGATCGCCAGAACGAGCAGCGGATCGAGGCCATGGGTAACAAGGAGGGAGGAGACGATGGCCGCTCCGGTAACAAAGCTTCCATCCACCGTCAGATCGGGAAAGTTGAGGATCCGGTAGGTAATAAACACCCCCAGCGCCGCAATCCCGTAGAGCAATCCCTGCTCGGCCGCGTGGATCAGAATCAAGGCCATCGCTCCTCCTTTAAAGCTGGCTACTCAGCCTTTTCGCGCTCCCACACGATCCCCCCGTAGAGGATCGAAGCGGCCTTTTCGATCACCGACTGCGGGAAGGTAACCCCGATCTTCTCCGCTGCATCGAGGTTGAGATGTACCTGCGCCTCCGGTAGATAGATGACCGGGATTTCGTCGGGTCGGGTTCCGGACAAGATTCGTAGGACAACATCACCCACAGCAAGTCCGATGCTGTAGTAGTCGAATCCAGCAGCGAGCGTTGCGTGAGGCAGACTCGTAGGATCGGCCATAAGGAACGGAACACTCGCCTCCTCCGAGGCAGCCAAGACTGAATCGATCGCCGATACCACCGTGTTGTCCGTGGTCACGTAGTACGCGTCGACACGGCCGACCAAAGACTGGGCGGCAATAGACACGTTCGCCGTCGAGTCGGCCGTCGCTGTCAAAATCGATAGTCCGATCCCCGGCGCTGCTGCCAACGCCATTTCCGTTAGGATCGCCGAGTTCGGCTCACCTGGGTTGTAGACTATCCCGATCGTTGCGATTTCAGGCGACAGTTCCTTCAGAAGTCGGAGATGAGCCGCCACCGGGATCATGTCCGACACACCGGTGATGTTCTCGTTTCCACTAGGATCCGTGGCACTAGGAACGAGTTTCGCTGCTTCTACCGGATCGGTGATCGCTCCGTAGACAATCGGCGTATCGGTTCCTCGAAACACCTCCGCTGCTGCTTGAGCCATCGCTGTGCCAATCGCGACAACTAAGTCTACACCTTGAACTTGGTAGTTCTGGGCGATGGCAGCTGCAATACTGAGGTCTCCTTGCGCGCTGGCGAGAAGGTATTCTACATCCACCCCTTCTTCATATCCCGCCGCAGAGAGGGCATCGATCGTTCCCTGTTCAACCGCATCCAACGCAGGATGTTCGACGATCTTGCAGATCCCAATCTTGAGCGGTGCTCCGTAGGTAAGACCGGCTCCGATAGATAGAAGAATCACGCTTGTTACCAAGATTAACAAAATTCTTTTCACAGTAACCTCCTTGAGAATTAGACTCTGACTTACTTCCCTGTACCTCACGCCTTGATCGTTTTTCACCTCCTTGCCTAGCAAAAAATAAAGACCACAGGCATTGCCTGTAGTCGTCTTCTGGCCCTCCCTCTGCTCCTACCTAGTAACTAGGCGAGCGCAGGGAAGCCAGCAATAGTCCAAAAAAAGCGGAAGAAGCCGTTCATCAACCCACTATGTACATGCCTCTTCGCCTCTATCATCTTAAACCCATCATATAGATAACCTCTAAGCTTGTCAAGAGGAACTTACTCCATATTGACAACAAAGGTCGGAGGGGCTATCATTTAGCAAACACCATTGGAGAGTGCTAAGAGCCAGAATGACCCTTCCAGAGAGACAAAGGCTTATCTTGAAAGAGATCGTCGACCGCTATATCCGGCGGCGCGAGCCCGTCTCCTCGAGGATGATCCTCGATGATTACGGGTTACTTGTCAGTTCCGCCACCGTACGAAACGACATGAATGATCTAGAAGCAGCCGGATACATCGAGAAACCGTACGCCTCCTCCGGACGGATCCCGACTAAGAAGGGATATCGCTTCTTCGTCGACTGGCTCCTCGACCTCTCCGAACTGACAAAGAAGGAACGCCTAGAAGTGGTGGAGGCTTACGGTGTGCGCTGCCTGGAAGTGGGAGAGACGATGCGCCAGACGGCTTTCTTGTTGGGGAACATCACCGGCTACGCAGGGTTCGTCATTCCACCTCGCTTGGAGGAAACCCGCCTCGACCGAATAGTCCTGATAAGGATGGAGCCAAGAATGGTCCTTCTGATAATTGTTTCTGATATCGGCGTCATCGAACACAGGCTGATCCCGCTCGAAAAGGATCTCCCCGAGGAAGAGATCGACCGGGTGACGCAGTTAATCAACGACAACCTGTGTGGGGTAAGCCTCGACGCGGTGCGAGAACTGACGCTTAAAGATGGACCGGAAGGGTGGTATGAGCCACCGGTGCGTCAGGCATTATTAGTCTTGCGCCACATCCTCAAGCGACGGAACCGTCAGCGCCTCTACTTCGAGGGAATTCTGAACCTCGCTGATAGCTTACAGGAGGTGGCCCCTGCTCACGCGATGAAGCGTTTCGTCAAATTGATCAACGCCGTGCAAGACGAGCGCGCATTTACCGAGGCAATCCGAACAATCCGTGGGGACAGAGAAGGAGTAATGGCCGCAGTTAGCAGCTGCCCACTCCCTGGCCTAGAGGAGTACAGCGTGGTAAGCTCCGACTACCGCCCGCATTCGGGGGTGCTCGGTGTGATCGCTCCCCTATGGATGGACTATGGCAAGGCGCTCTCGACGACAAGCTACATTGCAAACCGCTTGGAGGCACTCCTTGTTGGTTCCTGCAAGGCAGGCTTGAGGGGACAAGATGGTGGATGAAAAAAAGGAAACAAGGGATGTGACAGAAGAAGTGAAAGAGAAAATGCAAGGGGTCGAAGCCGAGGGACAAGAGCTCCCCACTAAAGACGGTCTTTTGCTCGAGAAGGAAGAGGAGATCCGCTCCTACGTCGATCGACTCAAGCGACTGCAGGCAGAGTTCGAGAATTACAAGAAGAGGGTGCTGCACGAGATGGCCAATCTGGAAGAGCGAATTTCTGATCGAGAGATCCTTTATTTCCTCCCCCTGTACGACAACCTGCAGCGCGCATTCACCAGCTTCTCAGGGAACAATGATGCTCAGTCATTCATCGAAGGGATAGAGCAGATCTTCGCCCAGTTCGATGAGATCCTTAAGCAAAAAGGGGTCTCTCCCATCGAGGCGGTTGGAAATCTCTTCGATCCAGCCAAGCATGAGGCCTTGCTGAGTGTTGAAAGCGACAAAGAGCGAAACGAAATCCTCGAGGAGTTCGAGCGAGGATACATATGCAATGGACGCGTCCTGCGGCCAAGTAAGGTCAAAGTGAGTAAAGGAAAGACTGAAACGGAGGAGGAAAAGACATGAGAGAGAAGATCATCGGAATCGATTTAGGAACGACGAATTCCTGTGTCGCCGTCCTGGAGGGCGGTGCACCGGAGGTGATCACAAACACGGAAGGAGAGAGGGTAACCGCCTCGGTGGTCGCCTTCACCGACACGGGGGAAAGGTTGGTCGGCCGATTAGCAAAGCGCCAAGCGATCACAAACCCGAAACACACGGTCGCCTCGATCAAACGGGAAATGGGAACCGACCACCGGGTGAAGATCGAACTTGACGGGAAAGTCGAAGAATACACCCCGGAGCAAATCTCGGCGATGATCATACAGAAGCTGAAGAAGGATGCCGAGGAGCACCTGGGAGGCAAGGTTAAAAAGGCAGTGATCACTGTTCCCGCTTACTTCAATGACTCGCAGCGCCAAGCAACCAAGGACGCAGGGAAGATCGCCGGGTTGGAAGTGATGCGTATTATCAACGAGCCAACTGCTGCCGCCCTTGCCTACGGCCTCGACAAGACTGAGGAACAGACGATCCTTGTCTTTGATCTCGGTGGAGGGACGTTCGATGTATCGATCCTAGAGATCGGTGAAGGCGTATTCGAGGTTATCGCCACCGATGGCGACACCCGGCTCGGCGGGGACGACTTCGACCGCCGGATCACCGATTGGCTGGCGGAAGATTTCCGTAAGGATACCGGGATCGACCTCACGAGCGATCCGAGCGCGATGCAACGGCTGAAGGATGCGGCCGAGGCCGCAAAGATGGAGCTTTCCAGTCGCAAGGAGACGACGATCAACCTCCCCTACATCACCGCAGATGCAACCGGGCCCAAACACCTAGAGAAGAAGCTGACCCGGGCTAAGTTTGAACAGATGATTGAAGATTACCTAAATCGAACGATCAACGTTGTCGAAGCGACCCTGCATGAGGCAGGAAAAAGCGCTGATGACATCGATCAAGTAGTCTTGGTCGGGGGATCAACGCGCATCCCCAAGGTGCAGGAGCTCATCAGTTCGCGGATCCCGGGAAAGATCAATCGGGAGATCAACCCCGATGAGGTCGTCGCCGCCGGTGCAGCGATCCAGGGCGGGGTCCTCGCCGGTGAGGTGGACGAAATCGTCCTCCTTGACGTCACTCCTCTCACCCTCGCCATTGAAACCCTCGGTGGGATTGCCACGCCCCTGATCGAACGGAACACGACCATTCCCACTGAGAAAACGAAAACGTTCACCACAGCAGCGGACAATCAGCCGAGTGTAGAGATCCACGTCCTCCAGGGGGAGCGAAAGATGGCCGTAGACAACAAGTCGCTAGGGAAGTTCCAGTTGACTGGTCTCCCCCCTGCTCCGCGCGGGATTCCACAGATCGATGTCACGTTCAATATCGACTCGGACGGGATTCTAAATGTGACTGCTAAGGATAAGGCAACCGCAAAGAGCGCTTCAATCACGATCAAGGATTCCTCCCGCCTCGATGAGAGCGAGATCGAGCGGATGCGGCGCGAGGCTGAAGAACACACCGAGGAGGACAAGAAAAAAGCAGAAGAGATCGAGGTGCGAAATCAGGCAGATCAGCTCGTCTATTCGGTGGAGAAGACTCTCTTAGACCTAGGAGAGAAGGTCACTCAGGATAAACGAGGCGAGATCGAGGATCACCTCCGTCGGCTGAAGGAGAAGCTGTCCCAGAACGCGAACATGGAGGAGATCCGCCAAGCGATGGAGTCCCTTTCTAAGAGTTCACAAAAGCTCGCTTCAGAGGCCTATAAGCAAGCGGCTTCGCAAAAAGAAGAGCCTAGTGATGCGTCTAAAGGTGACGATGACGAGGGGAATGGCGACTACATCGACGCTGAGTACGACGATAAATAAGAAGAAGGGGGCGGCGTGGCCAAGCGAGACTACTATGAGGTGCTCGGAGTAGCCCGCGACACCGGCGCGGAGGAGATCAAGAAGGCCTTCCGCCAGAAGGCGAAACAGTTTCACCCTGACAAGAACCCAAAAGAGCGCAAGAAGGCCGAGGAGGAGTTTAAGCGAGTAGCGGAAGCCTACGAAGTCCTCTCCGATCCGGACAAGCGGGCGCAATACGACCGCTACGGCCACGCTGGCCCAACGCAGGGATTCGACTTCAGCTCAACCGACTTTCGCCGGGCACGCCAAGCCTACTCCGATTTCGGTTTCGGCGCGGTCGACGACCTCTTTGACCTCTTCTTTCGCCAGGGAGCCCCTCGTACTGTTACGCGCAAGCAACGCGTGCTGCAAGGAGAGGACATCGAGTACAAGCTGCGCATTGCGCTGGAGGACGCTGCCTCTGGAACGAGGATGAAAATCACCGCACCTCGTCTCATCTCCTGCCACCGCTGTCAGGGATCCGGGATGGAACCGGGAACATCCAAGCGCGCCTGCCCAACCTGTAGAGGGAGAGGACAGGTGGAGTACCGGCAACAAAGTCTCTTGGGGAGTTTTGTCAATATCCGTACCTGCCCTGAATGTAACGGCGAGGGTGAGATAATTGAGCAGCCATGCCACCGCTGCCGAGGCACCGGCCGGGTGAAGGAGAAGAGCAAGATCTCGATTAACGTCCCAGCGGGGGTGGACAACGGCTCTCGCCTGAGACTGAAAGGGCAAGGAAACGCTGGACCGAGCGGCGGTCCAGCCGGCGACCTGTACATCATCATCGAGGTGATTCCCCACCCCAAGTTCCAGCGCGGGGGGCAAGACATTTACTCCAAGGTAAGAATCAACTATCCCCAAGCGGCCCTGGGGACAAAAGTGAAGGTCGATACCCTGTGGGGGAAGGAAACGGTCAGTATCCCTGCCGGAACGCAGCCTGGTACGGTCATCCGAATGCGGGGTAAAGGGATGCCGAATCTAAACGGTACCAGAAAAGGAGATCACTTCGTCGAGGTAGGAGTGGGTGTCCCCACGCGGCTCTCTGCGGCACAACGCAGCGCTCTCCTTGAGCTTCAGAAGACCTTTCCAGAAACAGAGGATCAGTCGTGAGCAAGCTCTCTTAGAACCTGTTTGATCCCCTCGATCGCTCGCCGCCGGTGGCTGATCCGGTTCTTATCAACAAGCGTCATCTCGGCAAGAGTACGCGAGAAGCCCTCGGGGATAAACAATGGGTCGTAGCCAAACCCCCCTTCTCCTTCGAGCTTACGAGCAATCCTCCCTGTGAGGATGCCCTCACGCACAAACTCTCGCCCGTCAGGAAAGCGCAGCGCAGCCACCGCTATGAAACGAGCCTTCCGGTCGCGCACCCCGGCAAGGCGTTCGAGGAGGAGGATGTTGTTTCGCTCGTAGTTGACTGGGACGCCGGCGAAGCGAGCGGAGTGAACACCGGGCTCTCCCCCTAGAGCATCAACCCCCAACCCTGTGTCCTCAGCAAGAACGGGAAGCCCTGTCTCTGCGCCGATCGTCCGCGCCTTGAGCCTGGCATTCTCCTCAAAGGTTAATCCTATCTCCTCCACCGATTTGAAAGGGCGGTCATGAAAGGTGAGAAGCTCTACACCATCGAGATCGGCCAGGAGCTCCCGCAACTCGCTTAACTTCCCCTCGTTTTTTGTCCCGAGGAGAAGGAGAATCATCCTGTCTGGACCGGCCGCAGGCTCAGCGAGTCAGCGAAATGACAGCAGACAAAGTGCTCATTACCCAGATTGCGATAGACCGGGGCCTCCGTTTTGCAGGTATCTTTCGCGTAACGACAGCGCGGATGGAAGTAGCAACCGGAGGGTGGATTTACCGGGCTGGGGACATCCCCCTCGAGGAGAATCCGTTCCACATTGTAATCGGGGTCCGGAACCGGAACTGCGGACATCAACGCCTCGGTGTATGGGTGCTTCGGGTTTGTGAACAGCTCCTCGGTCTTGCACAACTCCACAATCTTTCCCAGGTACATCACCGCTACCCGGTCGCTTATGTGCTTAACCACGGAGAGGTCATGGGCAATAAACAAGTACGTCAGGCCAAACTCTTCCTGCAGATCTTCAAGCATGTTTAATACCTGCGCCTGAATGGAAACATCAAGCGCGGAGACCGGTTCGTCAGCTATGATCAGTTGGGGGTCGAGGGCAAGGGCCCGCGCTACCCCAATCCTCTGACGCTGACCGCCTGAAAACTCGTGTGGATAACGCTTCATGTGATCCGGTTTCAGCCCAACTGCGCCGAGGAGCTCGCGAACACGATTCTCCCGTTCTTTTCCCTTGGCCACTCTGTGCACAAGCAACGGCTCTCCCACAATCGCTCCCACGGTCATACGCGGGTTTAAAGATGAGTAAGGATCCTGGAAGATGATCTGCATATCTCGACGGAGCGCCTTGAGCGTCTTGCGAGAAGCGGTGGCAACATCCACCTCTTTATACTCTTCTCCCTGGCCAGCAAGTTTCTTGCTCCGAAAGCGAACCTCCCCCGCGGTCGGTTCGATCAAACGGAGGATCGTACGGCCTGTCGTCGTCTTCCCACAGCCGCTCTCACCCACCAAACCGAGGGTCTCTCCCTCCTTGATGTACATGTCGACATCATCGACCGCTTTGACATGGGCCACCACGCGCCGCAGGACCCCTTTTCGCACGGGAAAGTACTTCTTTAGGTTCTTAACGTCGAGTAGGATGTTGTCAGAAGACAAACTCTATCACCTCTTTGTCATTCGTACAGCCAACAAGCAGCCAAGTGGCCGGAAGCCACTTCTTTAAGCGGCGGGATCTTCGTCTTGCAGATTTCCATCGCCTGCGGACACCGCGGCTCAAACCCGCACCCTTCTGGAATCTCAAACGGATCAGGGACAACCCCCTTGATGGGAATGAGGCGTTCCTTCTTCGTCGTCGCGAGCGATGGGATTGAGTTCATCAGCCCCTGGGTGTACGGGTGCTTGGTGTTATGGAAGATCTCGCTGACCGTCGCGCTTTCGACGATCTTCCCCAGATACATGATGACCACGTCGTCGGCCATCTGTGCAATCACCCCAAGGTCATGAGTGATAAACTGGATTGCGGTGTTAAAGTTCTCGCGCAGACCGTTCATCAGGTCAAGAACCTGCGCCTCGATCGTCACGTCAAGGGCTGTGGTCGGCTCGTCGGCGATCAGAAGCGACGGATTACAGGAGAGCGCCATGGCGATCATCGCACGCTGGCGCATCCCGCCGGAGAGCTGATGTGGATACTCATCGACACGCTGCTCTGGAACAGGAATCCCCACTGCGTGTAGCATCTCGATCGCCTTCTTGCGTGCCTCTTTCTTTTTTAAGTGCTGGTGGAGGATGATCGCTTCCATAATCTGGTTCCCAATCGTATACACCGGATTTAAAGAGGTCATCGGCTCCTGGAATATCATAGCGATCTCGTTTCCGCGAATCGAGCGGTATTCCCTCCCCTTAGGATTGAGCCCGGTCAGTTCTGTGACTTTTCCATCACGGTGGTATAGTATCTCGCCGGTCTCAATCTTTCCGGGCGGTATTTGGATGAGCCCCATAACCGACAGCGCAGCCACGGTCTTTCCGCACCCGCTCTCGCCGACTACCCCCAGCGTCTTCTCCGGTTCGATGGTAAAGTCAACCCCGTCCACAGCCCGTACCACACCGTCCTCGGTGTAGAAATACGTCTTGAGATCTCTTACCTCAATTAACGGCACCGCTATCTTCCCTCCTTACTGCATTCTACAGGACTGACAGGATGAATCCCAGAACCATATACACAGTCGCCAATGCGGCGGTTAGCGTCCGCTTGGGATCCTTGGCCACATCGCGTCCGAACACAGTACTCGAAGCCCCTGAGCCAAAAGCCCCGCCGAGTCCCGAATGCTCGCTCATCTGAAGAAGAATTAACCCCATCAGGGCAAAACAGTCAAGGAAAAACAAAGCCTCCAATATCACTCTAAACATACAGCATCGATCCTTTCACGACTCTCTGCTTTGATTTACCCAAGCAATGCATTATAGCATAAGTCACCCAACCCCACAAAGGTGATCCTTCTTGCAGGGGCTTACAGGTTCCCGTATGCTGTATCAGCACTCAAGAGCGGGCACGGGAGGCTAGAGTTGCGCAAGTTTATCTTCGTCACCGGGGGCGTCCTCTCCGGCCTTGGTAAAGGGGTGATTGCGGCCTCGATCGGGCTGTTGTTCAAGCTCAGAGGGTATCGCGTTACGCTTCAGAAGATCGATCCTTACCTAAACATCGACGCTGGGACGATGAATCCCTTTGAGCACGGAGAGGTGTTCGTCACCTGCGACGGGAAGGAGACCGACCTCGACATCGGCCGTTACGAGCGGTTCCTCGATGAGGAGCTCTCCGCAGTAAACTATATCACCACCGGGCAGGTCTACTGGAATGTTATCCGCCAGGAACGCGCCGGTGCCTTCCTCGGGAAGACGGTGCAAGTGATCCCGCACATTACCGACGAGATCAAGCGATTGATCCAACTCCCCTTGACGCAGAACAAGGCTGAGATTGGGGTGATCGAGGTGGGTGGAACCGTTGGGGATATCGAGGTCCTTCCCTTCCTGGAAGCGCTGCGGCAACTGAAGGACGAGCTCCCCCGCGAGGACACGTTCTTCGTCCACCTCACCCTCCTCCCTCATCTTGCAAGCACGGATGAAATCAAAACCAAACCAACGCAACACAGCGTGAAAGAGCTACGGGCAATCGGAATCCAACCGGACATGATCGTGGCCCGTTGCGACCGCTCCCTCGCCGACTCGATCAAGGACAAGATTGCCTTATTCTGCGACGTTCCCCAACAGAACGTGATCGAGGACCTCGATCTTCCCTCGATCTACGACGTTCCGTTAACGATGAAAGATCAGGGACTTGACCGTCGCATCGCTGAGGAACTTGGCCTCCCCCAGCAGGAGGCGGAAGTAGATCGGTGGCAAGCTCTGACCAAGCGGTTGCAAGAGCCATCACAGCGCGTGAGGATTGGGATTGTGGGAAAATACGTCCAACTCAGAGACTCCTATATGAGCATAAATGAGGCATTCCTTCACGCCGGGATCGCCCTGGATGTAGGGGTTGACCTAGAGTGGATCTCGGCCGAGGCCATCTTCCATGAAGGCCCAAAGGCCCAATTGAGCGGCCTCGACGGTCTATTGATTCCGGGTGGGTTCGGCGATCGTGGAATCGAAGGAAAGGTGAGAGCTGTCGGGTACGTGCGAAAGAAGGGGATTCCCTTCTTTGGAATCTGTCTAGGGCTACAGTGTGCGGTGATCGAATACGCCAGGGAACACCTCAGCCTCCCCAAAGCAAACAGCTCCGAGTTTGATCCCGCCACGCCTCACCCGGTGATAGATCTTCTCGCGGGACAGACTACAGTCACCGAAAAAGGAGGAACGATGCGCCTGGGAGCGTACGAAGCAGTCCTGCGAGAGGACTCCAAGAGCTATTCCTGTTACGGCGTTCAACGGATCTATGAGCGCCATCGCCACCGCTACGAGTTCAACCCCCGCTATCGCCAGCAGTTTGAGAATGGCGGGGCACGGATCGCAGCCACCTCTCCCGACGACCAGTTGGTGGAAATCATCGAGGTTGTGGAACATCCCTGGTTCGTTGGAGTTCAATTCCACCCCGAATTTAAGTCCCACTTTCTCTCCCCCCACCCCCTCTTCTGCGGATTTATTAAAGCATGTCTAAAGCGAAGGTCTTCCTCACCATCAGCCTCCTCCTAATCGGAGCCGGGATTATTCTCCTCTTTCTTACTTCTTCCCGGCAGGAGGAGCCATCGCCACCGACCCAGGCTCAAGGTGTGAACCTATCCGGCTACGACGAAGAAGGTGCGCTAAGTTGGCTCATAGAAGCACGGGAGGGGAAGATGAAGGACGATAAGGGAAGCCTCTCCGAGGTAGAGGTCATCTTCTACACCGATGGAAAGAAACAGCTGCAGGCAAGGGCCGATACCCTCACCTTCGAGGGAAGCGAGGTAACCTTAAGGGGGAAAGTAGAGGCCATTCGTCACGACGGGTACCACTTCCAGACCGAGGCGATCACTTGGGTCGAGGAAGGGGGAGAACTTACCGCGACTCGGGTAAGAATTACCTCGACAGCGGCGAGGTTGAAAGCGGGACAATTTCGTTATGATCTAAAGAGCGAGCACTCTTTTCTCGAAGAAGGAATCACTGCTACACTCGACCGCTCCCCCCCGCTCCATATCGTGGGGGACAAAGCGGAGGAGAAAGATGGGAGGCTGATCCTCACTGGCGGGGTATCGGTGCAAGGGGGTGAGGAAACCTACCACTGCGCTAGAATTACGTATGACCCGGGGACCGAAGAGGCTCAACTTTCTGGAGAGGTGAATGGAACACTTCCCTCAGGGACGATCCGCGCGGAATTGGTCACCTTAAGCTCCGATGGAATCAGTGCTGGCGGCGGGGTGCATCTCCTTCTCAACCACCATTTCTTCGGGGGTACAGATAGTGCTTGAGGGAAAAGCACTGACCAAAAGCTACAAAAGGCGACGCGTGGTTGATCGACTCTCTATGCAAGTCGAAAGAGGGAAGATAATCGGTCTTCTTGGTCCAAACGGGGCTGGAAAGACGACGACTTTTTATATGATGATCGGGTTCATCGCCGCCGAGGAGGGGGAGGTTCTCCTCGACGGAAAGGACATCTCCATGTTACCCTTCTACCGCCGGACGAGACTGGGAATCAGCTACCTCCCACAGGAGCCTTCGGTCTTCACTCGCGCAAGCGTAAAGGAGAATCTCGACCTCGTATTGGAATGGTCAACCGAACCAGGAAAGAGGTTTAAAATCCGTGAGGAGCTGTTGCACGAGTTCGGCCTCGAGGGTCTGCGCACTCGGTGGGCCAGGACCCTCTCCTCGGGGGAACGGCGCCGACTGGAGATCGCCCGCGCGCTCGCTACCTCCCCCTCCTACATCCTTCTCGATGAACCGTTCTCGGGGATCGACCCAATCTCCGTAACCAATTTACAGGAACAGATTATCACCCTTAAGAGCCGGGGGATTGGACTGGTCATCACCGACCATAACGTGCGCGACACCCTCTCCATCACTGACTATGCTTACCTGATCAACGAGGGGAGGGTGATTACTGAGGGAACTCCAGAGAAGATCTTTAACGATCCACTGGCCCGTCGATTCTACTTGGGAGAGCGCTTTCAGGCGTAAGCCGTTGGTAGAGGCGTCGCCAGAAGATGAATCCGCCAAAGCCGATAACGAGCACCGCGCTGATCACATGTGCAGCACGGACCGGGCCAAGCCACAGACTATCTGCGCGGGTGAAGCTAACAAGCGAACGGGCAAGCGAATAGAGAATAAAATACATCGCGGTGGAAAAGCCGTCATGATATTCCTTCTTCCTGATCCACCACAGATAGAAAAAAATGAGCAGGTTGAGGACCATCTCGTAGATCATCGAGGGATGGGTAGCAAGACCAGGGTAGGCCATTCCAGCAGGCGAGTCGTGAGGAAAGTGAATCCCCCACGGGAGGTTTGTGGGGAGGCCGTAAGCGTCGCCGTTCATCAGGTTGCCGATCCGCCCGATCGCCTGGCCGAGAATGAGGCTGGGGGAAAGAGCGTCGGTGAGCGCCCAGAACGCCGCTTTCTTCACTTTAGAGAAGATGTAAACGACAATCGCTCCAGCGATCACTCCTCCGTGAATGGCGAGCCCTCCCTCCCACACCTTGACAATATCAAAGAGATGGTGGCTGTAGTAACTCCATTGAAAGGCGACGTAGTAGATCCTAGCACCTAGGATCGCCACCGGAATCGTCCACAAAAGGAGGTCAAAGAGGTCTTCAGTAGACAGGGGAAGGCCCTTGCGCCGTACCTCCTTTAAAAGGAGGTAAAAGCCGAGCGTAATGGCGATTACATACATCATGCCGTAGTAGCGTATGACGATCGGCCCAACTTTTAGCAGGATCGGATGCATGACTTACTCCCATATATCGATATGATGAATAGTATATGAGCGCCCACCGCGGAAGAAAAGCCTTGCTCGCGCTGTTTGCTGGAGCGGCGATCGCCCTGTCCATGCCGGGCTTCAGGTTTGGCCCCCTCGCCTTCGTCGCTCTTGTCCCACTCTTTCTCGCCCTCGAGAAGGGGAAAGGGTTCCTGATGGGGTTTCTCGCCGGGGTTACCTTCTTTGCCATCGACCTGCGTTGGCTACTCACCCTTTATCGCTTCAACCCTCTTGTTGTCCCAGGCTACCTCCTTCTCGTGATCTACTTAGCCTCCTATTTGGGGCTGTTCGGCCTCATCATGGGCTGGCTTGGTAAAAAATGGGGATACGGTGGAACGCTACTCATCATGGCACCTTTTTCCTTCACACTCCTGGAGATCCTGCGAGCGCACGGTCCGCTCGGGAACGGTTTCTCAGCCCTCTATCAGAGCTTGTACCGTTTTCCCCAGCTGATTCAGGTGGTGGCTTTCGCCGGGCCGTGGGCCCTCAGTGCCGCGATCGTCTTTGTCAATACCTCCGTTTACCTTGCACTCCGTAAGCGACCGGTTTATCTCCTAACCGGCCTAGGAATGATAGGGTTCCTCGCTGGGCTCTTTTTACTTCCGATTCCACAGGTCGGGGAGCCGCTCAAAATAGCAGTCATCTCCTCGAACGTCTCCCAAGAGGTGAAGCTAAATGGACGAAACCTCCTCCCCCTCTTAGAGAAATACATCACACTCGGGAGACAAGTTGCGGTGGAAAAACCTGACCTCATCGTCTTTCCAGAGTCGATCCTCCCTGGCTATATCCTTCACGATGTCAGGCTCCTTCCTGAATTCACCCGCCTTGCACAGGAAGCAGGTTCACACGTCCTCTTCGGAACAGGCGACATCCGCAACGGAAAGATCTACAACAGCGTCGCGCTTATCTCTCCTCAAGGTGAGATCTTAGACATCTACAGCATGGTCAACCCAGTCCCGTTCGGTGAATATATCCCGGGAAGGAGGTTGTTAGCGAAAATCGGCCTTGGCAGGTTCGCCGCCTCTTTCCTCCCCCAGGACCTTGCACGCGGTGAGGGGCTCATCCCAATCAAAGAGATCGGAACGCCAATTTGCTTTGAGTCAACCTTGCCTGCTATCACACGAGGATTCGCCGCTAATGGGGCCACGCTGCTTGCCACGGTGACCAATGACGCCTGGTTTGTGGGAAGCTCCGAACTACGTGCACACTTCGCTTGTGCGGTCTTTCGCGCTATCGAGACAAGGCGCTACCTGATCCAGGCAGCAAATGGAGGAATCTCCGGCATCATCGACCCGCGGGGAAGAATCTTAAGAGAGGTAACAGGTGAAGGAATAATCGCAGCCGAGGTCATGTCAAGGAAAGATCGATCCCTATACACGCACTGGGGGGAATGGCCCCTTTACTCAGTATTTACAGTGGGTATACTCGCTGCGCTTTTTTGTAAGAGACGAAGAAGATCTTCCTAGCAACTAGAAAATTGCTTAGGGCAAGAGCTCTGTTTGTTCAAGCGGTTCAGCTTGCTCTGTTTCTCATGCAACACTCTTTGCCGCAGGTAAGGTAACAATGCACGCAAAAGGATCATGCACGGGCGGCATGCTCTGGTGACCGCCTGCCGCCCGTTATCAACACCTAAAGTGTGGAGGAGCGCGTTTGCACCCAGCCTGTTACTCCGAGATCCTGAAGGAAATCGTAGTAAGGGTAACCTTCGATCACAATAGCTTTGGGTTCGAGACTCTTCCCGGTCACAACCGCAGCAACCTCGTCCGGGACACAATCGGTAGGCCCCACATTGTCACCGAACACCGCGTTCATGTCGGTTATCCCATCATCTGCTCCCAATTCGGTCAGTGGGATGGTCAGGGTTAGGACGGACGATGTCACGCTGGGGACAGCGTCACCTACATCTACAGGGACACCTGTTGCGGTTGAAATGATGTCATAGTGGCCAAGGGCATTTCTCGAAAAGAGATGGATGAAGTAATCGGCCCCAAACTCCGGCGAAGCGGGAGCACATGGACAGTAGAAGTGGTTTGCAGAAGGCCAACCGGTTGCGGCATTTTCATCTGTGTCAAAACAGATAAAGCCAGCAAGGTTTCCAGCGCTAACAAGGTTCCCTGGCACGGGCATTGTCGGGATGGTAGTGAAGTTGATGGTCGCGGTCAGGGTAGTGGACGTCCGTGAGGTTTTTATACTGACGACATCATAGGGAGTTGCCGTGCTATCCCCAAGGCCGTCAACCAGAGTGGCGGTGATAGGTGGGATAGGGGGCTTAATTGTGACAGTGGCAGAAGCAGTGATAGCAGGACGGTCCACACGGCTTGCGGTTATAGTGGCATTCGTAACGGCCGTTACAGCTGGAGCGGTGTACACACCCGCTGAAGTAATCGATCCTGGCCCACTGGCCACATTCCAAGTCACGGTGACTGGGTTACCCAGGTGATCCGTAGCAATAAAGGTAACAGTATCCCCACCTTCCACAATCGCTGAAGTCGGAGCAACACCAAGGGATGCTAGCTGCATACATCCCGCCAACATCAACCCAAGGGATCCTAGAACAAAGCCGACAAAGAGAATTCTCTTAGCCATGTAAACCTCCTTATGGGCCACACTAGGGACAGAGAGATCCCCGCCCCTATGGCCCATTCCTGCTATTTGCTCCAGTCTATCTCTCTTCGTTACTCTGATTACAGGGACGGTGGCCAGAGGGATGGGGAGAGTTCGTCACAGCCCGAGGTGACCGATGTCGGAGACGAAACTTTCCCCCTGCGAAAGGTGTATATTGTAGGCGAGGAGGACTAAAGAGGCGTGTACCGCGTTCAAGATGAGGTGAGCCTGTTGAGAGCATCATTAGAAGGGGAGACCGAGGCATGGGGGGAGGTTGTTATCCGTTATAAGGAGGCGGTCTTCGGCCTGTGTTTGGGGTTTCTGCGCAATCGAGCCGACGCCGAGGATATCACTCACGATACCTTCATTCGCGCTTATGAAAATCTGCGGCGCTACCGGCTGGAAAAGCGTTTCTCTACATGGATCTTTACCATCGCTTCCAACCTGTGCCGCAACCGCCTTCGCCACCGCAGGTATCATCCTGTAATTTCTCCTTCCGACCCGGTGAGCGGCGGACTTGACCCGGCGGTGATTGTCGCGCAGGAGGACCGCTGGACGCGGGTGCGAGAAGGGCTCGATGTTCTTCCTTATGGCTATCGAGCCCCGCTTATCCTGCGTTACTACAATGATCTTTCCTACCGGGAAATCGCTGAGGTCCTCTCGCTTCCGGAAGGAACGGTAAAAACGCGAATCCATAGAGGAAAAGTAATGTTAAAACAGGCAATCGAGAAGGACGGAGTGATTCATTATGAGAGAGGATAACCTGGAAGAGACATTGAAGAACGTTTTGCAACGCGAGGTAAGCGACGAAGCGTTCCACATCGAGGGCTTGGAAGAGAGGATAGTAACTGAACTAGCCGGGCAGCTCCCCAAAAGCAGCCCCTTAGAGGCGCTCAAGCGGTTGTTGGCACCTACGCGTGGTGCACGTCTTGGCCAGCTAGCTGTAATCGGGGCAACGGCCGCGGTCTTCCTCGTACTTGGGGCATTCCTTGCCGGTCGGGTCCCCTTCCTGGAAGGGAACCCTAGAGTGGCGGTAACGCCGAGCGGAAATGAGGTTCTCTTCATCATGCCAGCCATAGGGGCGCAGAGCGTTACCGTGGTCGGAAGCTTCAACGACTGGGAGTCAACTCCTCTCTCCGACGAGAATGGCGACGGGATTTGGACAAAAAGCATCTCACTTCCACCCGGCCGTTATGAATATGCTTTCGTCATCGATGGTCGCTGGTGGGGACAAGATCCACTTGCCGATGAGTACGTGCGTAGCTTCGGAGAGTACAACTCTGTCCGCTATGTAGGGCTGGCAGGAGATGGCGCATGAAGTACCTGATGAAGGTCTCCCTCCTTATACTCGCAATGGGACTCATGTTAAGCGGTGGGATCGCCCTCGCAGCGGTCTCCGCCGCTGATGTGAACCAGGCCCTGCAAGCGTTTCACCTGACCAGCACTGAAAAGATCAGGGTAGCGTTTGAGACCGGGTTCTCGCAAGGACGTTTGCAACCAGAAGGGGCGCTCCACCTAGTTAAACGACTCTCCACAGCGGAAGGAAGTCCGTCGGACAAGGAGGCTATCCTCCTCACCATCGCTCATGCCCTGGAAGATGATCTTCCAGTGTCTACCCTCGTAAACAAGGTGGAGGAAGGCCTAGCGAGGGGTGCCTCCTTGCTGATAATCCTAAATGGGTCAGGTGGTCAACCCTTAATACTGGGGCTCGTGCAACGTGAGGGCCTGCTCGGCGAAGTGAGAGACCGTCTTTACCGGAAGAACATCTTCATAACGGGTAACAATCTCCCCAGCGCGTTGGAGGGGACGCAGGCAGCCTCCACGTTTCTTCCTCTTCGGCGCTTTGATGCCTTGGTCACAAACATCGCAGATGCTCTTGGAGACTATCTTGAGGGAGATGGGAACCCATATGATGGCGTCCTGCTCTATCAGGCGATGAGCACCCGCCTGCGGAACCAGTCCTCAGCGGAGTCGGTTATCCCTGCCGGGGAGACGATTATCCCTGCCGGGGAGACGATTATCCCTGCCGAGGATGTCGATCTCGTCCTGAACCGCATAGAACCGGGAGATCTGACACCCACAGTTTTAAAAGCACTCAATCAATCATAAAAAGGAGGAAAAAATGATCAAGAAATGGCTAACGACGGGAACGGTACTACTGAGTCTGTTCTTCCTGTTAGGTTTGGTCGGTCTAGCCCAGCCAGTTGCTCCACTGGGAATCATCATCGAGCCTCCCGCACCAGGAGGGCTCGAAGCGACAATTTGGGTCGACGAGCCAGCGTATCAGATCAATGAGTATCTGCAAGTACACTTCGAGGTGAACGAAGATGCGTATATCTACGTCTGGGACATCGATCCTACGGGAGGAGCCTGTCTCATCTACCCCAACAACTACGAATCAAACAATTACGTCTCTGCAGGTCCGCATACTATCCCGGGAGTGGGAACGTATCACCTGCGAGTACAGGAACCTACCGGCACAGAGCGGCTGCAGATTGTTGCCACAAAGAGCTCCGTCGATGGAATTGTCCAGTTTTTCGGCGGATTTTCAAAAGGATCACCGTTTGCCTGTTCACCATCAGGACGCCAGGCCGCGAGCCAGATCGACGTTGTCAAATCGATCATTGAGACAACGGTTCCTGAGGATGAACGGGCATTCGACTTTACAAGCTTTGAGATAGTTTCTGGGATAGTCCCACCCTACGGCACGCTCATCGTAAACTCATTTCCCCCGGGTGCCTGGATCACGCTTAACAGCACCTACGTCGGATACACGCCCCGCACCCTCCACGTCCACCAGGGCGTATACCAAATTGTCCTGAGCAAAGAGGGATATCAGGACTGGAGCCGCACGGGCTACATCCGCGGTGGAGACACACATACGATCAACGCCACGCTCCAGCCACTTGCCCCCGTCAACCAACCACCGGTCGCCTCCTTCACCACCTCACCGCCCTCTCCTGAGGTGCTTGAGTGGGTCCGCTTTGATGGTTCTTCTTCTTACGATCCTGACGGAACTATCACCTCCTACAGTTGGAACTTCGGGGACGGGAACACCGGCTCGGTTGTGGCACCGTATAACAGGTTCGCCGCTCCAGGGACCTACACCGTAACCCTCACTGTCACCGACGATGATGGAGCGTCCGATACGAAGACCCATACCGTGCAGGTCGGCCCGACAAACCAACCACCGGTCGCCTCCTTCAATTACTCACCACCCTCTCCTGAGGTGCTTGAGTGGGTCCGCTTTGACGGTTCTTCTTCTCACGACCCTGACGGAAGCATCACCTCCTACAGTTGGAACTTCGGGGATGGGAACACCGGCTCGATTGTGGCACCGTATAACAGGTTCACCGCTCCAGGGACCTACACAGTAACCCTCACCGTCACCGACGATGATGGAGCGTCCGACACGAAGACCCATACCGTGCAAATCGGCCCGACAAACCAACCACCGGTCGCTGCGTTCAACTTCTCCCCAACCAACCCGCTGGTCGGAGGTTGGGTCCAGTTTAATGGCTCTGCTTCCTCCGATCCTGACGGAACTATCACGAGCTACGCCTGGAACTTCGGGGACGGGAACACCGGCTCGATTGTGGCACCGTATAACAGGTTCGCCGCTCCAGGGACCTACACAGTAACCCTCACTGTCACCGACGATGATGGGGCGTCCGATACAGAGACCCATACTGTGCAGGTCGGCCCGACAAACCAACCACCGGTCGCCTCTTTCACCATCTCACCACCCTCTCCTGGAGTGTTAGAGTGGGTCCGCTTTGACGGTTCTTCTTCTTACGACCCTGATGGAAGCATCAGCTCCTACAGTTGGAACTTCGGGGACGGGAACACCGGCTCGATTGTGGCACCGTATAACAGGTTCGCCGCTCCAGGGACCTACACCGTAACCCTCACCGTCACCGACGATGATGGCGCGTCCGATACAGAGGCCCACACCGTGCAGGTCGGCCCGACAAACCAACCACCGGTCGCCTCCTTTAACTACTCGCCACTCTCTCCAGGCCTCGGAGAGCAAATAACGCTAAATGCCACCATGTCCTACGACCCAGATGGGAACATCGTATCCTACCTGTGGGATCGTGACGGTGATGGCATCAACGACGCAAGTAGCACGCTTGTCACTGTTAGCTACTACGACGTGGGGGTGCACGTGGTTCGTCTCACCGTAGTCGACAACGGTGGCCTTTCCTCGACAATAACCCAAGGGATCATCATCGCCGTAGGCGGCATTCCCGGTGGGCCGCCGATGGGGACAACCCCAGGGATCTTCGTATGGGGAACTACCACATGGCACATCACGGTGAACGCTGGTGCGGGCTGGGTGAATCCACACAGCTACCGACTAGAACTGCGTACCGACGGCTCCTTTAAAGGAGTGAACCAATCGACGAGTGGTGGGGTTGTACCACTCGGGGTAATTCCCGCACCGACAGACAGCGGCAAGACACTGGTGTTTGATGGGAGTCTCCAGGCGGGGAGTGTGGACTACATGTTCACAGTTCCCGACTCTAAGAGTGTGTGGATGAGCCTCAAACTGGACATCAATGGTGATGGGACGCTCGACGAATCGGAGAGTTTCGTGTACTTGCGGACGATGATGGTTCATCCGCCGGCGGCTCCACTTGTGGTGGGACTGCCGAGCGGGAGCAGTGGGCCGCTTGTACCGAGCATGAACTTCAGGATCGGGCAGGCCTCCAAGTACAATGAGCCTTGCTTCCTTGGCCCAAGTTGCAGGCTCATCTGGTGGATGACCGATATCACCACCCTGGAAGGCCACTGAAGAACTCGCTATAGGCACAGCTAAAGAAAGGGGTCGCGAATGTCGCGACCCCTTTTTCCTCTTACGTGAAGTTGTCCCTCAAGTTCCTCTCGGTGTAAGATAGCCGCGTGATGACAGGTCATTTTCTGGCGATCAATTGGGAGCTCAAACACCCTGAGGTCAGGGAAGAAGGATTCTTCGAAGGGCCGTCCTTTGCCTCGTTCGACGCTCTTTTAATCGATCCGAACCCGGTCAGTGACCTCTGGGTGTACGACGTGCCCCCAGAGAAGGATGGGGTACGTCGCACTTACACCGACAGTGATCGCGGGTTCGGCCATACGCTCTCGCGCTTGATGACGAAGCGCCGCACTGAAGCGGCCGATCTCTTACACAAAGCAAGTGGCATCATCGTCTGTCGCTTGCGTCCGCGCGGAGAGCCACTGGAAGTAATGGCGCAAGGTGCGCCCGGCGAGCGGATCGACCGCTACAGTTGGCTCCCCACTGTTTCACTCGTTGACCGCCACCATCAGCTCACCTTTCCGGCGAACAGCCGCTTCCTCCCACGATGTGGAAAGGATGTAGTCTTTGCGGGAACAGGAGATCCGTTTGAAGACTATTTGCACGAGTTTAAGGGGAGAATCCTCTATCGAGCCATCTATCAGGATCTCCTCTCTACCCCGATCTCTCATTTCGCTACGGTCCTCGCCTGCAATAAAGTTGGAGATGTTATCGCGCTTCAAATTCCGTTCGATGAGGGGAGGCTTGTCCTCCTTCCTCCACTTGAGGGGGTCTCCCCAGCACGGGAAGCAGCCGCCTTGCTGAAAGCAGTCTCAACCGCGGTCCTTCATCCCGCCTTCGCTCCAAAGCCGGACTGGCTTCCTGCCTATCCCCTTCCTGGGGAGGATGCTCTGCGCGACGAACTTTCGAGCCTTACCAGTCGCCGGGAGAAGCTCAACCTTAAAGTAGAGGAAGTTGCCTCCCGACTGGAGGAAACGACGAAGTACAACAGGATCCTGTACTCCAAGGGCCGTTTTACTTTCCTTTCTGCTGTAGCAGACTCCTTCCGCACTCTTGGATTCACGGTTGAGAAGTCGAACTACGACTTGCTTCTGCGCTCCGATGAGGGGGATGCCATCGGTATTGCCTCGGCCTCGGAGGAGGCAATGATCGGTCTTGGCCCCTACCGACGTCTTCTCGACTGGGTCGACCGTGCCCGTACCGAAGGGGAGGGTCCCAACAAGGGAATCTTGGTGATAAGTGGCTCGCGCGAACTCGATCCGAAACGGCGGCCGACTCAATTTACCCCCGATGTACTGCGGGGCTGCAAGTCACAAGGGTTCTGTCTCCTGACAACCTACGAGCTGTATAAACTAGTACGGCAGGCACTCGGGGAGAAGGATGAGAAGGCGCTGGCAACTTTTAGGCGCAAGCTCCTTGAGTGCGACGGTGAGTTCCGCGGAAGCGGTTGAAGGTGGTGCTTCCCGTCGTTCTCTGCCTTTTCCTCGTTCCGGTGGCAGCTATTGTTGCCCACCTCTTCGCCGCGGGAATGCGGCGAGCCTCACTTGGCCAACGGATCCGAAAATACGGACCCCACCTTCACGAGAGTAAAAGCGGAACCCCGACCATGGGTGGTGCAGTCATCCTCCTTCTGTGGGGGCTCTGCTTGCCTGTTTTACATCATTTTCAACTCCTTTCCCACGAAGGGTTGTTCATCTTTCTCGGTGGCCTCTTGTGCGGAGGGATCGGGTTACTCGACGACCTCCTTTCCCTGCAACACAAGCGCTCGTTGGGCCTCTCCCCCCCTCAGAAGATCATCCTTGTTACTGGTCTTTCAACCATTCTCTTCTTCTTGTTTCCGCATGCAGTACGCACCCCGCTTTACGTCCCCTTCTCAGCGCTAATTCTGTCTCCCTCTGCGATCCTCACTTTCCTCCTGGTCTTAAGTGTCTTCCTGGCAACCACGAACAGCATGAACCTGACTGATGGTCTCGACGGGCTGGCAACCGGGGTAACGATCCTCGTACTTCTCGGGTATCTTTTCCTCTTCCCCGAGCAAGAGTTCCAAAACGTTATCCTTCCTCTCGGTGGAATCTTGATCGGTTTCCTGTGGGTGAACGCCTATCCGGCGCATCTCTTCTTGGGAGACGTCGGCTCGTTCGCCTTAGGAGGTGCCATTGCTTCACTCGCTATTGTAAGTGGTACGGCGCTCATTCTCCCTTTACTTGCCGGGCTCCTCGTCCTCGAGTCGGGGTCGGTCATACTGCAGGTCTGCTACTACCGACTAGCCAAAAAAAGGATCTTCAAGATCAGCCCGCTGCATCACCACTTTGAGCGCGCAGAGGGGATCGACTACTCCTATCTTCTTCCAACGGTGGAGTGGCCGGAGCCGAAGATCGTTCTCAGGCTGTGGATCGTGCAGGCGATCTTTGTCGGACTTGGCATTCTTGCTGTTTGCCGCTAAGAGAAAACCTCGGGGATGGATTGAGTAAATGAGCGAGAGACTGAATGTCTAAGTGAAGTATTGAGTAAATTACTCAATCTCCCGATCGCTCAATCTCTCAATGGGGTAAGATGCTCTGCCGGAGGTGGGACTTGAACCCACACGAGGTGTAAGCCTCACAGGATCCTGAATCCTGCGCGTCTGCCAATTCCGCCACTCCGGCACATTAGGACGTTAGAAGTTTAAGTAGCCCTTCGTCACGTGTCAAGAAGCCTTCTATAACGCCAGTCAGCGTTCGCGCCATGCCGAAAACTCGTCTCGGAAGTCCCTGAGAGCCTCTAAATCGATCTCGGCTTGCAGCACCCCTTCCCGAACTCCGAGGGCAGCTACCTTTACCCCCCACGGGTCGACGACCATGCTCCGCCCCAGCAACCCTCTCCCCACGGCGTTACAGGCGATGATATATCCCTGGTTCTCCACCGCTCGCGCCTGGCAGAGAGCCTCCCATGCCTCCATGCGCGCCGAGGGCCAGGCAGCCGGGATAAGGAACACTTCCGCTCCCTGCTCACTCATCCCTCGAAAAAGCTCGGGAAAGCGCAGGTCGTAACAGATCGCAATCCCCAAGCGCCCAATCTTCGTCTTCACCACTTCACTGCCCCCGCCTGGGGTGAGGAGATCCCGCTCCTGCGAGCGGTAGCTGAGCAAGTGGGCCTTGCGATAGGACCCAATAAGTTTCCCCTCACGATCGAGAAGAGCAGCGGTATTGTATAGTCTCTCCCCCTGCCGTTCTACAATGCTTCCGCCCAACAGGTAAATCCCCAGTCCCCTTGTCACCTTACGCAAGAATGAGACCGTTTCTCCCTCAAGCGTCTCCGCCTTCCTCGAATAAGAAGAAAAATCAGAGTAGCCTACACGCCACAGTTCCGGCAAGAGCACAAGGTCAGCACCCCGCGCCCCATAGAGGAGACGTTCCACTCGAGCAAGGCGCCGGGCGTCCCCCTCCTCCACAAGCGCCGGTTGAATGACCGCTACGCCGATTTTCTCTCCCTGTCCATATTCCTTCATGTCAAATTCTCATTCTAACCTGCGTTACGGCGAACGTGCAACCGAGATCCCCGAGGGGACTTGGTTTTCAATGTGATATCTGTTACAATGCGGGACGTTTGACCCCCGTGTCGGGGTGATGAGGGGGTGGAGAAAAGGTGATAGGCGAACGAGCAGCCTTATGGTAGAGGGGGTAGGTATGGTCGATCTCAAGGATTTTCGCATCTTTTCCGATCTTAAGGGGAAGGATTTAGATAAGCTCCGGGAAAGCGTACGTAAGATCAAGTATGGCCGGGGAGAGATCATCTTTCAGGAGGGGGCACCAGCATTCGGTTTCTATCTTGTATTGGAGGGAATGGTCAAGCTTGTCAAGCGTAGCATGCGCGCAAAGAGCCAGATCCTAAAGATCGCTGGCCCAGGCGAGATCCTTGGGGAAACGACTCTGTTCGATAAAGGGAGTCATAACGCTTACGCCAAGACACTCGAACCAGTTGTGGTCGGATTCATCGAGCGCGGAGATTTCTTCTACTTCCTCGAGCGTCACCCAAAGACTATCTTCCGACTGTACGAGAAACTCTCTGGGGAGCTCAAGGCGTTCCAGAACAAGCTGGCCGAGCGATCCTACTCATCGAGTAAGGAGCGCCTAGCCCGACTGATCCTCCATCTGGGGAAAAGCGGAGTAGAACTCTCCCGGGCCGAGTTGGCGGAGATGGCTGGCGTATCTTCCAAGACGGCAATTCGGACTTTGAGTGAACTCGAAAGCAGGTCAATCATCGCAATTGAAAGCCGCAAGATCAAGATTCTACGCGAGGATTACCTGCAAAAGATCATGGAGCCCTTCTCCGTAGATCTCACGACCAACTTGATTATCTGAAGCTCACAAGAAGAACGTCTCCCAAGCAGGTGACCGGTGTCCTTTCGAGTTTGACCTATGTCTTTTATAGTTCTGATGGGCATTTTTAGCAATTTGGAGGGCAGAAGCGTCGTTCAAGGACGGTTCATTATTGGTGAGCGGATTGAACGCGGTAGAGAGAGCGATTATCGTCATTATCGCATATGGTATCGCGATCCTTGCAGTTGCACTCCTCAGTACCGCAGGCTATCCCCCTATCGGGCTTACCTTCGCTTCTCTTGCCGTAGCTTTGATTCTCGGTGCTTACTGGCTACAACTTAGGGGAGGCCTTCTTCTCGGGTTAACCACAGCGTTTATCGGGATTCTGTTACTGGTATCCTTCGGGATGAAGCAACCATCCCTCTTACTGGCCCTTGTGACAATGGACCTCGCTTTGGGAGGAGGGATCGGTCTGATAAACCGGAAAAGAGAACTTCGCCGGGAAAAATGGCGGCGGGCGAAGAGCCTTCAGGATCACTACGACGAGGAAATCTTCGAGAACTCTCTCAATGTTATCCACTTCATCGACAAAGACGGGACGATCCTGAAACGGAACGAGACCTCTCGGAGCACGATTGGCTACCCGACCAAGCGATCTTTACAACTTTCAGAGTACGTCCATCCAGAAGATGTTGACCAAATGAAGGTCGAGCTTTTGCGCCTGTTCGATCGGGGAGAAGTACGAGACGTAAAGTTTAGGTTCATCTCGCAGAAGCGCACGGTAATCCCGGTTGAAATCAAGGCAACGCGAGCGACGGAACGGGTAGCGGTGATGGAAGCGTGCAACCTCTGCCAGCAGGTGGAACTGGAGCGTCGCCTGATGGAGACGGAGGCACGCTACCGCTACCTGATCGAGGACGCGATCGACACCCTTGACTCGGGGATCATTATTACCGACAGCAAACGGCAGGTAGTGTGGGCAAACGAAACGCTCGCTCGCTTCTTCGGAATTGACCGTGAGCGCCTGATCGGGATTGACGCTCTGCGTGCCTTTGGTCGCTACGTCGGCGCCTTTGAGAAAGCGGAGGACTTCGGCCAAGTGGTAGAGGAGGCAATCGGGAACGGAAACAGAATCGACTCCTATACTTGCCGTGTCCGTCCCAGCCTGGGACGAGAGGAGCGGGTCCTCGAGTATCGATCGATTCCGATCGAGACGGAAAGGTATAAGGGAGGCCGTATCGACCACTACATCGACATTACAAAGATAAAGCGGTTGGAGGAAGGCTTGCGCGAGAAGACAAAACACCTGGAGCGAAGCAACGAGAAGCTGGAGGAGTTCTCACGCGTCGTCTCGCACGACCTGAAAGAACCCTTGCGTACAGTGGAAGCGTTCAGTGGCTTCCTGCTAGAGGACTATGCGGACCGGCTCGACGAAGAAGGGGCGGATCACCTGCACACATTGAAGAACGCCTCGGCTCGGATGCGGCAATTAATCGACGACCTTCGCGATCTTTCCAGCATCCACATGGATACCACATCGTTTGAGCGAGTCACCGTGAAGCGCGTCCTGGATGAGATCAAAGAGGATCTTGGTGTTCGCCTGCGCGGGGTCAATCTGCAGGTGGAAGACGGTCTGCCAGCAGTGATGGGAAGCAAGACGCGTATTAGTCAACTATTCCGCAACCTAATTGTCAATGCAGTAAAGTTCAACGACAAGGCGCTCCCGACGGTACGCGTCGGCTGGTCAAAGGAGTCAAATAACAGAGGAACGGTTGCGCTTTTCGTCCAGGACAACGGAATTGGAATAGAATCTCGATATCACGAGAAGATTTTCGGACTATTTGAGAAACTGAACCCTAGAGAGCACTATGAAGGTACCGGAGCGGGCCTTGCGATCTGCAAGCGGATCGTGGAGGAACACGGGGGGGAGATCTGGGTGGAATCGGAGGTTGGGAAAGGAACTACGTTCTACTTTACCATCCCCAAAGCGGCAGCCAAGAAAGAGGTGAACATCCATGCTTAACCCAGAGAAGATCAAAGTCCTTGTCGTCGAGGACAACCCCAACGACGTCACGATCATCAAGCGGGCCATGAGGAAGAGCGAGGTCAAGTGCGAGCTGTCCTTCGCCCGTGACGGAGAAGAGGCTCTTAACTTCCTTTACCGCCAGGGCGAGTTCGAAGACGCGCCACGGCCCGATCTGATCCTACTCGACTTGAGACTCCCTAAGATCGATGGACTCGAAGTTCTGGCCAAGATCAAGGACGACAATCGCCTGCGGCGAATTCCGGTGATCGTTCTCACCATCTCCACATCCCAGGAGGATATGGTGAAGGCCTATGATAGCGGCGCAGCGAGTTATATGACCAAACCGGTCGACTCAAAGGACTTTGAACGCTTGATTCAAACCGTGCAGGACTATTGGCGGGTCGCCAGGACACCCCCCGAGTAAGAAGGACATACGACACTCTCTTACTGGACTGGTGAGTTCACCATTCGTCGCGAATAACCACTGCTTCCTTGACCCCTGCCCTCGTGTAGCCTGCTTCCTACACGTAACCTATCGATAGCTTTAAGACAAGGAGCAAGAGATGCACGTTTGCTGCGAGGAGCCTAGGACTCAAGGGGAAAAGGCCCTTATCGTTACCTCCTTACCTATACCCTTTGCCCCTTCCTCGCACAGCCGTATGACATCTCCAGCCAACGGTTGTTCAAAAGAAAAGCTGTTAAGGTAGAGGTGCAAGAGAACAGCCAACGGTTCTCACCCTGGGAAGGCGGGTAAAAGGCAGCAGGCCCGCCTTCCCTAACCCCAATACTTTCGCTTATTGAGGCACCTCTCCTTCTATCAGAAAAGCGTAGATCGTACGCGCGAGGGTTACCACTTCCTCCTGCTCTTGCGGTGTAAGTTTCCGGCCACTAAAAGAAACGAGGGATCGAATACCCTGCAAGACCTCTTCGGGGAGATCCTCTGGTGGAGGTGGAGTCTCCTCTGACCCTAAAAGGATCCGACCAACGCTCAACTCAATTTGCTCGATTTCCTCCTGGTTGATAAGGGTACGGATAACAAAGGCTGCGTTGAACATCCACTGATCTCGCGCCTCTGTCAGGTTCTCCAGGGTAAGAGTCAAGAGCTCGTCAAGGAGGGTCCTCAACTCCTTGATCTCTGCAAACAGACCTCTTTCCGATGCTTGCGAAAAGAGGGTGAGGTCATTCTCTTCCATCGCGGCGATCGCCGCGATCTGTTCCTGGTAAGTCTCGCAAAAAGAAGCGACGTTCCCCTGCAGGTCGGCAAGATGGGCGAGCACTTCTACGCGCTGTGAGTCGCTCTGAATAATTAATCCATTATGCAGCTTCCCAAGGTGCTGGGATAACTCCTTGCACGCCTCGCCCAGGCCGAAAGGGACGATCACCTCAGAACCGGTAAACAAGTAATTGGCATATGAGTCATGCAAGGCATACAGGGGCGCAAAGGCGGTGTAGATGTCGGCAAAGACGGAACCAATGCAGGCACAAGATCCGGCCGCAGGAAACGAGAACACAAGTATAACAATAAAGGCCAGCAACAACAGGCGATGAAGCATAAACCTCATTGTAGAACTGAAAGCACCGGTGAACAAAGTAGTCCGTTTAAAAACTTGGTATCGCCTTCCTATATGTGTAGAATGAAGCAAAAGAGGGCTGCTGGATTATCCAGCATTGGGCTAGAGAAAAGGAGGTACCAATGAAGAGGATTTTGACCCTGTTGGCGGTAGTATTGTTGGGGATCTCCCTGGTCGGAATGATCGGCCTGGGGAACGGAAAGGTCGCTGTTGTGCTGGACGTCGGCGGACGAGGTGACCTCTCGTTCAACGACATGGGGTTCAAGGGAACTGACCAAGCGGCGGTGGACTACGGCTTGGAGATGGTCGAGGTTCAGAGTGCCACAGCCGCGGACTATCTGCCCAATGTGCGGAATCTCGCGCGCTCCGGAGAGTATGACCTAATTCTGGCGGTCGGGTTCTTGCTCACGGATGCTGTATCCACGGTGGCCGATGAGTTCCCGGGCCAGAAGTTTGCGATAATCGACGGCTTCATCCCTGACAAGGCGAACGTGATGAGCATCCTGTTCCGCGAGAACGAGGCGTCGGCCCTCGTCGGCGCGCTCGCCGGGATGGTCGCAACGCACTTTGGATACCGCTATGTCGGCTGTGTATTGGGGATCGAGATACCGGTGCTCTATCACTTCGAGGCCGGTTACCGGTTCGGCATCGACTGGGGTGTGAAGAAGTACAACGAACTGGGTCTGGCCATAGGCGCCGACGTTGGCCTGCTCTATAGCTACACCGGGACCTTCTCCGACATCGCTCTGGGGAAGGCCGCCACGGAGGCGCAGCTCGCTCAGGGCGCAGCAGCGGTGTACAACGTCGCCGGACCCTTGGGGATCGGTGACCTAGAGGCGATCACGGAATATCATACGGCCAAGGGAACGACGTTCGGCCCTCCGTACTACATCGGGGTGGACGCCAACCAAGACTACCTTGGGAATGGCCTCCACGGGATCGCAAGTGGGATGAAGCGAGTCGACCATGGTTGCTACAACGCTGTGAAGTCGGTCGTCGAGGGGACGTTCCATGGCGGGATTGTCAGCCTCGGCCTCGCCGTCGCCGAGGGCGGCGTGTCCATCAGCAAGCTACAAGACCTGGTTGACTTCTTCGCGTTCGGCGTTGCGGCCGGAGCCGTTGACGAGGTAGACTTCTACACAACACTCGCTAACTGGTCGGCTAACCGCGCGAACATTCCCCCCGAGATCTGGGAGGCGGTCGACGAACTCGAAGCGGGTATTCTTGACGGAAGCATCGTCGTACCCACCGCCGACTCTGTCCAAGAGATGCAGGCGGTGCGTGCCCAGTATCCGCTGCCGTAATTTGGTGTAGCGGTTCTAAATGAGGCGGGAGAGGGGAGTCCTTCTCCCGCTTCTTTATGACTCTTGGGAGCATGGATGAGCACTGGAATTCCTAACAATAGGCTCAGATTGTTAGAAAGGGCGAAACGCGCCTTGCCCGCGCTCACCCCCGCACTTGAGTCCTTATTAGCCGGCATCGTTGGGTTGCTCGTGGGAGCACTCATAATGTGGATTGGGGGGTATGATCCGTGGAAGGCCTATGTCGCTCTGTTTCGAGGTGCTTACCGAGATATGTACGGTTTTGCCAGCTCCCTGGCACGGGGAACCCCGCTGATCTTAACGGCGCTGACCTTTTCGATCTGCATGCGCGCGGGGATGTTCAACATCGGCGCGGAGGGGCAGGTGTATGGGGGAGCACTCGCCGCAGTGACCGTGGGATACTTCGCCCTACCGAGCGGACTACACATCATCATGGGACTGATCTTCGCCATGCTCGCTGGAGCGGCCTGGAGCCTCGTTCCAGCACTTCTAAAGCTGACACGTGGAGTGCATGAGGTTATCTCGACCATAATGTTCAATTGGATCGCGCGCTTTTTCGCGTTCTATCTTGTCGCGAATGTCCTGGTTGACCCAATCCGCGCGGAGAAGACGATCAGTGTCCCTGCAAGCGCGCGGCTTCCCATCCTCGTTCACGGAACCGATCTCTCCTACGGCCTGTTTGTCTCCGTGTTCTTCGCTCTAGTCATCTACTTCCTCTTGTGGCACACCACCGCTGGCTACGAACTGCGTGCGGCTGGACTGAACCCGACTGCTGCCCACTACGGAGGAATCAACAGCAAGCGAACCGTGCTCTTAAGTTTCATCCTCGGTGGGTTGGGAGCGGGGCTCGCCGGGGCAACCATCGTCATGGGGCTCCCCCCAACCTACGCGGTCTACAGCGGGCTCCCTCAGCTTGCCAATGTTGGATTCGACGGGATGGCGGTAGCCATGGTCGGGCGGAACCACCCGATAGGGATCCTCATCGCCGCGCTTTTCTTCGGCGGTATGAACGCCGGCGGACGGATGATGCAGATCATCGCCGGCGTGCCACTAGAGATGGTCCGAGTGGTCGAGGGGATTATCGTCGTTGCACTGGCAATCCCTGAGCTTGTGCGCCTGTTCCGTTTCTTCCGGAACCGCTGGCGCAGCCTATGGAGGAGGGAACCGGCATGAGTTGGAGCTATCTCTGGAGCATCCTTTTCATCTCACTACACGCCATGGTCCCGATCACCTTGACCGCGGTGGGCGAGATCTTCGGGGAGACGGCTGGACTTTTCAACATCGGTTTAGAGGGGATCCTGCTTGTAAGCGCATTCACTGGCGCGTTGGCGGCGGAGAGTGGCGGAGCAGTGATCGGATTGCTTACAGGAATGGGAACAGGCGCCATCATCGGGTTCATCTTCTCCGTGATTAACACGTACTGGAAGGGAAACCAGATGATCACCGGAATCGGGATCAATCTCTTTGCACTGGGGTTCGTTGCATTTGGCCTGATCGTACTGGGAGCGCCAGGCTTCCATGCCGTTCCCGCGGAGAGCCGCCTGGTACCCATCCGCACCCCAGTTGGGAGTATCAGCCCGATCATTCTTGTGGCATTGGCCTTACCCTTTGCGGCCCATTGGTTCCTCAAGCGGACACGCTTCGGCCTGATCCTGAAGGCGACCGGAGAGAGCCCCGAAGCAGCGGACGTCGCCGGGATCCGCGTCAATCTGGTGCGCCTCCTTGCCACGACGTTTGGTGGCGTCCTTGCAGGTTTAGCCGGAGCATACATCAGCGTCGCGTGGATCGGCTCTGTTACCAAGGAGATTTCCGCCGGCAGGGGATTTATTTCCCTAGCCACCGTGGTTTTCAGTGGGCTAAACCCGGTGTTGGCGCTTCTCGGTGGGTTCATCTTCGGCTTCTTCGAGAGCCTCGCGACATGGATCCGAAACCTGCCGGGAAGTAAGGCAGTCCCCTGGCAATTCATAGCCATGACTCCCTACATTGTCACCCTGCTTGTAGTCGCCGGGGTAATCGGACGGGTTCGCTTTCCCAAAGCCCTGGGAAAACCGTACATTCGAGAGTAAGGGCTAGCTCCCCACACCGGCCATAAGTGAGCCGATCTCTGCCCGGTTCGCTCCCTTTCCCTCAACAATCGCTACCATCTCTCCTTCGAACATAACTCCTATGCGATCCGATAGGGACATCACCTCATCTAAGTCTTCAGAGACAAGGAGGATCGCTGAGCCCTCTTCTCGCAGACTCATGAAAAGATTCCACGTCTGGTTAATAGCCTTAGTATCGAGTCCCTCCGTGGGATGAACCGCTATGAGCACCCTTGGCCTTCTCCAGGTCTCCCGCGCAAGGATGAGGCGTTGAATGTTCCCCCCTGATAGGATTCTCGTCTCCGTTCTCCACAGGTCAGGCACAATGGCCTTAAAGTTCGAGATCAGTTCTTTTGAGTGTTCCGTAATCCGCGCCCTCCTCAAGATACCACTACTGGAAAACGGAGATGTCCTATAATCCTTCAGCATGACGTTCTCAGCAACGGTCATCCCTTCGATAACCCCGGCCTCTCGACGCTTTTCCGGAATGTGTGAAACCCCAGCCTCGATAAACTCGCGCGGCGAGCAGTTGGTCATATCCTTGCCGAACAGGGTGACCCGTCCCTGTGTGGCACGCCGCAACCCAGTAACGACCTCCACCAACTCGGATTGACCGTTCCCTGCAACGCCGGCGATCCCGAAGATCTCTCCTTCGTGTAGGTTAAAGGAGACGCCACGCAAAGCGAGCCTATGTTCGGCGCCAAGAGCGTGTACACCCTGAATCTCCATCACTACTTTGTCGGATCTATTCGTCTCCCGTTCAAGATGGATAGGAGTATGCTTGCCGAAGACCCACTCTGTCAGTTCGGCCTCGCTCGTCTTTGAAGCCATTGTTGTCCCCATCATCTTGCCCAACTTGAGAACGGTCACACGGTCGGAGACCTTCATCACTTCCTTCATCTTGTGAGTGATAAACACGATCCCATACTCTGCCCTAGTCATACCCCGAAGGACGGCAAATAGGCTGTCCGCCTCTTCCGGCGTCAGTAGGGAGGTCGGCTCATCCAGGATGAGAACCTCAGGATCGTGATAAAGGACCTTCATGATCTCTACCCTCTGCTGCTCCCCGGCAGAGAGGTCTTCGATTCTCGCCCTGGGATCGACCTTAAGGCCAAATCGTTCTGAAAGCTTCCTCAACTTCTCCTCAATTCGGGATAAAGGTACGGTGAACCCGCCATCAGATAGACCAAGCGCAACGTTCTGCGCTACTGTGAACGGCCTAACTAGCATCAGCTCTTGATGAACCATACCTATCCCGTAGGCGAGGCCATCTCGCGGTGACTTGAAGAAGACCTCCTTACCTTTCACATAGATATGCCCGCTTGAAGGAAGGTAAAATCCGGAGAGGATATTGGCTATCACTGTTTTTCCAGCCCCATTCTCCCCCAGGAGGGTGTGAACCTCACCTGCCCTGACATCAAAATCTATGTGATCCAGTATGAGGTGTTCCCAAACCCCGGGGAAACCCTTCGAGACCCCTCTTGCTTCTAGGAGGATCCTCCCTTTAGAAGAGCGCTGTTTAGCCTCGTCTTTTAACCGCGTTTTTTCTCCTCCAATCTTTCCTGGCACAGTTCACCGCCCCTTGGTTAAAATTTCGCTTTTTTTACAAGGCTCCTTACGTCTTATAAGTATAGCGCAAATAGAAGTCAACTCTCCCGCGAGGTATGTACGGTTGACTTATCCACGAGCAGAGCCTATGATAGTGTTATCAATATCACATCGGGGGTGGCATATCAAACAGAAAGTGAAGGTGACACCCTCGGAGGGCACCGTAAACTTCTAGGAGGTGGCAGTATGCGTAGGATAGTGGTTTTGGCACTAGTGGCTGTTCTGGCACTAGGTGTGTTTGGGTTTGCCCAAGTGGGATCAAGTCCAGATAACCCAATCTACATGCTCCTTGTTCCCTCGACCGAGGGGGCAACCGTCGAGGCAGTTGGAAAGGCGATCGCCGAGGATATCCACAACAAGACCGGCCTGTACATCGTGGCAAGCCTTCAAGCCGACTACACGGCGATGATCGAGGCGTTCGCAGCCTCAGAGGGCGACACGTGCGGCTTCCCGACGACCGACCAGTATATCCGGATCTACGAACGAACGGGCGGGAACGTCTCCCCGCGGCTTGCATCTATGCGCTATGGGAATGATTACTACTTTGCTAGCGTCTATGCCCGCCGCGACTCCGGGATCGAAACGCTCGAGGATATGAACGGCAAGACCTGGATCTACAACGAGACAGGCTCTACATCCGGCTACGTCCTTCCACACGACGTATTTAAAGCCAATGGAATCACCGTCGGTGGCATTGTGGAGAGTGGGGGACACACAAACTCCATGGTGGCGTTGATCGAAGGACAGGGCGACTTCTGCACCGGGTACGGCTCACCGCCGCTCCCGCCGGCGGAAGGATTCTGGGCTGGCTGGCAGTGGCGGTACGGCATGGACCCTGAGCTGTGGATCTGGGGTAAGGCAAACAACGCCCTGTATTCCGACAAGAAAGACCGTGGGATGTGCGTTGACCTGCGTCGTGCCGTGCGCAAGATCTACGACCTTGAGACCGTGCTGACGGATATCGGCGTCGTCATGACCATGGGCCCGGTCCCGAACGACTGCCTCTGCTTCGGTCCGGACTTCCCGAAGGATATCGCCGACACGATCGTCGCCGCGATTCAGGATCAGTTCAAGGATGAAGCGATGAAGGCCCTGTGGAATGACCCGAACTTCTACGAGTGGACCGCGGTCTCTGAAATCACCGATTCCTACTACGACTCCTACCGCGATCTTCTTGGGATCGAGAAGTAGGAGCCTGCGATAACGCGAGAACCGAGCCAAGATAGCGGGAGGGGAAAATCCCCTCCCGCTTCTTTAATAATACCTGAATCCGTGAAGGGTGGGAAGAGTCACCCGTTTAGGGCTCATTTCACGCATCTTGCTTTCGATATGCCAGCGATTTTCTGGCATTCCTCCTCC
>Ga0209121_10000713_pt1 | contig 35219 bp, 27 predicted proteins | sample Cruoilmetagenom3_FD_187292 | JGI IMG/M metagenome (GOLD analysis project Ga0209121, IMG submission 187292) | Oil polluted marine microbial communities from Coal Oil Point, Santa Barbara, California, USA - Sample 3 (SPAdes) (version 2) | ecosystem: Environmental > Aquatic > Marine > Oil seeps ... | reverse complement strand
TACGTCTTTCTGATCATCCTGATTGGGTTGAGATTAGTAAGAATGGCCACTGGAATCGCACAGGATTTTGGGAATCAGAAGACAGCAAGAATTTTTATTGTATTTGCCCGAATGTTAAAGAATGCCGCAAGACCCTCTTAGAATATGTAGAATATTTGATGGATATAGGAGCGGGTGGGATATTTTTAGACAATGTTCATGCTAACCAAAAATGCTGGGGTCCAGAATTTGATAAACATAGACATATTTATCCGACCCAGCTCAGAGCATTTACTGAACTGTTGAAAGAAACTCAGTTACTCATTCGTAAGAAAGACCCAGAAGGAGCTTTACTGATAAATTCTGCTAACCCTGTTTCTTTACCAAGGGAATATTGGCGGTACATAGATTGCGAAATGTCGGAAAGTTATATTTGTACCTGGGTTTCTAAAAAGCACCGCGGTAATTGGGAAAAAGACTGGAATGGAATGGATAAGAAACTCAAGCATTGGATTGATTATGGTAAACAGATCTGTTGTCTTAGTTACGTGGGACACACTGATAATCCTTTAAAAGATGATGTTTACTTTTGTTATGCTTCGGCTCGATTGATGAATTTTATCTGGCAGGGAGGAAATGATAAGTTATATAAGGACCCAGAATGTAGTATTCTTTACCAAATTGAAATTGGTCAACCTATCACATTAGAATATGTTACTTCAGATAAAGCTCATTACCGGTTGTTTCACAACGGTATAGTTGTAGTCAACCCAACAAAAAAACAAAGTCTATTGGAGGTACAACATAGATTTAGCACAAGTCAATTATACGACCTTTATGAAAAATCAGAAATTAAAGTTAAATGGCAAGGTAGTAAAGGGTCTGTTAAATTATTACTCCCTCCAGAATCAGGACGTGTATATTTATTTGAACCAGTAGCGAATATTCTTTCTCCTCAGAATAGCTATAAACCATACAGGCTAGAGATTGAGACACATCCCCTATTGGGAAAATGTCGGTTTGAGGTAGATAATATCTTACTATGGACACATTCTGGTCGGTGGACCACGGAGTATATAAAAGGACCTTCCTATGGTAAATGCAAAATTGATTTTGATAATCCGGGTATTCATCAGATAAAGTTAATAGATATAGAAAAAAGAGCGTTGTTAGTAGCGGAAAGCTATTCTGCCGCTTATAAAATAGATGAAGCAATGGAAGAAAAAGCCTTAAATGAAGATATACCAAAGCGACTTGGTAAGTTAATGGACCCTGCCAGTCCTGGGAAATTATTTGAAGGAAAGGGTTATAAGTTTATAGGATGGAGTGGTGCCGTTTGTGATAAGTCTCCTGTTATTGAATTAAAGATAGATAAACCAACGCAATTAATAGCTAACTTTTGTTTAAAAAAAGAGTAAATAATATTTTTATTAAGACCTATAACAGTTTTTTGGAGTGATGTTGTGAGATCTTTTTAAAATAAAATGGAACTAATAAAAGTTAGATTTTTCTTTTGAATAAAAAAGATAGAAATAAAAGGCTAAAAGAGAGGTGAATGAAGGTAGGTAGGCCAATCTATCTTGGAAAAAGGAAAGCTTTCCAAAAAAGAGAAGTGTTGAAAAATTAATTTCTCTTTTAGGAGCTTTCTACAAAAAATGAATCAAGTCTATAAGGAGAATAAAATGAGAAAAGTAAGTATGTGGTTATTAGTAATTTGTTTAGGAATTAGTATCATGGGAATATCTGGATTAGCTAATGCGCAGAAAGAAAAAGAAAGAGTTGAACGAGACATAGTGGTTAGAACTCAAGATGTCTTGCGAAACATATTTTTTCAGGAGACGTCGCTCGGCATAGAAACATTGACTATTAATGAGATTTTCGAAGCGCACCACAAAGCAAAGAGAGCTACATCTCCAATACACGCGGTAATACTGCTTCAGAGAATGGTTTTCGAAGCTACTCATCCAAGGATCGAACTTCGCTCAACTCACTTTAAACCTATCGGCAGCGAGCAGGAAAAAGAAACAAAGTTGTTTACGGCTATAGCGGAAGGTACAGCGCCTTCATTTTTAGAAGTTAGTTCTAAAAATCTCTTACACTATGCAAACGAGGGGATTATAGCTGATATAACTGATTATGTAAAAAAGTGGGAGGCTTATGAGTATTTACCAAAATCTTGGTGGGATTTTGGCAGAATTAAAGGCAGAGTATACGCTTTTCCAACTCGACGTATGGCTACTAAGGGAGTAACTTACCGAAAAGATTACTTTAAAGAAGTAGGAATCTTTAATGAGAAAGGATTACCAGCACCGCCAGATAACTGGACAGTGGAAGATTTCACTCGTATTGCTCAAAAACTTACTGATACCAAGAAGAACCGTTGGGGCTGGGTAGTTTGGGGAGATTTCAGTCCACAAGATTTTTTCTCGGTATTTGGTAATTTTTTTGTGAAACCTGATAAGAGCGGTAAGTATACCTGGAGAGCTGCTTTTGATTTGCCCGCGAAAAGATGGTTTGAATGGATAAAAGATATGAAATGGAATAAAAAATGTATAATTGCTGGACCAGACATAGACTGGGATTTTTATATCTTTAAAAGTTACTTTGCCGGCAGAGTAGGGATGGGGTGCAGATCTTCAATTCACATGCCAGTTTATCTCTATGCTGAGGATGTTTGGACCTACTTTGGGCCAGATGTTGACCCTAGAAAAGACCTTGGAATTGCTCCTCCTCCTGCTGGACCAGAAGGATTAAGAGTAAAGACCCCTGTAGAGCCAGGTATGATTGGAATAAATGGAGTCCAAAGTAAAGAACAAATAGAGGCAAGTCTAGAATTTGCCCGTTGGCTTTTAGAAGAACCTTTTTCCTACCAGCTATTGGGAATAACCAAAGTACAACTAGACAAAGAGGAATATTATGAACATGGTGTGGCGACGATAATATATCAATCGCAACCAGAGGCATATCATTATCCTGATGTAGAGGGTCTCGAAACTTGGGCGGAAAAATTTCCAAAAGATTTCACTGATACTTTTAAAAAGTGTTTCGCTACTCCAACATGGCCCCTGAATTACTCTTATGGTTGTCCAGTACCTCAAGATGCTATAAATAATCGTCTACGTCCTGTTTATGAAGCAGTGGTGACTAATCCAAATTGTGATATAGAAAAAGAATTAGCCAGGGCAGAAACTCTTGTTAACGGAACAGTCTTGAATTACAAGGATGAAGAGGTAACAAAAGAGAATCTTAAAACCTATTATACAGCTTTAGGTGATTTCTATAAAGAAAATTACGCAGAGTATTACGACAAATGGTATAAGAAGCTGTACGAAGAGGTTTTTAAGGTTTGGTAATTGATAAAAGAAGAGCTACTCTCATTTTCAGGAGTAGCTCTTCTCCATTATATGCAGAGAAAGGAGTTTAACCAATTGAAGAAATCCGTTATCTCAGATATAAGACAGCAGAAACATAGGAAGAGAGCAGCCTGGCTATTTTCTTTAATAGCTTTGATATTTGTTACTCTTTTTGGATGGTATCCTCTTATTACTGCTTTCATAGTAGCCTTTCAGGAATTTCATTTAATAAGACCATCTGTTTTCGTGGGCTTAGAACATTTTAGGTTGCTTTTATTTTTTGATTGGATGGTCCCTTTAGTATTTAGAAATACATTGCTATATTCTGGTTTATCAATAGGTCTTACTTTTCTTCTACCTATAATTGTGAGTATATTACTTATGGAGATGAGGAAAAATGTTATTAGAGTAATGATGATATTATGGTTTATACCGATGGCTAGTATGGCGGGTATTATTCTCTGGAAATGGTTTTATTCCCCTGAATATGGTTTATTTAATGGTATACTTTCCAGGTTAGGTTTTCCGATGCTACAATGGTTAAGAGATCCTCGATTAACTATGTTTTGTCTTGTTTTACCTGGCATTATTATGTATGGCCCTGGTTTAATCTATATAGCTACTATACAAAGTATTCCTGACGAGCTATACGAAGCTGCAGAATTAGAAGGAGCAAGATTTTGGCAAAAAATATGGTATATTACTTTGCCCAGACTTCGGCCGATAATTGCTGTGATGTTAATTTTAGGTATTGTTTCACGGATGCAGACTTTTGATTTACCTTTTGTAATGACTGGCGGGGGACCTAATAATGCTGTTATGATGGTAGTAATATATATTTACCAACTTGCTTTTTCTGAGTTTAAATATGGAAGAGGAACTGCCTTATCTATACTATTATTTGCTGTCACAATGGCCTTAATTATACTACAACGAAAATACTTTAAAGAAAATATAGATAGGTAATTTTTGGAGGTAGGAAATGCCTTTAATTAATGAAGTAGGAAAGAAATATTGGAAAGTGAGGATGCTCCTTGTAGTAATTACCGTATTTTTATGGATAGGAGTAGGATTACATTTATTCCCTGTATACTGGGCATTTATGACTTCTATAAAAACTCGTTACGAGACTTATTCATTTCCTCCTACTTGGTGGCCTCACAAGATAACTTTTGCTAGTTATACAATTCTTTTTAAAGCTAGCTCACTTTATAAAATTATGAATTATCCCCTACTTACATACCTAAAGAATACTTTAATAATAGTTGGGGCGATAATGGCTATCCAGATCCCAGTTTGCGCATTAGTTGCCTATGCTCTCTCTAAGTTACATACTCCTAAATGGAATAGAATTTTATTCTTATATCTTGTAGGTCCTATGTTGGTTCCTGGGGTAATTAGTTTAATCCCCCTTTTTCTACTTTTACTTCATTTCCCTTTTCCTACCAAACATATTCCTACTCTTCCTTTCACCAACATCTTCTTTCCTCACATTAAAATTATCAATACTTATTGGGCAGTCATCCTTCCTGGTTGTTATTCCGCTTTTAATGTTCTTCTATTTAAGGGTTTCTTTGATAGAATTCCTGATGAGCTTATAAATGCTGCTCGTTTAGACGGTGCTTCAGAATTAGGAATTTTCCTACGAATAATACTTCCTATCTCTAAACCTATCTTTGCTGTAATAACTTATTTTACTTTTTCTGGAACCTTTAATACATTTATGTGGCCTTTCATAGTCCTTAAAGAGAAAACATGGCCTCTCGCGGTAATAATGTATAAAATGCAACATACGATTTTTCAGTATTATACGGAAAATCCAGAAATAGGAGGAAGCATGGCACGTGAAGTGGGCCCAAATACCTTAATGGCTGTCTCAATTATTCAGTCAATTCCGGTTTTTATAATGTTCATCATTTTCAGAGAACAACTAATGAAAGGGATAAAACTAAGAGGATTTAAGTGAAAAGATCTACCTATATGAAAATGTTTTGCCTGGGATTTAAACCTTATAAGGAAAGATTTAAGACGCTCAAACGAGGATGTGTTGTCAACAAAAACAAGCATGAAGGGTTTTTGCCATGTATCGTGAGGTCTGGCTCAATTGGAGGTGTGGCCTGAGATTAAAAGTTGAGTTCGTGAGGCTATCCGCAGACAAGTGCCCGATTCTCAATTTTTCGATTTTTAAGGGAGAATTTTCAATCCAAATTTACTAAAAATCTGGGTTGAAAGAAAGAAAAGGAAAGCTTTCCATAAAGTGAACCATATCTCTCATAGTGAATATTATCCCAAAGGAGGTTACTCAAATGATTTACGTTCGAGCAAATACAGACTGGCTGGCCAAATCGATTTATGGCGTGGGTTTTCATTGGACGGTGCATTCTAAGCCTCGTCACGGACCAGCTAAACCTTTTGACAAGGCAGTGGACGATTTTGATGTGAAAGCCTTTCTTAGTATGGTTGAGGAAACCGGAGCCAAATATATTATTTTCACCTCCACTCATGCTATTCATTGGCTTGCTGGTCCAAACGCCGTTGTTGATCGCATAATGCCTGGCCGTACCTGTAAGCGCGATCTTCTCATGGAGCTGGCAGTAGGATTATCACAGAGAAATATCAGATTAATCTTTTATTATAATCATTCCTGCAATGGTAAGGATGATCCAGAGTGGCAGAAAGCTTGTGGATTCATGGGGGGTAAAGAACTCTTTTTCAAAAATCTTTGTGATATCCTTACTGAAATGGGCACTCACTACGCTGAGTATCTTCATGGATATTGGTTTGACTCTAGCTATACCATTGCGCGTTTCGCCCCTCCCTGGCACAAGATCACTCTTGCTGTAAAAAGTGGCAATCCAGATCGCATTGTCTGTTATAATTCCTATCTTAATAATACACTTCTTCACACAGAAGAGCAGGACTATTGTGCTGGAGAACTAAACGAACCTCTACTTCCGGAAGCTAGATACTCTCCCAATGGACTTCAATGGCATGGGTATATATGTCTTGATGAGAAATCGTGGGTGCATAACCAGATGGATACGGAAATTCCACCACCACGATTTTCAGATAAGCAGGTCATTGAATATGTTAAGGCCGTTGCTTTAAAAAAGGCAGCTATTACATTTAATCTAAGTGTTTACCAAGATGGTACAGTATCACCAGCGTCGATTGCACAACTAAGGAAAATTCGACGGGCAGTTCGATAGCCACGGATGGAATTTCCTGACACATAGCAAACTTTGTCCGCTTGGCTGGTTCGTGAGTATAAGTAGCATTCAATTTATTTTACAAAATGTCTCTTGTGCTAAGCGAGTTTAAGAATTAGCTTCTTGATCTTAAAAATGATGAGGTATGGTAAGTCTCCTTTGAATGCTTCCTTTCTGGATATGCATCTTTCTCCTTCGTTACTGATAAAAAAAGAGAAATTTTTCCCCTGGTTCGGGGAACTTTTTTTGTAGTTGGAGGTGTTCTGGCTAAATTAATTTAAAAACGTACAGAAATAAGAGAGAATAAACATGCCAATAACCAAGAAACCATACAATATATGGGAATTCTATTATGAATGTTGGGAGACAAATGAAGTGTTGAAGAAATACCTGGATCTATTTAAGTCTATTAATTGTGATGAATTATTTATCTGTCCAAAGAGTTATTTTGATATAGGATTTTTATTTGGTGATGTTTTGGATGAACGTTTCAAACGGCTTAAGGAAATAGTTCCGGTGATAAAACAGGCAGGCATTGTTCCTTCTTTTGAACTAGATACTACTATAGGAAGAGGAACATTGCCTCATCCATTTAAAAGACTGGTGAATAGCAGTGGTAAGGAGATTTATGGTAATGGTATTTCCGAGAATAAAGCTTGCCCACTTGATGAGAATCTTAAGAGTTATCTGAAAAAATATTTTCAGAAAGCCGCAGACTGTGGGATAGAAAGAATGCTTATTGATGATGACTTTTACCTGCGGGCAGATACATGTTGCTGTAATGAACATATCTCTAAATTTAACAAAAAATACGGTGTGAAATTTAACAGAAAACAAATCAGAGATATACTGTTAAATAATCACAGAAAGGGAGAAAAGGAATCCATAATAAAAAGAAAATGGCTAAGATTTCAAAGAGATATCCTTTTTGAATTGGCAAAATCTCTGGTAAAGATTGTGCAGGATGTAAATCCTAACATAAGCATTGGTTTATGTGCCACATCTCCTGAATATTTTTCTACCACTGGAACCGGAATAAAGGAAATGGTAAAGGTATTTGATGGGACAAAAAAATCCTTTGTTAGACTTGCCGGAGGATTTTATAGGGAAGAGGCGATGACCCTTATATATAAATATTTGTGGCATGAGATGCAAAAAAATCTTTTAGATGGCAAATATGAAATATTTAATGAGTTAACTTCATGGCCAGGAAATCGTTTGCATAAGTCAACCCAGATGCATACACTTGATATGGCATTATCGTATGTGTTTGGTATAAATAGATTGCTTTTTGTAAATCTTGAATACACAGAATATGAATATTACATTTCTGCAATGAAGAAAAAGCAGAATTTTTTTGATGCTCTATGTAAAAATATACCAGAAGATGCACAGATTAAAGCAGTATCTGTTCTGACAAACAAAAAGGAGATGGAATATACATCATCTCGACTATCTTTTATTTCTACAAAAGTAGCTAGAGATTTAGCTCGTCTGGGAATTCCTGTTAAACTTACAGAGACTTACAATATTAAAAAAGAAGCTGGCCCTTTTATCCTTGTTGGTCAGACTTACAATTGTATGACAAAAGGGGAATTCCGGGAAGCATTGCAAAAAGGTATTTTGTTAGATGCCCAAACATTTTTAAATATAGAACCAAAATTAAGAAAGTTGCTATTTAAGTTAGAAGTAGAGGGAAAGTGTAAAAACCAAAAAGGTGAGAGATTTAATAATCACTTTGTCAACCAAGGGTTAACAAAAAATGAGTCCCTAATGTATTTCCTTTCTCTACAAGAAGTTCTCAAAATAAAAATATTAGATAAGCAAACTATCCCCGTGGCAAAGATAATAAACTATAACAAGAAAGAAATTGCAGATAGTATATTTCTCAGAAAAGAAGAGAAAGCTTGTTCATGCGTATTGCCTTACAATTTCCAAATATCCTTAGAGCGAAAAATACAGATGCGAAATATTCTAGAATGGCTTCGCAAAAGAAAACTGCCTGTTTATGCTCATTCAACTGCAGATGTGCAGACTATATTTCTCGATGCTGGTAAAAAGAAAATAATTGTTTTAATTAATCACGGCTGTGATGAAGCAAAAAATTTTCTTTTAGAGATTGGGCAGATATCGTCAAAAGAGATAGAAGTATCATATTTAAACGAGGATGGGGAAATAGTAAGAATTAATATGTTAAAGAAAAACAAAGAAGGAACTTTTCATCTCTATATTTCTGAAGCCCTTTGCATAAAACCTCATTGGTTAGAAGTTTTGCTTTTAAAACAATTTAGTTAAAAAAAGCAAAGTAATTTAAGTTTCTGTTCTTTCTTATAGATTTTCTGGGAAAAAAGAAAGACTATAGCGAAATTATTCAAAAGTTGTGGGAAAAATGTAGAAATTGATAAATTGGTAATAATCTATCATCCTGGAAGAATGAGTGTTGGAAGTAACATTAAATCTTACCAGGGAATTTACATTGATGTTGGAAATTCGGAAGAATTATTTATTGAAATTGGGGAAGGAAGCATTATCGGGGCAGGTGCAGTAGTAACAAAGAATGTAGAACCTTATTCTGTAGTTGGAGGTGTTCCTGCACGGTTAATTCGAAAGAGAAAATAATTTCAAATAGTTATAAAAGGAACAAAATGATTGACTATGCCAAAAAAGAATTTAGAGAAAGTTGGTTTAGAGATTCTGTTCTTGGAGATATTTCTTTTGATAATTTCAAACGGAAAGAAGAAAATCCTATTTATACAGGGAATAAGAGAGATGGGTATTTCTGGCCAGTGAATCTATTTTTATTCAAGGATCCTAAAAGCTATTTCCTATATCTTTATATTGGATGTTATGGATTGTATACTAAAGGGTATCTTCCGGTGGGCCTATGCAGGTTAATGCGAAGTAAAGATGGAGGAGATACATGGGAAGATCGGGGAATAGTTTTAAAAGGAAGCCCAGATACCTTTGATGGAAATGGTAAAGAGGCAGGAGGTACCCCAGAAGGGAGTATCGTCTACAATAATGATCTAATATCTCTATTTATGAAGTTTACCTTTTTCTTAAAATTCAAAATAACGATAATACAAGGAATTAATAAGATGACCAAACGAGAAAGAGTTGAGGTGACACTTAATTTTGAAGAACCTGATAGAATACCAATTTATGATTTGTTATATAATGATGAGGCAATTTCCCATTATGCCAAAAGAAAATTGACAATTGAGAATGGGCCAGAAGTAGTCCTAAGGGCGATAGGCAATTCTCTGGATATGACAAGGTCTATTGCTTTCCCTCGGCAACCAAAAGTGATAGGAAAGAATGGTTTTATCTATCGGATTGAACGATGGACTACTTGGATAGAGAAAAGACCTTTTAAAACAGTAAAAGAATTATCTTCCTGGGTAGAGAAGGAGATTAAAAAAATAAATAATTATCAGCCAATGAAAGAAAAGGTGAAGAATTTTCGGAATAGTTTCTTATGGCGTAAGAAAAGGTTAAAGGGAACAGTAGAACTTTTAACCTGTAGTCCTGTAGGTTTAGATACAGCTTTTGACATAGCGGGTCTTGACCTTTTTATTTATCTCTATGATGAGAATCCTGAATTAGCCTCTACATGGCTTGAGGTTTTGAATTTAGCAGAGATAAGAAGAGTTCATGCAATTGCTAATTATGAGCTTTCTCCAATAACTCTCGTTTATTCAGACATTGCCTTTAAAGGCAAAACTATATTTTCGCCCGATTTTTTTAAAAAAGAATTTTACCCTCGCCTTGAAAGATTGATAAAAGTCTGGCATGAGCATAACATTAAATGCCTTTTCCACTCAGATGGTAATTTAATGTCAATTTTGCCTGACTTGATTAAGACCGGTATTGATGGATTAAATCCCATTGAAACTGCTGCCGGGATGAGTTTAAAAGAGGTAAAGGATTTATACGGAGATAAGATATTTTTAGCCGGAGGAATTGATGTCTCTGAACTAATGCCTTATGGTACAAGGGAGGAGGTAAAAAAAGGAGTCATTCAAGCAATTGAGGATGCTGGCCATAACTCAGGTTACTTTCTTGGCTCCACCACCGAGTTAGATAATGGAGTTCCTGGGGAGAATATTGTCACAATGATTGAAACAGTTCACAAATATGGAAAGTATCCCTTACACTTTCAGTGACTAAAATGTGAATGATGTGATAAATTTATATATTCTTAGATAGCGATGGCAATATATGGGAACTTATACCTATATGGCTTGAGGCGGGGGTAAATGGCGTGTATCCCTGTGAGGTTAAAGCAGGAATGGATGTAGTGAAGATGCGCCGGAAATATGGTAAAAATCTGGTTTTGATGGGAGGAATAAATAAACGGGCAGTCGCCAGGGAAGGCAAAGCTATGAGAGAGGAAGTAGATAGGGTTATTCCCATAGCCGAAGAGGGAGGATATATTCCTCACTTAGATCACGGTGCACCTCCTGATATTTCCTGGCACAATATATGTAAATATATGGATTATCTTATGAGACGCTTAGGGAGAAAGGGATGACTCCTCGTCAAAGGGTTTTAACTGCTTTATCCAGAAAAAAGCCAGACAGGGTTCCTCGAGAGATAAGCTGGGGTGCCTTTACTCCAGCTTTAATGAGGGTATTCAGGGAAAAAACAGGAACTGACGACCCGGCTGAATATTTTAACTTTGAGGTAAGACCGGTAAACTGGGCTCCCATGAAGTTAAAAAAGAACTATGCCCTTTGGAACTCCTGAGGATGTCATAAATGAGGTCAAACTTCGCATTAAGACGGTAGGAAAAAATGGAGGTTTACTTATCGCTCCTACTCATATATTAGAACCAGATGTTCCCTGGGAAAATGTTTTAGCCTTTTTTAAGGGGGTGGAAAGATATGGCCGGTATGAATAAGATAAGCATTGTTATGTCTTAATATATGCAATCAGGAAAACACAAGAGAAAATTCAGTGATTTTTCTGGCAGGTTTGTCTTTCTACAGAAAGAGAAGATGAATATAAAAGGTTACTTTATTCCTCAAGATAATAACCAGTTTAAGATATCAAATTTTCTTAAACCACCATCATTTTATTGGCCAGCTTACTTCTGGGTATGGAATGATTCAATGACACCCGATATCCTTATAAAACAACTCCATGATATGTATATACATAAGGCGTTGAGCGTGTGTCCACTTCCAGAACCTCATAAATTTCGACCACTAAGTATGAATACCCAGATGGATCCAGATTATCTAACAAAGGAGTATCTCCAGCTCTATCAGCTTGTAGTCAAAGAAGCTAAAAGGTTAAATATGAATGTATGGCTTTATGATGAAGGAGGATGGCCATCTGGTAGTGCTTGTGGAAGAGTTGTTAAAAGTGATGCTTCTTTAGCTCAACAAAGTCTTAAGTGTACGAAAATCTATCTTACAAAAGGAGATTCAGTACAGATACCAGCAAATACTATAGCCGCGTGGGTATATTATAAAAATACCTCCCAACGTCTTAAGCCAGGGGAAACTTATAATGCAAATGAAGAAAATGTTATCCTTGAGATTTTTAATGTTAAGCGTGTGATTACTCGTTCGCTTTTTCATCCTCTTTACCCTGATTTATTAAACTCAGCTGCAACTAAACGGTTTATTGAATTAACTCACGAGGCATATAAACAGGTGGTAGGTAAATATTTTGGAAATACTATATTTAGAACATTTTTTGATGAAATCGCCGTTCCGTCCGTAATTCCAGGAGAACAAATTCCTTGGACTAATGATTTAGCTAATGAGTTTTATCAATTTAAGAGATATAACTTAATAGAGCATCTTCCTTGTCTTTTTGCAAATCCTTATAGAGTAAAATCAGTTGAGGATATGCGAGTTCGTATTGATTTTTTTGATGTGTGGTCAAGGAAGTTTGCAAAATCGTGTCTAAGACAAATCCGTCAATGGTGCCAGTCAAATAATTTACTTTCTGCAGGGCATTTTGCGGGAGTAGCTATGACCATTGGAGCAGTTAAACATGGATTTGGACATATTTTACGTGTTATGCGAGAATTAGACATACCTGGTGTAGATACTGTTTGGCGACAGTTATTCCCCGGAAAGACAAATCATCACTTTCCAAAGTATGCTTCTACATCTGCTCACCAGCAGGGGAAACCCTGGGCATTTACTGAATCATTCTGTGTCTATGGAAATGGTTTGACTCTTGAGCAGATGAAGTGGTTAACTAACTATCCATATGTTCGAGGAATTAATCTCATGGTTTGTGGCTGCTATCCTCTTTCTACAAAGAATCATTTTATGGCTGGAGAGCGTCCACATTTTGGTCCTGTCAATCCATTATGGAAATATATTGAAAATTATCACAATTATACAGCCAGGCTTGGGTATCTTTTAAGTCTTGGAAAACCAATGATTCGAACAGCAGCTTATTACCCTGTGCGTGATCTTTGGGCAGGTGGCGTTAAAATGGAAAAGGTTGATGAGTCAAATGATATGTTAGTTAAGTTACTTCTAGAGAACCAATGTGATTTTGATTTTATAGATGATGATGTCCTTGAAGATCCTTCAACACAGATAGTTAATGGCGATCTTAAAGTAGGTGATATGCATTATGATACCATCTGGATTTCACAAACAGAGTGGATGTCTGAAGAATCAATGAAAAAATTAGCTTGTTTTGTAACCCAAGGTGGATGTATAAACTGTATTTATACAATACCAAAATCTGGGGGGCCAGAGAGTAAGCGTCTTGATAATTTTCTGAACTCTTCCAATAATCATAAACTTCAAGGAACATTTAATACTATTTCTACTTATAAAGAGTTTACTCAACATGTGGCTCCTTTAGTAAAAGTGGAACCTAAATGCAGTTCTCTGCATATATGTGCACGTTATTTAGAAAATGGCACTTTATACTTTCTTACTAATGAAGGAGATAGCGATATCAATTGTACAATTCACTTTAATGAAACGCGTCCAGCTATCCAACTTGATGCTGAAACTGGAAAATGCTGGACTCCATCTAATATTTATTATTCGAATGGTATCTGTTCAATTCCTTTTCACTTTAGTTTTGCTGGTTCTTACCTTATCTTATTTACAGAAGATAAAATTCCTTTGTCTGATGCACCATGCCAGGCTGGTTCAGTACTTCTTACTCTGAGTGATGGCTGGTCTTGCCGCAGACTGAGGTCTTACAAAATTGGCAAGCATGATTTTGAAATTAAAGAGCGCCTCAAGGAAAGAGCAGTCCCAATTCAACTTGGTGATTGGAGAAATTTTTTAAAAGAAGATTTTTCAGGTGATGCTGAATATTTTTTAAAATTTAAATGCCCAAAAAATATCGTAGAAAAAGCTGCTTTATTGGATCTTGGAGATGTTCGGTATGCATGTGAAGTCTTTCTTAATGATAGGAATCTTGGTAAAAGAAGTTGGCATCCATTTTCGTTCCTTATATCTGGAGTTATTAAAGAAGGTATTAATGAATTACGAGTTATAGTTACTAATACATTGGCAAATCAACTAACTTCGTCGAAGGTATTAATGGATTGGTCTAAAAATAAAGGTCAGGGATGGCCTGGGCCATATCATAAGATAGCACTTGAATTCGAAGAGAGTTCCGGATCAAGTGGGCTCTTTGGCCCTGTAAAAATATTTGCTGTAAAGAAAATTGATTCATAACAATATTAGAGGAATAAGGATGAACTTGCGCAAACGATTTGTCAATGCGGTTCGCTTTAAGTCTGTCGACCGTGTGCCGAATGTTGAGATTGGGTATTGGGCCGAGACAATTAACCGTTGGTATGGAGAAGGATACGTATTTTGAAGTAAATGCTCACAATTAATAGCTAACTTTTGATTAAAGGAGGAATAGATAATAATTTTATTAAGATTTACAGGAGAAATACTATGCCAAAGAATACAAAAAGTAAAGGTTATACTTATTCTCTTACAAAAAGTGGTTTTGAGATTGTCAACGGGGGAAAATATTTTAACCGTCCTCTATATAGTACGCATACCCGGGATAAGGATTCTATCGACGATAGTGTACTCGTAGTAGCTGGAGATATCCCACAAGTTTTGTCTATTCTTCTCCATGCTCAACAAGGGGCTATGGGGGGTATTCTCTCGTTCGGTGTAATTGTTGGGGAAGAAAGCAAATGGCTACACAAATTTGACCGGATTGAAGCTACTTACGATCCTGGTTTAATGAGATATGTTCTTACAGACCAAATCCTTAAGAAAAGTGAGATTTATCTTGATGTTGTTCCTCTGAGCGATACCGAAGGATTTATCGCTCAGTTTAGATTAGAGACATTAAAGGAACCGGCTATGTTCGTTTGGACCTATGGAGGGTTGACAGCTTTTGGTGCTTCCGGTTCACACTTGGATTATGGAAATTTGAGACAAGGAGTATTTAATCCTAAGGAATGTTCAGGGAATATGTTTGAGGTCGAAAATTCGGTTTTTCGATTGAGTGCTCCAGAGAAGAATCCTGGTAAGGTATTTCAGGGAACATGTAGTTTTGAAGGGGTTTATCGCGTTGCTGATGCTCGAATGCTACCGAAAGGTCCCAAGGCGATTTTATCCTCCAAGGGAAAAGAATATCCTATTTTGGTGTATTCTTCACAGATCAGTAAGTCTCCGTTCGTGGGTTATGTTGTAGTCTTAAAAGAAGTTAGAAATAGATTCCAGGCGAAGAACTATTTAGTTAAACCTGAAGAAACCTTTAGGCAGTGTATAAAATACTATAAGAGAATTTCACAGAGAGTTATCCTTGAGACCCCAGACAAGTACCTAAACAAGGGAATGGAAGCGCTTTGTCTAGCGATGGATGCTTGTTGGCATTATCCCACCTTTATGCATGGACCATGGTCCTGGCATGAACCATATTTAGGTTGGCGTGGTTGGTATGGTGCCGAGGCAATGGGTTGGCACGATCGAGTAAAGACAGCTATTTGGGCCCATGGGGCAACGCAGATTAAGAAACCAGAATCTACTAAGGTAAAATGGACTGGGCCAGGCGGCTATGCCTCCGGTGGGAACAGCAGAGGTGGCGTACCCTCAATGCTGAATCATCCGGGTGTCTTCTATAATATGACAGAGGTTTATCTCGACCATGTATTCTACCACTATCAGTGGACGGGTAATTTGGACTTTGTACGAGAAATTTTTCCTATTATTCAGGATGCTCTTGCCTGGGAGCAACGTACTTTCGACGCGGATAATGATGGTCTATATGAGAACTGGTTAAATACATGGATCAGCGATGCTCACTGGTATAATGGTGGTGCATGTATTCAGTCCAGTGCCTATAACTATAGGGCGAACTTAATGGCTTCTGAAATTGCCGAGCGTTTAGGAATTAATTCTATGCTATTTCGAAAACAAGCTGAGAAAATCAAAGAGGTGGTAAATAAGATTCTCTGGTTGCCTAAGAAAGGTATTTACGCAGAATACAAGGATGTCATTGGGTTAAAGCGATCACATGAGTCGCCAGAATTAGCATCGATTTATCATCCCATTGATTTTTATCTAACTGATAAATTTCAAGCTTATCAATTGCTACGATTTGCGGAATATGGATTAAAAAACGAATATAAGACTCCAAGAGGTGGACGTTTAATTTGGAGCTCTGCCTGGGCACCACCATTATACAGTAGTTGTGGGCTCTATCCCCAAGAGATACTCAATACATTATTATGTTATTATCGAATCGGCCAGGTGGAAAAAGCTCAGGAGTTGCTTAATGGTTGTGTAGCGAGCTGGTATATGGGGCCAGCGCCTGGCGGGATTGCTCATAATGTTAAGCCAAATGGGGAACACTTTGGCAGTACGGATTTCACGGATACAGTGAGTATGTTTGCTCGTGTTATTATTGAAGGGCTGTTTGGCATTTTACCAGAAATGCAGAATAACACTTTTACTATTATGCCTGGATTTCCACCCGAATGGATGTGGGCTAAAATACATACGCCAGATGTTACCTATGAATATAAAAGGAAAGGGTTACAAGAGAAGATCCAAATTACAACGGTGAAATCAACAAAGAAAATCCTGAAGATGATTACTAAATGGGATGTAATTCAAAATGTCCAGCTGAATGGGCAACCTATTGACTTTGAAATTATACCAGGCATCGGACATGCCTACATTAGTGTAAAAGCTCCTCTTTCTAAAACTGCCGAGTTTCTTATTCTTTATCGGCGAACCCCGTTAACAGAGATTGCCTTTTCACCAATTGCTACTTTTGGAGAACAATACTATGTGCAAACTAAGCAGGGACAGATAGTGGAAGTCAGCGATCCTCAGGGTATTTTTGGGGAATATCAGTTGAGGGAGGATAGTCTAGCGGGAAAAGTAAAAACATCATTGGGATATCACACTTTCTTTATATTCTTAAAAAACAAAGACATTGCTTACTGGAAGCCAGTGGATATAGAAGTTCGGCAACCTCTTGAGATCATTCAGCCAAAGCTTGATTTGTCGAATTCGAAGGTAATTTACTCTTTTAAAATACGAAATAATCTTTCCCGATCTCTCAAGACAGATTTTATTGTTCATTTTGCTAACAAGGAAATTCTGGATAAGGTGGAATTAAAGACGTATAGCACGTCTAAGTTGTTTACTTATCCTGTGGATAATCTTTATGCTCTCAGCCCGGGTCAAAATCCTCTCGAGGTTATCTTTAGGGGATATCCATTTACAACATCGTCGGTAATTAGATTGTGGGATCTATTAGAAAAATTGCCGGAAACAAGAAAAGCGATTCCTCGATCTATCTACCATAATAGAATTCATACAAAGCAGATGCAGTTTTATCCAATTCTCCTTGATGGATATTATAATGACTATTTAGAGAAGATTCATTGCCACGAATTTCGTAGTCCTCGGCCATCCACATATTCTATTATGACTAAACTGCATGGACGGCCAATATGGGATGGTAATCTGTGGGGTTATGGAAAACCGGCTGTTATCGATGATTCCAATTTAAGAGGAAGAGTAAACAAAGATGGACAATACATAACGAAGGTTGGTATTCCCTTTAAGGGAAAAATTTATGGCAGGAACGTAGCTGTTATTTCTATTTGGGATAACTTTCCTACAAGCATTACTATTCCAGTGAATAAGAAGGCTCGTAAGCTCTACTTGCTGGTCATCGGGTCGACTCATCCAATGCAGTCCCATATCGCCAACGGAGAGGTAATAGTGCATTATGAAGATGGAAAAAAGCAAACATTAGACCTCATCAATCCGCAAAACTTTGATGATTTGATCACCACACCCTATCATCTTGAGGGCGCAACTGAAATTATTGGCAATAATACGCATGCAATTGTCTTAGATATGGTTCTATCTCCAAGTAAGACTATTCGGGAACTGGAAATGCGGGCACTTTCTAACGAAGTGATTATCGGGCTATTAGGATTGACATTCTTGGTTTGAATTATCAAATATTATAGAGATTCCTTCTGACGGATTTGCTGAATTGGAGGAGAGTATTTTTAATTTTCTATGTTTTTTTATAGACTTAATATGCTTACTAAGGAAATAGCTAACAACAATGAGTCTTAAAATTCAGAAACACTATGTTACTGAAATTGTTAAACTAAAGTTGTGGTATGTCAAATGGCTCTTATATTTCGGAGTCAATTTTGAGGATGCAATTCAAAGGCATGTTGATATTTATCGGATGACTTCTCTCTACGATGGGAGTAAAAGCCATCAACCTATAACAGGTTGGAGTGATCCTTCATGGGAAAAGATTTTAATTAAATTAAGGAGAATTTATGACAAATATTCAGGTCATCCAGCTCTTGAATCAACCTTAAAACTTGAGGAGGAAGGATTATCTATTCTTTGGCCTTATTTAGAGAAGCGTATAAAAATGGAAGCAAAAATTATTCCAGAAAAAAAGCCTTATGGATGCTTTGGATATGAATATCAAAGAGATTATCTTCATTTACACTTTAGTAATGCAGTGAGGCCTAATTCTCCATTTAGTGATATGTTTACTCTTGCTGAATCTTTATATAAACTTGTTATTGATTCTAAAGAAAGAAGACCTGAAATAAAAAGAGTAAATATGACAAGCTGGCTAAATACTTTCTCGCCTTTCTTATCTTTATTTCCTCCTACATGGGGAAATAGTAGAAAACCATTGGGACCAGATTCTGGTGATGGAGCATGGGGACAATTCATAGATCGTACCGGGGATTTTCATAGCCATAATGCTACTATCTTTCGAAAAACAGGTCAATTTCCATATGTGTATTCTTTGTGTGGATGTAGCATAAATGAATTAATCAAATATTTGAGAGAAAAATATATAAAGGAAAAAAATGGAAGAGATAAAAAAAGATAAACAAATACCTCAGTGGTTTAAAAAAGCAAGTATGGTAAATAGCTGGCAAAAGTGGGATAAAAGAGGAATTGATACTAAAAAGATGGTTGGTATTCCTCTTTTTATCAATGTACAGACGAAAGAAGAAATAGCTAATGTCCATCAAATTAAGGCAAAAGCTATTACTTACATTTCATTCATGGATGTCTCTGTTGATTCTGGAGTACCGGAAGAAGAACGGGGTGAAAAGGGTCGCATACCTTACAGTAATACTTATCCAGAGATTCTTCTCATTAATAAGGAAGGTAAATTTGTCAATACTCTTATGGATAATAGTTATCGGATGAATAGATATTTAGTTTGCCCGAATAATCCCACCTATGTTAAGAAAGCTATTGAATGTGTAAAAAAAATTATGGATATGAGTTCTGATGGATTATTTATTGATAATGTTGATGGATGCGGAAAAGAATGTTATGGAGAAAATCTTCATGTAGGCTATGTTGAGCATTACCATTCTGTAGCAACAGAGGCACCTGGAGTAAAGCTATTTGACCCCCGTATTAAAGCCTTAAAAAAACATAAGCATTTTTATCCAGGCAAAGATAATAAATATGCCTTCACCGAGCTTCTAAAAAAGGTAAGAGAAATTATTAAAAGTTATGGTAAGGAAAAGATTATTGTCCTCAATGGAGGATTTGATTTTATAGAAAACGCTGATGCTACTATGATTGAAAGTTATATCTGCAGTTGGGCATGGAAGGGAAGAAATATGAATTGGGAAAAAATAAAGGAAGAAGCTAAAAAATATACACCTCTTTTGAACTCAGGGAAACAAGTTATTGCTCTCAGTTACTTAGGATATCCTGCTTCTACAGTAAAAGATGATGCCTTTTTTTGTTATAGTGCAGCTCGTTTATGTAGATATATTTGGACAGATTATCAAACAATAGGTGACAATGAAGCTAACAAATTATATCAAGTAAATTTAGGTAAGGTGAAAACAGAACTTTTATCTACATCAGGAATTGATTATAGAATTTATGAAAATGGGATAATTGCTGTCAATGGTAATAAAGAAAAAAGAAAAGTAGAATTAAATTTAGAAAAATTATTAAGCTATACTCATTTTAAAGACCTCTACAGCGATAAAGAAATAAAGGTAAAGGATAAATCTTTAGTGGTAGAAATTCCTAAAGAATCAGGGAGAGTATATAAGGGGATAATATGAAGGAAGAATTTAAGGTGTATAAAACTGTATTAGTTATCGGAGCCCATATAGATGAATGTGAATGCGGAGAGTGTGGTGGAATAAGTTTAAAATTTGTAAAATTAGGGTATAAGGTAGTTTTTCTTAATACAATAGGTGATCTTCAAGGTTGGTCAATTATTAAGAATAAAGAGGATGAAAAAATCTTAACTCAAGAAGCTTATGAAGCAGCGAAAATTTTAGGAGCTCATAAGATTTTACTTAAATTTCAAAATAATCAGTTTTTTGATACTGATTTCAATGCAGTAAAAGAAATTGCTAAAGTGGTCAAGGAAGTTAATCCTGAAATTGCTTTAATCCAATGGCCAAAAGATAATCATCCTGACCATGTACGGACTGCCAGGGCTTCATTGGAAGCTCTTTCTTATACTAATCGATTTGTTGGGGGTAAATCAGTTAAGATTAATTTGAAAGAAATATTAGCCTATGAAGCGAGTAGCTGGCAAACAGAAGATCTTAAACCTGATTTCTTTATAAATATCTCTAAAGAAATAGAAACTGTCTTTCAAGCTATGCGAGCCTTTAAACATATAAGAATTGAAGGTTATATAGAAGACAAAAAGGCTCAGTGCAGGCTCTGGGGAATACAGTCAGGATTTAGATATGCAGAAGGTTTTAAACATTTAGGTCCATATTTTCCTATGCAATCAATTCTGCCAAATTTGTTTGGCAAAGATTTCCGACCAATAGGATCTTACCAATATCCCTGGGGGACACAATATTTTATCTAAAAATTAAAGAAGATTTAATATGATGGCAAAAAGGTTGCAATTTATAAAATGGGCAAGAGATGCTCAAATATCAGAGCTATGTCTGGAGACATACCGTATTTATGATTATAAGCCCGGGCATGTCCGTTATCAATTTGGTCCACCTCCTTATGGTTGGTTCTTCCGCAGAGATGCACAATGAGGTGCCTTTAGAAAATATTATTACTTTAATTGAAACTGCACGTTCTTATAAGTATTAAGATAAAGGTAAAAAAATGAAAGTCCCAGAATCAACCAATGTAGGAGGGTATCAGGAAACAGGAAATATGCTCTTTGGATATCTTACTAAGGAAGCAGAGAAATATTTCCAGAAAGAGGAAAAAGAAAAAAGTAAGATAAAATCCTTAAAAGATTGGAAAAAGAGAAAGGAATATCTTCTTTTACTTGTTCAAAAAATGGTCGGTTCTTTCCCGGAAAAGCCCCCCTTAAATCCAGTTATCACTGGAAAGCTCAAAAGAGATGGTTATATTATTGAAAAAATAATTTTTGAAACTAGACCTTTATTTTATGTTACCGGGAATTTATATCTTCCAGAAAAAATCAATTCATCTCTTCCAGCTATTCTTGTTCCTTGCGGGCATTCTCAGAATGGCAAAGCTTATTCTTCTTATCAAAAAATCTCCATTGGCCTTGTAAAACAAGGATATATTGTTCTTATTTATGATCCCCTTGGTCAAGGAGAAAGACTACAATATTTTAATCCCAATAAGCCCAATTATGGATTTTGGGGAACAAGAGAACATAGCTATGAAGGAAATCAATGCTATCTTACAGGAGCAAATTTAGCTCAATATATGATCTGGGATAGCATAAGAGCCATTGATTATCTTTATTCTCGTCCAGAAGTAGATAAAGAGAAAATAGGGTGTATTGGACAATCTGGTGGAGGGACAAACACTGCTTATCTTTGTGCAATGGAAGAAAGAATTAAAGTAGCTATTCCCTGCTGTTATATTACTGAGAGAGGAATATATTTAAAAACTGGTAATCCCCATGATGCTGAACAAAACTTCTCTGGAGCTATAAGATATGGATTAAATTATGATGATTTCCTCTCCCTTTTTGCTCCCAAACCTCTTCTTATTGGTGCCTGTAAATGGGATTTTTTCCCTATTGAGGGAACAAGAATTGCCTACAAAAGAGCTAATCAAATTTATTCTCTTTATAATGCTTCTCGGAATATTTCTCTTATAGAAACTATTTTTATGCACAGTTTAAATAAAAAGTTAAGAGAATCTGCTTATGAGTGGTTTAATCTTCATTTTAAAGGAGAAAAAAAGAAAGTAAGTGAGCCAGAGTTATTAATTGAAGAAGATAAAGACCTTCAATGCACTAAAACTGGTCAAATAAATAGCGATTTCCCTAAAGTAAATACTGTTTTTTCTTTCAATAGAGATTTTAGTAAAAAGATAATTCCTAAATTCTCAGAAATTAAAAGTAAAGAAGATATCTTAAGTTACAAGAAAAAAATAAAAGAAAAATTAGAAAAAGTATTTTTATTTAAAGAAAGAAGAAAAAGAACTTTTGATCCCCGTTGTATTGACCAAAAGAAAGAAAATGGCTATACTTTTGAGAAATGGTTTTTTTACTCCGAAGAAGAAATTATTGTTCCCTTATTAGTTATTAAACCTGAAAATAGTAAAAAAGATTCTGTTTATTTATTTATTGGCAGGGAGAAAGAGAAAATTATTCAAGAAAAAAATAAAGAAGTTAAAAAGTTACTTAATGAAAATAATATAATTGTTTCCCTTGATTATCGTGGAATAGGGGAAGCAAAATCCCGATTAATTAATCCTGCGCCTTATGAGAGTGCCTGGGGAACAGTAGAGGTAATCTCAGAAGATTTTATTATGTTAGAATCTCCTTTAATTACTCTTCAAACATTTGATGTAGTAAGAGCTATCTCCTTTTTAAAAGAAGAATTAAAAATAAAAGAAGTTAATTTATACGGAAAAGATAAAGGGGCTTTATTAGCTCTTTTTAGTGCCTGTTTTTCCAATGTTTCTTCCCTTTATTTAGAAAATATGCTTTTATCTTTTCAAGATTTAGTTGAATCTAAGAAATATAAAGCTTCTACTGATATAATTATTCCAGGGATTCTTACTCAATTTGACTTACCCGATATTATCGCTTATTTTTCTCCCTTAAAGATTTATTTAAAGAATATTAGGGGAGGAGATGGAGAAAAAGTTTCTAAAGAGAAAGCGAAAAAAAGATATATTTTACCTTTGAAGGTATATGAAATTTTAAGAAAAAAGGAGAATATTTTTATAGAATAATAAGGACAAAACAAATGAAAAAAGTTAACTTTGGTCTTGTAGGCGTAGGCAATAGAGGAGTTTATGGCTATTTAAAAACTCTTAAAGAGTATTTTCCTGAAGAAGCAAGATTTATTGCTTTAAGTGATTCTAACGAGGGGCGTCTTAAAAAAGTTTCTGAAGAACTTGGAGGAAATTTTCGCCTTTTCTCTAATTATAAAGAAATGCTTTCTCTTCCCGAAGTAGATGCAGTAGTTATTACTACACCAGATTTTACTCATGAAGAGATAACTATAGATGCTCTTCAAGCAGGAAAACATGTTATTTGTGAAAAACCATTAGCTATTACCGCAAAAGGATGTAATAGAGTAATTCAGGCTTCTATTAAAGCTAAAAAAGTTCTTCAATTGGGCTTGGTCCTGCGTTACTCTCCTTTTTATCAGAAATTAAAAAAATTAATAGAAAAGAAAACTATTGGAGAGGTTAAAATTATCTCTATGTTGGACTATTATTCAGGCGGGAAGACTTATTTTAGACGCTGGAATAGATTTAAAAAGAATACTGGAGGCCTTTTAATTCATAAAGGTTGTCATGCTTTTGATATCCTCAACTGGTTAGTTGATTCTTCACCCGAGAGAGTAGCTAGCTTTGGAGGTTTAGATGTTTTTAAATCAAATCCTCAAAAACCGTTGAGATGCAGAGATTGTAAAGAGAAGTATACCTGTCATGGAAGTGCTTTCTTAGATTCTAAATCTGTAGAAAAAGCTAAGAAAATGGGTTATTCTGATTTTGATCTTTGCCTTTGGAATTCTGAAAAAGATACCCATGATAATGATACTGTGATTATTGAGTATAAAAATAAAGTTAGAGTTAATTATACTGAATGTCTATTTCCCGTAAGATCTACTCGTTATTACTCCATTATAGGAGATAAAGGGGAGATAGAAGCAGATAGTGCTTCTAATCAAATTAAAGTTTATTCTCTTTCCTCTCAAGATGTAGTTATTTATAATATTGGGCCTTCTATTTCGGGCCATGGAGGTGGAGATAAAATTCTTCTTGATGATTTCTTCAATTGCTTGAGAGAAGGGAAAGAACCTTTAGCTAATGGGGAAGCAGGAAAATTAAGTGTGTTAATAGGATTAGCCGCTGAGAAGTCTATAGAAGAGAAAAGGATAATAAAGATAAGCGAGATAGAAGATAATTTCTAAGAAGGCAATTATATAGAGTTTGTAAAAGCTGCAGAAGAATATGGAAGGAACTAAAAATCAGTAAAAGCGTCTAAGTTCTATAAAGATTAACTTTAGCACTGTAAAGGCAATTAGACTTAACGGAGGTAAAGAGTGAATACTAACAAAGTAAAGATTACTTTAGTGGGAGGAGGAAGCGTTAATTGGTCTCCAAAACTTATAAATGATCTTATGCTAAAAGAAGGATTAGGAAAAGCAGAATTTATCCTTTTAGATATTGATTTACCTGCTGCAGAAAAAATTGCTCAACTTGGGAGAAAACTTAACAAAGATAGGGGACTATCTTGTAGTTTTGAGGCCACAAATGATGAAGAATCTGCATTTAAGGATACAAACTATATTATCATAACGATTACTACCGGTGGTCTTGAGGCTATGGAATATGACCTAAAGATTCCTGAAGAATACAGAATTTATCAAACTGTTGGTGATACTGTAGGTCCTGGAGGATGGGCAAGAGGACTCCGAAATATTCCTGTTTTTGCTAAGATGGCTAAAAAAATAGAAAAATTATCCCCTCATGCTGTAGTCCTAAATTATACTAATCCTATGGCTACCTTAACTAAAACATTTTATAAAGTAAGTAAACTTCGGACTGTAGGATTATGCCACGGAGTATTTGGAACTTATAGAATTCTTATGGAGATATTTAATTTAAAAGAAGAGAATGAAATGAAAGTTAACTTTGGGGGTACAAACCATTTCTTTTGGGTTATTGATTTCAAGGTCAAAGGAGAAGACGGCTATAAATTATTAAGAGAAAAATTAAAAGGTAGAAGTCTTTCAGAATTAGTAAAAGAGATACATAAAGATGAGATAGGATTCCAATCGCGAATACAAATTACCTCAGAACTGTTAGAGCACTTTGGATATTTAACTTATGTAGATAGACACATCTCAGAATTTTTTCCTTATTATCTTACTCTTAATGAAAATAAGTTAAAAGATTATGGACTTCACCGAACTTCTATTAAAGAACGTAGAGAAGGAAAAAAAGAAGCAGAGCAAAGGCTTCAAAATCTTATAGAAGGTAAAGAGAAGTTACCTGATAAACCTTCTCGAGAAATAGCTGCAGATATTATATCTGCTATGGAAATGGGAAAAGAATTTGTTGATGTTGTTAATTTACCTAATCAAGGACAAATATCTAATTTACCTAAAGGTTCAATATTAGAAACACCTGGACTTATTAATGTTAATGGTTTTCGTCCAATTACTGTAGGAAAGCTACCTCCTCAAATACTAAATTTAGTGCTTCCCCATGTGCAAAATCAAGATATGATTATAGAAGCTGGATTAAGTGGAGATTGGGATAAAGCTTCTTACTCTCTTTATAATGATCCCTTATGCTCACATTTAAGTTATCCAAAAATAAAAGAGATGGGAAAGAAATTATTGGAGGCAAATAGAAAATACTTGCCACAGTTTTTTAGTTAAAATATAATTAATTGGAGGTGTAATATGAAGGCTAAAATAAAAAAAGTATATATGGGAGTACCAGTTCCAAGCTGGCCAAAAGCTAATTTTGATATCAACATTGATATTGAAGAAATAGAGAAAATATTAGCTGATATTGAGTTGAAATCAGATTTAGAAGTAGAATTTACCGACAAGAGTATAGTGAGAACTCCTGAAGATGTAGATAAATTAAAAGATAATCTTAAAGATGTAGATGGAATTTTAGCTTTTAACTTAAGTTCAGGATTATATGAAATATTCTCAAAAATTGTAGGTTTTGGAATCCCTACTGTGCTCTTCTCCCAGCCTTATAGCGGACATGATTGGTCCAGGGTAGCACAAATGAGAAAAGAAGGAAAAAAAGTAGATGTCTTAGCCACCAGTGATTATAATGAAATTATTGGTAGGTTAAAGTTAATAGAAGTTATCCGTAAATTAAAAGAAACAAAGATTATTTATATTGGGAATGGAGGAGCAAATCCCAATTATGTTAGAAGGATAAAGAATAAATTTGGAACAGATGTAATCTCAGTTAGTTCGAGCTATTTAAGAGAAATTTATAACTCTATAGATGAGCAATTAGCTAATAAGGAAGCAGATAAATGGATTAACAATGCTTTAAAAGTAATTGAGCCTACTCGAGAAGAAATAGTAAAGTCCTCTAAAATGTATCTTGCCATTAAAGAAATTTTAAATGAAAGAAAAGCAAATGCCATAACTATAAATTGCTTAGGACTATTTGCTAAAAATGCTCTTCCCGCTTATCCTTGTTTTTCTTTTTCTAAGCTTAATGATGAAGGGATGACTGGGGTATGTGAAGCTGATTTAGACTCTACGATGACCCAGTTAATTATGAGTTATTTAGCAGGCAAGCCAGGATTTGTAGCAGATCCAGTTATAGATACGGCAAAGAATGTTGTGATCCATGCTCATTGTGTCTCGGCTACAAAAATGGATGGTCCATCAGGTAAATCTGCTCCCTGTATTATTAGGAGTCACACTGAGGACAATAAAGGAGCATCTCTTCAAGTATTTATGCGTGTGGGACAAAAGGTCACCGTGGCAAAACTAATTAACTTAGAGACAATGCTTATTTCTATAGGTAAAATTGTTTCTAATCCAGAATCAGATAGGGGATGTCGAACTAAAATTGAAGTAAAAGTAGATAATGCTCGAAAGATATTGGATAATTGGACTGGCGCATTACATAGAGTTATCTTTTATGGAGATTATGTAGAAGAAGTAATAAATTTAGGTAAATTATTAGGGGTTCAAGTGGTAAAGGAGGGATGAATTCAATCAAGTATATTAGAGGCGTTAAATAAAGCAAAGAGGAAAATGTGTCTTATGGGATATATTCAAGATCAGAATCTTTATATATTTACTCCTGAGGAGATAAGGATAAAGGTTCGTTCAATTTACCAGTTAGTGAGAGGAAAAACAGGTTATATTATGGTTACTACAGCTACTCCCTATATGTTTCCACCTCCAGAAAAGTCTATTCATAATTATATAGAATTTGTAAAAGCTACAAAAGAGTATGGAAGGGGCTAAAAATTCATTAAAACTAAATAAAGAAATTGATGTTTTCTTGGGAAATTAGACTATATTAAAAAGAGAGAATAAAGGAGCGTTGCCTTTATTAAGAGAGAGGAATAAAAATGACTAAAAGAATTAACTCTCGTGAAAGAATATTAATGGCTTTAAACAATAAAGAAGCTGATTATATTCCTTGTAGTTTTATGATTTTTACTGCTCTTCAAAAGAAATGCAAAAATCAGTTTGAGTTTATAGAAAGACAGCTAAATTTAGGATTAGATGTTAGGGTAGAACTTCCTGAGCTTCCCATTCGTTTTCACCCAAAGGTAAGAACAAAAGAATGGAAAGAGAAATCAAAAGAAGGCACTCTTCTTTATAAAGATTACTATACTCCCGCAGGAAAACTTACAAGTATAGTAAAAAAGACAGATGATTGGCCTTACGGGGATTCGGTTCCCCTTTTTAATGATTATCTTACTCCCCGCTCCAAGAAGTTTCTTATAACCTCTAAAGAAGATTTAAAGAGCCTTTATTATTTATTCAGTGAACCTACAAAAGAGGATATTTCTGACTTTCGGGCAAAAGCAAAAAAGCTTAAAAAGTTTGCTCAAAATAAAGATCTTTTAGTATCCGGGGGATGGAGAAGTGATGGTCCAGAAATGGAAATAAATAGGGATGCAGGAATAATGGGAGCTGATGCCTTAATGTGGCTTTGTGGAGTAGAAAGAACGCTTTTATGGGCAATGGATGAACCAGAAATCATTCAGGAACTATTAGAAATGATTTCTAACTGGAGTATAAAAAGAATGGAGGTTTATCTTGATGAAGGTATTGATTTATTAATAAAAAGAGCTTGGTATGAGAGTACAGACCTTTGGTCTCCTTCCCTTTATCATCGGTTTATCTTTCCTTTGTTAAGAAAAGAAGTGGATTTAACTCACCAATCTGGAGTAAAATTTGGTTATATTATGACCAGCGGAGTAATGCCCTTATTAGATGATCTTTTAAACTCAGGTATAGATGTTCTTATTGGTATAGATCCTATTCAAGGTAGAGGAACTAATTTAAAGGAATTTAAAGAAAAATTACGTGGAAGAATTTGTCTTTGGGGTGGAGTAAATGGATTTTTAACTATAGAAAGAGGAACAAAGAAAGAAGTAGAAGATGCTGTATCTAAAGCTATCTCTATTCTTGGACCTGAAGGAGGATTTATTCTCTCACCAGTAGATAATGTTACTGAAGATAGGGATATTACCTGGAATAATGTAAAGGTTATGATTAAGATATGGAAAAACTAAGGTCTTATAAATAAAAAGTCTTTCCAATGTATTTTAATTAAAAAAGGAGGAACTTACAAATGGCAACAAATCACCCTGAAGCACAGTGGTTTAAGGGAGCTAAATTTGGGATTTTCCCTTGCTGGTGTGCGAGTTCAGTAAGAGGAATTGAACAATCATGGCCTATACAACCTTATCATCATCAGCATATAGATGTTAATGAATATGAAGCTTTAGTCTATGATTTTAAAGCAGATAAATACAATCCGGAAGAATGGGCAAGGATAGCTAAAGAGGCGGGAGCACGTTATGCTGTGCTTACAACAAAACATCATGATGGCTACTGCTTATTTGATACTAAAACAACAGATTATTCGGCACCAAAAACTGGCCCTGGCAAAGATTTAGTTGGACCTTATGTTGAGGCATTTCGTAATGCTGGATTGAAGGTGGGACTTTATTTTTCGCTCATTGATTGGCATGATCCGGATTTTCCAACTATCCCTATTCGCCAACACATAGCTTCTCCAAAGCCATTCAAACATGAGCCGGCAAGATGGAACAATTTTCTTGTTCGCGTATATGAGCAGGTAAGAGAATTACTTACTAATTATGGCCGTATTGATTTATTTTGGTTTGATGTCGCTGGCTGGGATGCTAATCGTTGGCACAGTTCAGAGCTAAAGACTATGATGCTGAACATCCAGCCTCATTTAGTTATTAATAATCGTCTTCCAGGGCAGGGAGATTATATTACGCCTGAGCAGAATATTCCCACTCGACCACCAGACGGATGGTGGGAAACATGTATGACGATGAATAATCAATGGGGTTATCATCCTGACCCAAAGCAGTATAAATCGTCAAGAAGGTTAATAAGAATTTTAGCGGAAGTTGCTGGCAAGGGTGGTAATCTTTTGCTTGCTGTTGGTCCAAAACCGGATGGCACATTTCCTACTGAAGCTGTGGAAAGACTAAAAGCAATTGGACAATGGATGTCTCATTCATCTGAAGCAATTTATGATACACTGCCGGGGCCTCATGCATCTTGTTTCTATGGTCCAATGACACGGCGAGGCAATAAGCTTTACCTTCATGTTTTCGACCCTCCAATGGAAGGAATTGATGTTCGTGGCATTGATGGCGATATTGCACAAGCTTACTTACTTAAAACCGGTGAATCTCTTATTGTACACAAGCAAATGGGTAGAATCATTATTGACCTTCCTGCTGAAAAGTGTGATGAATTCAATACTGTTGTTGTATTAGAGTTCAGAGAAGAGCCAGACTGGCTAACAGCATAAATAGGAGACGGAAAAGAAGAAAGAAGGCAAAATTTGGGACCTGATTGCGAAGTGATATTTTCGCTGTCCATAAGGGATGGGGATGAATGGTAAATTTTGTCAATTTTTTTGAAGAACAATTTATCAAATAAATACTAAACTAAACATATTATATCAGGAGATGATGATGCTTACTCAACCTAATGAAATTCTTGAAAACTTAAAGAAGGCTATCACAGAATATGACAATGAAAAGGCGATAGGTTCAGCTAAAAAAGTAGTTGAGGAGAAAATAAATCCTATAAAAGCATTAGATGCGATGACAGAGGCTATTAGGAAGGTTGGTGATGGCTTTGGTAGAGGAGAGCTTTGGCTTCCCGACCTGGTTGGAGCAGCAGATGCAATGTCAAGTGCTATGCCAATAATAGAAGAGGAAATTAAAAGAACCGGGGCAAAGAGGAAAAGCTTAGGCACTATTGTAGCAGGAACAGTCTTTGGGGATATACACTCAATAGGGAAAACAATGGTATGTACATTGCTTGTCGCCGAAGGATTTGAAGTGTATGATTTAGGAGTGAATATAAAAGCCGAAGAATTTTTAGAGGCGATTAAAAAATATAATGCAGATATTTTAGCTATGTCTGCATTAATGACGATGACAGCTTCAGAGCAAAAGAAAGTAATCGAATATTTAGAAAAGGAAGGTTTAAGGGATAAAACAAAGATTATGGTGGGTGGAGGAGCAATAACAGAAGAATTTGCTAAAGATGTTGGAGCAGATGGATACGATCCCACAGCACCAGGAGCAGTAAAATTAGCTAGAAAATTAATTGGAAAATAAAGGAAGAATGAAATGTTAAAAGGATTTACACGGAATTTTCCAACTTTTAAAATATTGACTGAAGAACAAATAGAAGCAATTCATAGAGGGACATTAGATATTCTCCAGGAAACAGGAGTCTTAGTTTATAATGAAAGAGCACTAAAGATTTTTGAGAAAGCTGGTTGCAATGTAAACTTTGAGACTAAAAGGGTGAAGTTCTCACCCAGCCTGGTAGAAGAATCTCTGCGCAAATGTCCAAGCAGCTTTCGGGTTAAGGCAAGGAATCCAAAACATGATTTAATAATGGGTCCAAATAATGTCCTTTTTTTTAATTTTCCTGGAACTGATACTGTTGATTTAAATACCTGGGAGCCCCGAACGCCGACAAAGAAAGAACATACTAATCTCATAAAAGTTTTAGATGCATTGCCAAATGTCCATTTTTTAAATGCTTATCCCTATTTTGGATTCAGCGGTGACATTCCTGAAGTTATGAAGGAAATAGAAGGTGTTGCTCTTAGAATGAGAAATTCAACCAAGGTTACAATAGCAATCGCTAACAATGAGATTGATATATTTACTATAAAAATGGCAAAGGCAATAGGAACAGAGATTTTTGCCAATCCCAATACTTCATCACCTTTGACATATTATACTGATCAAGTTAATGCTTGTTTCTTGGCTGCTGAATATGACCTACCCAGTATGATATGGGAAGGGGCTACATCTGGAGGTACTGCACCTGCCAGTATAGTTGGGGCATTAGTCCTTAGCAATGCTGAGTTAATTCCCTATATAGTACTTATACAGCTTTTAAAACCAGGAGCAAGAGTGTCAGTTGCAAATCTTGTATTGCCGCAAAATATGACAAATGGAGCCCCTGCTTTTGGGGAAATAGGAGTTTCTTTACATAATGTGGCCTTTAATCAGATATGGCGAAAGTATGGAATTCCTACTGTATGCTCTTCTTGTGGACCTACTAGTTCAAAGAGAATAGACTTTCAATTGGGTTATCAGAAAATGATGCCTGCTCTTCTTTCTGCTATATCTGGCTCCAGTGCTCTCCAACTCTATAGTAGTATATATGGTGAGATTACAGCTCATCCAATTCAAGCTATATTAGACGATGATATAGCTGGTATGATTGGGCGTTTCTTAGAAGGGATTGAAGTAAGTGATGAAGCTTTAGCTATAGATTTAATAAATGAAGTAGGGCCAATCCCTGGCCATTATCTAAGTAAAGCTCATACCAGGAAGTGGTGGAAAAAAGAGCAATTTGTGCCAAAAGTGGCTGATAGATTAACTTACCCTGAATGGTTAAAGAAAGGTAAGAAAAGTTGTATTGATTATGCAAAGGAAAGAATGGATGAAATATTAGCTGCACATAAAGTGGACCCTCCTTTAACTGATAGCCAGGAGAATGATATAGAAAGGATATTAAAAGAGGCAAGGCAGTATTACCGGGAGAAGGGATTAATAACGGATGAGGAATGGAAAGTTTATAAGAGGGTTTTAAAAGAATCCAGTGGTGAGGAGAAATAAAATGTTAAAAGGATTTACGCGTAATTTCAAACCTTTGGAGATATTGAGTGAAGAACAAATTGAAGCAATCCATACAGGAATATTAGATGTTCTTAGGCGAACAGGGATAAGATTTGAAAGCAAGAAAGCCTTAAAGCTTTTTGAGAAAAATAGCTGTTATGTGGATTATAGCAATAATCGAGTAAGATTCCCGGAAGGGTTGGTTGAGGATTGTCTACGAAAGTGTCCTAGTAGCTTCCATGTTAAAGCCAGAAATTCAAGTAATGATATGATATGGGGTGGTAATACTACCTATTTTCAGGCTTTGTCAGGAACGCGAACTATTAATTTAGATACCTGGGAGCCTAAAACGCCTACAAGGAAAGAATATTATGATGCTATCACAGTTCTTGATGCGTTGGAGAATATTCATATTATTCCCTGGTATACACCATACTTTGGGTTTAAGAATGTTCCCTCTGTTATGGCTATGTCAGAGGGTCTTGCCGCAAGATTAAGAAATTCAAGTAAGTTTATATGTGCGAATTATTCAATGGGTTGTGAAGTGTTTAATATAGAAATGGCTAAAGCAGTTGGAGCTGAATTGAGAACTTCAATGGCCGCTGCACCACCTTTAACGTTTTATAGTGATGCGGTTGAGAGTGCTTATAGAGTTATTAAAGCGGGATTTATTCTTCTGATAACATCCGGTAGTGCATATGGAGGAACTTCACCAGCCACTATTGTTGGCTCACTGATAAGCAGTAATGCTGAGATAACAGCTGGAATAGTATTAGCACAGCTAATAAAACCAGGAACCAGGGTAATAGTCCAGGATTTTGGATTTCCACAGAATATGAGGTCAGGCTCTCCTGCATTTGGTGCTATAGGAATTTCATTACACCAGGCAGCATTTAATCAGATTTGGCGAAAATATGAGATACCTACAGATGGTGGAGTTAGTTTTCCTAGCTCAAAGAAAATAGACTATCAGGCTGCTTATGAGAAGACAATTACATCATTTATTGGTGCTTTATCTGGGACAAATACTATATGGATTCAAGGCGCTCTATACGGTGAGCTTGCATTTCATCCCATCCAGGCGATAATAGACGATGATTTAGTTGGTATGATAGGTCGTTTTTTAGAAGGAATTGAAGTGAACGATGAAACTATGGCTCTGGACTTAATAAATGAGGTTGGACCAATTCCCGGTCATTATCTAAATAAAGCTCATACCAGGAAATGGTGGAAGAAAGAGCAATTTGTACCAAAAGTGGCTGATAGATTAACTTATCCTGAATGGTTAAAGAAAGGTAAGAAAAGTTGTATTGATTATGCAAAGGAAAGAATGGATGAAATATTAGCTACACATAAAGTGGACCCTCCTTTAACTGATAGCCAGGAGAATGAGATAGAAAGGATACTAAAAGAGGCAAGAGAATATTACAGGAAAAAAGGATTAATAACTAATGAGGAATGGGCATCTTATAAGAAAGATTTGGAATCACCTAATTATCCATACATATAGTGTTTTGATCAATACTGAAAACAAAAGCTTGAAAATTTTGAGTTATATTAAATGACAATTATAAAATTTTATGATGTTGATTTTGAGCCAGTGGGCAAGCGAGGAAAATGTCGTGATGATGAGTCACTTTTAGAGTGTGCACACCAATTAGGAGTGGGTATAATCAGTTTATGCGGAGGTCTTGGAAAGTTCCATTGTTGTAAAATTCAAATTTTAAAAGGATCTGTTTCGAAACTAACCTCCAATGAGTTGGAGAGTTTCTCATCCCAGGAGCTAAAGGGTGGTTATCGTTTAGCTTGCCAGACTTATATAAATAGTGATTGTAAAGTACGAATTCCATTAGAATCGTTAACTACACCACAACGCATCCAGGTAGAGGGACCGGAGATTAGTGTAGATCGGGAATTGTCTATTAACTCTTATCACATACGAACATCATCTCCATCTCTTTCGGATTTCCAGGCTGATGATAAGCGTATAATAGAAACGCTAAATCGTCAATACAATCTAGATTGCAAGAGTATTGATATAAATGTTCTTAGAAATCTCTCTTCTTCGTTGCGATCCTGGAATTGGAAAGCTCAGGTTTCATTAAGAGACGATGAGATAATAGCCGTTAATCCCTGGATTAGTCATCAGTTGGGTCTAGCCATAGATCTGGGTACTACCACGATAGCTGGCTACTTACTTGATTTAACTAATGGAAAAACTTTGGCCGCTAAAGGAATTATGAATCCTCAAATTAGTTATGGTGAAGATATCGTCTCTCGCATTACTTATGCAATGGAATCGCCAGCTAAAGCTATAAAATTACAGAAAACGGTCGTAAAAGCACTCAATCAGTTAATAACTGATTTATGCATCAAGACTAATACTAAATCGGAAGAGATCTTAGAGGCAGTAATAGTAGGAAATACTGTAATGCATCATTTATTACTACACCTACCAGTGAAACAGTTAGCAGTTTCTCCATTTATTCCTGTGGTAGGAAAGGCTTTAAATATTAAAGCACGTGATATAGGTTTATGTATTGCCCCAGGAGCTTATGTATACTTATTGCCTAATATTGCTGGTTTTGTAGGGGCTGACCATATGGCTATGTTAATAGCTACAGAAAAATTATGGAAAGATAAAGGTTTGGTAATAGCATTAGATATTGGTACTAATACTGAGATTTCCTTAATAGATAACGGCGAAATAAGCAGTGTTTCCTGTGCCTCTGGTCCTGCCTTTGAAGGAGCTCATATTAAGAATGGTATGCGAGCTGCTAATGGAGCTATAGAACGAGTACAACTAATAAATAACCAGGTTAAATATGAGACTATTGGGAGAGTACCGCCAATTGGTCTTTGTGGT
>Ga0209121_10000712_pt1 | contig 35238 bp, 34 predicted proteins | sample Cruoilmetagenom3_FD_187292 | JGI IMG/M metagenome (GOLD analysis project Ga0209121, IMG submission 187292) | Oil polluted marine microbial communities from Coal Oil Point, Santa Barbara, California, USA - Sample 3 (SPAdes) (version 2) | ecosystem: Environmental > Aquatic > Marine > Oil seeps ... | reverse complement strand
ATGGATTATAGTCGAGGGTCCAGAGTCAAGAGTCTTGAGTCCTTCACCTGTAAATATATGCTTCAGGAGTTGAATATCGAGGATATCACCACGAATTAGTTCAAAATCAGGATTTTCTAAAACGTGTCTAATGTTTTGTTCTTTTAACAGAGGGCTGTAAGAATCATTGAAGTTATCAAGGCATATTACCCTGTAATCTTCTTGCAATAAACTTTCTACTAAGTGGGAACCTATAAAACCAGCACCCCCGGTAACAAGTATTGTTTCCTTACCCATCTTTAACCCTTATTAGTAACTAGTTTTTTCATTTAACTCCAATCTATTGGCTTTATACCTATTGTCAAGAGAATCGTTTGTTTCTCGCTGATCCTTTAAGGTTTCTCGCCAAGCTCGCAAAGAGAGCAAAGTCCGCAAAGAAAAGATTTATTTTGTAAAGAGAAGGTTTCTCGCCAAGCTCAGAAAGGAAATTAGTTAAATAGGCAAATAGTTTTTATTAGTCCAATGTCCAACGTCCAAAGGTGGATTAGAAGTAAGGATATAGGATTTAGGATATAGGATATAGGGGTTAGGATTAAGGTTCATGGTTCTTAGTTCTTAGTTTATTTTAATCAGTTGGTATCAGTGTTAATCTGTGCCCAATTCAGGGGTTAGGGTATAGGATATAGGATATAGGATTTGGTGGTGTGTGTTTTTATTAAAAAATAACCGTGAGTTTACCGTGGCATAACCCTTGGTGGTGTGTTCTGGGTTTATTGAGTTCATAGGGTTCGTTGGGTTCATTGGGTTTTTGCTAATCAACGACTCAACTACTCAACTATTTAACTTTTTTACTCTGCGTTCATCTGCGTGTATCTGCGGTTTCATTCCGGTGTAGGGATGTGTTTTTAATCAGTTGGTATCAGTGTAAATCAGTGTCTAAAAATTTAGTTGGGTCCGGGGTTCTGAGTATATATTAATCATTTCCAATCAGTGTAAATCAGTGTCAAATATCTATCTCAATCATTATTTTTCCAGAGTATTTCAATCTTATCTACCGTCTTTTCAATGGAAAAATTCTTTTTAACCCTCTGGAATCCCGATTCTCCGAATCGTCTTCTAAGATTATTATCCAATAGGAGTTCTTTTATGCTTTCGCTAAGTTGCTCTACCTGCCCGGGTTCCACGATAAATCCTGTCTCCCCATCAATTACAACCTCTGGCATTCCACCCACATTCGTTACAACAACCGGAAGACCAGAAGCCATAGCTTCCAGTAGAGATACGGGTAATCCTTCATAAAGAGAAGATAAGACAAAAACATCCATCACAGAAAGGAGTTCTGCAACATCCACCCGTTCACCTAAAAAGGTGGCTTTAACTCCCATTTCTCCTGCCATTTCTTTAAGGCGCTCTTCATCCTTTCCTCCACCTACGAGAAGTAAATGGAAGTCTATTTTCTTCTGCAAGTTCCGCGCAGCCTCCAATAAAAATTTAATGCCTTTTTTTGGCTCATGCATGCGGCACACGGTTCCAACTACCAAGCCATGCAAACCCATCCCAAGTTCTCTTAACTTTTTATCCCGATCTACATTAATCTGGTAATCATCTACATCGATGCCATTTAGAATTGTCACAATACATTCCTTCGGAATACCCACCTTTTCGTTAAGAAACTCTGAAACCCCTCGTGAGCACGCATAAATCACAAAACTCAACGGTGCAGTCACCCTGTCAATGAGTTTTTGAAATGGATTCATCCATTCCTGCACATCTCTAACCGACGAGATATTTAGAATTCCAAGAATCCATCCAAAAATCCTCGTAGGGATATAGGCCCTATAAAGAAAAGCAATAATTACATCGGGAGGAAACCTCAGTAAATACAGGAAGTATCGCCAGAGGACCCTGATGTCAAATCTTCCCCACCCTGAAAGAGAAACACATTCTATCCCCATCTTTCCCAAATTTTCTGAAATTGGCCCCCATCCTTTGAAAGCAAGGACTCTAACGTTATAGCCACGCTCCATTAATTGAGGTGCAATCCGCTGTATCATCCTCTCGCTACCTCCCAGTGTATATCCAACCGTAACAAATAGGATATCCTTGACCGACTTCCTTAGAATTCTTGCCAATCATCCTCCACATAATCTGAAGTGTAAATACGCCCCTCCTCAAACCACGCCCTGACTGCTTCACTTGCTTCAAAGGTTGAATTGACGGTAGAAACGCTTGTTGGCAGAGAATCCAGGAACACCGAGCCATACCACTTATTCACCACTCTCTTATCCAGTACAAAAATCATCCCCATATCATGTGTAGAGCGTATTAAACGACCAAATCCTTGCTTAAATCGAAGTACAGATAAGGGAAGTATATAAGAAGAAAATCCTCCCAGGTCTTTATTCTCGAAATAAGCCGATTTGGCAGAAATAAAAGGATCAGCTGGATTGGGGAAGGGGAGTTTTTCGATCACCACTATCTCAAGTGCTTTGCCCGGGACATCCACACCCTGCCAGAATGAACCCGTTCCAAGTAGAACAGAGTTCTCATTCCCCTTGAAGAGGGAAAGCAGCTTGGCTCTTGATTTCCCGAATCCCTGAATCAACAATTCATGCCCGCCATCCTCAAAATCCTTCTTAATTTCTTGATACACACCCTTCATGTGGTTATAAGAGGTAAAAAGTACGAGTGTTCCTTTATTAAGCGGTAGGATTATATCTGTTATAAATCTGCTGACTTCACCTATATAGCCGGATTCATCAGGAAGGGAAAGAAATTTAGGGACGACTGTTAAAGCCTGCTCGCTAAAATTGTAAGTATCGGGTAGTGATATCTCTTTTAAACGGTCTCCAAATCTCATAAGTCCAAGAATATAATTTAAGAAATCGAATGACTCACCTACCGAGAGAGTAGCGGATGTCATTACTAAAGAACTCAGAGTGGGATATAGATATTCCTCTAAATATGAACCAACATCCAGAGGAGCTCCTATAAGTTCCAATGAGGATGGACGCTGCCGATATCGCAGTTCATAATAGAAGACCCTGTCCTTTTCCTCTTGCTGTATGAGAATTCTCAGGTTGTTGACAAATTCCCGTAGCCTTCCAACTGTCTCTGAAAGATCCAGGTCAAGGGAGGTAATAACACTTATGAAATCATTGAGCTGTTCCGAAAGAGCACGGAGGGGTAATAATTGGCTATCCTTATAGAATCCTACACTGTACTCATTAGCATCCAGGAATGATTTGCCAACCTTCTGGAATGATTCTTCTGCTGCTTTTAGGAGTTTCTCGGCTTCTCTCCCCAACTCCCCCTTTACCTCTCTTTTTATGTTTTTAAGGGCAGATTGAACCTCAGCCAGGCTAACTGTCAAAGCATATCCTTGCGTTGCAGCCTTTTCTATCTCATGAGCTTCATCAAATATTACTTTCTCGGCATTTGGATTTCTGGTAAAAAATAAGGAGTGATTTACAAGAATTAAATCTGCTTCTTTTATATGCTTCTCCATATTATAATAAAAACAACTATCATAGTAAGGACAGGCTTCTTTTCTACATGTCTCATCCATATTTATCAATCCCTTGTTTATCTCTCTTTCCAGGTAAGAAACCTCTGAGAGATCGCCGGTCCTGGTAATGAACGCCCAGAAATAAAGGGCAGATAGTGAAATCGCATCCATATCCCCGAAGAGAGTCCTTAGTTTAAGAAGACATAAATAATTGGATTTACCCTTTCTCATAAGAGTGTTTACCCCAAAGTGCGTTATCTCTTCTGCTTTTGGTATATCATTGTTGAATAGTTGCTGTTGTAAGTTTTTTGTGTAACTCGATATATAAATTGGTTCTTCACTGCTCCGCGCATAAGAGATGGCAGGGACTAAATAAGCAAGTGATTTACCCGTTCCTGCAGAGGCTTCCACTATAAGGAATTCGTCGTTAATTAACGCAGATTGAACCAATTCTGCCATTTCTACCTGCGATTTTCTCTTCTCCAGGTCCTTCTGCTTAAAATAATCCGAAACTTTGGGTAATAATTTCCCTTTTTCTTTCCCTCTTCTCATGCGGAAATTAACAGGGATATCATAAGGATATGGATTTCGGTTTAACCCATTTTTTAACGAATGCTTGAGGGCATTCTCTAAAAGGAGAGACTCCTGATACTTACCCTTCATAGCATCTATCTGCTTTTTTAAAATTTCTGGATCTACGCTACACATTATTCGATAGAGCCCCATTAATATCTCTCCACTCATTCGTGCATCCTCTTCTGCTCTATGAGCCTCTCCGTACACAATGCCCATATACTCTGCTACGTATGCTAACTTATGACTATCTACAAAGGGCAAATATATCCTTGAAAGTCGGAGGGTATCATAAGTAGGGTTTAAAATGGATAAATGCTTCTTTAGGAAATCAGTGTCAAATGAGACATTATGGCCAACAAGAGGTAAATCCTTAGTAAATTCTTTGATTTCAGGGAGTAATTGTTCTATAGGAGGACTCTTATCCAGTTCCTCCTGTTTTATACCTGTTAATATTAACACATTATCTGAGACACGTTTCCCAGGATTAACCGTCCCAGATAGCGTATCAATAACCTTTCCATCTTCAAAAAGGACTAATCCAATCTCAATTATTTCTTCAGTTTTTGGGTCAAGACCGGTTGTTTCAAGGTCTAATGCAATAAAACGCTCAGTAGGATCCATAGCAAAGCTTCTTTAACTCGTTTACTTCCTGTTCCGTTAATCTCCTCCATTTCCCAGGGGGTAGATTCCCAAGTTTCAGGTTTCCAATCCTGACCCTAATGAGGCCCAGAACTCTGTAACCAAGGCTTCCAAGCATCCTCCTTACTTCCCTGTTCTTACCCTCTTTTAATGTTATATATACAGTTTTCTCCTCTCCAAAACGAACAGACTCTGCTTTCAGATGATCTTTACCCACGTCTATTCCCCTGACGAGGTTTTTTATCTCTTTACCCGGGGTCCTGGGCAAAATCACCTTATACTCCTTTTCAACCTCAAAGGAAGGATGGGTCAATTTATGCACCAATTCACCATCATTCATAATAAAAAGAAGACCTTCAGAATCTTCATCTAATCTCCCTACTGGGACGAGTCCCTGTTCGTCTAAGTCAATCAGGTCCAGAGCAGTCGGTCTTCTAAATTTATCAGAACAGGTCGTAATTACCCCTTTTGGCTTATTTAACATGAGATAGGTCCATTCTTTCGGAAGTTTTACTTCCTTTCCCCTGAATGTAACCCGGTCACATTCAGGATCTACCTCCACCCAGGGGTCATTAACCGTTTTTCCGCCTACCCTAATAAGACCCTGTTTTAGAAGTTTAGCTGCCGTTCTTCTGGAAGAGACCCCTGCCCTCGCCAAAAAACGCACTATCCTCATTTTTTATCTCCGGAAGGTCTTCATAGGACTGGAGTTGAAAGATTTCCAGAAATTTATCCGTTGTTCCGTACATATAAGGATGCCCAAAACCGTCTCCTTTCCCTACTACTTTGATAAGACCCGCTTCTTGAAGCGTATTTACAACACCACTGCAGTCCACACCCCTTATCTGTTCTATTTCTTTCCTGCTGATTGGCTGTCGGTATACAATCACGGCAAGAGTGGTTAATGCAGCATTTGAAAGATATAATTCTTTTCTGCCTTTCAATTTTTTTATCAATTCGGAAAATTCGGGGCAGGTATAGAGTTTGTATCCCTTATTTACAAATTTTATCGTAAAAGCCCTTTCCTCCTCTCCATATTCATCCTTAAGAGACTCTATTGCCCTGTCAATTATCTTTGGAGAAGAGCCTATTATTTCAGCTATCTTCCTTGTCTTCAATGGAACATCGGCAATAAATAGAAGAGCTTCAACAGCTCTCATTATTTCCTTAAAATTTTCCATATCTCCTCAATCCTTAATATATAGCCACCCGCTGCAAAAATCAAGGCAAAAAATAGGGAACCCAGAATAAGTGAAATTATTGAACCAAAATTTCTCTCAATATAAATCACAGGAATAGTGGCTACGATAGAAAGTATAAGCACTTTACCGAGAAAAGGCACTATCTTCTTAAACGAACTGATATGGGGTTTTATAAGCAGTGCAAATTGCACCAGGCCTGAAATTGAAACTGCTAATGCTAATCCCTTGATAGCCAATCTGCTCATCAGAGTTACCGCAAGAAGTACATTGATTGCCATAGTCGCATAACTTATCTTCATTGGGGTCTTTACATCCCTACGGGAAAAATAGACGTTTCTCACCACCTTATTTCCAGCGATAAAAGGGATACCAATAATATAGAAAAGAAGAACAGAAGCAGTCATAATCGAGTCCGTGGCGCTAAATGCACCGTGCTGATATAGAACACGGATAGCCGGTAGCTTTAAGGCAAAAAGAAGGAAAGATGCAGGGATGCTCAGGAGAAATACGGCCCGAAGAGACCCTATTATTGACGAATCCTGAGACTCATTTATTGCAAACTTCCTTGATAGTTCGGGAAGTGCAACAGTGGCAACAGCTACACCAAACATACCCAATGGGAGTTGCATAATCCTGTATGCATAACTCAAATAAGAGATACTACCTTCGCGAAGTAATGAAGCGAGGAATAGAATAACTGTGACATTTATCCTGTCAGCTCCATAAGCCAGGAAGACCGGGCCTATAAGACGAATGGATGTTGCCACCCCTGGATGATTCCACTTTGGAGGTCTAAACTTAACACCTGCACCGGGTAGAAAGAGCGTCAGGAATAATAATTGTAGTATCCCGCCGCACAACACACCAATTGCAACCCCTACTATTCCTAATTGACTGTAGAATAAAAAGGAGCATAGAATCACCGCCAGATTAAAAAATACCGGATATAAGCCTGTAATAAAAAAACGGTCAAAATACGTAAGGATTCCCATTGCAATAGAAGCAAGAGAAATGAAAATGAGAAACGGAAATATTACCCTGGTAAGAAGTACAGCCAGTTTGAACTGTTCGGGATTACGCACGAATCCCCTTGCTACAATAGAAATTATCTGGGGTGAAAAGATAATCCCCAGAGGCACGACAAGGAGGAGAGCTAAAATGAGTGGCATGAGGAACGAACTTAAGTATTTACTTGCGCTCTCTTCCCCTTCTTTAGTACGATATTCCGAGAATACAGGAAGAAAAGCTGCATTCATTCCCCCTTCGCCAAAAAAATCCCTGAAGAGGTTGGGAATGTTAAAAGCCACCCTGAAGGCATCCATGGATGCACTCGAACCAAAGAGATACGCAAATACAATCTCTCTCCCCATCCCAGAAAGCCGGGATAAGAGTGTGCCAATACTAAAACCACCTACTTTCTTTAATCGCATAATGTTATAAATAAGGGTTTTGAGTGTTTTCTGTCCTTTCTTGTGGACACTGGACACTCGACACTGGACTCTCGACTAAAACCCATCCCTACAGCGCCATTCTATATATCTTCTCAATATCCTCACTACCTAACTTCTTAAATCTACCAATAGTTCCTTCCCTTTTTCCCAGGTTATCAGCCATTTCGCCTATATACTCATCAAAAATACCTACCTCACTTAGTTTTGAAGGAAGGCCAAGTGAATTAAAGAAATTTCTCGTCTCCTCGATTGATTTTCTTGCAGTCTCTTCCAGGGTTAATCCCTTTATATCCCATACATTCCTTCCATAGATATCGAATCTCTCCTCTGTTTCTCTGGAGAGAACATATTCCATCCAGTAAGGTTGTAATATTGCAAGACCCTCTCCATGTGGGATATCATAATATGCAGAGAGTTCGTGTTCCATTCCGTGAGTTGCCCAATCTGTAATTTTCCCCGTTGCGATAATTCCATTGAGAGCCATCGTCGATGCCCACATTATGTTTGCCCTTGCTGAATAATTTTCAAGTTTATTATAGGCAATTGGTGCCCAATGAATAACAGTTTTTAAGATACCTTCAGATATTCTATCAGGTATCCACCAATCTGTTGTTGGTGAGAAATATTGCTCCACAACATGAGAAAAGATATCAGCAATCCCAAATGCGGTCTGATTCTTAGGAACACTGAAGGTATATGTTGGATCCAGAATGGAAAACCTTGGTTTTAATTTATCCGAGATATATGGATATTTTTGCTTCTTCTCTTCATTTGTTATAACTGCGCCTCCATTCATCTCAGAGCCTGTTGCGGATAGGGTCAAAACTGCTCCTACTGGCAAAGCCTTTTCAATCGCTTTATAATGAAGAAAATAGTCCCAGATATCTCCGGAAGCATACCTGCCAAAAGCCATGGCTTTTGCTGCATCAATAACAGAACCACCCCCAACAGCAAGGATTAGCAGAATATTCTCTTCTTTTGCAATTTCTATTCCCTCTAAAACTTCCCTTAACCTTGGATTGGGGCTTATCCCACTATATTCTACCCATTTAATTTTATTCCTTTCTAACTGCTCTACCACATCATCAAAAACACCGTATTTCTTAGCAGAACTTCTGCCGGTAACAACAAGAACCTTATTCCCATAAGGTTTTATTGCATCGCTGAGATTCTCTATTTGCCCCTTCCCAAAATATATCCTTGTTGGTAAATCCAGAATAAAATTTTTCATTATTTCCTCCTTTCCAACAGAGTATAGAATGCTCACTTATATGTCAAGGTTGACTTTGGATTGAATACACATAATTACTTCAAAAATGATTTTTAAAAAAGTTTTTTCTATAACAATATTTTACTAAGGGAAACTTGACTTTCCAGTGTTTTTTATATACATCAAATGAAAAAAGGAGGCAAAAATGTCTGAAGATAAAAATTTAATCGCATATTGCGGTCTTTACTGTGGTGACTGCTTTGCCCACGAGGGAAAAATTGCAGATTTAGCAAGGGACCTCCGAAAAGAACTAAGAGCGGTAAGGTTTGATAAGACAGCAGAATTCCTATCTAACCTTTCATTCTTTAAGGTATTCGAAAACTATAAGCAATGCTATAAGATATTAGGGGCAATGGTAAGATTCCGCTGCAAGAAAGCCTGCAAAGGTGGCGGTGGGCCTCCCTTCTGCAAGATAAGAAAATGCTGCCAGAAAAAGGGTATTGACGGGTGTTGGGAGTGTGAAGAGTTTCCGACCTGCGAAAAACTGGACTTCTTAAAGGCGAATCACGGGGATGCTCATATAAAGAACCTGAGAAAACTCAGGAAAAAGGGAGTAAAGGAATTCCTTAAAGGAAAAAAATATTGGTATGTAAAGCCAAAATGATGGCGTATTTTTTAATTGAACATTCGGTTTTACCGATGGTTTACCCCCTGGCCATCCGAAGAAATCTTTACCTTCCAAACAAATGCAGTAGGGAGAGAAATAAGAGTACCCCACCTACATCACCAATGCTCGTTACGAGTGGCACAACCACATTACTTGGGTCAAGGTGAATTCTCTTTGAAATAGAAGCAACCAAGAATGAAAGAAGACTCACTCCAAGACTGAGAGGGACCATACCTATGAATGTTAGAATAAGTATTACAGAAAATATTGGACTGCCAATGTGGAGCAGAAGTGCAGTAATATGGGTTATTGCTGCAACGGGCAAAACGAGTATTGATGAGAGATAAAATGCTGCCAGGAGATTCTGCCATACATATTTATTCCAGGAAAATGGTTTTGTATAACCTATATAAAGACCTGATGTAAGCCTCATACCAGCAATAGAACCAATGCTACCCCCCTTAGAGATTAGCTGGGGTAATAGGACAAGGAGATATGGCGCTGCGCTAAATTCTGCCTGATGATAATGGAGAAAAAGCCCTGCAGATATACCAAGAATACCACATATCACGATGACTGGACTACTTTCAGCGAATATCCTGAAGAATCTATAACGCGATGGAAAACTTTCCTTTACTGCAAAGAGAAAAATAATAAGATAACTGTAATCCGGTATAGTAATCTTGCGAATAATCATCGTGGCAAGAAATACTGATACCATGGCAATACCGTCCCCCACGACCGCAATTGCAGGTGATATTATGTTGTCGGGGTCTAAACCCTTCTTAAAGGAAAATATTGCAAGGAAAAGCGTAAAAGGAATCAAAACAAGTGAGGAGAGCATTCCACTCATAAGACCTATGAGTGTGAGCTTTGTAATACCCACAGTGGGTAGATGGAGCACCAGGCAAAAAAGATGGGCAAGGATACCAAAAAAGGCTGAAAAGGAAAAGCTTAACGAGAAGGAACCGAGAATATTATTGGTAAGCAGTGATGTTAATTCAAATGACGGTTTCATAAGTCCAAGATGGAGTAGAGAACTCAGTCTTGACCCAAAGGAGAGCCCAACATCTCCACGTAGATCCAGTATTGCAGGAATGAGTACAAAAACCCCGGGGACAAGAATGAGCACTCCCTCCATCTTCCCCAGGATTGAACCTGCAAAAGCACTCCCGAAAACAGTAAGAAGAAGTAATGGCGTTGCTTCTCTTAGTACTTTACTTACTATTCTTTTCTCTTTTTTCCTTTTTCGTTTTGGCATAATCAACCATCTTCCTTATCGCAACATCCTTTCCCTTTAAGAGAAGTACATCACCTGCTTTAAGAATCGTCTTTGCGCCCGGCTCAAAGAACCAGTCCTCTCCCCTCCTTATTGCCTTTATCATAAATCCCGTTTCTTCGGGAATCTTTGCTTCCTTTAAGGATTTCCCCTCAATCTTGGAACCTTTCTCAATAATCATCCTTTTTATGATTGTATCCCTTCTGTATACGGCCTTTACAATAGGGTGAACGCCTCTTGCAACTATCTCCACCATATCATCCACTCCGTCAGATATTTCTTTTACTGCTACACCAATCTGTAGTAACGATGCTATCTGGGGAATTTCCTCTCTTGACAACCCTTTTGCCGCATAGATGGCTGAAATCCTCATTTCATAAGTTAACTCTCTTATCCTCCTCTTTATTTTGTTTACTTCACTCGCAAGTTCTATGTCATCCTGGAGAAGGGAAGCATAACCCATTTCGACCATAAGATCAGAGAGGTCTCTCATCTTTATAAGCATCTCTTTTAAGCTTTTTATCCTCCTCATTAGTAACCTCCTTTTGTAGCATTCTACTCAAATCGTGCCAACAATTCAAGGACAAAAATTGAATCTTTTGCCCCTCCCCCTTTCTCGCAAAGACGCAAAGGGAGTAAAAACCGCAAAGAAATACTGTTTTGTAGGTCGAACCATCGATTCGCCCCAACATTGTGAATTGCCAATTTCACAAGTTTTATTACATTAAGAGAAGGTTATATAAAATGCGGGGAAATATAAAAAGATCACTATTGGTGCATGACAGAATTAGTCGAGAGCATTGACATTATTCTATTAAGGGTTTATAATAAAAGAAATAGAGTTATTATGAGGATTTTTATTTCTAGCTTGGTTATTCTCTTTTTGACAGGTTGCGCAGGTACAATAATGCAAACAGCAGAGGTTCTTGATAAGGGAGAAACCGAGTTGACTTTTATACAGGCAAACCTAATAGAAAGAGAAAAAAATGAGCGGATTTTTATCAATTACTATTTTCGTTATGGACTTGGGAACAATATGGATATGAGAGTTAATATATTACTTGGATGGAATGAACTTGAAATAAGACGTAGTATTAATAATATCTTAACAATTGGTGGTGGTGGTATAATCACATTTTCTGGTTCACCACCTATTTACTTTATGCCTTATTTATCACTATATTCATCACAATCTTTCAAAATAATAGAACCATATATTGGGGTAAAAATGGGTATCTACCCTTTAAATCCCGTCTTCTCCACTGGGGTAGGTCTGTCTTTTAATTTCTCCTGGCTCTCCCTTAGGCTTGAAGCAGATTATAACTACTATCCACCTGGAGTATTAGATGAATTAGAAGTATCTGGGATACCTTTTATAGTGGTTGGAGCCGCTCTTAGATAAGTATAAAATTAAATGAAACCGCAGATGCACGCAGATATAGTTAAATGGTTGAGTAGTTGAGTCGTTTTTGTTAGTCCAATGTCCGATGTCCAAAGTCAGCAGTCAAAGAAAGCAGGACTTGACAAAATTACTGAAAATTCATATATATTAAATGACCTTATTGGGCGGATAGCTCAGCCTGGTGAGAGCGCCTGCCTTACAAGCAGGAGGTCAGAGGTTCAAGTCCTCTTTCGCCCATTTTATAGTTCTAACAATGCAAGGAGGAGCATGTAGAATGGATAAAATTTATAAGAGAAGGGGTGGTGATTCCGTACTAAATGATCCATACCTAATCAACGCAGATTATAATGATCCTAATATCTGTTCCGAGTGTGGAGCAGTTTATCACAACAAACACTGGGAATTTAGCGATGAGTTCTCTCATAATTTGAAACTCAGAGGTAATTATGCAGATAAGAAATGTCCTGCCTGCAGAAAGATTGAAGATAACTATCCTATGGGATTGGTTTTTATTAGTGGGAATTTCATCCTGGGACATAAACAATCAATATTAAATACAATTAAGGCCGAAGAGAAACGAGCAATGCAAAAAAATCCACTTGAGCGAATCATGACCATAGAGAAGGAAGCCGAAGATAAATATCTGGTAAAAACAACCACTGATGCCCTGGCTCACAGGATCGGGAAAATACTCCATAGGTCTTTTAAGGGAGAACTTAATTATAAATTCTCAGACGATCAAAAGCTTTTACGTGCTTCCTGGTCAAGGGAAAACTGAAAGGTAATGGCAGCTAATCTGGAAGAGGCAAATTTCATTTCTATTGTAATGCGGATGGCTACCGGGGCGTATATCTCCATGGGAATGGTAGAAGACCCTATAGGTGGGGAAAAGAAAAAAGATATAGAAATGGCAAAATACCTGATTGATTCTTTGCGAATCCTCAAAGAGAAAACAAAAGGTAATCTTGAAAAAGAAGAAGAAGGATATCTCGATCAGGTAATTGCCGATCTGGAATTAAACTTTGTTAACGCAAAGGAGAAAAAATGAAAAGAATAGCAAGTGTGGTTCTTATACTGTTCGCTCTCATCCTCGGTTTTTCTCTTGGTGCAGCAGGAGCAGAGAAGAAACATATGGTAAAGAAAGGTGACACTTTATGGGATATTGCAGGTTTCTATTATAATGATCCTTTCCTCTGGCCTGTAATTTATAAAGCCAATCAGGACTCCATAAGCGACCCCCATTGGATATATCCTGGAGAGGTTTTCGTTATACCTTCTGTGCCAGAACAAGTCAGAACTCTTCCCCCAGCAGAAAAAGAAATTATAGTTAAGGGAAAAACTGTGAGTGCAGAGAGGGGAAAACCAACAGGAAAGGTCCCAGAGGAAACATATAAGCCGTATATACCCTCTGGAAAAATTGAACTATTCTCGGTTGTTGAACCAAAGGGTTATGCATTTTCTCAGAAGGCAGCCTTTCTGGCTGGATTTATCTCAGACGAGAAAACCTTAAGGTCAGGTGAAATCATTAAAACACATGGCATCCCGGGAGAATCAGGCGTTCAAGCAATAATAGGAGAAACAGTCGATTTAAACAAAGGTACATCTGATGGTGTATCGGTTGGCAATAGATACACAATCTTCGAATGGGGTAGACGTGTGAAGGGTTATGGCCGAATAGTCCACATAAAGGGAATCCTTTCGATAATAAAAGCGGGTAATGAAATTTCAACTGCGAGATTGTTAGAAACCTATGAACCTATCAAAGAGAGTGATTATTTCATGGAATACAGTCCCCCTGCTGCTATTGAAGGCAAAGCCCATCCAATCACTATCGAACTGGAAGGCAAAATTATAGCATTTAAAGAAGAATTTGGCTCCGTTAAGCCTTACGCAGTGGTCTTTATAACACCTGGGGAGGGAGAAGCTAAACCAGGTGATATTTTCCTTATTTACAAACTTCGGGAAGGAAAAGAAGAAGGAAAGGCCCCAATTGTCCCCCTTGGGAAAATTCAGATTGTCTATGTAAAGGGCAGATCTGCCTCTGGTTATATAACATCACTTATGGGAAATATGAACATAGCAGTTGGGGATGAGATAAGATTAGTAGGCAGGATTGGGAAATAAACCCTTTACTGTTAAAGACCTCTTTAAGAAAAAAGAAAACAACGAGCCCGTTGTCGGAATAACCGCTTACAATTATTCCATAGCCAGAATTGCAGATGAAGTCGGCATTGATTGGATTTTAATAGGCGATTCAGTAGGCAATAATGAAATGGGCTATACTACAACAATTCCTGTTACTATGGAAGATATGCTTACTTTTACGAAAGGAGTAGTAAGAGGTGTAAAAAGAGCCCTTGTAATAGGCGATATGCCGTTTTTATCATTTCAGACATCCCCGGAGAGAGCAGTGGAAAATGCGGGTAAATTTATGAGACTCGGAGTTAGCGGAGTTAAAGTCGAAGGAGCAAGGAATATCCAGAATATTAAAGCTATCATCAATGCCGGTATCCCTGTAATGGGCCATGTTGGACTAAACCCCCAGTATTATTTTCAAATTGGTCGTTATAAGGTATATGGGAAGGAAAAATCAGATTGGGAAGCGGTTATGAAATCGGCAAAGGTTCTTGAAGAAGTAGGGGTATTTTCTATTATTCTTGAAGCCATGGTGCCAGAACTTGCAAAAAAGATTCGTGATTCCGTTTCTATTCCAGTGTATGGAATTGGAGCAGGTAAAGAAATTGACGGACAAATCCTCATTGTGAATGATATTCTTGGTCTATCCTTTGGATTTAAGCCAAAGTTTGTAAAACAATATGTTAATTTAGAAAAAATCATCTATGATGCTATGACTCAGTATAAAAACGAAGTAATAAAAGGAACATATCCGGATATTGAGCATACATATTGAGGAATTTTCTCCAGGCGAAACAGAAGCATGGGATAGATTTGTGGATAAGTCCAATAATGGGACTATATTCCATAAATTGAGATTTCTCGATTATCATCCAGAAAACAGGTTCAATTTCAACCATCTAATATTTCACAAAGATGGTAAGATACTCGCACTTCTACCGGGAGGGATGGAAAACAGAACATTCAAATCGCCTCGAGGAGCAAGCTTTGGAGGTTTCGTTTTGAAGGACACCTCATTTAGCAAAACGGATAAGATCGTCAAAAGATTCCTTGAATACTGCATTCATAAAGATATAGAAAGGGTTTCTCTTATTCCTGCACCTATAATCTATTCAAAGGTATTTAATATGAATCTAGATTATGCGCTACTCTCTAATGGATTTAAATATTCAAAGCACTTCTTTACAAGTGCAATAGACCTGCATAACAAGGATATAGAATCACTTCAAATATATAAAGGGGGGGCAAGAAATGCAATAAGGAAAGCAGATAAGTCAAATATCCGGGTAGAGATAAAAGATGATTATGATAGTTTCTATCCTATCCTTTCAAAAAATAAAGAGAAATTCAAGACTCCTCCAACACACAGTCTTACGGAGTTAAAAAAACTCACCCATCTTATTCCAGAAAATCTGAAACTTTTTTTAGCCTATCGTAAAGGTAAATTGATTGCCGGTTCTCTTATCTTTATATGTAACAGCAAAACACTCCTGGCATTCTATATAGCACTTGATTATAATTATCAGAAATTCAGACCTATAAATTATCTTCTACATGAAATAGTCAAGTGGGGAAGAACAAATGCTTTCAATTACCTGGACCTTGGTGTAAACCAGGAACCCAATCCAGATAATCCAATGGAACTAAATCCCGGCCTCGTGTCATTCAAGGAGAGTATGGGTGCAAAATGCTTCTTCAGAAGTGAATTCTGCAGGAAAGTTTAGTACCTTGAAAATTATTCATACATGGGCATGTTTCTCCATTTTAAAAAGGATTATTCTTACGGTGTGGTTAAAATTTCACATCAACGATTCATAGTACTAATTCTGTAAATGGAAGTTTCCTCAAATAGAATAAAAGACCTTTTCAAACACTCCATAATTTATGGTATCGGACTCTTTCTAAAAAAAGCTATTGGGTTCATACTAATCCCTTTATATACTCACCAATTTTCTCAATTCCAATATGGTAAACTTGCAATAATATATCTATATTCCGGGGCACTCATCCTGTTCTTTTCCCTTGGGTTAAACGATGCCTTTTTTAAGCAATTTACTGAAAAGACCCGTGATGAGAAAGATGTCCTTAGTCGATTCTTTTTCTTCCGCTTGCTATACACTACACTCTTCCTGGCCTTTTTCATTATATTTTCGAATAGGATTGCGGGCTTTTTACTGGATAAGGGTGATGGTTACCTTATTGCCCTGGCAACCCTTACCATCTGGATAGAATCATTAACCACACCGTCTCTTTTAATATTGCGAATAAATGATCGCTCTACTTCATTTGTGATTGCCAATACTCTGCGTTTTATCTTAAACTGCGGTTTAAATATATTTTTTATACTCTACTTTAAATGGGGAATTGGTGGTGTACTCCTCGGAAACCTCTTAAGTGGGCTGATATTCTTCTTCCTGCTCTATCCGGTTTTAACCCGATACCTGACAAGTAAGATAAATTGGGGACCTATAAAGGAGCTATTATTATATGGTTTGCCTCTCATCCCTCTCTCATTCACACTATTAGGTCTGGACCTCGCCGATAGATGGATAATAAAATGGATTGCAGGACTTGGAAAAGCAGGCCTTTATACCTTAGGATACCAGTTTGGTGCTGTTATGGGAATTATTGTTTATGGTTTCCGTATCTCCTGGATTTCTTTCTTTTTCAACAACCCCGAAAAGAAAAAGGCATTTGCCGACTCCGCTACAATATTAGTCCGTTTGTCCCTTATACTTTGGGGGTTGCTGTCGTTTTTTAGAGGAGAAATCTTTCATATAATGGTAGCTGAAGAATATTATCCTGCCATGTCAATTATTCCAATTATAGCATTCTCCTATATTTTATTCGGCCTAGAAGAGATATTTACTGCTGGGTTCTTCATAAAATCCCGAACGAAACTCCTCTTCCCTATCGCACTTAGCTGCCTTGTAATAAATATAATATTAAACGTCCTATTCATCCCACACTATGGAATTATGGGTGCTTCAGTTGCTACATTGATATCTTTTTTATTCTTTGCATCCATATCCTATTTTGTAGCAGAGAGGTTCTTTCCCATAGAATATGACTTCCGCTCAATACTTACTGACCTCGGGATAGGAATCCTCTTATTGGCCCTGCCTTATATAGGGGGTAATCCCCTTAGCCTCCGGATAATTTCCTTTCTGCTGCTTTGCTCTATTATAGGATGGAAGGAAAAGAGTAGAATCAAAAGAGTAATTCGGGAGTTCATAACCCGCTAAATTAGAGTTATTATCGAATCAGGATTATTTTCTCCTTTAAATTTCTTGCATTGGACAAAGTGAGGAAATAAACACCACATGGGAGCCTGCCCTTGTTTCCCTCCCCTCTCCAGACTGCCCCATAAAGGCCATCCCCAATCCGAACTAAAGGAAAGGATGAGACTTTTCGCCCTGCAATGTCTATAACATCTATATAAGGATAAGCAAAGTTACCCTTTAAGTGCAATGTGATAACAGTCGAATTAACAAGAAGATAATTAGAGACTTCTAAAGTTGCGATTCCCTCATATTTCTCAACGCATATACCACTAAATTCTCCTCCTGCCTCTTCATATCGTGCCATCCATTCTTGAAAATACAGATTGGCAATATCCTCTGATTGGAGAAATATGCTGTTTTCGTCATTATAATTATTTCCCCAATAAGACCAGTTTGTTGAACCAGTAAGAACCCACGGGTATGATCCTGGGTGCTCTGCATCTATTATCAGATACTTATGGTGGAGTAAACCATTACCGCTTACATTATCCTTAACTATAACAGATGTAGTATCCAATGGTGGGCTCCATGGATTGCTACTACCAGGTATGCCAGCCATATCTCTTGCTTCAGAACTATTATTATCAATCCAGCATCCAGAATCGAAAACCCCCCTGATATTACATGAATCATTTTGCCCCCATCCATTCCATACCCCTTTTAAAGCGTTACTGATATCTTGATGACTGAAATAAAACATGCAGAAATAAGCTTCATAATCTACAGTCGAAATTTTATTTACTATGTTATCTTTTGTATTATCAGACGGACTAAAATAGACCTCCACCGGTGTTCCATCAACATTAAATTGATGCTGTGTATTATCGCTCTTATAATCAGAAAACTTAGAATTTGCCGAATTAGGTGCATTACTATTTGATCCCCACATCTCTTCGAATTCATCTGTATACGCTTCTGCAACCTCATGGTCCTGGATTGTTACTACATTCTGTGCATTGTAACTTGTTCCCCAGTATGTAACATTGTAAGAACCTGTCCAGACCCAATCATCCGTTGAACTTGACGAATCCCTGTAATCGAATATAAAGAACTTATTATGCATATTGTAATTTCCATCATATCCGGGAGGGTAAGCATCATTTATTACAGGAATATTATTATTGAAAAGATCCCAGACTGCACCGGTCATATGTTTATTATCTGTTATAAAACGAATGCTTACTCCTCTATTATGTGCCGCAATCAGAGAGTCCCCTACATCGTAGTCACAGTAATTAAAACTATATATGCAACAATCTATTGAATATTGTGCATTATGGATATATGAGCACAGCAAGGAATCCAATGCTACATTACCCATAGCCAAATTACCAGAAGATACGGAATAATCCACACTCTTATTAAAATAAACCTTGATCTTATTGCCTCCGTTGCTATTTATCGGGAAAAATAAAATCAAGGATAGGAACCATTTTACGAATTTATTGACCATTATCGCATGACAGCTCTAATTCTTTTCTCATATAGTTATTATCCTTCCGGCACCTCCCCTCGTAAATGTTTCAGGATATAAATCCTCTATCTCTTTTTTGTGCTGAGTACAATGAGTAGCACATATCAAACCGAAATCTGAGAACAACTCGAAATCACGAAATCCATGCAATCCTCCAATGATTCCATAGATATTTCCGAATCGTCTTGATACAGTAAGAATGTGGTCTATTCCTGGGTGAGAGCATCCTACGATAATAACTATCCCTTTATCTGTTCTTGCGCATAATGACTGTTCCACTCCGTCTATTTCCCCGGTTGTTGTTATATTCTTATGAACTTCGCGAGAAGATTCTACAGTTATGATATCTCTCGCCTTAAAAGAACCCCTAAAAGAAGGAGGAATGTAGAGCGTGACGTCATTATTTATCTCAAGGAAGCCCAAAAGACCACCAGTATGATCATAATGCGCATGGGAAATAAAGATTTCTTCGATAGAGTCGGGATTTATATCGAGTTTCTTCATATTCGAAAGCAATATCCTGGGGTCTGCCCCTGTATCGAAGAGTATTCGAGGGCTATTTTCTACCTCTATAAGAGCAGAAAAACCCCAATCAGCCTCTAAACCTTCTTTATAAACCTCATTATCATAGATTATTGTAACTTTCATCCTATATTCCTTTTATTTTAACCAAAAATACTACCTCTGTCAAGCCTTGGCTATGAGTGATGGGGGATTGTTGGGTTCGTTGGGTTCGTTGGGTTCATTGAGTTCGTTGGGTTCATTGGGTTCGTGGGGTTCGTTGGGTTCGTTGGGTTCGTGGAGTTCGTTGGGTTCGTTGGGTTCATTGAGTTCGTTGGGTTCGTAGGGTTCGTAGGGTTTCAGGTTAGGGAGTTGGTCGGTTGGTATGTTAGGACTATTGTGATATGTGATATGTGGTATGTGATATGTGATATGTGGGAATTAGTCGAGAGTCCACCCTTTAGGTGTTTGGTGTTTGGTCTTAGTTTTATTTTTTCACCAACTTAACTATTCAACTACTCAACTACTTAACCATTTAACTATATCCGTGTCCAATTCAGGGGTTAGGATATAGGATATAGGATTTAGGATTTGGTGGTGTGTGTTTTTATCTGTGTTCATCTGCGGTTAGATTTCGGTAGGGTTAGGGGTTTTTAATCAGTTCAAATCAGTGTAAATCTGTGTCTAACTTTTGTGGTGAGGGGAGGGTTTTTAATCAGTTGATATCTGTGTAAATCAGTGTCTAAAATTTTTTGACAGTTATAGACAAAACAAGCATATAAACCTTGACTTATAACCGAATCCTATTATAATTAAATTATGCAAGTGCATACAGTAGAAGAATTTTTATCCGCATATAAAAAGAATGCCTATAATTTGCTCCAACTTTCAGGAGATGATTTTGAGGTGAGCGAGGTAATTTTTGCAATAAAAAAAGAGTTTGAAGAAGGTAGAATTGAAGTCTTCTTTAAGGGTGACGCAGAAGATGCCCTCCACAATCTGGGCGCAAAAACGTTATTCGGGGATAAACTTATGATAATCTATGAAGTGGACACTTTTCTGAAATCTCAATACAATAAAGTCAAAAAACTCACAAAAAATCCGGAGCGACTCAAGCCAAATACAATCATTCTAACGTACAGTAATAAAAAAAATATGCCAGGGGTTCAAAATAGCCTATCGTGTTCTTTTGAGACCTTTTACGATTCCGGAATTCCTTCCTGGATCAAAAGATTCATCCGGGGGATGGGCTATTCTATCACAGAAGAAGCAATAAATCTTCTCCATTTCTCCTTTGGCACAAATAGAAAAGAGCTCAAAAAACAAATCGAGCTGATCGTTGGAAGATTAAAAAATACAAATAGAGAAATTGCAATTGAGGATGTAAAGGAGATAGGTTATTGTAGAGATGATACAATTTTCAAGATCACGAATTCAATGATTGAAGGTAAGTATAAAACCGCCTTACAGTATCTTATGGAGTTTTCCGACAATAAATCTCTCTTTTACTTTATCAATCGAGACCTACGATATCTTCTTATAGTCAAAGCGAATCTGGATGCTGGAAAGAGTATTAAAAAACTTAGTTCAAAAGAGCGATTGAATTTGAATAATTATTTCTTGTATAATAAATATAAAGTGGCAGCAGAAAAAGTGTCTTATAAGAAAATGGAACAACAATACGAAGATATAATAGATGCAGAGTATAAAATAAAAAATGGATGGAATGAATTTAGTGTAAACTTCAATCTTATAAGTCAACTTCAAGTAGGAGGCAAATAATGACGGAAGACATTCAAGAACTAAGGGCTCAAATGCAGGGCTTACAGGATAAGCTTTCAAAAATAGAAGAGAAAAAAGGAGACTTTAGCGAATCAGTATACAAAAAGGTGAAAGAGGATTACGAACTGAGGTTGGACGAACTGAAGAGCCAGCTCTCGGAAAAATCCGAATCCTTCAAAGAACAACTGAAAGAATTTTCAGAAAAGAAAGGTTCGCTTAAATCAAGGATTGAAGAATTCAACGAACAATTAGAGGAGGTAGAATTACGTTATTCCATAGGAGAATACGATGAGGAGCAACATAGCTCCATGAAAGAAACCATAGAAGAAAAAATATCTGAACTAATTAAAACTTCAGATGAAATAGAATCTGAAGAAAAAGGAATCAAAGAAATACTTAAAGAAACCGGTACAGTTACAGAGGAAGAAATAGCGGAAGAGGTGGAGGAAAAAGTAACCACAGAAGAAGAACCACTTCCTGAAGTGTTAGCAGAAGAGAAACTGGCAGAAGAGTTATTCACCGGAGAAGAGGAAACAGCCGAGGAAAAAGAGGAGATTTTGACAGCGGATGAAGCAATAAATCCCGAAGTAAAGGAAGAAGTATATGCAGAAAAAGAGAAAAGCAAAGCAGCAGAAACGGAAGAGGAATTATTCAAAGAATTAGAAGAAGAACCGGTAGAAGAATTACAGGTGGAAACAAAAGGTAAAACAGAAACAGCCGATTGGCTCGGAGAACTGGAAAAGGAATTAGAAGAAGAAAGTAATGAACCCGAAGGGGAAGGGGAAGGGGAAGGGGAAAAAGAAGGTGTAAGTGAGTTTATCACATGTCCAAAATGTGGATATAAAAACAAACCAGATGCCTGGTATTGCGAAAGTTGCGGAGCTGAATTGGCGATGTCCGAGTGACATTTCTCTCTTTCCCATAAAAAAATTCATGATAATCGAAAAAGAATCAACAAAAACATCCCTATTATAAAATTTAGATATTTTTTTGCTAAAAATTGGTCAAACCCCTTGACAAAATAGGAATTATATATATCATACAAGCATAATCCAATGAGTATCTCAGAACTCCAAGAGAAAGAATATACAGGTTTAACTCATATTGCCCGGAGATTAGGAATTTCATATTCCGAAATGACCAGGAAGGAATTGATTTTTTCTATTTTACAAGAACGGGCCAAAAAAAAGGGACAGGAATTGGTAGAGGGTGTTATAGAAATTCTAAATGAGGGATTTGGGTTCCTGCGGTTTGAGAAGAAAGATTATACTCCAAGTCCCACTGATATATACGTAGCTCCCCACATAATAAAGAAATATCGTATAAGAACAGGAGATACCTTAATCGGGTCTATAAAACCTCCTATGAATTCCGAGAAATACCATTCAATGAATACAATAGAAAGTATCGACTTTAATGACCCGAAAAAAGCAGCTAACAGAATTCCTTTTAGGGACCTTACCCCTCTTCACCCAAATGAGAAAATAAACTTAGAATCAAAAGATGAAAATATTTCAATGAGAATAATAGACCTAATTGCTCCTCTGGGTAAGGGGCAAAGAGGTTTGATTGTCTCTCCACCCAAGGCAGGAAAGACAATACTTCTAAAGAGGATAGCCCATTCAATTACTGAAAATCATCCAGAGATTTATCTTATAGTATTACTCATAGATGAAAGACCTGAAGAGGTTACCGATATGGAGAGATCCGTTGAAGGAGAAGTTCTCGCTTCAACATTCGACCAACCCCCACAAAGGCACATCCAGGTAGCTAATATGGCTCTGGAGAAAGCAAGAAGATTAGTTGAATTTGGGTATGATGTGGTCATTCTTCTTGATTCTATAACAAGATATGCCAGGGCTAACAATCTGGTTATCCCTCACAGCGGGAAAACACTATCAGGTGGAGTAGATTCAGATGCCCTTCGGATACCAAAAAGATTTTTTGGTTCAGCGAGAAACATCGAAAACGGGGGAAGTCTTACCATTCTTGCTACGGCTCTAATTGAAACAGGGTCTCGTATGGATTCCGTGATATTTGAGGAATTTAAAGGAACAGGCAACCAGGAAATAGTACTTGACAGAACCCTTTCCGACCAACGTATATTCCCCGCAATTGACATATTAGTATCAGGGACAAGAAAAGAGGAACTATTGCATTCCCCGGAAACTTTAAACAGAGTCTGGGTTTTACGGAAGATACTGAGTGGCATGACGGACAACACTGAAGCAATGGAATTTTTAATCTCCAAGATGAAGATGACAAAGAATAATAAGGAATTCCTGAAACTTATGACGGGATAAAGAAGATGAAGAAAGATATTCATCCCCATCCCAACATCATCCCACATCAATAAATTCTGACCCCTTACGAATATCCCGAATCCTATCGTTAAACCTACCCTCCCAACCGTTTAGAATAATCTCGGATACTGCATTCCTTACCCGTCCAATCATACTTCTGTCCTTAAGTGGATCGAAAAATCGAAAATCTGGGAACCCATGCTGCCTCGTACCAAAGAATTCTCCAGGCCCCCTTAACCTTAGATCAACTTCTGCCAGTTTAAAGCCATCAGATATCTTCTCCAGGGTACTAAGTCTATCTTTAGCATTACTTGTTATATCCTCTTCAAGGGAAATCATTATAAAGTATGATTTACTTCCTGCTCTCCCAATCCTTCCCCTTAGTTGATGCAGGTCGGCAAGCCCGAAACGGTCCGCATTCTCAACCACCATTACATTGGCGCGAGGGATATCAATGCCTACTTCAATAACAGTAGTTGTTATAAGAATATCAAATTGCTGGCCTCTAAAACCATTCATAATCTCTTCTTTTTCGGCCCTTGCCATCCTACCGTGTAATACGCCAACCTTCAGATCCGAAAAGAAACTGTTTTTAAGAATTTTCGCTTCTTTCTCAATAGAATGCAGGTCCATTTTATCCGATTCTTCTATAAGGGGCAATACAATATAGGCCTTCACCCCCTTTCGACGAACCTCCTTATGAACCCAATTATATACATCTTTTCTTTTCTCCTCTTTTCTGACCCACTTTGAAACCGGTGTAATCCGTCCAGGGGGCATTTCATCAATAGTTGAGACATCAAGTTCTCCATAAACGGAAAGAGCCAATGTTCTGGGAATAGGTGTAGCAGTCATCACCAGGGTTTCCACTTCTCTTCCCTTTCTTTGAATTTTTGCTCTCTGAGTTACTCCAAAACGGTGTTGTTCATCGATTATTACCAATCCTAAATCTGGTATCTTAACATTCTCTTCAAGTAAAGCGTGAGTCCCTACTATAATTCCTCTCTTCTTATGTATCAGAGATAACATCTCTTTTTTCTCCAGGGGATTTATCCCGCCTACAAGAAGCCAGAAAGGAACAGACAGGGAAGATAGGTACTCACTAATAACAAAGAAATGCTGATAGGCCAGTACTTCTGTTGGAGCCATCAGGACTGAATGAAAACCATTATTAACAGCTATTAGCATTGCAGCTATGGCTACTACTGTTTTTCCTGAACCTACATCCCCCTGGAGCAGTCTATTCATTGGATAAGGAGATTGTATATCTCTCTTGATCTCACTGATAACCTTCTTCTGTGAATTGGTGAGTTTGAAGGAAAGAGATGAGAGGAACTTCTTCTCCAAAGTGGATTCTACATTAAAGGATTTGCCCTTGTGTTTTCTCCTTTTCGCCTTCCTGAGCGTTAGAAATAGTTGCAGATATAACAGTTCATCGAAAGCAAGTCTCTTTTTCGCCCTTTTTATAAATTCTTTATTCACAGGAAAGTGTAGACTATGTAAAGCCTCCCTGAGTGGGATTAAATTATGTTTTTTTATTATACACTGAGGCATCGGGTCCTCTAACTTATTTAGTACTTCATTAAGTATATTAGAAATAGTTTTCCTCATAAATCTCTGCCCCAGACCCTTTGATAATGGATATAATGGGATAATCCTGCCTGTATGTATCAACTCTTTCTCTTCTTCTGTTAAGAACTCATAATCTGGATTAATAATCTGGAACCCACGATAATAATCTACTTTTCCACTCAAAAAGAGATGGCTACCTTTTTCAAATTGCTTTTTTACCCATTCCTGATTAAACCATCGGCCTATAATCATTCCCGTCCCATCATATACAACGATATCAGTGATGAGTGTATTTCTACTGCTCTTCCTGGAATTTACTCTGATAATATCCCCCTCCACAGTCACTTCCTCCCCTACCTTAAGGTCTCCTATTAATTTTATATCACTTCTATCAAGATATCGACGTGGTGGGAAATAAAGAAAATCGCGAACAGTTTGAATTCCACATCGGGCAAGACTTATTGCCCTATGTGGCCCAACGCCACTTACCCACTGAATTGAATCATCGAGGGATAAGGCTGACATAATAGAAAAAAGGGGCTCCTATTAAAAAAGAGCCCCTAAACAATTCAATCTTCGAGGGAAAATGTATACGGGAAAGAAAGTCGCACCGCTACAGGTTCATCTCTCTGCATTGCAGGAGTGAATCTCAACTGCTTTGACATCTCAATTGCAATCTTGTCAAGAGCGGGATATAGGGGTTTAATAAGCACTACCTTTCTTACCACCCCTTTTGTATCCACCCACAATTCAAGGTATACAGTTCCTTCAATCCCTAATCTCTTTGCTGACTCCGGATACGGAGTCCTACTCTTTACCTCCGCCAGATTCAGTGCTATGGGAGCTGTATCGTATGGAACAAAGGGTGGAATATTGAATTCAACTTCCGCTTCCTTCTTTTCATAACCTCCAAAATCAGTCTTTTCGATGGTTTCTGCTTCTGCCTCTTCATCACTCTCAGCCGCAACAGGCATTTTGGGTTTTGGTGGAGGCGGCGGTTTAACAATATTTTTAAGCTGAGGTGGAAGTTTTTGAACCTGTATCCTCTTTTGGATGGTTGGCTTATATTCCTTTGCCTCCCTTTCAGGAATAAACATAAATCCCAGAATGAATATGACAAGAGTCAGAAGTAGGGCAATCCTCATATGAAAAGGATAGAGTTTTTCTACATCAACACCATTATCCATTTTTTACCCCCTCTTCTTTGTTGTGGCAAGTGATATCTTTAGCACACTTGCCTCAACGAATTGATCAAATACATCTTCGACAAGGCCGTAATTAGTAGATTTATCACATCTCACTGAAACAATTATGTCTGGATTGATCTGCCTTTTTCTATTCATAATTGGAGATACCTTATCCTTGGTAATCAGAGCATCATCTATAGAAACTATACCGTTCATTGCAATCCAGACATGTGTAAGATTCTTGGTAGGTATTTTCTTTGCGGCCTCAGCCTGAGGTATTATTACCTTGAGACCCGTCTCCGCCCTAAAAACCGTGGAAACCATAAAAAACACCAGTAGCAAGAAAGCAATATCAGCCATTGAACACGTGGGTATTGTTGCGGGAAGTTTTTCTCGTCTTAATCTCATTTTAGCTCACTCCTCTGTCGACGGTGCAAGCGAAACACGTTCAGCGCTTGCCAATCTCAATTTATCAAAAGCATTTATCATATACTGATATTTTGCACGAGGATGAGTCTTTATGGAGAAAATCGCATCCTTATTAACTACAAGTATCGCCTTTGCTTCATCAACAAAAGCATCCTGTGTAACGGGCTCTCCATTGAGCCTTATTCCGCCCATCTCTTCAACATAAACCTTCTGGATATTCTCAGACTTAACCTTTACCTCCTGGCCTTTTTCAGGAAGCACAATCTGCAAGCCCATCTCATTCGAGAATACTGTAGTAACCATAAAAAAGACCAAAAGGAGAAATGCAATGTCAGCCATTGATGCTGTTGGAATATCCGGCCGTCTGCTCACTTTCTCCCTGAGTTTCATTTATGTCTCCAGCATTGCGTCCATTAGGGCAGAGGAAGCTTCCTCCATTGATCTTGTATATGCATTTACTTTCTGAGTAAAGTATGCATGTGCACCTGAGATAGGAATAGCGAGTCCCAGACCAGTTGCGGTTGTAATAAGTGCTTCTGAAATACCGGATGCAACTAACGTTGGTTCAACCGTTCCAGCCAGTGCAATAGCGTTAAAAGCTCTGATCATACCGGAAACTGTTCCAAGAAATCCGATCATCGGAGCTATATTTGCAACAGATGCAAGAACAAGCATACCTCTATCGAGAAATGATAACTCCTTGGCGGCTACTCTTGTAAGAATTTCCTCGAGAACTTCTTTATCTTTGCCTATCTCTTTATACTTCTCAAGGACTGGTTGAAGTACCTTAGCCACAGGGCTAGGAACTTGTTTACAAAGATTTATTGCTGCAGCCACACCCTTATTTTTGAAGGTCTTTATCAGATCTGCAGAAAATGCCTCCGGATCAGTTCGAGTACGCGCAAAAGTGATAAATCTTTCTATAATATACGAAAATCCAATAATCGCAGCAAATAACAGTAACCACATTGCCCATCCACCTCTGTTAAAGAAATCAACAGCGGCTTGCATAAAACCTCCTTTAAATTTTACCTAAATCTATAGATTTAGGTTTCCGATTAAACATTCCTACCTTGATATCCATCTATAGTATATAGTAATCCCAATGAGTGTCAAGAGGGTAGCTCCAAGTAATGAAAGTGCTTCCATTGAACTCACGTTTAGCATTCCTTTAATAAGAGGAAAAAGCTCTGCGGGATCCGCCTTTGATAACCCTACCTCGTAGAAGAATATTCTATAAAAATGGATCGCTGTAGAACACAGGAGAAAAATGGACCCAATCATGGGTAATACCCAGACTCCCTTCCGCTCAATAAGAGAAAGAAGCCTCTTTATTATCAATCCATATACAAAAACAGAGAAAGTTAATAATAAGATACCAATTCCAAATAACAACTCAAAGGGAACATTAACCTTCATCCTGTCCTCCTCTCCTGGGTGCCACTACTTTCCTGAAACGGAGAGCCCCAAGCAATGAAAAAACGCCAGAGAGAAAGAACAAAACATAGGCAATGATTTCTACATTCCCTGCCATCTTAAGATTTCCCAGAATTACTGATGAATAGAACTTAAGAATTGCATAGACAAGAATACCCGAAGGAGCCATGAGAATGAATTGCCACTGAGTTTTCCTCCTTAGAACGTACTCATATCTTTTTGCTATAATTCCAAAGAGCACAAAGGTAATCCAGAGAAAAATAGCTGCAATAATCATTGTATAACTATTTATAAGTCCAACGCGGGCAATTTCTTCTGACCACGAGAATATTACTAGTAAGAATGCACTCATCCTTCCTCCTCGATTACTTTTAGAATGCTCTCTTCTAATTCGCAAGCCTTTGAAGGGCCAATTATTAAAGAAGTAGCATTCTTTAGTGAATTAGTCACCTCTAATACCTGATCTTTCGTGGGATTGTCTTTATCTAATTCACTGTCATCTATAACATTAGATACAATATCCAGGGAAAAATCACCAAGATACTTATGTGCAATCTCATCAATCTTCTCAATAATAACAGGATTCAGAATTTCTTTCTCTACTTTTACTGCCATTTCCTCTTCAGTAGTAGTTACTTCCTCTACTGTTGCTTCTTCTACTTCCTCTACTACTTCTTCCTCTTTTATTTCCTCTTTTGCTTCTTCTTCTTCCTCCTCTTCCTCTTCCTTTTCCTTTTTCGAATCCGCTGCTTCTTCCACCACACCCTTCTTTATTCCTACTACTACCGCACCCCCTTCATAAATGTACCTCCTTACCTCCTCAACATCAGTCTCACCAGTAAAGATAACCCCTATAATCTCATCCCTATAATACATTATAAGGATTGTTTTGCCATCCCCTTTGATTATTAACTGCCTGAAAGGTGGAATATCAAGAGCATCAAACGTCTGGGTCAAAACCAGCTTTATTCTTTCTAATGCACTCTCTCCCTTTTCAATATCACCTATATATTCCAGGGGTTCATTTAATCTGAACGCCGTCTGTATATCCAGGTTATCCTTTAAATCCATTAGATCAATCATATTACTTTTTTTTACCTATCTTTTTTATTACCCTGTGAACCCTTTCCTTTGCCTCTGTACTACCAAACTCACCTATTGCTTTCTTCACTATAAAATCAAGTAATAACTTCATAAATTTGTTAACTTCTTCTAATGTAAGGTCTCCTACACTGGCTACCTTTAACCTGAAATCTTCCAGGGTGATATTGTCCTGGAATCTACTTCCCTTACTAAGAGCCAATAATCCCTTACTGATGTAATCCTGCCACATTACTTTATCTGAGTCTTTCGTAAACTCCTCAATTAACATATTAAGTTGGGATATCTTGCTGTTTACCAAATTCAGTATTCTAAAATCGCCTTCGGCCTCCTTCCCCTCCAGTATACTTATTACATCCTTCTCTATATTCCTTTTATCTTTTTCAAGAACACAACCAAGATAATTATTGTTGTATGGAACAATTACTACATTCTCCACCCCTATCCCCTTTATGCAATCTATGCTACCAAGCCCACAGGATTCAGTTATAATTTCTGCAGCAGAACCGACAAAAGCCACTAATTCATCTATATTACCTGGTGTTATCCCACCCCTCCTAATTATTGAACCGTCCCCAGAGGATACTATCGCAAAACCCCTCACTTCAGGAAGGTTCAAAATATTGTTGAGTGGTACTTCAGGACTCATCTATCTCCTTTATTCTCTTGTTTACCAGAAGTTTTCCGAGTGTCTCTTCTGCCTTTGATTTTAGTGCTCCCACCAATTTATCAAAGAATTCTTTTGTTTTTTCCAAATCCAGAGGGAAATTTTTCTGAAGCAAGAGAAAATCATTGCCAGCAAGTGAAATGGCATCTTCGAGCCCACTTTCGCTTATCAATTCTACCGCCGCTCTCCTCCAAGGGCCATCTCCAAAAATTCTTAAGAACCCACTGGCCTTTTTAACGCCTTCATCCACCATTCTTATTTTTTCTTCAGGGTCATAAAGAAGGCATTCCTTAAATAACCATGACAAAGTTTTATAGGTATTGAGTGCATCCAGTGGACTTGCCTCAATGATTTCCTTTAGTGTCCTTCTTCCATCAGACAAAATAAGAATTTTCCAATCATCTTTCTTAAGAGCTACTTTTTCACCTTCTGGTGTCTTACTGGACTTCTCAGGAATTGTTGTGAGCGGAGGCAAATCCTTCCTGTACACATTCAACTCGTCTTCTCTTGCTTCTATAGTTTCTATTAGCTCTGATAAAGGTTGTGAAATAGTATTAATACTTGCTCTTTCATCCGGTTGAAAATTAAAACGGCCTTCTTTAATCATACTGAGCGCAAAGAATGCATCAATCCCTTCGGAAGAATCAGTTTCAGCGTGAATTACCTTACCTTCTAATATATATATATTACCTTTCCTCTTTATAATCAATCTTCCAGTTTTTTCGAATCTTGAAAGAAGATAATATATTTCCACTATGGGGAAATATGATAAATCACCTTCTATTGCAACCTTCTTCATAGTGCTATATTAAGAAAAATATTACAATTGTCAAGTCGAATTATCCTTTAGATTACTATGGTTTCCTTAACAAGTTCTCCTTTTCTGATACGCTCAAAATTAAGCATGTTAACCTCCGGAATAGTTCTTACTTCACCGTCCGCGATTATTTCGGCTATTGACAAACCAGCTGCTGGCGCTTCCATAATGCCGTGGCCACTGAATCCCGTATTAAGATACAGATTCTCTATATCCGGATGTTCACCTATAAGTGCATTATGGTCTTCCGTGTTAATAGCATATAAACCACCCCACATATTCTGTATCCTGCAGTATTCTGCCCCCTCTATCCTTGCTTGCAAATAAAGATTCACATAATCCTCATAATAAGACCTATCTGGTTCAGTATCAAAACCAGGAGCTTGGTTTTCATCTGCTCGCCCTACAATCAGGTTCAGAGCTTCAGGCCTGAAGTAAATGCCATTATCTATAATAGTAAGAGGAATTTTTTCGTAGTTTCCCGACTTTGGCGGGGACACCACGAATAACATTCTCTTGACAGGGGCAACAGGAAGATTCTGGTCTTCTGGAATTTCGGATCTCTTGAGTATTTCTGCTGACCAGGCACCCGAAGCCAGAATAACCTTTTCGCAATCAATTATCTCTCCTTCTTTTGTTAAAACTCCTTTAATTTTCCCCCCTTTTATAATAATCTTATCAACCTCCGTATTTAGCTTTACTTTAACCTTCTCCGGGTATTTATCCGTTGAATACTCAAAATATGTGGTTGCGGCTGTGGTTGTATTCAATATCGCACAACTCTTGCCAAAGATTCCTCCAACAATGGGAGATATGGAAAGCATTTCAAGGATATCAGAGTCAAGATGGTCAATGGAGGCTCTGAGACCCGGGATTATTTCTTCAATTTCCTCCGGTGAAACCAACGCTGTTTCAACACCTGCCTCATCCCACCTGGGTTTAAAGTTCACAATATCTTTCCACTCATTCTCATAATATGTAAACAGATATCCATTCTGTTCAAATCCAATACTTACACCGAATCGCTCTTTAAACTCACTAAAATGATTGATGGAATATGTTGTCATTTTCATATTTACGGTTGTAGACCAGATATTTCGAATGCCTCCCGCAGATAGAGAGGTTGATTTCTGGGCAAGCGCATCGTTCGCCTCCAAAACCAGGATATTACCGTCGTAACCCTTTTCAAGCAAATAATAAAGAGACGCTCCCCCAATAATCCCTCCCCCAATAATTACTAAATCATTCATCCTTACTCCTTTCATGATTTACCACTTGCAAAAGTTTTAACATTATCTATAATCCAAGGGTTAGAATATTTATAATAAATAAGAGAGAATAGTCAAGTAGATTTCTTATTATTGCTTATTAGCGACATAACAGAAAGGAGGTTACTGTGAAATTCTTTTTAGATACAGCCAATGTAGAGGAAATAAAAAGGGTAACTGAATGGGGACTCATAGATGGCGTTACTACCAACCCGACACTTCTTGCCAGAGAGATAAAAAGAACCGGGGAAAAACCCTTTGATATACTCAAAGAGATATGTGAAACCGTAAAAGGTCCGGTCTCCGCCGAAGTAACAACCCTTAAAGTTAAAGAGGCAGTAAAACAGGCAAAAGCACTCGCAGCTATAAGCAAATGGATAACAATCAAGTCACCGGCAACGATCGATGGGATAAGAATAACAAGGGAATTGGTAGGGAAAAATATTCCAGTAAATATGACACTCATCTTTAGTGCAAATCAGGCTATCCTTGCAGCTAAGGCTGGAGCTACTTTTGCGAGTCCATTTATCGGAAGATTAGACGACATAGGAAAGGATGGTATGAGTCTTGTAGCCGAGATGGTTACCATCTACAATAATTATGATTTCGATACAGAGGTTCTTGTTGCCTCGATTCGTCATCCCCAACATGTAGTAGAAGCCGCACTCCTGGGAGCAGATATAGCAACAATACCATTTAAAGTAATTGAAAAAATGACTGGTCATCCACTTACGGATTACGGAATTATACGCTTTGAAAAAGACTGGGATGAGGTAAAAGAACAAGGCTTTAAGATAATTTAAGAAAGAGATTTGCCACAGAGAACACAGAGTTGTTTGTCCAATGTCCAATGTCCAATGTCCAATGTCAAATGGAACCGCCGATACACGTTGTTAAATAGTTGATTAGTTAAATAGTTGAGTAGTTGAGTCGTTTTTGTTAGTCCAATGTCCGACGTCCAAGGTCAACAGCCAGCTTTTTAATAAGGGTTCAAGTTTCATTCACCGACCCACCAACCACCAGATCCTAAATCCTACCCCCTGAACCCAATAAACTCAACGAACCCTACGAACTCAATCAACCCAACACACACCACCAAGAATTATTGCCACGGTTTCTTCATTGTAGGCACGCCTCGCAAAACAAATATTTAACGGGGCAGGCCTACATTTGTGTTAATCAAACATAAAAAAAGGGTGGCTAAAAGCCACCCTTTTTTGGTCTGATCAATAAACCTTTTTTATTTCACCAACACCATCTTTTTCTGATCACTGAAGGATGAGCTCTCCATCCTGATAAAGTATACACCAGAAGGAATGTTCATCTTATTCATGTGAACTTCGTAGTATCCTGGAGTATGAACCTTATCAACGAGGACCATTCTTCTTCCAAGTCTATCAATTAAAGAGATAGAGACTTTTGCCCTCTCAGGAACCGCATACCTGATAGAACTCATACTAACAGAGATACCCGGTACGGTGAGATTAAATACAGTAGGTATATCGGAAATCTCGCCTACACCAGAAGAAACGATTGGATATTCCTTTACATCGTTTGTTGGATCAACATCAAAAGGTAGGGCTGTGTAATAACGGAATGTCATATCGCCCTCAAATCCGGGTGTCCAATCATTGAATGCAACCTGTTTTATACCTGAACCTATCCAGTCATAGACCGAATCACGATGTATTGTGATAGCAGTGCCAGTATCAACCTCAAAGTATGTATAGAAGGAATCCACTGGTGCATCGAGATTGGTGCCAATAAATGCCCACGGTGACACCGGGGTACTGCTATTGATTGTATCTGCTGAAAATCCAAGGGTAACCAATACATCAAAGGAGAACATATCCCAGTCGCCTCTTGGCTCTATCTTGTAATCACCATAGCTATAAGAAACAGGACCACGGAGGATGGAAATAACTGTTCCAGAATCAGGGGTAGTATAGGGGTAGTAATCATCTATACGACATTCACCTACACCATCCGATACAATCCATTCTCCATATCCTGCATTGGTATCAACCACAGTAACAAGATTTAATTCCACAAGAACACCTTCGTTTGCTTCATTGGTATCAATATCTCCAGGTGTTGTCTGATATGGAGCCGGAATCGTGCCTGTTCCAAAGATACGCGGCATTGCACGATCAGCTAATCTGGTCTCATTATTATCCTCAATAGGACTGAACATGAACAAAATGGAATCTCCCATAGAAACAGGATAATCCTGAACCTCTATTCTAATTCCATTCCATGGACCAGAAGCGTCCTGTAAGAATATATGATAACCATCCGAGGCAGTGATTATACCATGTCCCCAAACCAGTGAATCAAGATATGGTGTTATAGTATCTCCACCCTGTATGTCCGCAATGGTTACAACAGAAGGTGGACCAAAGTTATTGTCTCCGGGTGTAAGGACACCAGAAGCCGCGAAGTCCGCGATATTATTATCTGTATCAGTACCATCTGGACCGCGATAGAACGAATGTCCAGCCTCAACATCACACACTGGCATTCCTTCACCAACAAATACCCAGGAAGTGGTATCGTAAGTTCCATAACCTACAGCATCAACTGTAACACTGGCAGCTCCATATACATAGGTAAGGAGCACATTGTCGTCTCCATTCTGCCAGTCTACATCGGCTACAAGGTCAGTATAGGGTCTTGCAACAGTTGACACTACAAAGAATGAATCTAACGGTATAGTATATCCATCAAGAGGAATAATGTTGTAAACTGCACCGCCGTTTCCATTTACACCCACTAATTTAAAGCTATCCAGGGGTGTACCTGGCGTACCATATAATTCCGTATAGAGTGAAGTATCGCTTCCAGGGGAATCATAGTATACCTCATTTATAACAACTGTTGGTGGCTGCGTTATCACAGTAAGTGTCCCGGCCATAGCAGGGTCATACTGATAAGCAAAGCCCCTCGAGAATCCATCAAGGTCAGCATATATCCATGGACCCTTATCATAAGAATATCTATAAGCCATGCTGTATACACCTGGTGTCGTAGTTCCAGGTATATCAATTTGTCCCCTGAATCCGAATGTGTCATTAGATGAACTTTCAAATGCTGCATCAAACCATGACCAGAGCGTGTCGCTCTCGGGAAGGTCAGAACCTACTGGTCCCATTCCCACCTGTGGGGTAAAGTCACCAATAGAACCGCCCGGTTCATATGCATAGCCAGTTATCTCAGTTGACAAATCTCCTACAAAACCTGCGGCACTGCTGGTTTCTAAGATACAGGCGTCAACAAATGGCGGCATAGGTATTACTGGTATTACTTCCATTAACCTTCTTATTAGTGTATCACGTGCAGCATCATCCTCAAAATCATCCATCTCATA
>Ga0209121_10000711_pt1 | contig 35256 bp, 38 predicted proteins | sample Cruoilmetagenom3_FD_187292 | JGI IMG/M metagenome (GOLD analysis project Ga0209121, IMG submission 187292) | Oil polluted marine microbial communities from Coal Oil Point, Santa Barbara, California, USA - Sample 3 (SPAdes) (version 2) | ecosystem: Environmental > Aquatic > Marine > Oil seeps ... | reverse complement strand
GTACATGGACTGGAGGTCGAGAAAAGGCCCCGGCGGCGATCTGCCGTAAGGTGGCTGAAGCGGAAGACGGCGGTACGATTGAGGTGTGGGGCGATGGCGCGGCCATTCGTTCCTATACCTACGTGAGCGATATGGTCGATGGCGTCTACATGCTGATACAATCCGACCTGGAAGGCCCGGTGAACATTGGTTCCCCAGAGTACGTCACCGTGGCCGAACTAGTGGCGACGGTGATTGAGGTATCGGGCAAGAGGATCAACGTGAAGTATGTTGAAGGCCCCGTTGGGGTGCAATCGCGGAACTTCAGCAACGCACGCATTCACTCGCTAGGGTGGCAGGCCAGGGTTTTACTCAAAGAGGGGATTTCGCTCACATACCCGTGGATCGAGGCGCAGGTCAAGGCACAGTAATACCATATCGGTGATAGACTTGTGAATGCTCAACCAGGCGGCTTGGCAAAGAGCGAATTGTCCACTGTTCACCAACGGAGCATGCATGAGTGACATTGCCATTCGCGTCGAGAATCTGAGTAAGCAGTACCCCTTCGACAGGCTCAGGGCAGGCTGTATCGGCGGCCCTTCGACTGGGCTCAGGACAGGCCTGGGGATGAAGAGGAAGGTAATCTGATGAAATTTGACAAGAATATCGCCAAGATAACTCACACCATCACAGAGTTGGCGCAACCGGAGCAAATCATTTTGTTTGGTTCCAGAGCACATGGCACAGCACATCGTTATTCAGATTATGACATCGCTCTTGCCGGCGTGGATATGGATTATAGAACAGAACGCCGTCTTAAAGAGGCCCTGGATGATAGGCTGGGAATCTTTACCGTTGATTTGGTCAACATTGACAAAGTAGATCCAGAATTCAAAGATATCATTGTACAAAGTGGAGTGATCGTGTATGAAAGTTGACAATCTCGTTTACGCGCTCAATAAATTGGAAACGGCTTTTGCAAGACTACAACAGGCTGCTGGACGTGTCGTAGATGACCTGGATCGGGATGGAGTCATCCAACGCTTCGAGTTTACCTTTGAACTTTTGTGGAAGGCAGCCAAGATATTTTTGGAATACGAAGGATTCCGATGCGCTGGGCCTCGGTCTTGCATCAAGGAAGGTGTCCGAAGAGAGATTTTGTCAGAAGGTGAAGTTCTTCTCGACATGCTGGAGGATAGAAACAAGACCACTCATATCTACGATGAACACACGGCCGAGGAGATATTTGAGCGCATCAAAAACAGATATGTTCCGGTCATAGCTAGCAACATCAGGCAACTAGGGGAGCAACTGGTTGACTGACAAAACTCGAGTGTTCTTGAAAACCGCCCAAAGTACAAGGAATAGGACACGGGCGCATACAGAACTTTGGGGGGCATCATAATCAGCCACGAATTGCACGAAAAAAGACAGAAATAATTCGAGAAATTCGTGTAATTTGTGGCAAAAAGGAAAAAGGATCTGGATATTCTCTTTGTGAGGTGAAGCATGAGATACCGAGCTGTGATCAAGCAAAGCGACGGCTGGTGGATTGGCTGGCTACTGGATTTGCCCGGTGTAAATGCCCAGGAAATGACCAGGGAGAAATTGCTCGAGTCCCTGCGAATCGGCGCTCAGGACATGCTGGCAGCCGAGGTTCCCTTCGAGCCGGAGAGCACGATGACGGTTGTAGACGTCCCCGACCCGGAGTGGGCACAAGCACCAGCCTGAGGCTATCGAAGGGTACATCGCCATGTCTGATATCGCTATTCGTGTCGAAAACCTCTCCAAACAGTACCGCATTGGCGGCTCGCAAGCGCGGTATAAGACCATCCGCGAATCGCTGACTGAGGCGGTGCAGGCCCCCTTCCGCCGCCTGTCGTCCGTCATTCGCGGCCAGTCGTCCGCCGCCACCAACGAGACGATCTGGGCGCTGAAGGACGTATCCTTCGAGGTGAAACGCGGCGAAGTGGTGGGCATCATTGGGCGCAACGGCGCGGGGAAGACGACGCTGCTCAAGATCCTCTGCCGTATCACCGAGCCGACGGAGGGCCAAGCCGAGATCCACGGGCGTGTGGGTTCCCTGCTGGAGGTGGGCACCGGCTTCCACCCCGAACTGACCGGGCGAGAGAACATCTATTTGAACGGCGCCATCCTGGGCATGAAGCGGGTAGAGATTGAGCGCAAGTTCGACGAGATCGTGGACTTTGCCGAGATCGAGAAGTTCATAGACACGCCGGTGAAGCACTACTCCAGCGGGATGTACGTGCGGTTGGCCTTTGCTGTAGCCGCTCACCTGGAGCCGGAGATATTGCTGGTGGATGAGGTGCTGGCGGTGGGGGATGCCGCCTTTCAGAAGAAGTGCCTGGGGAAAATGGGAGATGTGGCGAAGGAAGGACGGACGGTGTTGTTTGTAAGCCATAACATGGGAGCGATACAGAGACTCTGCCCGCAAGCAATCTGGCTGGAAGAGGGAGCGGTAAAAGAAATTGGTGATTCGGCAGCAGTTTGTGAAAAATACCTGTATTCGGATGTTGGGTTTGGCTCTGGGGTATATACCTTCGATGACGGAGCAGGGCACCCTGTCCGGTTCTTGCGTGCAGAGCTTCTTAACTCCAAGGACGAACCCACGAGTACTTTTAGAGCAGATGAACCTATCAAGTTCCGTATCACATACCGCTTAGCACGAGAATTTAGCGGGTTATCAGTAGCATTGAACATAAGAGACGCGCTGGGTGGATCCCTGTGGGGCGTGAGCGATCTAGATTTCTTTCCAGAGCTTTTTGAAAAACGCCAACCAGGCACTTGGGTTTATGAATGCGTTGCTCCTGCGAATGTACTAAGGCCAGGCATTTACCAGTTAGGCTTGGGAGCAGGAAGCGGCGGTCAATACTTTCACCATCCGGCAAACCCACCTATTTTTGAGGTAAACTGTGTGGGATATTGGCGGCAGAGCTATCGTTACTTCGGCGTCTCGGGTGGGCCGATTGCCGTACCAATGAAAGCCAAAAAACCTATCGTTGTCGAGGAGGTTGCGGACTAGTGGCAGATACCTCATCTAAGCATCTGGCTGTAATCCCCGCTCGTGGTGGTTCCAAACGGGTTCCGGGCAAGAATATCCGAGGGTTATGCGGTAAGCCGGTCATAGCCTATACAATTGAGGCTGCACTTGAGAGCGGTGTCTTCTCTCGCGTAATCGTGAGCACAGACAGCGACGAGATTGCCACTATAGCCAGGCGCTTTGGGGCAGAAGTGCCTTTTCTCCGTGACTCTGGCCTGGCAGATGACTACACGCCCGTTTCCTTGGTTACGCTTGATGCGCTGGAAAGGCTTGACCTGGACGGAACAGTATTCCGAAACGTGGCGCAACTGATGGCTAACTGTCCACTGCGAACCGCCGATGATATTCGAGATAGCTATCGGCAATTCGTAGAGGCAGGAGCTGATGCGCAAATATCAGTGACACGGTACGGTTGGCTGAACCCCTGGTGGGCGATGACACGCGACGGCAAATTCCGGTTAGCGTTCATCTTTGATGAGCAAAGGGTGAATAAGCGCAGCCAAGACTTGCCTGAGGTATTTTGTCCAACCGGGGCCATCTGGTGGGCGAAGGCGGGCGTGTTGCGGCGGGAAAAGACATTCCATATTGCGGGCCGGATGGGGTGGGAGATTCCCTGGCAACGAGCAGTAGATATAGACACCGAAGATGATTGGCAAATGGCCAAGTTGCTCATGCAGGTATGGCAGCAGAGTATTGAGAAGTGACCCGAATGGAACGGTTGGCTCTCTATACTACGGTATATCCTGGTGTTGAAAAGTATCTTTCCGCCTGGTATAAATCTGTCTTGGCGCAGACTGATCGCAACTTTGATATCTGGATTGGTGTTGATGGACTTGACGTCAGCGCAGTAACTGCGGCAATGGGCGCGGATCCGTCCGCGACATGGGTAATAGCGGTCAGGGGCGATTCTCCAGCACAGATCCGCCAGAAGGCAATTGAAAGAATGGTCAACGAGTATCCCGCTGTAATCTTTGTTGATAGCGATGATGTGCTTGAGCCGACACGAGTCGAGGCGGCAAGGGAATCGCTGCAGGAGAACGACGTTAGTGGCTGTGCCATGAATATTATAGATGAAGATGATCATGATCTGGGAATTGTCTTTGCGCCGCCTGATGGAGTAGACGTCGCAGCAGTCCTGCCTCGAAACAACGTATTTGGTCTATCCAACACAGTCTATCGGTCGCAGACGCTTTGCCAGTGTTTGCCAATTCCGGCGGAATGTGTTCTTGTGGATTGGTTTCTGATCACCTGTGTATGGGCTTTAGGTGTGGGGTTGGATTTCGATTTCACACCTAGGATGGCTTATCGCCAACACCCCCGCAATACAGCGCGCGTCTTACCACCGTTTACACCGCAACAGGTGATATTGGCCACCGAGCGGGTTCTTGACCATTACACTTGTGTCATGGAGAGCATACCGGAACTGCAGCCCCAATATAGGGTGGAATTAGAAGTTGCTCGCGATTATGCGGAGGCATTCCACATGTCAATAAAAGACTCTCCCGATACATTGCATCAGTATGTGCAGGCCCTAAATCAACTGCCGCCCAATCACGTATGGTGGGCATGCGTGGCTCACCCACAATTGGAGGAGATATGGAAAAGCTGAAATTTCCCGGTCGGTTGATCGGTCCTGGTGAACCACCATACATCATTGCCGAAATAGGTTCCAACCATAACGGTGATGTGCAACTGGCTAAGCGGCTAGTTGATGCCGCTAAATCTTGCGGGGCTGACGCTGTCAAATTTCAGTCGTGGTCAAAGTCTTCTCTCATCTGCAAGGCTGAATATGCCCGCAATACAGAGTATGCGGACAAAAAGAAACACTTTGGCACATTGGAAGAGATGGTCGAGAAGTATCAATTCACGTCAGAGCAGCATCGTGAGGTAGTGGCCTATTGCCAGAAAAAGGAGATTGCTTTCCTGTCGAGTTGTTTTGCGCCTGAAGAGGTTGATCTGTTAGACGCCCTGAATGTTCCGGCTTTCAAGATTGCCTCAATGGATGTCAATCACTTGCCCTTGCTGGAGTACGTTGCGAGCAAGAAAAGACCGGTGCTTCTGTCCACAGGCATGGCTACCCTCGGAGAGATTGAGAGGGCCCTTAACGTTTTGCAGCGTGGTGGAGCTGGGCCTGTCGCATTGTTGCACTGTATATCCATCTACCCCCCTGCTTATGAGAGCATTAACTTGCGCAACATAGCCACTTTGCAGCAGGCGTTCGATGTGCCGGTTGGCTTTAGTGACCATACGTTGGGCACGGCTATCTCCCTGGCCGCCATCGCTCTGGGGGCCTGCATCATCGAAAAGCACTTTACTCTGGACAAGGACATGGAGGGCTGGGATCATGCTATCTCGGCGGACCCTGGCGAGATGGAGATTATCGTCCGGGAGGGGCGGAACGTATTTGTGGCGTTGGGTAGTACGGTCCGGACGGTGAACGAAGCTGAAATGGAGAAGCGAAAAGCATTCCGCCGCCGTTTAGTTGTTAAACGGGCTATGCGGAAAGGAGAAAGACTGCAATTGGAAGATATTGACTTTAAGCGACCGGGTACAGGTATTCATCCAGATGAGTTGACTTACGTGGTTGATCGTCCGCTGGCAAGAGATGTGGCATCAGGTGATGAACTTGAATGGTCAGATATAGTTTAACCACACGCCAAGCGAGTTTGTGGGCTAACCGGACACTGGCTTGCTATTAGGTTGCAAATAAGTGGCGTGGACTACGCTGAAGCATTCGCTTTGATTCGAGAGAAGGGTAGACATCATCATGAAGGATATTGTCATTCTGGGAGCAGGAGGCTTTGCCAAAGAGGTAGCCTTTCTGATCGACGACATCAACCGGGCGCTGACCCAGCCGGAATGGAATATTTTGGGCTATATAGACACTGACCCGGAGAAGGAAGGCACGCACAACGGTAAATATCCCATTGTCGGCGACGAGGATTACCTGGTTGCCTATGGTGAAGACGTCTACGCAGTAATTGGCATCGGCACGCCTCCCATCATTCGCAAAGTCCACGAGAAACTCCGCCGCTACGATCATATCCACTTTCCTAACCTGATTCACCCTAACGTAGTAATGGATGCTGGGCGAATCAATTTAGGTGAGGGCAATGTTGTTTGCGCAGGCAGTATTTTCACCACCGATATTACGATTGGATCGTGCAATATCTTCAATCTAAACAGTACCTACGGTCACGACATGGTAATCGGCAGTTACTCTGTGTTTAATCCGGGCCTGAACATGTCGGGTGGCGTGACGGTCGAAGACGGTTGCTTGATCGGCACAGGGGCTACGGTGCTGCAATATCTAACCATTGGCAGGGGTGCGATGGTTGGCGCAGGGGCAGTGGTGACCAAGTATGTAGATCCTGGTCTCACTGTAGTTGGCGTACCAGCCAAGCCGCTAAGGCGTGGTTGATTCTGATGCCGTAAACCTGGCTACGGTGACGGAAGGTTGCGGTGGAGTGAACGGAGTGACGCAAGGATGATTGTTGCAAGTAAAGATGCCGAAGCTCGCTTGAAGCGGGTGCTGATTTCGCCCCAGATCTCTATCTCGGAGGCTGTTCCGATTTTGGATCGCGCCGGGATGGGTATTTTGCTCTTGTGCGAAGACGACCGGAGGCTGGTCGGCGTTCTGACCGATGGAGATATTCGGCGGGCGATTTTACGCGGAGTGTCCTTTGAAAAACCTTGCATTTCCATAGCGGGCCGGAATCCGGTCGTCGCGCCGCAGCCGGTCTCTCCATCAGAGGCACTGCATTTTATGGATCACAGCAGAGACTTTGTGGTAAACCATCTCCCTGTGGTGGATGCAGAGGGACGAGTGGTTGACCTGTTGCTGCGCCGCGACCTGGTTACTCAGGAGCAACTCGCTCTTTCGGCTGTGATCATGGCAGGTGGTGCTGGCACTCGTTTGCGTCCTCTGACGGAAGATATACCCAAGCCAATGTTGCTTGTCGGCAGCCGCCCGTTGATGGAGTTGATCATCAAGCAGTTACGCCAGGCAGGTATCCGGCGCGTCAACATCACCACGCGCTATCGGCCGGAGAAAATCATCGAACATTTTGGGGACGGGCAATCCTTTGGCGTCGAAATCGACTATGTGACCGAGGATCGTCCTCTGGGCACTGCTGGCGCGCTGGGTTTGATGCAGGCTCCTGATGAACCGCTGTTGGTGATCAATGGCGATATCCTGACCCGGGTTGATTTTCGTGCTATGCTGGCCTATCATCGCGAACACGGCGCCGATCTTACGGTGGCCGTCCGCCAGTATGATCTACAGATACCCTACGGCGTGCTAGAGTGCGAAGGCCTACACGTGTGCCAGGTGCGCGAGAAGCCGTCGTTTAGATTTCTGGTTAATGCCGGTATCTATCTGCTGGAGCCTTCGGTACATTGCTACATTCCCAATGGTCAACGCTTCGACATGACTGACTTGATTCAACGGCTGCTTGAAGATGGGCGTCCTGTCGTCAGTTTTCCAATTGTGGAGTACTGGTTGGACATTGGCCAGCATGTTGATTACGAGCAGGCTCAGGAAGATGTGCGGAGTGGCAGGGTCGAACTTGATGGGCTGGGATAGCAAAACGGTGCTCATCACAGGGGCAGGGGGGTTTATTGGCAGCCACCTGACTGAGCAGTTGGTTGAACTTGGGGCTCACACGCGTGCCTTTGTGCATTATAACTCACTAGGAAGATGGGGCTGGCTGGATCATTCTCTACTGAAAGCAGAAATAGAAATCTTTGCTGGAGATATCAGTGATCGAGACAGTGTGCGGAGGGCTGTACAGGACGTAGATGTTGTCTTTCACCTGGCCGCTTTGATCGGCATTCCGTATTCATATCACGCTCCCGTTTCCTACGTCCGTGTCAATGTTGAAGGCACCCTGAATGTGTTACAAGCGACTCTTGAGGCCAATGTGGAGCGTGTGGTACACACCTCGACCAGCGAGGTGTACGGCACGGCGCAGTATGTGCCCATTGACGAACAGCATCCCTTGCAAGGGCAATCTCCCTACTCAGCCACAAAGATCGGCGCTGACAAACTGGCAGAAGCGTTTCACTGCTCGTTCGGATTACCGGTGGTCACAGTGCGGCCGTTCAACACCTACGGGCCCCGGCAATCGGCGCGGGCGGTGATTCCTACCGTCATTACCCAATGTATGGTCGGAGATACTGTCCGTTTGGGCAATCTGTATCCCACTCGCGACTTGAGTTACGTGGCGGATGCGGTGGAAGCTTTCATCTGTGCAGCACAAAGCCAGCGAGCTGAGGGAGAGGTAATCAACATTGGGTCCGGGCAGGAGATTTCCATCGGCGATTTGGCCCACAAGATCGCCGACCTAATGGGCAAAGATGTGGAGATAGAGTGTGAGAACGAGCGGATGCGTCCTGAAGGCAGCGAAGTCGAGCGGTTGTGTGCGGCGAATAGTCTGGCTAGAGAGTTATTGGGTTGGGAACCACGCTATACCTTGGATGAGGGTTTGCGTCTGACTATTAAATGGATTGGAGAGCACCTTGAATACTACCGACCTGACACATACGCAGTTTGAGCCTGGGGCTCCGGCGTCAGGAGGAACGATTCCTCTCTGTGTGCCTGAGATTCGAGGCAATGAGTGGAAGTACATCAAAGAATGTCTGGACACCAACTGGGTCTCGTCGGTCGGCGCTTTCGTGGACCGCTTTGAGCGGGAGTTAGCGGAGTATGTGGGCGCGAAATACGCCGTTGCCACCTGCAATGGCACGGCTGCCTTGCACGTCGCCCTGCTGGTGGCTGGCGTCCAGCCAGATGATGAGGTATTGGTCTCCACGATTACCTTTATTTCTCCAGCCAATGCAATACGCTACGTTGGCGCCTGGCCTGTCTTCATAGACACCGAACCCGAGTACTGGCAGATGGACCCCCAGAAAGTGGTGGACTTTTTGGAGCAGGAGTGCCGCTGGGTCAACGGCGAACTGCGAAACAAGACCACAGGTCGGCGCGTCAAGGCCATCCTGCCCGTGCACATCCTGGGCCATCCGGTGGATATGGACCCGATACTTGAAATAGCCCGCAAGTACAATTTGGCGGTCATTGAGGACGCTACGGAGAGCCTGGGCGCGAAATATAAAGGGCGTATGGTTGGCACGTTGGGGGACATCGCTTGCTTCAGTTTCAACGGCAATAAGATCATCACCACCGGCGGCGGGGGGATGATTGTCACCGATAACGAGGCCTGGGCACGCAAGGCCAAGTACCTGACCACGCAGGCCAAGGATGACCCGGTGGAGTACATTCACAACGAAATCGGGTACAATTACCGGCTGACCAACATACAAGCGGCGATGGGCTGTGCACAGCTCGAGTTGCTTGATGAATACATTCAAGCCAAGCGTAGTATTGCTGCCCGCTATGCCGAAGCATTGGCGGAGGCACCGGGTATTACCCTGCTATCCGAAGCAGAATGGGCTTTTAGTATCTTTTGGATGTACACGGTATTGGTAGACGAAGTTCAATACGGGGTGGACAGCAGGGAACTGATGCACCAACTCGGCAAAGCGGGTGTTCAGGCCCGGCCACTGTGGCAGCCACTGCACCGGTCACCAGCACATGTAGGATCACAAGCCTATCTATGTGAAATCGCCGATTGGCTCAATCAGCGGGGCATTAGCCTGCCGTGCTCTGTGGGGCTCAGTCTGGAGTCCCAAGAGAAAGTGATAAAGCTCATTTGGCAAACTTGATAATCATTGCGTATGCTTCCTTTTGCGAAACTCCTTGACCGTCTTCAAGTTCTGCGCATGGCACGCCGCAGTGAGTATCGCTTTTCCATGTCCGATTACTGGTCATATCTGCGCCATGCGGAATATCCAGGGCCGACAAGGTGCTTCCCGACCATTCAGGTCGTAGAGCAGGACAGCGATTACGTCCAGCTCCAGATAGGTGCCCATCGCTACTATTGGCCGTCGAAAGCCGACTGGACTGGTCTTGCATGGATGCACCAGGAAGTGTTTGTGCCAGCGCCCCAAAACTCTCACGCTTATGAGTTTGCTGGCGTCAGGATACGGCCAGGTGACCGGCTGGTAGATGCGGGAGCAAGTGAGGGCTTTTTCACTCGTTACGCTTTACAGCGAGGCGCTACCGTTCTGGCCGTGGAACCCGTTCCAAGCCTGGCCGAGGCGCTTGGGAAGACCCTTGCTGCTGAGATTGCCAGGGGCCAGGTCAAAGTGCTGCCTGTCGCCCTGGGTGCAACGTCGGGACGGGCAAATCTCGAACTGGTGCAGGAGCGTCTCTATGAAAGCCGGGTTGCCAACACCGGCACAGAAATCCAGATGGTGTCCCTGAACGACGTTATAGACCAGGAATGCGTTGATTTCATCAAGATGGATATTGAGGGCGCAGAAATGGAGGCCGTTCGTGGTGGCAGCGAAGTGATAGCAAGGTGTAAGCCACGTATTGCAATAGCCGTGTATCATGAATTGAGTAACGCGCGCCAGGTTTGCCGGCTCTTGAGGGAGATTCGTCCTGATTATCAAATCAGACATCGTGGCATTTATGCGTGGGGTGGCTGTGATCCCAGGCCGGTTATAGTTTACGCTTGGTGAACAAGAAGATTTCTAATGGCTTTTTCCAGAAACTTTTTGATCAAGGCACGGCGAGATCTTTTCCAGGACTCTGTGCTACGTCAGGCCTGGCGTGGGTTGGTGCCCTATGGGATTCGCAGCCGTGTAGGGCAGTATTGGGCTACACTGCCTGAATACCTTCAAGTCCTGGATAGAATCGGGCGTGAACTCGATAACTATACCATACCTGTTCAGTCAGAGAAACCGCTCAGGGTTTTGTTTGGTCCTAGTTTTGCCATCTATCCCCCCTGTTTCATTCATGACCGGATACTGTCTTACGCACTTCGCCTCCGAGGCGCCAAAATAATTCCCATGTACTGCGATGCTGTCCAATCTGTTGAATGCGATTATTGCGGTGGGGTGTGGAAAGGACAGAGTTTTGAGGAAAGTTGCAAGAACTGCGTAAACCAATCCCGAAGACTGTGGCAGAATCACCCTGTGCCAGCGCTCAAGTTGTCGCAATACTTGCAGGGTGGTGAAATCGAAGAAATCACAACAAAAACCGAACACCTGGACACCGAACAATGGGTCACTTATACTGAAGATGATATACCCTTCGGGACGTGGGCAAGAGACATTCTGGTGAACAACTACGTCGTTGGCAATTATCACCTGATCCCTAATTATCACTTCCTCGGACTAGCCCACTTGAGAAACCTACTCTTGCTCAAGGTTGCCTACGAGAGAATTATTGATGATGTAAAACCTGATCGTGTCATTGCCAATGACAGCTACTACGGCATGTGGGCCATACTGCAAGAGCTGTGTGAAAGAAAGGGTATCCCCTTCTATTCGCATTGGTCAGGGACGCGACCAAGTGCGTGGTGCTATGCCTATAATGACGCTGCCATGAACCTGGATTTTTCCAAGCCCTGGGAGAGTTTCTTGCAGATTCCTTTGAGCAAGCGACAAAAAAGCAAAGTGCAGCACTGGTTAGACGGACGCTCATCAGGCGAGGAGATGATTTTCGACACAGCTTCTCTGGCAAAACATCACGCCGACAGATTCGACCTGTCAAGGATAGTCCCGGACAAGCCTACTGCATTATTAGCCGCCAACGTTATCTGGGATCTATCCGCGTTGAATAAACAAGTTGTGTTTGCAGACATGATTGACTGGATTGCCCAGACGATCCACTGGTTTGCAGCACACCCTGAATTCCAGCTCATCATCAAACCCCACCCGGCGGAGCTGAACCCGTCTATTCCGGTGACCGAAGAGCGAGTCGAAGTTGAGATTTCAAGGAGAGGAGTGCATTTGCCAGAAAACGTCTTTTTGCTATCCCCAAAAGTCAACTTGACGGTTTACCAGTTGTTCCCTGTGGTTCAGGTTGGGCTTGTCCATACGACAACGGTAGGCATTGAGATGGCAGCGCGTGGGATGCCAGTTATTACCACTGCCAAATCACCCTACCGCGGATTTGGGTTTACCATTGACTCTCGCTCTCAAAAAGAGTATTTTGAACTCTTGGAGAGAGCACTGCTGGGCAAAAAAGTTCCTGACCCGGATACCCAAGTCGACCTTGCTTATAAATTTATTCTATTCTATCATTACCACTACTATACCAAAATTGACATTATGGACTACGCCTGGGGTGAAATCCCCAGGCTCAAAGTCCAGTCGCTAGAGGAGTTGCTCCCAGGTAAAAATCCGTACCGTGATTACATAATAGATTCGATCATGGCCGGGCTGCCTATTATATCCGAGGACCGCTGGCCGCCAGAAAGTTGAGTTATGGTGCAAAGCACAAAAGAGCGCAAACCCAGAGTCTTGTTTACCACTCCTATCCTGCGACGCCCTGCCGCGGGAGGACCCTATCTTCGGATTGAGAATTCGATTAAAGCGCTTTCCCAAATATCAGATTTGTACATATACAGCCGGGTTTCCCTTGATGCCCTTGGCGGAGTGGATGGACTATCGTCCTACGAACGATACTGCAAAGAATTTCACTTTGCTCCTTCTGTGGATGCAAGTGCCAATAGATATATCAGGTTTGCTAGAAGAACAATAGGTTTTCTTTCCAGGCGAATCGTCAAGCGCAAGATACTCTCAATTGGCCAAGAGAAGGATTTCCGAACCTTGTTGAATGTTGCTGATAGCATCCAGGCAGATGTGATTTGGCTGGGCTATGGGAACATCTCATACCCACTCTTAAGGTATGTCAAAGGTCATTCAAACTACAAGGTAGTCTTGGATGCGGATAGCGTGTGGTCAAGATTTGTTCTCAGAGGTCTGCCTTTTGCTAAGGACAGGGAAGAACGCCAACGGATAGAGAAAAAAGGTAGAGAAAAGGAAGAGGAAGAGAGATGGGGGACGCAATTGGCCGATGTCACCACCGCTGTCTCTGAAGTTGACGCTGATTATTACTGTATGCTAGCCAAGCACCCAGATCAGGTTCATATTTTCTCCAACGCAATTGACGTGGAAACCTACCAACAGGCGCCGCCACCAGCGGACAATTTGAGAAAGCCTTGTGTATACCTCGCCGGAACCTTCTGGCCTCAAAGCCCTATGGAAGATGCAGCGCGTTGGGTGATTGCAGAAGTTCTGCCTCTGGTGCGTCAGCAGATTCCAGGTGTTCATTTCTACATCATTGGTAAAGGGTCAGATCAAACCTTGTCGGATATAGACGACCCAGACATCACCATTACAGGACAGTTGCCGTCGGTTTTGCCCTATCTATATCATGCTGATGTTGCCCTGGTGCCCTTGAGATTTGAATCAGGTACACGCTTTAAAATCCTGGAAGCAGGAGCCTGTGGCATCCCGGTGGTGTCCACTACCCTCGGTGCAGAGGGTATCCCCGTCACTCACGAAAAAGATATCCTGATTGCCGACGAACCCGAGCCATTTGCCAACTCGATTATCAGGCTGATTACAGATCGTGATTTTGCAATCGAGACAGCCGAAAATCTTAGGACCCTGGTGCGTGAGAAGTATAGTGTTGCATCGTTGGCTCAAGAAGGCCAACTTATTCTGGAATACTTGCTGAGTAGCTCGAACAGCAGCAATGTCTAAAACGCTTTGGGAGCGACCATCTTGCCTCAGCAAGCCTGCAAATCATTTAATCAGCGGCGCATAGCCATATTTGACCCGGACCCGACTCTGGCGACGAATCCAAGCCTGGTGTGCTTGTTAGAAGCGTTGACTCACAGTGGCGCCCGTGTAGATGCTCTGATGCCTGCCAGCGGCCGCTTTCCATCAATGGACAGTATGGTGACCCGATATCCATTTCCCCGGCGTTTCTCGCTCTGGTATGGCGGTATTCGCACCACTTTGCGCAGTTGGTGGGAGTGTGTCCAATGGACACAGGTCGACCGAATGTTCTCTGCGGAAATCCACGATTTGATCCTCGGCGTCGACAGTTTGGGAATCATAAGAGGCTACGAATATGCCCGACGTCTTCACATCCCGTTAGTGTATCTATCTTTCGAGATTTTCTTCCGCGATGAACTCTCGAGCCGTGCGGAGATCAAGGAGAAGCAACACGAATGCACCGCAAGTCAGTTCGCGGATTTGGTCATCATCCAAGACCGGTGGCGAGCCCAGTTGTTAGCTGCCGAGAATGGTCTTTCGCTAGAGCAATTTGAATACTTGCCAGTTTCTCCTGGAGGTGCTCAGAGGGTTCAGAAATCCGACTATCTACGCAGGCGCTTTGACCTCTCCGAAAGGCAGACCATTGTCTTGCACTCGGGGAGTTTCGCCGAATGGACGTATGCATACGAGTTGCTCGAAAACGTCACTACCTGGCCAAAAGATTTCATACTGGTCGTTCATACCCGATACAAGCCAAGTTGGACTAACAGGTGCGTTCAAGCCATTCAACAAGCCAAACTGCCCAACGTCGTCCTGTCAACTGATCCATTGCCTATGGATGAATACGAGCAACTTGTGGCTTCGGCGGACATCGGTCTGGTGCTTTACAAGCCAGTGCCGCCATCACGGTACGAACAGAAGAACATCCAGACCATTGGTCTGTCTTCAGGCAAGTTCTCCTCCTATATGAAATACGGACTACCCGTCATTTCAATCGGCCAGCGGAGCTATGCGCAGTTGCTGGCGGACTATGCGTTTGGCGAGAACATCGATTCATTTCGTGAGATGTCCGCAGCCTTGAATCGTGTGCGATCCAACTACGCCCACTATCGGGCGGAAGCGCAGAGGTTGTTCTCTGAGAAACTTGACTTTGATATACATTGGCCCAGACTTGCGGCCAGGCTATTGGAGGTTATGAAGTGACTAAGACCCGCAACACGCACAACGTCGAACAAACCGGCGGCGATTTGGTCGAACGCATCTACTGGGGCGAGACCTGCCTGGCCTATATCATCCGGGCCAGTTTTCTGCCGGACAGGACCACATTCCTGACACCGCCTGAGTACAAGCAACAGGTCGGGTACATCGTCTACCCGGCCGGTGGCGAAATCCAACGGCACGTTCATCTGCCGCTGGAGCGGCATCTTGTAGGCACATCCGAGGTGCTCGTCGTCAAAAAGGGGCGGTGCGAGATAGACATCTACAACGACGAGCGAGAGTTGGTATCCACCCGCGAACTTCGCGAGGGCGATATTATGCTGATGGTCGGAGGCGGGCACGGCTTCCGTATGCTGGAGGACACTATCCTGCTGGAGATTAAACAAGGCCCTTACACCGGGCTAGATGAGAAGGAGCGGTTCTGATGATTTGGGATTGCGGATTGCAGATTGCGGATTGGAGGCGGAATGATCCCGGTTAATGAACCCCTGCTAGGTGAACGAGAACTGGACTACGTGACCGAATGTGTCCGCACGGGATGGGTTTCCTCTGCCGGGCGTTTCATCGGAGAATTTGAGCAAAAGTGGGCCGAATACTGCGGGCGGCGCTACGGGATTGCAGTCTGCAACGGGACGGTGGCATTACAGATGGCCGTGGCGGCATTGGACCTCGAGCCCGGCGATGAGGTCATCATGCCCACCTTTACCATCATCTCCTGCGCTTTGGCGGTGATCTACAACGGTGGCGTCCCAGTGCTGGTGGACTCTGACCCTCGCACCTGGTGCATGGAGGTAGATCAGGTAAAGGGGAGAGTAACGCCTCGTACCCGTGCCATCATGCCGGTGCATATCTATGGACATCCTGTGGATATGGATCCGCTTCTGGATTTGGCGGATGAGTATGGGCTTGCCATTATTGAAGATGCGGCAGAGGCACACGGCGCCGAATATCTGTCTGGACAGGGTGTTTCTGATCCCTGCTGGCGCCGCTGCGGCAGTTTTGGTGCTTTGAGTTGCTTCAGTTTCTACGCCAATAAACTCGTCACCACCGGTGAAGGGGGCATGGTGCTGACCGACGACGTGCGACTGGCTGAGAAAGCCCGCTCTTTGCGCAATCTTTGCTTCCTTCCTGAGCGGCGCTTTTATCACGAGGAATTGGGATTCAACTTCCTCATGACCAATCTGCAAGCGGCGTTGGGACTGGCTCAGTTGGAACGGATGGAAGAAATAGTGGCTCGCAAGCGCTGGATGGGCCGGGAGTATACACGCAGACTGAAGGACATTGAAGTTTTACAACTGCCGGTGGAGGAGCCCTGGGCGCGCAACGTTTACTGGATGTATGGTCTCGTCCTCTCCGAAGAGACCGGTATGGATGCCAGTCAGTTTGCCCAGAAACTGAAGGAGCAGGGCGTGGACACGCGGCCTTTCTTCCTGGGAATGCACGAGCAGCCTGTGTTCCATAAGCGCGGCCTTTTTCTCAACGAGCACTATCCTGGGGCGGAGCGGATTGCCCGCCAGGGGCTGTATCTCCCCTCAGGCCTGGCATTGACTGAGGAGCAGTTGGTGCGAGTATGCGATGCTGTGCACGAGGTGCTCTCATGAGCGAAGTATTTGGCTCCATCTACGCCGATGCCTACGATCTGTTCTATCGTGATAAAGACTATGCTGCCGAGTGCGATCTCATTGAGCGCCTCTTCCAGACCTACGGCGACGGTTCTATCCACAGCGTTTTGGACTTGGGGTGCGGAACAGGGAACCACGCGATTCCCCTGGCTCAGCGGGGCTACAGAGTCATCGGGGTAGACCGCTCAGAGGATATGCTTGCTCACGCTCGGACAAAAGCTGCTGGGCTCTCGAGTGGCGGGGGTGTGACCTTCCATCAGGGAGACATCCGCAGCGTTGACATGCAGCAGCATTTCGATGCCGCCCTGATGATGTTCGCCGTGCTGGGCTATCAACTGGAGAACAGCGACGTGCTTTCCGCTTTGAGAATAGCCCGCCGGCATCTGCGCCCAGGAGGGCTTCTCATCTTCGACGTCTGGTACGGCCCGGCGGTGCTCCGTCAGCGTCCCTCCCAACGGGTCAGGGTGATTCCGACCCCGGAGGGCAAGATTTTGCGGGTCGCCTCGGGGGAACTTGACATCTGCCACCACCTTTGCACGGTGCACTACCACGTGTGGCGATTGGAAGGGGAACGATTGGCGGCCGAAACTGAGGAAGGCCACTCAATGCGTTACTTCTTCCCTCGAGAGTTAGACCTCTTTCTGGAATGTTCAGGTTTTGCTCCTGTCCGATTGGGAGTGTTTCCCGAATTCGATCAAGATCCAGACGAGACGACCTGGAACGTCCTGGGGGTAACAAAGGCAGTCTGAGAGATACCAGGCTCGGATCTCGCCGCTTGCCATTCGCAATTCATCATGCACTGTCCAACTCTGAGTGAACTCCCATCGCCCCCGCCGGGCAGAACCGGCTGGCCGTGGACGGAAGAAAGCCCGCAACTGCCGGCCACCATGCCGGACCCTTCGGCAGCCCTTCGACAAAGCTCAGGACAAGGCTCAGGGCAAGCGGCTCCCTGGCCGCGGGTGAGCATCGTCACGCCGTCGTACAACCAGGGGCAGTTCATCGAGGAGACCATCCGCTCGGTGCTGCTACAAGGGTATCCGCATCTGGAGTATGTTGTTATTGATGGTGGTTCTAGCGATAACACGCTGGACGTCCTGCGCCGTTATCAAGATCACCTGTATTGGGTCTCCGAACCCGACCGAGGCCAGGCTGACGCTATCAACAAGGGCCTGAGAATGTCGCAGGGCGAGGCGTTGGCCTACCTGAACTCTGACGATACCTACCTGCCAGGGAGCATCCGTCTGGTCGCCAGCTATTTCCGGGCCCATCCTGACGTGGGCATGGTCTACGGCGACTGTCAGGTCGTTGATGCCCAGGGGAAGGTGTTGGGCCTGATGCGAGGTCATAAGTTCAACCTGCACCGCCTCATCCATCGGGCGGAGATCATCCCGCAGCAGGCTACCTTCTGGCGGCGGGAGGTGGTGGAGCAGGTGGGGCCGTTCGACACCAGCCTGCAGTACTCTATGGATTACGACTTCTTCATCCGAGTGGGGCGGGCCTCCCTGGTGGTCTACATCCCCCCAATGCTGGCCTGTTTCCGGATGCATGGTTCGTCCAAGACCGTGTATTGGGAAGAGAAACACTGGCGGGAGACGCTGGCCGTGAGCGAACGGTACGGAATGAAGCCTTGGACAGCCTGGTACTGGATTCGACGGTTGCGGCACTGGGGGCTGCGGGCGCTGCCGGGGCCGGTGCAGCGCTGGGTGAGACGACGGCTGGGCCGGCCACAGGATGCACATCTGCTGGCCTGAACCCACCAGTCAGCCAAGCCGGCATTCATCGGCATTCAATAGAGCCCTTTGACTAACTCGCATCGAAACAGTAGTTGAGAGTAGAATCGGTGCGATGTGAAACACAGAAGAGGCATTTGCAGATGTCTGGCGAAACGGAGGGAGATGATGCAAGCACAATCCAGAATCCCGGTCATGGTGTGTCTGAGTCTCTTCTTGTCAGTCTTTCTGTTCACAGCCCGCGGATATGGTGGTGGGGATCATTTCCTCTCCTACATGACCGCTGAGAGCATTGTGCTGAACCGGTCGCTGTACCTGATGGATCGCTGGTCCGATGTACCGGAAATCCGCGCCAAGCAGGAAGAACAAACGCGAGCGGTCACGGGGTCAGATGGACATAGGTACACGATCTTCGGAATTGCACTCCCACTTGCGATGGTGCCGTTCTATCTGGCTGGCCACATCGTGGCTGGACTGCTACCCTCCCTTCCGCACGACATGGTCACGATGTTTTGCGTGTCGTTGACCAATGCGGTGATCACCGCGCTGACGTGTGTAGTGTTCATGCGGTATGCCTACCGCTTCTCCTCAGCACCGCGCAGGGCGTTCGTTCTCGCTATCCTGTATGGTTTCGGGACGATGGCGTGGAACTATGCGCAATATAGTTATGCCGAACCGTTGCTCGTTTTGCTGTTCATCGCAGCACTGCTCATGCTTGATAACTACCGCTGTACTGACGGCATTTCTCTGGGCTACGCCGCACTCACTGGCCTGTTTGTCGGCCTGTGCCTACTAACCGAGGTCTACTCGTCCGTGTTCATCGCGCTGGGCATCGGCGTTTACATGCTGTGGCTGACAGGCGCGCGCTGCAGACGCGACAAACGCGCGCTGGCGGCACTTGCGGCCTTTGCTGGCGCAGCGCTGCCGGTCGTTGTATTCCTGATCTACTTCAGCGCGCTGCGTTTCGGACATTCCAATGCCAGCCCCCGGTTGGTCGGTGATTTCTCCATTGGTTTCATCCCTGTAGCGCTATATGGCTACATCTTCTCAACCGGCAAGAGTCTTTTCGCCTATTGCCCTGTGCTCATCGTCTCGTTCTGGGGACTGCGCCGCTTCGCGATCAAGCATAGAGCCGAAGCGATCCTATTCGCTGGCATTACGGTGTTCTCGGTGCTGTTCACCGCCACCTGGGTCAACTGGTGGAGCGGTGACCTGGCCTGGGGCCCGCGCTTCCTTTTTCACCTCGTACCCATGCTGTTGCTGCCTGTTGGTGAGGTATTAGAATCGGGCCAGTGGCGGCGCTGGCCCAAAGCCAGCTTGATCGCGCTCGGACTCGTCACCGTCTTCGTGCAACTAGCCAGCATCATGGTAAATCAAGGGCATTACAATACGGTGATCGTAGATAACGATTTGAGTGATCGTTTCTTTACGCCGTACCTCTCTCCCATCGTGGGGCATTGGCTGTTGATCATTTCTACGATCAAACACCTGCTCACCTGACACTCGCTGGTGCTGCAGTACCCAGGCCCGCCCTACAGAGGCTTCGTTGGGGGCCCCGTGGTGAACTTCAGCAGCCGCGAGGGCTTCGATCTTTGGTTCTTTAACGTACCGGCACGGGTACCTGGTACGATCACATCGTTGGCCTGTGTGATCGGGGTTTTGCTGCTGTTGGCAACGATGTCCTACACTGGCTATCTGATATGGAAGCAACTGCTTAATGAAACAGCGTGTCGTATTCCTTGAAGTGTTGCCGACAATTGCCGGCGGTCAGAAGGTGCTGATTGACCTGCTAAGCGGCGACTTTCCCTTTGAAGCCCACGTGCTGCTGCCCGGGCGCGGCCCGCTGGCGGACGGGTTAACCACCGCAGGCGCGATCTGCCACTGCACACCGATGAGCCAATATACGTTGGTGTACAAGACATTGGCCGATCGGGTGCGCTATGCCTGCGAACTGCCCCGCCTGTCGCTTTTTACTGCCAGATTGGCCCATCGTGTCAACGCCGATATAATCTATGCCAATTCTGGACGCGCATTTCTCTGGGGCACACTGGGCGCGTTATTGAGCGGTCTCCCGATTGTGTGGCACGTTCATAACATGATCGCTGATAGTAAGACATTGGCAATCATGCGTTTGTTTGGCCGAATGCCGGCTGTACGAAGACTGATCTGCGTCTGCCAGGCGGCCCGCCAACAGTTTCCTGGCATATACGCCAAGTGCAAGGTGATCTACAATGGTGTGGACACCAAGTCACTGGTGCCCGTTCCTGAACTGGGGCAAGCGGTGCGGAATGAACTGGCAATCCCAGGCCAAAGTCTGGTCATCGGCATCGTGGGCGATCTCACACCGCATAAGGGTCAAGACGTCGTGCTGCACGCTGCTGGACAACTGGCCTCACAGTCTACTGAATGTGTGGTACTCATCGTGGGTCAAGAACGTCCTAACGAGGAGAGCCGATCCTACGCCGCCAGGTTGCGTGCCCTGGCAGATCAATTGCCCTCCAGTTGCCGCGTGATTTTCACAGGACAGCGCACCGACATGCCTGGCATTTACAACGCGCTGGATACTCTCGTCGTAGCGTCGCTGGCGTCGGAAACCACGTCGCTTACGATGCAAGAAGCGATGGCCTGTGGAAAACCGGTCGTTGCTTCACGAACGGGAGGAATCCCTGAACTAATTGAGCACGGTGTTAACGGACTCTTGTATCCTCGGGGTGACGCTGACAGTCTCGCTGCACAGTTGATGGCCCTGGCCGGTGACAGTGCGTTTCGCGCACGTGTCAGCGTTCGTGCCCGGCAGACCGCCCAGCGCCAATTTGACCTGGAACGGATGCGCGGCCAGATCGTGCGCGAGTTGGCAGGCGTCTTGAATGGCTCTCCCCCAAAAGACCTCCGAGGTTTATGAAATAGCACTCCCCTGGAAGCTTTCAACGGCATATTGCTCACTTTCGAGGCCAGATATACGGCCAAGACCTCGGAGGTCTTAGGGTCAGCCGATCGGCCCGATGCGGTCGAGCGGCCAGACGATGAGCCTGACCCTCCCGACGATACAGTCTACCGGCACGGGACCAAAGAAGCGGGAGTCTCGAGACTCCTTCCGGTTGTCGCCCAGGACAAAGACGTGCCGCGGTGGCACGCGCGCCGGGGGATAGTCCAGCCCGCCCCGGCGGATCGCCCACGGTTCCTCGAGCAGTTGGCCGTTGATAAAGACCTGCCCATCCTGCACCGCTACCGTCTCTCCGGGCAGGGCCACCACTCGCTTGACGAGCAACTCCTTCTCCCCTGGCATATCAACGATGACCACGTCCCCCCGGCGTGGGCCGTGGATGAGGCTATAGGTGACCTTTTCCACGATCACCCGCTGGTTATAAGTCAGGTTAGGCTTCATGCTTGGCCCCTGCACCACCATGGCCTGGGCCACAAAGACGTTGAGAAGCAGGGATACAAGAGCGCCCGGAAGAGCCGTTCTCACCCCTTTTATAAGAGCGCGCAACAGGAAACGCTTGGCCCTGAATGAGAGGGTAGGCCCTGCCTTCCTCTTGCTGGACGTGCGGATCACCGTACCGCCGTGGCGGGTACGGGTTTCGGGCAGATCGGCGGCGCCGCCACCAAAGTTGATCCGCACGGGTGCTTCTGCAATGAGCATAATTACCTCCTGAGAGATGGACTTAAAGGCGTCGGGGACCTCTGAGGTCCAATGGCCCGCCTTACTAGACAGTATACATCGCCGCGGTCACAGGCTCATTAAAAAAGAATAGGGAATTGATAAAAATGGCGGCGAGGGACTCAAAAAGCGCCCGCATGATGCGGGCGCTGGCAGGCGGAGAGAGAAGGGGCGAGATCAACCAACAGGGATATCGCGCTTGCCGGGAACCACTACGGAGCATCCGCCCGATAAATCGGGCTCAGGTATGCAGCCGTCGGGGCGGTAGCTCCGTGGTAGGGGCATTTCATGCCCCAGTGGGACTAAAAGGCACCAGCCCGAAGGGTTTGCTCTTCTAGCATGATGGCTTTAGCCTCGGGCTTCCCCCGGCGGCAAGAACATCGCCGGCCTCGAATTCCTTGCAGCATTTTGCCTACAGTCCATTAGCCAGTCAGTATCTCCAGCGCTCGGGCCAGTACGTTGGCCCCCCGGCGAAACTCCCTGACGTCGATGTGCTCATCGGGGGTGTGATCCAGAGACGAATCGCCCGGCCCGTAGGCCACGATGGGGCAGCCCCACGCCGGGCCGACGGTGTTCATATCCGAGGTGCCCGTCTTCAGTTTGAAGCGTGGGCGCCCGCCCTCAGCGCGGATGGCCCGCAGCAAACCCCTCACCGGCGGCGTGTTCTTCTCCGACCGGAAGGGCGGGTCGCTGCCGGGAAAAGATAACCTGGCCCCATTGCACCAGACCTGCATCTTGCGCTTGAGATCCGCCGCTTCAACCCCTGGCGGCAGGCGCAGCACGATACTCATCGCTACGCCATCATCCAGTCCGTCGCTGAAGGTGCGAAAATCCATCAGCGCGGGGTCCAACGTGTCAAAGTGGCCCGACCGGCCGCGATTGAGTTCCTCCGAGTAGGTCATCAGTTGATTCCAGAAGGTCACCGCTTTCTCCGCCGGGCCAGGTCGCTTGCCCGCGCTGTGTCCGCTTGGTTGCACCCGCCGGTAGTCCACGCAGAGCCTGCCTTTGTAGCCCAGCGTGATCCCCTCCCAATGGCTGGGCTCGCCGATGATCGCGCAATACGGCGGCCGCATCGTGCGCGCCAGGTGATGCGCTCCCTTCCCGTGCTCCTCCTCCTCCACCGCCCCGATCACCGCCACGCGAGTTCCGTTCAATCGAGGCGCCACCCGCGCCGCGGCCAACACGAACGCTGCCAGTGGCCCTTTGGCATCCACCGCCCCCCGGCCATATAGCCGGTCTCCACGCCGGCGCACGGGGATGAATCCAGGCACAGTGTCCATGTGCCCCAGCAGCACGATCTCCCGCCCGGCCTCTGGGTCCCCCAGCGTGCCCACGACGTTGCCGGCCTCGTCGCGGTGTGCCCGGAAGCCCAGGGCCGTCATCTGCTCGACCAGGTACTCCGCCACCGTGTCCTCCTCGCCGGACGGGCTGGGGATCGCCAGTAACTCCTCCAAAAAACCGACGTCATTCATCTCCACTCTCCTCTCCTCTCTTCTCTCTTCTCGTATCTCCACTCTCACGCCTCCAACACAGCCGCCACCCGCTCCACCACCGCATCCACATCCTCGGCGCTGATCACCAGGGGAGGCAGGAAGCGCATCACTGTGGCCCCGGCCGCAAGGGCCAGCACCCCGCGCCCGGCCAACCCGGCCAGGTAGGGCGCGACCTTGCCCTTCAGTTCCACGCCGACCATCAGGCCCATCCCGCGCACCTCTCGCACCAGAGGGGAGGGAATGGCCTGCAGACCGGCCAAGAGACACGCCCCCAGTTCGGCCGCCCGTTGGGGGAGATGCTCCGCTTCGATGTAATGGATCGTCGCCAGGGCCGCCGCGCATGCCAGAGGGTTGCCGCCAAAGGTGGAGCCGTGGACCTTTTTGGGCAAATCTCCCACGCGCTTGCCGATGAGCACGGCTCCCATCGGCAGGCCTCCGGCGATGGACTTGGCCACGCACATCAGGTCAGGCCGCAAGTCGTGATGCGCGCTAGCGAACATGCGCCCCGTGCGCCCGAAGCCAGTCTGCACCTCGTCCACGATGAACAGCGCCCCCCGCTCCCGGCACAGCGCCTGCACCCCACGCAGGTACTCGGGGTCGCCGGGGTTGACGCCGCCCTCGCCCTGCACCACCTCCAGGATGACCGCCGCCGTCTCCCCGTCCACTGCCTGCTCCATCCGGGCCAGCCGGTTGTAGGGCACAAAGGAGAAGCCCGGCACCAGGGGCTCGAAGGGTTGGCGGTATACCTTGCGCCAGGTGGCCGAAAGCGCACCGAAGGTACGCCCGTGGAAGCCGCGCATCGCGGACACCACCTTCGTCCGGCCGGTACTCAGGCGGGCGAACTTGAACGCCGCCTCCACCGCCTCGGTCCCCGAGTTGCATAGGAAGGCCCGCTCCAGCCCTGGCGGCGCGATGCGGGCAAGTTCCCGAAGCAGTTGCGCGCGTTGGTCATTGTAGAACCCGTTGGGGCAGATGACCAGTCGCTGCACCTGTTCCGTCACGGCCCGGATCACGGCGGGATTGGCGTGGCCCACGTTCGCCACCCCGTGGCCACCGACGCAGTCAATGTACTCCCGTCCGTCGGCATCCCACACGCGCGCCCCCTCCCCTCGCACCAGGACCAAGGGTTGCTTGGGGTAGAGCCCGCTGTCGTGGCGGCTCTCCAGGGCAACAATCTCACTAGTTGGCATCATAGTTTTCTCCTTGACAAACAACTGATGGGGGAAGAGTACCTCGGATAAGGAAAAACACGACAATCACGCCTTGAGGACCAAAAGGGAACGTTTTGTCTCAGCTTGCGGTTGGACATCGTGTATTTTCGCATCCGTGGTACTCTTTCTGCCATCAACAGAATTCACAAAATCAAGATGCGCTCAGTATAACAAGTGGACGCATCCATTATGTCGTAGCCCCTGGGATGTTCACGTTGAAAAATGAAGCACACCACCGAACTCTTGGCTAAGAAATGGTGTATAATTGAGTAGAACCGGAAACTCCAGAGGAGCGTAGTGAATGAACTTGACCTTGATACGTCGTAGCCAGGCTGGAGATGAAGGAGCCTTCACCGCTCTCTTTGACAGGTACAAGAATCTAGTTTACAAAACGGCTTACCTGATGCTGGGCAACGCCGATGACGCTGAAGATGCACTTCAAGAGGTTTTCGTCCGAGTGCATAGGTCCCTATCCACTTTTCAGCCCTCAAAAGGAGCTTTCACCACCTGGCTGTATCGCATCACGGTGAACCATTGCCTCAATCGGCGGCGCAAGCGTCGTCTCTCTGTGCTCTCGTTGGATGAGGTCTCCCCTCTGTCGTTAACCCGCCATTCGCCGTCGTTCGAGAGCCGGCTGGCAGAAGAAGAAGCAGTCCAGCAGGCATTGAGCCGGTTGAGCGAGAAACAGCGAGCGGTCGTGATCCTGCGCTACTACTGGGACCTATCTTATGCCAAGATGGCCCAAATCCTGGATATCCCGGTGGGCACAGTCAAATCACGGCTCAACCTGGCTCTCAGAACCCTACGCCAGGAACTGGAAACGATGGCGGAAGACGCTCCGGCCCCGAGCGCCTTTCGCCCAAAGGAGGCGATAAGATGAAATGCCAGGAAGTAAATGAATTGCTCGTCGCCTATCTGGATGGCGAAGTCACTCCTTCTGAACGAATACTGATTCAGGCCCATCTGGCCGGGTGTGATTTCTGTCGAAAGGAACTGGCTGCTTTGTCGGCAACACAAAGTCGTGTCAGTCGATCTCTTCAAGCCAGGGCTGCCCAGGCAGCCCCCTCGCCGCAGGCCTGGAGCCGCCTGCAAGCGAGGCTGGCGGGGGGAGCGCGCCCCTCGCCATCGCGGCTCCGCACGTGGCTTCAACGTCTGGCGCCGGGCGTTGGCCACATCAACCAAATCTTCGAAGGAGGTTTGACGATGAGGAAAGGATTTGCTTTGGCCGCTGTCGCGGCCCTGGTCATCGGCATCAGCACGGTGGCCTTCGTTCCGTCGGTGCGGGCCCAGGTGGGCGAGATTCTCAATACCTGGTTTCGCATCGAGACCCCCGGCGGAGAGAGTGAGGTGGCGATAGGAGGCCCGATGAAGTTCACGCCCTTGTATCCGACCTATCTGCCTGCCAGGCTTCAGAGTTCAGGAGGCGGGATAAGTGCCGTCGGACTCGGCGGTGCATCGACGTCTGTCGGGTTGACGTACTACAACGACGGGCAGTTCGTCGCCATCACCCAGACCAAGTCTCCGGCCGATAAGGCCCTGCCCGCCGGCCGGGAGGTGACCATCAACAGCCAACCGGGCGTGCTGGTCACCGGCCTGGAAGGGACATTTGAGTACGGTTCCCGCATTCCCGAGGATGCCCGGCTGACATTCTTCTTTGGCACACCACCGGCCGAGCCCGTCCCCCACCGCGGTTCTATCGCCTACACGGACGGGAAGCGGCTCACCTGGTACGCTGGTGACGTCAAAGTCGAGGTACTCTCCAACCTGCCCGAGGCGGAGATGCTGAAAATCGCCGAGTCGCTCGTGCCTGCGGAAGCAGGAGAAGGCGAGCCGCCGTTCCAGCCGCCCCTCAATCTCCCATCAGGTGATGAGGGAGGGGGCGTTACCATACAGGAAGGTCCCACCGAGTCTAACCCATAAACTCCGACGTCTTCGAGAGGGCCGGGCTCTGTCCCGGCCCTTGTTCTTTTCTGTTGTTAAAGTAACCCCCTGAAGAGGCGTGCGCGTGTCAGCTACCTACCCAATGACCGTCCCTTGTCCCGCCAGCGCCCGGCGCAACGGTTGGGCCACGCGGCCATCGGCGATGACCACCTGCCCCACGCCGTTGTTCAGCGCCTCGATTGCTCCTAGTAGTTTCCGCTTCATCCGCCCCTGGGCATAGTGGTCGAGGTGCTCTTGGGCCTGCGCCAGCGGGACGTGGGGGATGAGCGTGCTCTCGTCGGGGAAGTCGCGCAACAGGCCTGGCACATTGGATAGGATGATCACCTTTTGTGCTTTCAAGGCTGAGCCGATGGCCGCCGCAGCCCGGTCGCCGTCCACGTTCAATGCCTCGCTCTCGCGGCTGATGGCCAGCGGGGCCACGATCGGCACGTAGCCCGCCTCCAGCAGCGTTTCCAGCAGCGCGACGTTGACTCGCTCAATCTTGCCGCTGTACTCGCCGTGCAGCACCTTGCGCTTGCCGTTGACGATGATACGCAGCACGGACTTGCGTTTCCCCTCCAGCAACCGCCCATCCAGCCCGGAAAGGCCCACCGCGTTGACCCCCAACTGCTGCAAGCGCTCCACCAGCAACTTGTTGATCCGCCCCGCTGTAACCATAGCGAAAATCTCTAGCGTCTCGCGGTCGGTGTAGCGGCTGACGTGGCCTGAGACCGAGGTGACGAAGCGAGGTGGGTGACCCAGCTTCTCTGAGATGACGTTGGTCTCGTGGGAGCCGCCGTGAACCAGGGCGACCTGCTCGCCCTGCGCCACCAGTTCGGCGACGTCGGCGCACACGGCTTCTATATCCAGTCCCTTGCCGCCACCGGCTTTGATGACGATCATATTTGCCTCCTCAGAGGAACAGGGTTGACAATACTGAAAATTTTGCGTATAATTACCCTGACAATTTTGCTCATGATCGGAGGGGAATATGGCTAATCTGACTTTGACCGCCGATGAACTCATCACCAGCACGAAGGCTACCAGGGAGTTGCCGCGACTTCTGGATCGTCTCCCTGAGAAGAGATGGTTCATTCAGCGCAACAATAAACTCGAAGGTGTGCTCCTCGGTATCGAAGAATATGAACGCTTGTTGGCGTTGGAGGAGGAAGTAGAGCATCTCACCCTGGCCGTGACACTGACGGAGCGGGAACGAATGGACGACGGCTACCGCATCGGCCTGGACGAGTTGGCCTCCAAGTATGATGTGCCGGAATTGAAATGAGCTTCACGTACACCGTTGCACTCACTGGATTCGCCGAGGAGGACTTTGCCGCTCTGGATCACAGCCTTCGCATCCTGGCGCTGAAGCAATTGCGCAAGTTGGAAGGGCATCCTTTGGTAGGCAAGTCACTCGGCCACAAGTTCGGCTACGATCTCTCGGGTTATCGCTCTCTCTATTTCGCTGGCAAACGGTATCGAATCGTGTATCGCCTGGACGACGAAGCCAGGCAGGTGACCGTGGTGGCCATCGGCAAGAAGGCCAAATTCGAGGTCTACCGCCGCGCCGCCGAGCGTGAAACGTGATTCGTGAAACGTGATTCGTGAAACGTGATTACGCATTACTCAGATGGGATGCAGGCCAGGGAACTCCAGCCCCAGTGTCTCCGGCCAGCCGTACATCACATTCATCGTCTGTACACCGCTGCCGGCCGCGCCCTTCATCAGATTGTCAATCGCGGCGATGACCACCAGCCGGCGATGGCCTGGGTCGGCGACGAAGCCAACGTCGCAGTAGTTGGACGCGGTCAGAATCTTTGGTTCCGGGTAGCGGTGAATCCCGCGCCTGGCCCGCACCAGCCGCACGAATGGCTCATCCTCATAGTCCTCGCGGTACATGCGCCAGGTTTCCCGCTCGTCCAGGTCATCGTGCAGCAGACAATGGCAGGTAGCCAGTGCCCCGCGCACGATGCCCACCGAAGTGATGGAGAAGTGCAGATTGGGCTGCTGCGGGTCGAGGCCCAGTTCCTGGATCAACTCGGCCAGGTGGCGATGGCCAACCGGCATGTAGGAACGCACCACCCCGGCCCGCTCCGGGTGATGAGAGGCCGGGCTGGGCTTGTTGCCCCCTTCGGAGGAGCCGACCTTGACCTCGACGACCGACTCCCGCACCAGCCCCCGCCGGTAGAGCGGCCACAGCGCCAGCAGAGTGACGACTGCGTTACAGCCCGTGCCGCTGGCGTATTGTGCACCGGCCAACTCCTCCCGATGCAGTTCCGGCACGCCATAGACGAAGCGCGCCAACCAGTCCGGGGCCGGATGCTCACGTCCATACCAGCGCGGATAGTCCACCGGATCGCGCAGGCGGAAATCGGCCGACAGGTCCACGATCCGCCCGGCTAACGCAGCGAACTCCTCAATCCGGTCCATCGCGTGGCCATGGGGCAGGGCCAGAAACAGCAGGTCACAGGGAGACAGGTCGGCCAGGCGCATGAAGCGCAGACGGGTATGGGCCCGTAGGTTGGGATGGACGAAGTGGGCGTACTTCCCGGCGTATGTCTCCGAGGTGATCTGCATCACCTCCACCTGGGGGTGGGCCAGCAACAGCCGCAGCAACTCTCCCCCGGCGTAGCCCGACGCACCCACGATAGCCACTTGTATCATCTCCCCTCCTCTGCCGAAACCGGGTTTTTTCCCGAAAACCTGGTTTCTGTCCTTACCACACTCAGCACATAGTCCACCATCTTCCCGGCAATGTCGGCGTCGGTGGCCTGCATGGCCCCGTGAAACTCTGGAGTGTGATTGACCTCGTTGACCAGCAACCGGCCGTCCGCCGTCTCCAACAGGTCCACAGCCACGACACCACCGCCCACCGCCCGCGCCGCCGCCAACGACAAGCCCGCGATCTCTGGGGTGAGGGGACAGGGCAACGATTCGCCACCGCGTGCGGTGTTGGTGATCCAGTGATCCGAGCGGCGGTAGACGGCATAGACGACCTCGTCGCCGACGACCAGCGTGCGGATGTCCCGGCCGGGCTTGTCCACGTACTCCTGGATGTAAAAGACGGAGTGGACGTAGCCACCCAGCGTGGTCTTGTGCTCCAGGATGGCTTCGGCTGCGTCCCGGTCGTTGACGCGGGCCAGGAGCCGTCCCCACGAACCGTGCACCGGCTTGAGCACCACCGGGTAGCCCAGCTCCTCAATGGCTCCCAACGCCGCCTCCGGCGTGAAAGCGACCGCAACACGTGGGATAGGCACGCCCGCTTCCTGCAGGGCGGCGCTGGTCAGGAGTTTGTCCCCGCAAGTAGCCACCGTGTGATAGGGACTGACCGTTGGCATCCCCAGGCCGTCCAGCCAGCGAGTGAGATAGTAGGCCCGCGAGTGGCTCAGGCAGCGGACGAGCATGACGCTGTATTCGCCCAGACTATCGCCGCCCAGTTCAAAGCTCACTTTCCGCGTGTCAATGCGGTCAAAGTCTACCCCCCGCTCCCGCAGAGTCGCAAAGATCATCTTTTCCTCGACTCGCACCCGGGAACACAGCACACCAATTTTAATTTTTGTCATTTTGTCATTGGTCATTGGTCATTGGTCATTACTCCCCCCAATCTTCTTCCACCTCGGGGGCCAGTTCCAATGTGATGGGCTCCAGGCTCATCACCTCCAACTCGACCCCGCAGTCAGGGCAGACCACGATCTCTGCCACCTCTACGTCAGGGGCCAGGTTCAGTTCTGCTGCACATTCGGGACATTCGGCCATGATTTCACCTCCTGAGATTCTGATTGTTGTTTGTCTACCTGAGAAAATAGTGTGTAATATGCAAAATACTCATTTTACATTCCTGGAGGCACATTTATGGAAGGACTCACAGTAACAGCGACAGATCTGGCTCGCCGGACGCGGGAGGTTCTAGACCAGGTGCGAAGGCGCAACGTACAGGTGGTGGTCACGCGACACGGCCAGCCCGAAGCCGCCATTGTAGATATTGATAGGTATCGCGCTCTAGTGGCTGCTCGGGAGCGGTTGCGCCAACTGGAGCGAGACGAAGCGCTGATCCAACAGGTCGTGGCGCGCTCCGGTGTGAGTCGCAATGAAGCACATCTGCGGATCGCCGAGGCCCGGCAGAACGTGTATACGCTGGTCGAGCAGACACACGAACGCAACCCCGACGTGCCCCCTGACGTGATTGACGCCCTGGTCGAGGAGGCGCGAGAAGCGACGCGAGACCAGCGGTGATCCGTGCTGTATTCAAGCGTTGAGCCATTGTTCATTGGTTCATTGTTCATTGTTCATTGCTCTTTTAGCCCGCTCGATCTGGACACGCACCGCCGCCAGCGCTGTGCCACCCTCCGTATCCCGCGCCTCCACCGACCGTCGAAAGTCAAATACCGCGTGCACTTCCTCGGCGAAGGCCGGGTGGATGGCCTGATACTCGGCCAGGTCGAGAGCCTTCAGCGACACGCCCAACTCCTCGGCCCGCCTGACGGCCTGGCCCACCAGGTGATGGCTCTGGCGAAAGGGCACCCCCTTGCGCACCAGGTAATCGGCCAAGTCGGTGGACAGAAGCGCATCATCCAGCGCGGCGGCCATGCGTGCACCGTTCACTTTCAGGGTGCGGATCACCCCCGCAGCGATGGGCAGTTCCATCTTCAGCGTGTCAATCGCGTCGAAGATGGCCTCTTTGTCCTCTTGCAGGTCCTTGTCGTAGGCCGAAGGCAGCCCCTTTAGCGTCGTCAGCAGGCCCACCAGGTGGCCCACCATCCGCCCGCTCTTACCGCGCATCAGTTCCAGCGAGTCGGGGTTCTTCTTCTGGGGCATGAGGCTGGAGCCGGTGGAATAGGTCTCGTCAAGCTGTACGAAACCGAACTCGCGGCTGGCCCACCCGATGAGGTCTTCTGCCAGGCAACTGAGGTGGATCTGCACCAGAGCGGCCCAGGCCAGGAACTCGACGACGTAATCGCGATCGCTCACCGCGTCCACGCTGTTCTCGCTCACACCGTCGAAGCCCAGTTCGGCGGCCAGCGCCCTGCGGTCTATGTTGAACGGATTCCCGGCCAGCGCCCCCGACCCTAGCGGGCAGACCCGCGTGCGCCGGGCCACGTCGTCCAGCCGTTCGCGGTCGCGCTGAAACTTCCAGAAGAAAGACATCAGCCAGTGACTGAAGAGCAGTGGCTGCGCCTGTTGCAGGTGGGTGTAGCCAGGCATGATGACGTCCGGGTGGGCCTCGGCCTGCTCGACGACGGCCCCTTGCAGCTCGATCAGCGATCCACGCAGGGAGGCCATTTCGTCCAACAGATAGAGGCGCAGGTCGGTGGTCACCTGGTCGTTGCGGGAGCGGCCGGTGTGGAGTTTGCCCGCCACCGAGCCCACCAGTTCAGTCAGCCGCCGCTCGACGGCGGTGTGGATGTCCTCATCGCCTGGTTTGACCTGGAAGGCATCGGCGTCGAATTCAGCCCGCACCTGTTCCAGGCCGGCGACGAGTTGGTCGCGCTCCTCGTCCATGATGAGGCCCGCCCGCGCCAGCGCACCGGCGTAAGCGATGCTGCCCCGGATGTCGGCCTCATACAGCCGCCGATCAAAGCCGATGGAGTCGCCGAAGCGTCTCATCAGATCATCGGTCGGTGTTGTGAAACGTCCTCCCCAAAGAGCCATACCGCTCACTCCACGCTATTTGCCATTCGTACATTCGTAAATTCGTACATTCGCTCAATCCCGCTTGAAGTGGCTATAATCAGGCGCTTTCAGGCCTGTCACCCCGCCGTTCTCCATGTCAATCAATGCCTTGACCTTGAGCGGCAGGCCGAAGAGGTTGATGAAGCCAGCCGCGTCGCCCTGGTCGTAGACGTCGTCCTTGCCGAAGGTGGCAAAGTCCTCGCGATAGAGGCTGAAGGGTGACTTGCGGCCCACCACGGCGCAATTGCCCTTGTACAACTTGACCCGCACGGTACCGGTCACCCGCTCCTGGGTCTTGACGACGAATGTGCTCAGCGCCTCGCGCAGCGGCGTGAACCACTTGCCGAAGTAGACCAATTCGGCGAAGCGGTGGGCCACCACTTCCTTATAGTGGAGGGTGTCCCGGTCCAGACAGATGCTCTCCAGGCCCTGGTGTGCAGTGTAGATGATGGTGCCGCCGGGGGTCTCGTACACGCCCCGCGATTTCATGCCCACCAACCGGTTCTCCACCAGGTCAGCGCGGCCCACGCCATAGGCACCGCCCAGTTCGTTGAGGTGGGTGAGGAGTTCCACCGCTCCCAGGGGCTCGCCATCAACCGCCACCGGCGTACCCTTCTCGAAGTCAATGGTCAGATAGAGAGGCTCGTCGGGCGCGGCCTCGGGGGCAACGGTGACGCAGAACATCTCCTCCTCCGGCTCGACCCAGGGGTCCTCCAGGATGCCGCCTTCGTGGCTCATATGCCAGATATTACGGTCGCGGCTGTAGATGGACTTCTCCGTCGCCGCCACCGGCACGTTGTGGGCGCGGGCGTAGGCCAGCGCATCCTCGCGGGAGCGGATGTCCCACTCGCGCCACGGGGCCACGACCTGGAGTGTGGGGTTGAGGGCCTTGACGGTCAGTTCGAAGCGCACCTGGTCGTTGCCCTTGCCGGTACAGCCGTGGGCCACACCATCGGCCCCCTCCTGCTCGGCGATCTGCACCAGGTACTTGGCGGTGACAGGGCGGGCGAACGAGGTGCCCAGCAGATACAAGCGCTCGTAGATCGCGCCGGCCTGCACAGTGGGAAAAGCGTACTCGGTGAGGAACTCCTCGCGCAGGTCCACGACGTAGGCTTTGCTAGCCCCGCTGGCAACGGCCTTCTCCTCCAGCCCGACCAGTTCGTCGTCACCCTGCCCGAGATTAGCGGTGTAGGTGACCACCTCGCAGCCATAGTTCTCCTTGAGCCAGGGCACGATAACCGAGGTATCGAGCCCACCGGAGTAGGCCAGAACTACTTTGTTGACGTTGATTTTGCCTTTCATAGCGTTCTCCTTCTGAACTTGAGATAGTGGGGCTTTCCGCCCGGTACACGAAAGCGCGATGGTACGGTAGCCATCGCGCATAAAAAGAGCCAGCCCCCGTCTGGGGGCTGGCTTTAGATCACCTATTGGTTACGCAGCCCAAACGAAACTATCCAGGCGGGTAGTCTGACTCTCCTTGGGCTCGTCGTCGGATGTCGTTGACTATGGTGATTGTACAGAGATTCGTCATTTCTCAATCCTACGCTTGATTGGCAACGAGTTTACCACAGAGGGGCAGTTTTGTCAAACGACGGACAGCCGATAGTTGACGCCCGGTGGGGAGTATGCTATACTGATCCACGGAGTGACGGAGGAGGTGAATAGTATGCCCCGTACAGTGGTTTTGAAAGAGGCCCAGGCTCCCTACATCCTATCGCTAGACGAGGCCACGCTAGGCCAGGAGACGGTCATCCTGGAGCGGGAAGGCCGGTCTGTGGCTGCTGTGGTGCCCTTCACCGAGTATGAAGCATTCACCGCCTGGCGTCGGCGGCGTGCGGAAGAAGAGGAGTCCTGGCGCGAACAGGAGGAGTGGGAGCGGGAGTGGGCCAAACTCCCACCCTGGGAGCAGGAAGGGACATGGCCGGATGAACTGACGCCGGAGATGATCGAGGCGCGCGTGAAGGCCGTTCGGGAGTCCTACGGCATGATCAAGGTGGATGATCCCGACGAGGCGCTATACATTGCCACCAGCCCCGATTTGGCACCGGAGAACGTTTGGTTCTTCTTGAACGATGACGCCGATGTGGACGAGCAGCCATGAAAGACCTGGCCTACGTCCCATCCGGCACGCGCGTTTTTGTGGACGCCTCAGTTCTGGCCTTGCATTTCACCGGCCATCCCGAATTAGGACCTCCGTGCCGGGATTTCCTTGAGCGGTGCGCCAGCCGCGAGATCGAGGGCTACACCTCGGTGATTGCTGCCAGTGAAGCCATCCACCGTGTCATGGTCAATGAAGCCCGTACCAATCTGGGGTTCGCCACCTCGTCCGAAACGGTCAATTATCTGAAGCGACATCTCGAAGCAGTCAAGGGGCTGCGCCAACACCTGGCCGTAGCCAGCAAGATCTATCACCTGGGGGTCGAAATCTTGCCTGTGAGTTACAAGCACCTGCATCGCAGCAAGCAAGTGCGTCAGCGGTATGGCCTGTTGACCAACGACTCTCTCATCATAGCGGTGATGCAGCGACACCGCCTGCGGCACCTGGCGACGCACGACCAGGACTTTGACCGCGTTCCCACCCTTCGCGTCTGGGGGCCAATCCCGCTTTCTCCGTAGACGCAACGGGGTGGAGTCTTTTTCTTCACTACCCGATATTGGGAGTGCCCAGCAAGAGACAGGCTATCCCGCTTGCAAAGGTTTAGCCGGGCGAGTCAAAAGCTCTAACAGCGCCGGGATGAAAACGATTACCCCTATCACTGCCCCATACGTTCCATAGAAGATCTTTCCGCCTATGACCCGCACGGCCACGGCCAGGGTCAAACTGACCAGCAGAGCCAGGATGCGCTGTACCTTCGTTGTACTGCGTAGGTAAACCAGTGCGCCGGCCAACACGATTAGGCTCGGCACGAATACATTGAGCGTGAAGATGGGATCTTCATCAAGATCGACCGAACCAAATATTACCAACACGGCCGGGAACAGGCCAAAAGAGAGCCGTGTCCAGTCCTGCCGGATACCCCGGTAAAGTGAATGTAAGGGACGCCAGGCGCGGG
>Ga0209121_10000710_pt1 | contig 35268 bp, 33 predicted proteins | sample Cruoilmetagenom3_FD_187292 | JGI IMG/M metagenome (GOLD analysis project Ga0209121, IMG submission 187292) | Oil polluted marine microbial communities from Coal Oil Point, Santa Barbara, California, USA - Sample 3 (SPAdes) (version 2) | ecosystem: Environmental > Aquatic > Marine > Oil seeps ... | reverse complement strand
TGTGTGGCAAAACGTATGGCACGCATCATACGCAGCGGATCATCACTATAAGTAATATCAGGATTTAATGGCGTTTTAATAATCTTAGCCTCTAAATCTTCTAAACCTTGAAAAGGATCTAAAAGTTCGCCAAAATGGTCTTCAGATAAATTTAAAGCGAGTGCATTTATAGTAAAATCTCTTCTGTTTTGGTCGTCTTGTAACGTACCATTTTCAACAATAGGATTTCTACTGTTTTCATTATAAGATTCTTTTCTAGCACCAACAAACTCCACCTCAATACCATCAAAACGAAGCATTGCTGTGCCATAGGTTTTAAATACTTGTACTTTAGGTTGGTTAGGTAGGTTTTTTGCTACTTGTTTTGCTAGCGCAATACCACTACCAACAGCAACAATATCAATATCTTTTGCAGTGCCACGATTTAAGATAAAATCACGAACAAAACCACCAATAACATAGCTTTCAAGACCTAGTTCTTTAGCAGATTTTGAAATGGTTTTAAATATTTTATGTTGTAATGCGTTTTTGTAATTCATTTTAATTTTTTACTCCTGTGTATGCGTGGCTAAAAGTATTTTACTTTCGTATAACTTTAACAACACCATCGCGACTTAACTTGATAATAGAGGATGGTTTTGTTGCCTTTTTTTCGTGGTGCAAATTTACAACATAGTCCACACCTTTTATAATCTCCTGAGATATTTCTTTAAAGGATTTTGGAGTAGGAGCACCACTAATATTTGCTGAGGTAGAAACTATAGCACCATTTAGTTTTCTGCATACTTGATAGCAAAATTCATCATCAGGAATTCTAATAGCAATGGTTTTGTCTTCGGCAATTAAATTAGGAGCAAGGTTTTGCGCATCATCATAAATAATAGTTATTGGTTCTTCTGCAATATCAAAAATGCTTTGTGCAGCGTCAGGAACTGTTTTTACGTATTTTTTTAGCATTCTATCATCTGCAACCAAGCAAATCATAGCCTTAGTTTCTATACGTTTTTTAAGTTTGTAAATTTTAGCAACGGCATCTGCATTGGTAGCATCACAGCCAATTCCCCAAACGGTATCTGTAGGATATAAGATTATTCCGCCTTGTTTAAGAACTTCTATTGTTTTTTTTATTTCTTGATGCATAATTAACTTAAAATGGTTTTTAACCAGTTTGTATAGTGATATTTTTGATAAATTTCTGAAGGAATAGGTTGATACGGAGTATTTAAAAATGTTTCCGGAATATCAATTTCTGTATCAGGTGTAATCACGTGAATATTATTAGGATTGTAAAAATCGTAAGTTTTAATATCCGCGTTTGTTGTGATTAATTTTTTTTCTAAAAAAAGGCTTTCAAAAACACGAAACGTTAGTCCGTCTTGTACACCATATTTATGAATATCTACAATAATATTGGTTTTTAGTAAGTACTCTAATACTTGCTTGTTGTTTTTTCTTTCTTGAATAAAATGAATAAGTTCGGATTCTATTTTTTTATCAGATTGTACTAAAAACTCATATTTTACTTGCTTCTTTTTAAAGTATGCTGCAAGTTTTTCTAAGGTGTTAAATCTAAAATCTTTAGACATAATAGTAAAAGCATCATACGTTAAAGCTGTTTTTTTATAGTCTTGATTTAAATAAATAAAGTTTGGTAAAAAAATTAAATTATAATCTTTAACATCCTTTTTTTCGTAAGAATATACTTTATCAAAAAAGGAAATTACTTCTTTTTTTCTAGTAATATTATTGATAGAATCATGATAATAAGCAATAAAGTTTTTGGTTTTACTTTTTAATATAGATAGTTGCGAATCAAAAAATAAATCAGGTCTTACAATTAAAATATAATCGTAGGTTTTACCAGCAGTAGCTTCAATTATAGGTTGTAGCTTGTAGTAGTTTTTTAATTTGTTTTTTGTAAAAAGTTTATAGATTGCTGCGTAGGCTTTTTCAAAAATATGCTTGTATTTATATTTTTTTAAAGACGCTATATTGTAATAATCTACGTGTTTGTATTGCGCGTTAAGTTGGTTGTGAATGCTATCATAATAACCACTTAAATCATAGGTAATAAAAAGTATTTTTTTGTCTTTCATAAGTAACCAAAATATTACTTTATTTCTATTGAGTTCCTTTTTTTGTTTCCTTTAAGGGAAATGAAAAAGGAGAAAATTATCTTTTATAATTATTAATTACTTCTTGTAATTCATCATACATTTTTTTAGAAATAACATCTTTGGTAAAGTTATCTAATAAAAATTGATGTCCATTAGTGGTAAATTTATTTTGAAGCTCTTTGTCATTTAGTAATAACTCTACTTTATCTGCAAAATCTTCGGGATTACCAACTTCAGCTAAAAGGCCTGTTTCATTATCTACAATAACTTCTGGAATTCCTCCTGCATTAGCTGCTACAATAGGAACTCTACAAGCGTAAGATTCTAATAAAACACCTCCTGTAGGTTCGTTGTTTGAGGTAAACATAAACAAATCGAATTCTGGTAAAACTTGCGGAATGTCTGTTCTAAATCCAGAAAATATAATATGATCGTTTAGGTTTTTGTCGCTAACAATTTGCTTTATTTCTGCTTCTAGTTTTCCTTCTCCTATTAAGATATATTTTGCTTTTATGTTGTTTCGTTTTACTAAAATTTCAACAGCATCTACCCAAGTGTAATGGTCTTTAAATCCTGAAAAAGCAGCAATATTTCCAATTATTTTATAGTCTGAAGGAATATTATATTCTTTGTGTAATAAGCCGTTTTTTTCTTGTTTGGTAAACTTGTGTACATCTGTAACACTACCAACCACACACATTTTACTAGTGTCTTTAACTGCATATTTTAGCACGTCTACTACAGGTTGTGATACACAGATTATTTTTTTTATGCCTTTGTAGTTGTACTTCCATTTTCTAAGCATGTTAGAGTCTACACGTCTTATTAAGGTTCTGCATAATACTAAAGGAGCAGGAAGTTTGTAAAATAAGTGAGCTAAAACAGCCAAAGTATGCGCTTTACTATTATGAATAAAAACCACATCAATTTTTTTGTCTTTTACAATTTGAGCCAATTGTTTAGCAAAGCCTAAATCATATTCAGACTTGTAATCAAAACCAATTACTTGCATGTTTTTTTCTTTAGCAACATCATAAACAGGAGTATTGTTGGCACAAATAATATATTGATCTTCTACATAATTTTTTTCTTTAAAAGCTTCGTATAAATAAATAATTTTTTGCTCATGACCTCTCCAAACGCCAGATGCAGTAATCTGTAATAATCTCATAGTTGTTTTCAATAGTATAGTGTACAAAGTAATTAAAAACATTTAATAACCGCTTTGTTTTTTTAGATTAATAACCTGTAAAATTTGTAATATTGCAAGATGCAAACGGTATATCAAGACAGCTATAAAAAGCACCAAGAAAAATTAGACCATTTCATTAATAATTTTAATGATTTAGGAGAGCAATTTGGTAAAGCAGATAGAAATGCTATTAAATTATTTGATTTAGAAGGTGAAACGATTAATATTAAATCGTTTAAAGTGCCAAATATAGTAAATCAAATAGCTTATAAGTTTTTTAGAAAAAGCAAAGCACAGCGTTCTTTTGAGTATGCTTCTAAGCTTAAAGGTTTAGGTATTGGTACACCAAAACCCATAGCGTATTATGAGTTTACTACGCCGTTTTTGTTTAAAAAGAGCTTTTATATTAGCGAGCATTTAGACTGTGATTTAACTTATAGAGAACTTACACGAGATTTAAATTATCCAGATCACGAGACTATATTGAGAGCTTTTACTAGGTTTACTTATAAATTACATGAAAGTAATATTAACTTTTTAGACCACTCACCAGGAAATACCTTAATTAAAAAAGTAGGAGACAAGTATGCGTTTTATTTGGTGGATTTAAATAGAATGGAATTTAAACCTATGTCTTTTGAAACTAGAATAAAAAACTTTGCTAGACTTACAGTACATCAATCTATTGTTGAAACCATGAGTGATGAATATGCAAAAGTTTCTGGTGAAGACTATAACAAAGTCTTTGAGTTAATGTGGAAAGAAACCGAAGCTTTTCAAGATAAGTTTAAGCGCAAAAAGCGTTTGAAAAAGAAGTTGAAATTCTGGAAGAAGTAATATTAAAGAGAAAAGAGCTATTCTCTTCCTCTGCGTAATAACCAAAGTTTTAAATAGCGCATAAACACTACATAGGCTTGTATGGTACCAATGGTAAAACCTACAAGACCATCTCTAAAACCGCTTTGCAAAACATAATGTTTAAAAAAGCCGTAAAAAGGCTTTATTACAAAATGATAAGGTGTTAGTTTTCCTGTTTTTTTGTCGTAGTCTTTAGCTTGCCACCACGCATAACGATTCATTTTTTCTAAATACTTATCAAAAGTAATATAGGTATTGTGGTAAAACTTGTTTTTTAATTTACCAACAGTACCATCTACCTTAATTTCTGCATGCACATGTTTGTCTTCATATGTACAAAAATCGCGTTTAAAAAGACGAATTACTTTATCGTTTCGCCATCCACTATAATGCACACGCTCTCCCATAAAATGGTTCATTCTACCAATCCAATAAGCAGTATGTTCTATTTCAGGTTGCTTTAATAAAGCTTGTATTTCTTCTTTTAATTCTGGTGTAACACGCTCATCTGCATCTACTAGTAAAATCCATTCGTGTTTTGCTTGCGGAATGGCCCAGTTTTTTTGCGATGCCGAATATTGGTACTCACGTTTAATTACTTTGGTTGCTAATTCTTGTGCTTTTTCAAAAGTACCATCTGTGCTTAAGCTGTCTACAACTAGAATTTCATCCGCAAAACTTACAGAGGCAATAACAGCTTCTATATTATGAATTTCATTTCCCGTAGGAATAATAGCAGTGAGTTTATGCATTGGTTTTAGGTAACGTATATGCTTGGTTATAGCTTTTTAAAGTAAAGTAATTTAAGCGTTTTCGCATTTTATACTTTCGTATCAAATTTAAGGGTTTTTGTTTTAAATGGCTTTTATCTTTATGTAAAAAAGAAATAGTAGCATCTATAACGCGTTTGCTTGATTTTCCGTCAAAATAAGGATGTAAATCAAGTATAAAGTTTTCTATATTTTGTAACAAGCTTTCTGGATATAATAAGGCTTCTTGAAAAGCTTTTTCTAATTCTTCTGCTTGATGTACGTGTAGTAAGTAGTTGTGATTAAAAGTATGATTAAAGGTAACTACAGGCTTTTTTTGCAATAAAAATTCTTGAATAGCAGAGGTAGTATCTGCAAACATAATATCTGCTTGTTTGTAAAGCGGAATTAAATCTGTGGTATTATAAAATTTAAAATTGGCATTGTTTATAGATTTCCATTTACTAACAATAGCTTCTGGTAATTTTGGGTGCAATACCATTATAAAATTAAAAGTTCCTGCAGTAGATAGCCTTTTAATTTCTTGAAAAACCGAATCTTTATACGCTAAACTTAAACTTTCTGTAAAAGTAGAAGCTATCATAATAGTATGATTTTTTTCTCTTTTTTCAATAGGAAATAAAGGGTCTACTTTGCTCCATCCTGTTTCTACAACTTCAAAATAAGGATGTTTTTTTTGTTGTGCTAGAAAACCTTTTGTGGTAGATGGACCTTGTGTGCAATACAAATCAAAAAAACCACGAAGTCTAAAATGGCTAAACGTATTTTTTTTTGAAGGTCTTTTTTGTGCATTAAAACCATGAAAAATTTGCACTTTTAATCCTGTAATAAAATCAGGAACACTATCTGTTGCTGTTAATACTACATCTGGTTTGTAATCTAAAACCTCTTGTATGGTCTGTAAAGCATTGTTTTTTTGTTGTATTGCTTTTTTTCCGTCTTCAATATCTGCAAACCACTTTACGGTATAACCACGTTGGGTAATTTCAGTTTCTAAAGGCGTACCAATTGGTAGTGCATAACTGTACGATATATAAATTAAAAATTTATAATTCATGATTATAAGGTACTTAAAAAGTTTTTAAGTTCTGGTTTTATAAAATCTGGTTTTAGTTTTAGGTAATACGTTTCAGGATCTTTTTTAGCTTCCGTTTTATCGGTTTCATTATATGCTATATAATCCGATAGGTGTATAGCTACATTGTTTCCAGGTTCGTTTTCACTAAACCAATTCGCTTTATTTAAATAAGGCGAAAAAATAGTAAAGGTAGGAATGTTTAGAGCCTTTGCCATATTATTTGCTCCACCTTCATTTCCTATTAAAGCATCGCATTGTTGTGTTATGGCTAAAAATGCTCTTAAACTTTTACCAAAGACATCAAAATAAATATGTTTTTGGGTTTTTGCTAAACAATAATCATAGATTTCTTTAGCTTCTTCTTTCTGTTTTGGTATGTAATTAAACAGTATTTGTGCGTCCTTATTATTTTCAACTAAGCTGTTTAATAAAACAGCCATGTATTTTGCAGGATAGGTTTTAATAGGACTACTACCTAAAACGCTAATCATAAACAAAGGTTTGTTACTTTGTATGTTGGCAGTTTCTAAATACTTTTTAGCAGTAGTAATTTCTTCTGGTTTTAAATAAATTTTAGGAGCAATATTTTGAAACGAAATAGCTAATGGTTCTAGAAGTTTTAATCTATTCTCGATAGCTAAACTAGCATGGTTTTCTGGTTTTTTTAATCGCTTAATAGGATGCGTAAAAACAAAAGAAGTATGTTTTTTATAGTATGCAATTTTTGTTTTTGCATGAGTAAAGTAACTAATAAGTGTACTGCTTAATTTGCCATACACATCAATAACCACATCGTATTTTTCTTTTTTTAGTGATTTTAAGAAACGATAAAATGCCATTTTACTCTTTTCTATTTCAGGAGTAAAAAATACAAAGTTATCTATAAAAGGGTTGTTTTCTACAACAGGATAGGTATGAGAGTTAATAAGATAGTCTAGTTGTGCATCAGGATATTTTGTGCGTAATGCTTCAAACAGAATACTGCTTGTAAGTACGTCTCCAATCATTTTTTGTTGCACAACTAGTATCTTCAAACTCTAAGCGTTATTTTATTATTCATTAAGCAGAAGTAATTACTGCTACTGTACATTGCTAATTTTTAAACAGCTACATCATATTCACGTAATGCATCGTTTAAAGATGTTTTTTTATCTGTACTTTCTTTACGTTTTCCTATAATTAATGCACAAGGTACTTGAAACTCACCAGCGGCAAACTTTTTAGTGTAACTACCAGGAATTACTACAGAACGAGAAGGTACAACACCTTTCATTTCTACAGGTTCATCTCCAGTAACATCTATAATTTTAGTACTCATGGTTAATACCACATTAGCACCTAGAACGGCTTCTTTCTCTACGCGAACACCTTCTACAACAATACAACGAGAGCCTATAAACGCTCCATCTTCAATAATCACAGGTGCAGCTTGTAAAGGTTCTAAAACACCACCAATACCAACACCTCCAGAAAGATGTACGTTTTTACCAATTTGTGCACAACTACCAACAGTAGCCCAAGTATCTACCATAGTACCTTCATCTACATATGCACCTATATTTACGTAACTAGGCATTAGTATAGTACCTGCAGAAATATAAGCACCATGTCTTGCTACTGCATTTGGTACCACACGAATTCCTTTTTCAGCATATCCTGTTTTTAACGGAATTTTATCGTGATACTCAAAAATACCAACTTCAAGCGTTTCCATTTTTTGAATTGGGAAATATAAAACCACAGCTTTTTTTACCCATTCATTTACTTGCCAACCATCATTTGTAGGTTCTGCTACACGTAGTTTTCCTAAGTCTAATAAATTTACAACTTCTTTAATAGCTGTAATGGTTTGCTGCTCTTTTAATAAGTCTCTATTTTCCCAAGCTTGTTCTATGAGCTGTTGTAATTCTTTCATCGCAATTTTTTGTTTTTGTTTCTACAAAAGCAGAAACCTTATTTTATCTTTTTTATAGATGCAAAGATAAATCTATAATTGAATAAAGTAAATGGTTACCTAAAAAATATAAGATAGCTATTAAAGCTTAAAAATTAAGTTTAAATTTGCAGCAATGAAAAGAATATTAGCATTAGACTTTGGTACTAAAAGAACAGGAATTGCTGTAACCGATGAGTTACAGATTATTGCTTCTGGCTTAACCACAGTAAATACCAAAGAATTAATTCCTTTTTTAAAGGATTATTTTGAAAAAGAACAAGTAGCATTAGTAGTTGTTGGTGAGCCAAAACAAATGAATAATGAGGCCTCTGAGAGTGAAGCTGCTATTCAAGCTTTTATTAAAAAATTCACTATTGCTTTTCCTGAAATGCCAATGCATCGTGTAGATGAGCGTTTTACTTCTAAAATGGCGTTTCAAACTATGATAGATTCTGGCTTATCTAAAAAGCAACGAAAAAATAAAGCACTAGTAGATGAGATTAGTGCAACTATTATTCTTCAAAGTTATTTGTACTCTAAATAGTTTTTTTGCTTTTAGTAGTTGAAATTAAGGTAGTTTATCGGTAAAATATGTAGTAAAATTCCTCACAACGAGAATTTATGCACATTGGTCTAATAATTAGGTGGTTATATAATTGTACGTCTATATTTGTTTTAACCCAAATATATAAAACATGAAAAATCACTACTTTGCAATGCTAGTGTTAGCATTATTCTCGTTCACACAAATTCAAGCACAATTTTGTCCTCCAACAGGATACATTCAAGATTCCGATTTGTTTTTTATTTATGAAGCAGGAACTTCTAACTGTGCAGATAGACCAACAACAGTAAGCGTTGGCTCTTCTGTTTTCACACAATATATTTGTGAAGATCAGTTGTCTATATATGAGTTAACTTCAGGAGCTCCATTAGCAGAAACCACTAATGTAGCAGTAGATTTCGGGTTTTCAATTTGTGAATATGCAAACAACGGAACTTTATCTGCTGAAGATTTTGACATGCTATTTAAATCTTTAGTAAAAGTGTATCCTAACCCTGTAACTACAGATAGTAATTTAAATATAAACTTAGGCATTAATACCTCTGTAAAAGTAGAGTTGTATAACGTTACAGGTAAAAAAATGTTAAGCACAGCAACTTCTAATTTAAATACTGTAAGTGTAGATGTATCTCATTTAGAAAACGGTATTTATATTGCTCAAATTATAACAGATTTAGCTACAATAACAAGAAAAGTAATTGTGTTACACTAAACATAGTATAATATATATAAAGAACTCCTTAATTTTTAAGGAGTTTTTTTATGCTTTTTAGCCAACAAATTAACTAAGTATTGTATTTTTGCATGAAATCATTTAAAATACCACATGATATTACCTATTGTAGCTTATGGAGATCCTGTTTTAAAAAAAGTAGGAGCAGACATTACTAAAGATTACCCTAAACTAGACGAGCTAATTGCAAATATGTACGAAACTATGTATGGCGCTTTCGGTCTTGGTTTAGCAGCACCACAAATTGGATTGCCAATACGTTTGTTTATAGTTGATGCAGAACCTTTTGCAGAAGATGATACGTACACTAAAGAAGAGCAAGAAGCTTTTAAAGGATTTAAAAAAACCTTTATTAATGCTAGAATTTTAGATGAAAAAGGAGACGAATGGCCTTTTAGCGAAGGATGCTTAAGTATTCCAGATGTAAGAGAAGATGTCTTTAGAAAACCTGAAATTACCATTGAATATTTTGATGAAAATTTCAAAAAACATACCGAAACCTATGATGGTTTAATTGCTAGAGTGATACAACATGAGTATGACCATATTGAAGGTATATTGTTTACAGATAAACTATCTTCTTTAAAAAAGCGTTTAATTAAGGGGAAGTTAGCTAACATATCTAAAGGAAAAATTAACATTGATTATAAAATGCGTTTTCCTAACCAAAAAAAGAAACGATAAAATTTGTTTAGCAATTGCAAACACTAGATATTTGCCTTCTTTAAAAAAATAAGTATATGAGCTTAGAAAAAGTATTATCCATTTCTGGAAGACCAGGATTATATAAATTAGTAGCACAAACACGTGGTGGTTTTATAGCAGAATCTTTAATTGATAAAAAAAAGATATCTGTAAACATGCAACATAATGTTAGCATTTTAAGTGAAATTGCTATTTACACACTTCAAGAAGAATTACCTTTAAGAGAAGTTTTTAGTAAAATAAAAGCTAAAGAAGATGGTAAACCAACCTCTATTAGTCACAAAGAAAGTAAAGACAAATTAGAAGAATACTTTTTTGAAATTTTACCAAATTATGATGAAGATAGAGTATACGCTAGTGATATAAAAAAAATCATTCAGTGGTATAACTTGTTAGAAAAACACAATATGTTAGACTTTGATGTCGCTGAAGAAAAATCAGATGAAGAAGAATAACAATTTTAAGTATAATATTTTAAAAATCCAACTCTAGCAGTTGGATTTTTTGTTTGTAAATTTACCAAAATACAAAGTATGAATTCTAGAGAAAACCAACTAAAAGCATTTGATAGATTGTTAACCATTATGGATGAGCTTCGTGAGCAGTGTCCTTGGGATAAAAAACAAACTATGGAAACCCTTCGTCATTTAACCATAGAAGAAACCTATGAGCTTGGTGACGCTATTTTAGATCAAGATTTAGAAGAAGTAAAAAAAGAACTTGGTGATGTATTGCTACATATTGTTTTTTATTCCAAAATAGGAAGCGAAACCAAAGACTTTGATATAGCAGATGTATGTAATAGTATTTGTGATAAATTAATACACAGACATCCTCATATTTATAGCGATGTTAAGGTAGAAAATGAAGCAGATGTAAAACGAAACTGGGAGAACTTAAAACTAAAAGAAGGTAAAAAAAGTGTGCTTGAAGGTGTACCTAAAAGTTTACCAGCTTTAGTAAAAGCCAACAGAATTCAAGATAAAGTTGCAGGAGTAGGTTTTGATTGGGAAGAACCACAACAAGTTTGGCTTAAAGTAGAAGAAGAACTTCAAGAGTTTCAAGATGAAGTAAAGGCAAAAAATCAAGAAGCTATGGAGAGTGAGTTTGGAGATGTTTTATTTTCTATGATAAATTATGCTAGATTTTTAAAAATAAACCCAGAAAATGCCTTAGAACGTACTAACAAAAAGTTTATTAATCGTTTTCAATATTTAGAGGAAAAGGCAAAATCTTTAAATAAAAATTTAAAAGATATGACTTTAGCAGAAATGGATGTTTTTTGGGAAGAGGCAAAACGTTTACCAAAACAATAAATAAAAAGATAAACTTATCAACTAGAGTTTAATTCAAGATTTATTATTTAAAACGAAGCATTTTACAAAGGATTAAACTAATGTAAAGGCAATCTTGTAACTGTTCCTGAAACTGTATTATACGCTTGTAGTATTACAGCTTATACTTGTATTTGACTTGTAAAAAGGAGTAGGATAAGCAGAGAAGAATTTATAACGAATAAAAAAAAACACATTTTTTTTATTTCCTGAAATCCAAAATTAATTTTCTTGCGTATATACTATTAAATGACACTATTTCTTAAATGAGTAGATTAATAGCATAGTTAAATCTTTTCAGTGTCATTAATATAAGGGTTGTTTTTTTTAGTTAAAAAAATAACAATTTAGTTAGTTTAGTTAGAACAAATCCTATTTGAGTTTAGTTATTCAAATAGGATTTGGTATTTTATAAGGTTACGTTTTGTTACTTCATAAAGCTCCTTAGCTTACTCAGTTTGGTTTTCCAGTTTTCTAAAGATGCTTTGTGTTTATCAATGTTTTTATGCACTTCTTTTACAAGCGGATTGTCCTTTTTTACATTAGTAAAAAACTGAAGATTGTTTTCTAATTGATTTATTTCTCCTTTTACTTCGCTAATTTTCTTTTTAATATAAGTATACTCATTATCTAAAAGTCTACTGTCTTTAGCGTTGCTTAAAGATTCTAACTTGTTTTCAAACTTAAGCATTTCTGCTTCTTCCTTATTCATTTTAAGACTGTCAAATAAAACGTCTAAGGTTTTATTAAACTTACCTTCAATATAGCGTTTGTTTCTTGGTACGCTACCTAAGGCTTTCCATTGTGCAATATGTTCTTTAATTAGTTTTAAATCTGCATCATTATCACCAGTCATTTCTAGTGTTTTCATGGTTTCTAACAATTCTTTCTTCTTGTTGTATACTTCAAACTCTTCTTTGTTTTCAGCATCTTTTATAGCGTGAAATTTGTTAAAATAATGGTTGCAAGCGCTTTTAAATTGTTTCCAGATTTTATCACTATCTCTTCTTGGTACGTGACCAATATTTTTCCATTCCTCCTGGATTTTTTTCATTAAAGGAGTAGTGGTTTCAAAATCTTCATTGTCCTTATTGTCTTCGGCAATTTTAATTAATTCTAATTTTTTTTCAAGATTAGTGTGTTGTTCCTTTTTAAGGTTTTTGTAAAAAGCGTTTTTATTTCGGTTAAACTCTCTAACTACATTTTTAAATTTAGACCAAGTGGCTTCGTTTACTTTTACAGGAACTTTACCTGCACTAAAAAACTCTTTACGTAAGGCTTCTACTTCTTTTATCTTGTTTTGCCAAGCACTATGTGTATTTCCTGGTTTTTTAGAAACGGCTTCAATTTTAGCAATTATAGCTTGTTTGGTTTGTAGATTTAGTTCGTAAATCTTGTCTAGGTCTTTAAAGTAATCTTGACGTTTGTCATGAATAATTTTGGTAGCTGCTTTAAATCTATTCCAGATTTCATCTCTTTTTTCTTTAGCAACAGGACCAAGGTCTTCTTTCCAAAGCTTATGCAATACTTGCAATTCTCTAAAGGCACGATTTAAATTATCATCTTGAGCTAATTCTTCTGCTCTTTCAATAATTTTTAGTTTTTGCTCTAAATTATGTTTAAAGTCTAAATCTCTTAAATCTCTATTTAAATGTAAAAAGTCGTAAAAAATTTCTACATGATGGTGGTATGTGTTCCAAGTATTATTGTATTTATCTCTTGGTATTGCACCAGCATTTCGCCATTGTTCTTGCAGATCTTTAAAGTGTTTGTAGGTTGTGTTAATGTTTTCTTCTACATTAATTAAACCTTTTATTTCTTCAATTATGCGTAAGCGTTCTTCAAGATTTTCTTTGTGACTTTTTTCTATGGTTTTGTAGTGCGTATTTAATTTGTCACGATATACAAAGTAGGTTTCTTTAAATTGTTTTTGAAGCGGACTGGAGTAATAAAAATCTATTTCATTACCACCTTCGTTTAAAAACTCTTCCTTTTTTTCTTCTAGTAGCGCACTAAATTTAGCTTTAAATTCTGCTCTTATATCTTCAACATGCGACTTAATGGCTTGTGGTTTTTCGTATTTCACCAATTTTTCAAGCTCTGCAGCTAAGTCTTCTAACTCCATAGCATGATAGTCTTTTACATCTATTTCATGCCTTTCTTTTGTACCTTCATCTTCCGCATCTTCCGCATTTACTGCTTCAATTTCATTAACAGCTTCATCATGTTCTTCATGATTTTCTTGTTGTTCAGTTACTTGGTTTTCTTCCGTTAGGTTAGAATTTTCAGTTTTCTGATTTTCTGGTTTTCCGTCTGCTTGCAGCAGGTTATCTTGCTCTGACATTGTAAAAATGGTTGATTTGTGATTGTACTGTAGCGTTAAAGATACTAAACAAGGCTTATATTTTCAAAAAAGTCACGAGTAATAACAAAATGAATTTAAAAGTTTATAGGTATTTGCTATTTATTCCAAATACTCCATGATTTTTCTGCTTGTAATTCTAGCATTCTATAGCCATTTATTATGGTTGCTTTTTTCTGTTTTCCGTAGTTTAAAAAGGTAGATTCTTCCGGATTGTAAATAAGGTCAAAAAGCAGGTGTTTTTGGGTTATTGCTTGATACGGAATGTTAGGACAAGCTTTTACATCTGGATAGGTACCTAAAGGCGTACAGTTAATTATTATGGTGTTGTTGGCTATGATTTCTGGAGTAAGCTGTTGGTAAGAAATTTGATTTTCTTTAGTTGCATTTCTAGATACATAGGTATATGTAATATCTAGTTTTTGCAAAGCAAAAGCGATGGCTTTACTTGCGCCTCCTGTACCTAAAATTAAGGCCGTTTTATGATGTGGTTTTAAATGCGGTGTTAAAGATTTTTTAAAGCCATAATAATCTGTATTGTAACCTTTTAGTTTTCCTTTTTTGGTAAACTTTAGAGTGTTTATAGCACCTATTTTTTCAGCATTTTTGTCTAACTTATCTACATACGGAATTATTAATTCTTTATACGGAATAGTGATGTTAAAGCCTTTAATACTAGTATCTTTTAAAAGCAAAGGGAAGTCTGAGATGCTTTCTAAATCAAAATTTTGATAGCTAGCATCTGTAATTTCTTCTGTTTTAAATTTTTTTGCAAAATAAGATTGAGAGAATGAGTAGTCTATGTTTTTTCCTATTAATCCAAATTTACGCATGTGTCTTTCTTGTTTTTTGTCCATAAAATTCTAAAGCTAAAACAATTGCTATACCAATAATAATACAAAAAATAGCAAAGTATATTTCTTGGTTTAGTTCTGGTATAAACCGTTTATAGTTTTCTATTACTTTTTTTCCGGCAGAATCTATTAAAAAGCTACCATCTTCATTTAGTTTATAAATGGTTTGTTTAAAAGGCCAAACCACACCTAAAGAACCTATAATAAAGCCAATAATAGAAGCAGTAGTTATGCTTTTATAGTTTTTTAGTATATAGCTTAATATATGAGAAAAGGTAACCAAACCAGTTAAAGAGCCTATAGTAAAAACGCTTAGTATCTTTAACATTCTTATACGTTCTACATTGTGTATAAATGAAAAATCGCCTTTAATGATATCTGAAAAACAATTGTATAGCGCATTTACAGAGTCTACTAAAAGCAATACATAGTTGCCTAAAAGAATTAAAATAAACGATCCTGAAAATCCAGGAAGCGTCATACCAGAAACACTAATAATACCACAAAAAAAGACAAACCAAAGGTTATCGTTTTCTTTTGCAGGATCTAAAAAGCTAATGCTTACACCAATAGCAATACCTATAAAAAGAGCAAGGTAGGTTTGGTATTTCCAGTCTTTAAAATCTTTACTTATTTGATAGATAGAACCTATAATCATTCCGAAGAAAACACTCCAAACATAAAGCTCATAGTGTATAATTAAATAGTCTAAAATTTTAGAAACACTAAAATAACTAATTAGCATTCCGAAGAACAATAAGCTTAAAAAACGACCATTTATATATTGAAAAAAGCTTTTAAACCTTCGGTTAATCAAAAGCATAAAGGCTTTGCCATTAATTTTTTGAAGCGAATAAATAAACTCTTCATAAAATCCAGCAACAAAAGCTACAACACCACCAGAAATACCAGGAACTTTGTTAGCAGCACCCATTCCTAATCCTTTTAAGACTAGAAATATTTTGTCTGTTAATGTTCTGGTATTTTCCATTAATGCACTTTGTTTCCTATTTTTTCTAGAATGAATATAGTTAAAAACCCTATAACCATTAAGGCAATAGCAATTAGTACTTGTGCATCTATTAGGTTTAGTTCTGTAAAGCTGGAAGGTAGTATGCTTTTTTCTACAATGGTTTTATAGCTTTCAAAATCTTGAATTGTTTTTTGGTAAACAGAGAGCGTACCTAAGTTGGTAATATTGGCAAAAGGTATTACATCTCCTGTAGCATCACTCATAACAGTTATTGTTTTTTTCCAGGGCCAAATTTTATTAAGCGAACCAAAAATAAAACCAGTTAAAACGGCTAATGTAATATTGTGGTAATGTTTAAATAACCATTTTAAAACTCTTGAAAAGCTTAACAAACCAACAATAGCACCTAAAACAAATATGGCTATTTTTTTTATGTCTAAACTATCTATTGCGTTACTTAATGTTTTATAAGCACCTAAAATGACTAATATAAAGGAACCCGAAATACCAGGTAAAATCATGGCACAAATAGCTATTGCTCCTGCAATAAATAAAAAGTAAGGGTTGTTATTGCTTGCCATAGAAGGCAATGAGGTTATATAATAGGCAAGTACAGCACCAAAAATTACGGCTAGAATAGTTGCTAGATTCCACTTGGTAATTTGTTTACCAATAAATAAAATACTAGCAATAATTAACCCAAAAAAGAAAGACCATATTAAAATAGGATGTTGCTCGATAAGGTATTTAGCAAGCTTCATAAAAGAAGCAAAGCTAATGATCATACCAATTAACAAGGCTAATAGAAAATTACCATTTATTTTTTTCCAAAAAGCATTTATACCTTCGGTTTTTAAAACTTTTAGCGTGTTTAGGTTTACATTACTTATGGTAGTAATTAACTCTTCATATATACCAGAAATAAAAGCTATTGTACCACCTGAAACACCTGGAACAGCATCTGCAGCTCCCATTGCAATTCCTTTAAAGGAAATGATTAAGTAGTCTATAAAACGTCTTTGCATACTTTGATTTTTTTTACTCAAACCAAAGGTAATATTTTTGTAAAACAAATATGCTTTATTTTACATTTAGTAGCTTTTTAACTTGTGGTTTAACAAAAACATTAGGAAAAAGTTCTTCAATAATAAAAGCGTATTCTTGGTTAGAACGAACAGCGTTTTTTAAATGAAAAGTTCCTTTTTCTATTTCGTGTTGTAAAAAGTACAAACCACCAAGTCTGTATTCTAATTCTGCATTTTCTGGATGAAATTCTGCTGCTTGTAAAAAGTTATAAATAGCAGCTTCTGTTTCGCCTATTTTTAATAAAATATCACCACGAGCAATCCATGTTTCAATCTCGTAGTTTCCTAATTCTAAAGCTTTTTTATAACCACGTTCTGCTTCTTCTAAAAAGTTTAAACGATGATTTATTTGTGCATAAAGTTTCCAATAAACAACATTTTCTGTGTCTATGTTAATAGCTTTATTGATATAATATAAGGCTTTTTGGTAGTTTTTTTTCTTGTTATAAAACTTTGTAATAGCTATCCAACCTTTATCTAATAAAGGATCTTCATGTACTGTTTGGTAAAAATACTGAACCGCTAAATCGTCTTTTCCTAATTTTTCATAACACTGTGCTATGCGTAGCAAGGCAAAAGATGTTGGGTCTTCTAACTGTAAAGTTAAGGTGTAGCTTTCTATAGCTTCTTCGTATTTTTTTAATTTTTCTAAGACTTTACCTTTTTCTAAATATGCACCAACAAAAGTATCATCAGATATAATGGCATAATCATAAGCAGCAAGTGCTTTTTTGTAATCTTTTATGGTATAATATTGTTTACCTAATTGATGCCATGCAACTTCACAATACGGATTGTTGTTTAAATAGTTGTTTAAGTATTCAATAGCTTCTTCGTTTTGATCTAAAAAGTCAAAACAATAAATCATATTGTATAGGGCAGAATAATCTTCAAGATCTTGCTCAAGACATTTAATAAAGTTTTGTTTTGCTTCTTCAAATTTATCTAAAAACAAGTATTCCATTCCTATTAAGGAATACAGGTCTGTAGTATCATCGGCAAATTTTAATGCACTTTTTAGTACATCAACTGCTTTAGCATGATTGTCTTGTTTGGAAAATATATTTGCTTTCTGAATATATATTTCTTCGTTTTGAGGTTCTAAATTATGAAGCTCATTTAAAAGTTTATCTGCTTTAGGAAGCTCATTTTCAAAAATATAAACTTCTACTTTAAATAATTTTAAATTTACAGAAGTAGGATGTTGTTCTAATCCTAATTTAATGGCTTTTTTTGCTAAAGCAACTTTACCTTGATTAAGGTAATAATGTATAATGTTCTCAAACTCATTCGAATCGAAAAACAATACATTGTTTGTTTTTAACATCGATTCAAATTTAGAAAGAGGTAAATTGTTATTGTCGTTGTGACTAAACTCCATAGGCAATGGGAATGGTTCTACAATATTAAATGTACTATTCTAAATTGCTTGTAAAATAAAAACGTTTAAATGTTTTTAACAAAGTAATGAACAGTATTTTGTTTTATTAATAAATTGAAAATCAGTTAATTAAAGTTTATTAATTAGTCTCTATACTATTTAATATGGCAATAATAATGCCACAACCTTTAATGATTTCTTGGTTAGAGATGGTTAGTGGAGGAGTAATTCTAATTGCTTTTGGTTCAAAAAGCAGCCAAAAAAGAATAAGTCCAGCTTCTTGAGAACGCAAAATTACTTGATTTGTTATATCTGCAGAAGGAGTCATTGCGGCAAGCATTAAGCCTTTTCCTCTAATTTCTGTAATTAGTGGGTGTACTAAATGTTTTCTAAAAAGTGCTTCTTTTTCTAGTGTTTGGGCTATTAAATTACTTTCTGTAACTTCTTTTAAAGTGGCTAAAGCAGCAGCAGCAATAACTGGATGACCACCAAAGGTCGTGATGTGTCCCAATTTAGGATTGTCTTGTAGTAAGTCCATTAGTTTACCTGAAGCTGTAAAAGCACCAATAGGCATACCACCACCAAGGCCTTTTCCTGTTACTAGAATATCAGGAATACAGTTGTAATTTTCAAAACCAAAGAGTTTTCCTGTACGTCCGAAACCTGGTTGTATTTCGTCTAAAATTAAAAGAGCGCCAACTTCTTTACAGCGCGTAGCAACCTTTTGTAAATAATTGTTTGTAGGTTCTATAAAACCTGCACCACCTTGAATGGTTTCTAAAATAACAGCAGCAGTTTTATTGGTAATAAGTGGTATATCTGCCTCGTTATTAAATGCAATAAAAGAAACATCAGGAACCAAAGGTCTAAATGCTTGTTTACGTTCTTCAAAACCCATGACACTCATAGATCCCATAGTATTACCATGGTATGCTTTTTTTGCTGCAATAATTTGGCTTCTTCCTGTTGCACGTTTAGCCAATTTTAAAGCACCTTCAATGGCTTCTGTACCTGAATTGGTTAAGTATGTTTTTTCTAAAGATTTTGGTAAGTGTTTAGCTAATAACTTGGTTAGTTCTACAGCAGGTTTTTGTATGTACTCACCATAAACCATGACATGTAAATAACTGTCTATTTGTGTTTTTAAAGCAGTAACTACTTTTGGGTGTTTATGGCCAAGTGTACATGCTGAAACTCCTGCAACAAAATCTAAATAGGCTTTATTGTTAGCGTCATAAATATAGGATCCTTCTGCATGTGAAATTTCCATTGCTAATGGATGCGGAGAAGTTTGGGCTTGATATGTTAAAAAATCTTTTTTAATGACTACTCTTTTTTAGGTTCTATTAATTGAGGTTTGGCTTTTAGTACTGCAGAAGAACGAGTAACGTTGGGTTTGGTTAGGTTCTTTTTGGGTACGTTTCTAGATGCTTTAGGGTTAGTAATAGTTTTGTTGGCCTTTTTAGCTTCGTCATCATCTGCTTTTTCTATGCGTTCTAGCATTTCATTGTCAAAGAATTCTTCTTGCGGCACATAATCTTCTAAGCCTTTTATTATTGGTAGGTTTAGAGGAGGATCATCACTAAATAAATCTTCTACGCTTTTTGGTCTTTCTTCTTCTCTCCAATCAAAACCTTTTAATTTTCTTACGTTTTTTGGAAATTCAGATTCTGGATATGTTTTTCCGTCTACTTGTCTAATTTTTCGTAGTTCAATAATTTCGCTGTCAGCAAAAAGCATCTTAATGCTTCCAGATTTAGATTTATCTATTCCTACAAGTTCATTTTTTTCGTTTCTAGCAAAATAAATAGATTCCGCATTTTTATCAATATCTACTTGTTTTAGGGTGTTGTCTTCGTTAAATAAACCAACAAGTGTTTTTCCTGTAATTTGGTTGTAGCCAGCTCCTAAAGTGTCTTTACTAATAATGAAAGCATTATCAAAAACAATTAAAGAATCTAGTTTTTCGGTTTTAGGGTTTGATTTTATATGAATGGTATCACCAGTCATTTGGTTGCCAAGATTCCAAAGTATAGGTTGTCTTTTTGTTACAAAAGCATCTTTTGAATTTACATTAGCAAGATTGATAAGTTCTGTTAATCCTGTTTTATGATTAACGTGAATAGAGTCTGCTTTTCCGCTCATGTCTGTTTTGTAAAACTTAGCATTTTTAAAGGCTCTTGTAATTCTGTTTTCTGCTTTTCCTGTAACCATTAAAGTGTCTGCATGAAGATAAAGCGAGTCTCTTTCTTGTAGTGAAATAGCTAAAGCGCGTTTGGTAATAAAAACAGAATCTTTGAGTTTGTAAATTTCTGCATAATGCCCTTTTACAATACTGTTGTTTATGGTGTCTGTAACTTTTATATTATTGGTTGCAGAAGCAAAGCTCCTATTATTATCAAAGAACATACTGTCTCCTTCAAAAATTCTGTTTTCATAATCTATTTTAGATTTTTTAACAGCGTATCCTTGTTTGGTTTCTGTATTATAAAAACCTTTTTCGCAGTATATTTTACTTTCTTCGGTTACAATAGTAGAAGGACCATATAGAAATGCATGTCCTGTTTCGGTATAAAAATCTAATCGATCTGTATTTATGGTATAGTCCGGATTTACCAGTTTTACATTTTTTACAAACTGGTATTTTTGGGCATTCATATAATAGCGTCCAATTTGACTAGTAATGGTTCCTGAAGAATCACGAACTACTCTTCCGTTGCTTTTATAAAAGGCTTGTTGTTTCGCGCGATCAAAATATAAGGTGTCTGTAGTTAAGGTAGAAGCAGGTTCTTTTAAAATAACGTCACCACTAGCAAAGGCTAGTTTGGTTTTTCCGCTGTATTCTACATATTTAGACGTCATATTAATGCTGTCTCCTTGTTTCATTTTTACGTTTCCGTAGGCTTCAACAAAGTTTTCGTTAGAGTAGAGTAGTGCTTGATCACACCACATATCAACTCCTTCATGAATTACGTGTATTTGTCCGGAATCATCACGAGTCATGATTTTTAATCCAGGAGCTTCTTCTTCTTTAAATTCTAAGAATCCAGAATATTTAATTTGTATTTGTTGTTGTGCTTGGGCAGAAGCAAAAGCAAAGAACAAAAAAAGTATATAAATGTACTTTAATTTCATGTGTTTGTATTTATTGATTTTCAAGGTTCACATGTAGCATCCATTGTATTTTAAGGGTTGGCACCAATTTTATGGTATGGATGTTTGAAAATCTATAATTTGTGGTAAAAATAACTATTATTATTAAGTGTTATAAAGGTTTATGAATTTTTTAATACCAAAAAACCTGCCGAGTAGATACAAGGCAGGTCTTTTAAGTTTTTTGTTTATGTGAATTACATAAAAATAGTCTGTTTTCTATCTGGACCAACAGAAACCACATGAATAGGGATTTCTAGTTCTTTTTCAAGAAATGCGATATAGTCATTCAATTCTTTTGGGAATTGCGCTTTATCTGTCATTTGAGTTAAATCTTCTTTCCAGCCTGAAAAATCAGTATAAACAGGTTCTAGGTTTTCTGGTTCAATATTATAAGGTAAATGTGTAATAGTTTCTCCTTTATATTTGTAAGCAGTACACACCTTTAATGTTTTAAAACCAGAAAGTACATCACCTTTCATCATCATTAATTTAGTAACACCATTTACTTGACAAGCATATTTAAGGGCAACTAAGTCTAGCCATCCGCAACGTCTTGCTCTTCCTGTAACAGCACCAAATTCATGACCTATTCTAGCCATATCTTCACCAACTTTATCAAAAAGTTCTGTTGGGAAAGGACCAGAACCAACTCTTGTAGTGTATGCTTTAAAGATACCATATACATCACCTATTTGGTTTGGTGCTACACCTAAACCAGTACAAGCACCAGCTGCTGTAGTGTTACTAGATGTAACAAATGGATAAGTACCAAAATCGATATCTAAAAGCGAACCTTGTGCACCTTCTGCAAGAATACTTTTTCCTGATTTTTGTGCTTGGTATAAATATTCTTCGGAATCAATAAATTGTAAAGATTTTAAAACCTCTACAGATTCAAAGAACTCTTTTTCCATTTCTTCTAAATCATATTGCACATCTACATTGTAAAAGGCAATCATAGCTTCATGCTTATCTGCTAAAGCTCTATATTTTTCTTTCCAATCGGTTAATTCTAAATCACCAACACGAATTCCGTTTCTACCCGTTTTATCCATGTACGTTGGACCAATACCTTTTAAGGTAGATCCAATTTTAGCTTTTCCTTTAGAAGCTTCACTAGCAGCATCTAACAATCTGTGTGTTGGTAAAATTACGTGTGCTTTTCTAGAAATGATAAGCTTCTTTTTGTAATCTATATTAAATTGGTCTAAACCTTCTAGTTCTTTTGCAAAAACTACAGGATCTATAACAACACCATTACCAATTACATTGGTAGAGTCTTCATGAAAGATTCCTGACGGAATGGTTCTTAAAACGTGTTTGATGCCATCAAATTCTAGTGTGTGTCCTGCATTTGGACCACCTTGAAAACGTGCAATAATGTTGTAGTCTGCGGTTAAAACGTCAACAATTTTTCCTTTGCCTTCGTCTCCCCATTGTAAACCTAGTAGTAAATCTACTGCCATTGTAATTTTAGTTATTTAGTTGCTTTTTTTGTGCCGTAAAAATAGAGTGAATGATTATTGATTTCAATATCAAAAACCTCTTCAATTGTTTTTTTGATAGATTGAATTCTAGGATCGCAAAACTCAATTACTTCACCTGTATCTGTAAGAATAACGTGATCGTGTTGCTTGTCAAAATAAGATTTTTCATAGTGTGCTTGACTTTGTCCAAATTGGTGTTTTCTTACCAATGCACATTCTAGAAGTAATTCTATTGTATTATAAAGAGTAGCTCTACTAACACGATATTTTTTATTTTTCATGTTTAGGTATAGCGACTCAATGTCAAAATGTTCATCACTGTTATAAATTTCTTGAAGAATGGCGTAACGCTCAGGCGTTTTACGATGTCCTTTACTTTCTAGAAATTTTGTGAATACATTTTTTACAATTTCTTGGTTTTTTGTATCTGTTTTTACACTCATAATTTCGGCGTAAATTTACACTTTTTATACTCTTCTAACCTTATCAATTCCATTAATTTTTTTAAGGTTATTCATAAGTTTTGTTAATAAGTTTTTGTTTTTTACTACTACATTGATTTTTCCGGAAAAAATTCCGTCATCACTATGAAAGCTAATACTTTTCATATTTACATGCATATTTGCAGAAATCAATTTAGTAATATCGTTTACTAAGCCTAAATTATCGATACCTGAAAGTATGAGTTGTGCTGAAAATTCTTGCTGACTAGAGTCAATCCATTTTGCAGATAAAATTCTGTATGCATAGTTAGACTGTAGGCTAACCGCATTAGGACAGTTCTTTTTGTGTACTTTAATTCCTTCGTTAACGGTTAAAAATCCAAAAACAGGATCTCCAGGAATAGGGTTACAGCAGACTGCTAATTTATAATCTAGTTTTTCTTCTTCTTTACCAAAAACAAGTAAATCATACTTGTTGGTGATTTCATCTTTTTCAAGCTCTTCTTTGCTTAAAGTAGCTTTTCTTGATATTTTATTTTTTAAATAACTTACCAAGGCATTGCTTCTAGAAGCAGCATATTCTTTAAGCATTATGTTATCTATAGCACCAGAACCTACGCGAAAAAATAAATCTAAACTTGTTTTAAGTTTAAAATGATTTACCATTTCGTTAATAGAATTTTCATTTAAAGTTATTTTAAGCTGTTTTAATTTACGTCTTAAAATTTCTTTTCCTTCTTCTGCTACTAATTTAGTGCTTTCTTTTAAAGCTGTTTTTATTTTGCTTCTAGCTCTTGCTGTGGTTGCATAATCTAGCCAGTTGGCATTTGGTTTTGCGCTTTCTGATGTTAATATATCTACCTGATCACCACTTTTTAGTTCGTGACTTAAAGGAACTAGTTTACCATTTACTTTTGCTCCTCTAGTTTTCATACCAACTTCTGTATGAATATTAAAAGCAAAATCTAAAGGTGTTGCTCCTTTTGGTAAGGATTTTAAATCTCCTTTTGGTGTAAAAACAAAAATTTCTTTAGAGTAGAGGTTGAGTTTAAATTGCTCAACAAAGTCTACTGCATTTGCGCCATGATTTTCTAAAGCCTCTTGCAGTTTGTTAATCCAAGTGTCTAAACTATCATCTTCTTTATCTTCTTTGTTTTTGTATTTGTAGTGCGCAGCATATCCTTTTTCTGCAATTTCATTCATACGTTCACTACGTACTTGTACTTCTACCCAGCGTCCTTTAGGACCCATTACAGTAATATGTAGAGCTTCATAACCTGTAGATTTAGGTGATGAAATCCAATCACGAAGACGTGTAGGATTGGGTCTAAAATGGTCTGTTACTATAGAGTATATTTTCCATGCTAGAAATTTTTCGTTTGCAGCATCACTTTTATAAATAATACGAACCGCAAATTTATCATACACTTCATCAAAAGAAACCCCTTGATTTACCATTTTTCTTCGAATAGAAAAAATAGACTTAGGTCTTCCTTTTATTTCGTAATTAAGATTTTCTTTATCTAGTGAATTTTTTATAACATCATTAAACTCTTTAATATATAAATCTTGCTCTTCTTTGCTTTCTTTCATTTTGTGCAAAATGTCATTATATACCTCTGGTTCGGTATATTTTAAGCCAAGATCTTCAAGTTCTGTTTTTATGTTGTATAGTCCAATTCTGTGAGCTAAAGGAGCGTAAATGTATAAGGTTTCGCTTGCAATTTTTACTTGCTTGTCTGCACGCATAGACTCCATAGTTTGCATATTATGCAACCTATCTGCTATTTTAATAATGATAACACGAACGTCATCATTAAGTGTGAGTAACATTTTACGAAAGTTTTCTGCTTGCAAAGACACATCCATATCTTTTTTAAGCGAAGAAATTTTTGTGAGTCCGTCTACAATTCTAGCAACGGTTTCACCAAAAAGTTGTTCTATATCTTGAATGGAGTAATCTTCATTATCTTCTACCACATCATGAAGCAAAGCAGCAGCAATAGAGGTTGCGTCTAGTCCGATTTCTTGGGCTACAATTTTAGCAACAGCTATTGGGTGAAAAATATATGCTTCACCAGATTTTCTGCGTTGTTCTTTGTGTGCATCTACAGCAACTTCAAAGGCTTTTCTAATTAGCTTTTTATCTTCGGTAGAAAGCGTTCTATAACTAACCTTTAATAGCTCTTTATATGCCTTGGTAATGGCTGCGTTTTCTTGTTCTATTTCTACATCTGTCATAAGTATTAAAAATACTATAAAGAAAATTAATGTACAACCCTTTTTAGTTTAAAATTTTAGAAAGTTAATAGGAAGAATTATTTTTTTAGATTCTTAATTCTTTCTAATAAGGTAGGATGCGAATAATGCATAAATACATAGGCTTTATGCGGAGTTAAATTGCTCAAGCTGTTTTTAGATAGCTTTTTTAAGGAAGTAATTAAAGGCTCTGCTTTGTAGGTTGTTTTAGCATAATCATCTGCTTGATATTCAAACTTTCTTGAAAACCAGTTCATTAGTAGTCCTGTGATTTCGGAAAGCGGACTATATAAAATACCAAAAGCGATTAAGCCAATATGAAAACTAGGTTTTTCTACACCTAAAGCTTGTGATAGTATTGGTTTTGAAATAAATAAAGAAAGTATAAAAAGTGTAAAACCTGTTATTAGAACCGAAGCTGCTAAATTAAATATAATGTGTTTCTTTTTGTAATGACCAACCTCATGGGCAAGTACAGCAACTATTTCTTCTTCTTCTAAATCGTTTATTAAAGTATCATAAAGTGTAACGCGTTTTTCACTACCAAATCCGGAGAAATAGGCATTTGCTTTGGTGCTTCTTTTAGAGCCATCAATAACAAAAATTTTGTCTAAAGTAAAGCCAACAGTTTTGGCGTAGGCCGAAATTTTTTCACGTAATGAGCCGTTTTCTAAAGGTGTTTGTTTGTTAAATAAGGGTACAATTAGTTTGGCGTAAAACATATTTATAAAAACTGTAAATACAGTAACCAAAGCCCAAGCATACAACCAAAAGTGCTTTCCAGTGGTTTGATAAAACCAGATAATTGCAGCAAGAATGATACTACCCAGAAAAGCCATCATAAACCATCCTTTTAGTTTGTCTAGCCAAAAAGTTTTTTTAGTGGTTTTGTTGAATCCGAATTTTTCTTCAATAACAAATGTTTTGTAATAGTTAAAAGGTGTGGTAAGAATATCACTACCTATCATTATAATACCAAAGAAAATTAATGCAATTATAATGGAGTTTTTGGTATAGCTTCTTGCTATGTTGTCTATTGCTTCAAAACCATCAAAAATTAAAAAACCAAGGGTTAATATAATAGAGAAGGAGGAAGTTAAAATACCAAACTTGTAATTGGTTGTTTTGTACTCTTGTGATTTTTTATATTCGGTAGCATCATAAACATCCTGTAGTTCTTGAGGTACTTTGTCTTTAAAGTGTTTCGCGTTTAGTGCATCTAAAATTTTATCTACTATAAAATCTAGTATTAAAATGATTAATATAATGTAGAATAGTGTAGTAGGTGTCATATGAAAAATGAAAGGAAATTTCAAATTAATAATTTCTGTAAAAATAGTAACTATTTGTCATACTGAGCGCAGTCGAAGTGCTTATTTACCTTTGTATTTGTAATGTGTAGCATTTCTACATTCGGATAAGATTTGTAGCCTATTATAATCCCCATTTATTAATGCTTCTTTTTTAGCTCGAGTCCATTTTTTAATTTTCTTTTCAAAATAAATTGCTTGTAAAACATCATTAAAAGATTCGTGGAATTGAATTTCTAAAGGCCTTCTTTTAAAAGTGTAGCAATCGCGATATTTACCAAAAACATGCTCTTTATAGCGTTTGTCTAAATTATTTGTTATTCCAGTATAATAGGAATTATCAGAGCATTTTAGAATGTAAACATAGTAGAAATACATTTTTAATTTAGATTTAGATGGCCTTCGACTGCGCTCAGGCTGACATTTTTCTAAAAAATTAAAAAACTAAAAACCAAAAGGACGTTATTGGATTTTGTTATTTGTGTTTTGATTTTTGCAAAATTTTAAAGGAAATTTCGTTGTCTTTTCGCTTCAAAAATTAGTATTCCTGCGGCAACAGAAACATTCATAGAGTCTATTTCGCCTTGCATTGGTATTTTAATGTTTTGTTTAGAGGCTTTTCTCCAGGCTTCACTTAAACCAACGGCTTCTGTACCAACTACAATAGCCGAAGCTTTTGTGTAATCTTGCTCGTGATAGTTTACTGCTTCTTGTAAAATAGCACTATAAATAGCAATATTGTTTTGCTTTAAGAAACTAATAATTTCTTCGGTAGTTCCTGTGCCTATTTTATTGGTAAAAACACAGCCAACACTAGAGCGAATAATATTAGGGTTATACAAGTCTGTTTTAGGGTTTGCAATTATTACAGCATCTACATTGGCAGCATCTGCAGTACGTAAAATAGCACCAATATTTCCTGGTTTTTCAGGAGCTTCAGCAATTAAAAGCAACGGATTTGGTATGTTAAATTTTAGGTTATCCATACTATGCTGTTTGGCTTTTGCTATAGCAATAATGCCTTCTGTAGTGCTTCTGTAGGCTAATTTCTGGTAGACTTCTTTAGAAACTTCAATAATTTCAGTATTAGAAATTGGTAATTTGTTTAGTTGTTCTTTAGTGAAAAGATCTGGATAAAAAAGTATGGTTTCTAAGGTATACTTTCCTTTTAGCGCCAAAGAAATTTCACGTTCGCCTTCAATTAAAAACAATCCAGATTTCTTTCTGTTTTTAGATTTGTCTTTTAAAAGTACCAGCTCTTTTATGTAAGAATTTTGTGTGCTTGTTATTTGTTTGAACGCCATTAAATTACCTGTGTTTATAGATGCAAAGTTACGTTATTATGCAACAAAAATTAAAGTAAATAGCTAGTTTAATACAGCTGTAGCTGAAAAATGATGTCTAGCTATCTGTAGGTTTCTAAGTAAAAGCTTAGTAAAACCAAAAAGTATTGCAAAATTGTTAACGAATAGTGGTAGACGTTAAAATTAAGTTATAAAAACTTTTATTTTTCGGAAGCTTTTTATGTAATGACTATGTTTACATTTCGACAAAACCAAAAACCAAAAAAAATCAATTAATGAAAAATTACATTTTTGCCATTACGCTATTATTTGCTTTTTCGGCATGTAAAAAAAACAACGCAAAACCAGAAACTACAGAAAGTGTAGAAGAAGTAGTGGTAGAAACTCCAGCAGTTAGCTATCCAGAAAACCTTACTAAAGTATTTGATGCACATGGCGGAATTGATACTTGGAAATCCATGAAATCCTTAGTTTTTACAATGGAAAAGCCTGACGGAAAAGAAGTGATTACCACTAACTTAATGTCTAGAGAAGCCTTGGTAGATAACTCAAAAGAGAGCATAGGTTTTGATGGTGAAAAAGCATGGTTTTTAAATAAAACCGAAGGAGAATACAACGGGAAAATGGCAAAATTTAAATACAACTTAATGTTTTATTTCTATGCAATGCCTTTTATCTTGTCGGATGACGGAATTAACTATGCAGAAGCAGAACCTTTAGTTTTTGAAGGTGTTACTTACCCAGGAATACAGGTAACTTATGATGCAGGAGTTGGTGAAACACCAGAAGATCGTTACGTGTTATATTACAACCCAACAACCTACCAAATGGAATGGTTAGGCTATACCGTTTCTTTTGTACCAGGAATAGATAAAAAAGAATTACACTTTAGAAGATATAGTAATTGGCAAAAAGTAAACGGTCTATTATTACCTAAAACAAGTGTAAATTATGGTTTTAAAGACGACAAACCAACAGAAGTTACAAAGAGCACCGATTTTATAGATGTTCAAATTACCAAAATAGCTTTACCATCTAGTACATTTGCAAAACCTGAAAAAGGAGAATTTGTAAATTAATACTTAATACAATTTAAATAAAAAGCGAGCAGGAATTAATTCTAGCTCGCTTTTTTTATACGTAAAATTTAATCACCTGAATATTTTAGATTAAAATAGATTCTGGTGTCTCTTTTTATTGGTTTAAAGTGTTTTACTGTTGTAATAGTTTACCAATAAGGCAACTACGTAACTATAGCTTTCCATGCCTCCTTCTTGCTTATTGGCTTTTAAATAATTAGAATATACGGTTTCAAAAATAGGCTCTGTAATGTTTTCGTAGCTTTTCCAGAACGCTTGTGTTTCTTGGTAGTTTTTTAAAATACCAGGATTTATACTAACTAATAATTCTTGGTAAAGCAAAGGATCTCTTCTATAAACCTCCAAGAGGCAATGCTTTAATCCAAAGGTGAATCCGGAATAGTTAAAATAAATATCTTTATTGTTTGTAGCAGCTAAAAAACCTATAAAATTGGCTTCGTTTTCTGCTGCATAGCCTAATTGATGCGCTACTTCATGTGATGCTGTTGTAGGAAACTTGTATTTAGGGATTAATCCATCTACTTGTGCTTCATTAGTCATTGGGTTTAAATAACCCGAAAAGCCCATATATGTAAGTGGTATACTAAAAAGTGATTTTTTAATGCTTTTTGTGTGATAAGCTAAATGTGGAAAGTCTTTTTCTAAAGCAGCATATCCATCAGGTACTTGCTTTAATATTTGTGTTTTACCATAAGGTATAACCACTTTTAGCGTGTCGTTTTTTGTAATTTGAAAATGTAATGTATTCGATTTTTCAATTAATTGTTTTGTTACCTTAATAAGTTGTTGCGTAGTATAATCTGCTTGTAAGTTTAAGTTATGGTGTAAAGGCAATCTGTGGTAATTCATTCCCCAAAATAAATGAAAAGCAAAATAGATAATAGATACAGCAGCTAAAATATCTATCAACCAATTTTTAGTGTCTTTAATAATTCTTCTTCTGTTTTTAAGTAACCATCTAATGATATAGATAATAGAAAAAGCATAAAATAAATCGCCAAAAGAAAAAGGAATCCATCCTAAAGTGAATCTAAAAATATTTGAAATTATAGGATACAAACCATTGCTATAATATTGCTCTACAAATTCAGGATACTTAGAAAGTATTCTAACGATGAAGTAGAGCGGAAGTAAAGCAAAAGCAATATAAGGTTTTGGGTTTTTTAGCATATTTCAAAAGTAAACAAATGTTTGTAATACTTTATGTATAGGTTTTAAAAACTGGCAAGGTTTCTAGTAAGACTATTTGTATCTTTGCACTTTAAATAAAACATACAAATGAATTCAGAAATAAGACAATTAGAGCCAAAACAACTTTGGAACAAGTTTGCAGACCTAAATGCAGTGCCAAGACCATCAAAAAAAGAAGAACGTGTTATCGCGTTTATGAAAGACTTTGGTAACAAATTAGGTTTAGAAACTATAGAAGATGAAGTTGGTAATGTAATTATAAAAAAACCTGCAACTGCAGGAATGGAAGACCGAGTAACCATTGTAATGCAATCGCATTTAGATATGGTACACCAAAAAAACAACGATACAGATTTTGATTTTGATACACAAGGAATTGAAATGTATGTTGATGGTGATTGGGTTAGAGCAAAAGGAACCACACTAGGAGCAGATAATGGTTTAGGTGTTGCTACTATTATGGCTATTTTAGAAAGTACAGATATTGCACATCCTGCAATTGAAGCTTTGTTTACTATTGATGAAGAAACAGGAATGACAGGTGCTATGGGATTAAAAGGAGGTTTGCTAGAAGGCGGAATCTTATTAAACCTAGATACCGAAGAAGATGATGAAATTGGTGTTGGTTGTGCAGGAGGAATTGATATTACTGCAACAAGAACTTATGAAGAAGAAGAAACTCCAGAATTTAAAATAGGTTTTGCTGTTACAGTTAATGGTTTGCAAGGAGGTCACTCTGGAATGCAAATTCATGAAGGTTTAGGTAATGCTAACAAAATCATGAATCGTGTATTGTTTGATGGTTTTGAAAACTTTGGTTTACGTATTTCTGAAATTGATGGAGGAAGCTTACGTAATGCAATACCAAGAGAAAGTAAAGCTATAGTTGCTATTGATGCTGTTCATGAAGCTGCTTTTATAGCTGAAATGGAAGAAATGGAAAAAACCATTAAAACCGAATTAAAAACTATGGAACCGGATTTAAAGATTACGGTTTCTAAAATAGATACACCAGAAACGATAATGGATCTTGGTGTGCAAGAAGGAGTAACTCGTGCTATTTATGCTGCTTGTAATGGTGTATACAGAATGAGTGCAGATATTGAAGGTTTAGTAGAAACATCAAACAATATTGCAAGAGTAATTATAAAAGATGGAGCTATTAAAATAGGATGTTTAACACGTAGCTCAGTTGAAAGTTCTAAAATGGATTTAGCAAATACGCTTCGTGCAACTTTTGAACTTACAGGTTGTGAGGTAGAGCTTTCTGGAGATTATCCTGGTTGGGCACCTAATATGGATTCTTCTATACTAAAAGTATTAGATGGTTTATATGAAAAACTGAATGGTGAAAAAGCACATGTTGCTGCTTGTCATGCAGGATTAGAATGTGGTATTTTAGGAAGTAATTATCCAGGTATGGAAATGATTAGTTTTGGACCTACCATTAAAGGAGCACATTCTCCAGATGAAAGAGCAAGTATTTCTTCTGCTCAAAAATACTGGAAGTTTGTTTTAGAGATTTTAAAAGAGATACCTAAAAAGTAAACCTTATAATAGAAATAAAAAAAGCAGCTCTTAGAGCTGCTTTTTTTATACAAAGTAATGTAAAATTACTTTTGAATTTCCATGATTTCTAAATCAAAAATTAAGTTGGTGTTTGGTGGTATTGGTCCCATTCCGTTAGCACCATATCCTAAGTAACTAGGTATAAAAACGTGTGCTTTATCGCCAACATTCATATTAAGCATTGCTTCTCTAAATCCTGGAACAAGAGTAGCAGTTTCGTTATAAATCATTGCAAATGGTTTGTAGCCATTTTGTTTGTCACGAGACTCGTTGTATTGGTTGTTTTCTTTAGCAACGCTAGCCCAACTAGTATCAAACAATCTGCCATCTTCAAAATAACCAGCATAATTAATTAATACTTTATCTGTAGAAGTTGGTTTTACTCCGTTTTTAGCTTCATTAATAATCATAACTAGACCAGTAGGTGATTCTTTAATAGTACCTTCTAAATCTTTATTTTTATCTAAGAAATTTTTAGTAGCAAGTTTCGCTTCTTCTTTAAGTTTTGCTTCTGCTTCTTCTTTTAATTCTTTATTTCTTTCAGCTATTTTAGGTAATTCTTCCGTGTATACTTTAGGAGCATTAAATGCTTTTGCAGCTTTTCCTTTTCTAATAATGTTTAGCTCGTTAATAACTACATCTACTACAGGTTTGTTGCTTGGTTTTTGTGTTTCTACGTTAGAGATAGTGTCTTGTACGTCTAAACCTAAAACAATTTCACCAAAAACAGCATGGCAACCAATTCTAGGGTTGTCACATTTTTTTAGGTTTCCTTGTGCATCAAAAGCATCTAAATTAGGAGTCGCAACTTCTGTAATAAAAAATTGACTACCATTTGTGTTAGCACCAGAATTAGCCATAGATAAAATTCCTGGTTTGTTGTGTCTTAATTCTACATTAAACTCATCTGTAAATTTATAACCAGGATCACCAGTTCCTGTTCCTGTAGGATCTCCTCCTTGAATCATAAACTTGTCTATAACTCTGTGAAAAATAATACCATTATAGTATCTTTTTCCTTTTAAAGAGTCTGTAACATTTGGGTGTGTTCCTTCTGCAAGAGCTACAAAATTTGCAACAGTAACAGGTGCTTTTTCAAAATATAACTTAGCAACCATAGTACCTTTGTTGGTTATAAATTCTGCATAAAGGCCATCTTCAAGGTCAGGGTATTTGTCTTGACAAGAAGTAGCACTTAACAAAAGAGCTAGAATAAAAATTTTCATAGTTTGTTTTAAAAAATTCATTTTAATTAGATTGGTTTTGAGTTATTGAATTTACGGTAACTTCGCATATTAGCGGTACGTTTGTACCAATTTTATTGTTGTCTCCATAATAACCATAGGCTTTAGGAGAAGGAAAAAGAAAGGTAACCGTTTCGCCAGATTTCATAAGTTTTAAACCTTCACGTAATCCTGTGAATAGTTCTTGCTTATCCATAGCGTAGTTTTGGGTTTTTAATTCTTTTTTAGAATAGATAAGGTTTCCGTTTAACGATTTTACATTGTAATTAAAGTTTACAATGTCACCAAAATTAGGCTTTGTTAAACTGTCTTCTATTTTTGTGTTGTAATAATACCAAAAACCACTTTGAGAAGTGATATAGTTTCTTTCTGGGTTTTTGTTCATTATAGCTTCAATACTAGTTTGTTCTCTAGCATAAAGTTCTTTGTTTCGTTCTACAGACTTTTTAATAAAAGATCCTGATGTAGCAGAAACAGGTTTTCTTGCCTCTGGTGATTTACAAGAAGCTAGTAATAATAAGGTACAAGGTATAATTAAAAACTTATTCATTGTTTAAAGCTTTTTTATAGCTTGGTAATATACTAATAAAATTTTCAACGGTTTTATTTAAATCGGAATCACTTTTTCCTCCAGCTGCATTTGTATGTCCTCCTCCAGAAAAATGTGCTCTTGAAAATTCATTTACAGAAAAATCGCCTTTAGAGCGAAGCGATATTTTAATGATATTTTGTTTATGGTCTTCAATAAAAATAGCGGCAAAGATGATATTTTCTAAAGAAAGTGCATAGTTAACAAAGCCTTCGGTATCTCCTTTTTTAAAATCAAACCGATTTAATTCTTCTTGAGTAAGTGTTATATATGCTGTTCTGTATTCTGGTAAAACTTTTAAATTACTCAAGGCACAGCCTAATAGTTGCAGTCGGTTGTAGCTATTGGTGTCATGTACAGCATTATGTATTTTATCGTTTTCTGCACCTTTATCTATTAAGTCTGCAATTACTTTATGTGTTGTAGAGGTAGTTGAAGAAAACCTAAAAGAGCCTGTGTCTGTCATGATTCCTGTATATAAACATGTAGCTATATTAGCGTCTATTTTATCTACATCATTTAACATAGCAATAAAATTATATACCATTTCGCAGGTAGAACTCATGCTTACATCGCTATACGTATATAATGCATAATCGTCTGGTTGCTGGTGATGGTCTATCATTATTTTTACAGCTTCACTTTTTTCTAGAATGGTTTCCATGTCTCCAGTTCTATTTAAAGCATTAAAATCTAAAGTAAAAATAATTTCAGCCGCATTAATTAAATTTTCGCTTTCTTCGGTTTGCATGTCATATTTTAAAACCGTGTCTTCGCTTGGCATCCATTTTAAAAATTCGGGATAATCATTAGGAGCAATAACGCGTACTTGGTGCTTATATTTTAAAAGATAAAAATATAAACCTAAAGTAGAGCCAATAGCATCTCCATCAGGATTTTTATGTGGAACAATCACAATTTTTTTAGGCGATTGTAAAAGTGTTTTTATGTTGGTAATATCTTGTTTTTTCATAGGAAGCGAAGATACAATTTTTTAATATTGGATTATATGGTTTTTAAGAAGAAATACATTACTTTTGCCAAAAATTTAAAATAAAAAAATGGCAACAAATAGAACATTTACAATGCTTAAACCAGATTCTGTTGAAAAAGGGAATATTGGTGCAATTTTAGAAAAAATTACAGCTTCAGGATTTAGAATTGTAGCTATGAAATTAACACAAATGACCACTGCAGATGCGCAAGCATTTTATGCAATACACAGCGAACGTCCTTTCTTTGGGGAGTTAGTAGAGTATATGACACGTGGACCAATTGTAGCTGCAATCTTAGAAAAAGACAATGCAGTAGAAGACTTTAGAACTTTAATTGGCGCTACTAATCCTGCAGATGCAGCAGAAGGTACTATACGTAAATTGTATGCAGCTTCTATAGGTGAAAATGCTGTTCACGGAAGTGATAGTGATGAAAATGCAGCTATTGAAGGTGCTTTTCATTTTTCTGGAAGAGAAATGTTCTAGAACATCTAAAATATCAAATATTAAAAGCCTGCTATTTGCAGGCTTTTTTTGTTTCTATTGCTAAGGTGCAACACAATTAAAATAACTGTAGTATATTTATAGAAAAAATATAATGAAAAATTCTACCAAAATCTTCTTTGTTATGTTCTTGTTTGCCCTTACTACTTATGCGCAAGAATCTCAGCAAAAAGT